>Ga0209758_1000651_pt1 | contig 52531 bp, 48 predicted proteins | sample AraplaMF_Col_mMF_FD_184258 | JGI IMG/M metagenome (GOLD analysis project Ga0209758, IMG submission 184258) | Arabidopsis root microbial communities from the University of North Carolina, USA - plate scrape MF_Col_mMF (SPAdes) (version 2) | ecosystem: Host-associated > Plants > Roots > Endosphere... | reverse complement strand
GCGGCATCGGCCTCAATGAAACGGCAATTGCCACTTATCTCGACCGCGAATTATCGCCGACTTTGATGCAAGCGATAACTGCAGAAGGCGCATGACATGACCATCACGACCGAAGCCCATACTTCGCCGCGTACGATGGAGAAGCCGCGGCAGCGGCCGATCCGGATGGTCCGCTGGTTCATCGTTGTCGGGTTGCTGCTGGCATTGCTGGTCGGCGGACTTGTCTGGTTCAATTCGTTCCGCGGCAAGATGATCGCGCAGTTCTTCGCCAACAACAAGCCGCCGCCGACCAGCGTCAGCGTTGCGGAAGCGAAGTCCGAAATCATTCCGAACCTGTTGACCGCGGTCGGCGATCTCGCCGCCGTGCATCAGGTCAATGTCACTTCGGATCTGAACGGCCGCATCACCGAGATCATGTTCACCGCCGGTGCGAGCGTCAAGGAAGGCACCCCGCTGCTGCAGCTGTTCGATGGTCCCGAACAGGCCGATCTCCAGAGCTTCAAGGCTCAGGCGACCATGGCGCAGCTCGCGCTCGAGCGCGCCAAGCAGCTGGCCAGCCGCCAGTTCGGCCCGCAGGCGACCGTCGACCAGACCCAATCGGCGTTCGACCAGGCTAATGCCGGAATCGCCAAGACCCAGGCCATCATCTCGCAGAAGCAGGTGCGGGCGCCGTTCGACGGCGAACTCGGCGTGCGCAAGGTCGAGGTCGGCCAGTATCTGACCGCCGGGACCCAGATCGTGTCGCTCACCGACCTGTCGCAGCTGTACGCCAACTTCACCGTGACGGAAAAGGACAGCGGCGCGCTCAAGGTCGGGCAGACCGTCCGTATCGCGGTCGATGCCTATCCGGGCCGCGCGTTCGAGGGCAAGATCACCACCATCGAGCCGCAGATTGCGACCGACACCCGCAACATCCGCGTGCAGGCGACGATCGCCAATCCGGAGCGCATCCTCAAGCCCGGCATGTTCACGACCACCACCGTGGTGCTGCCGGACAGGCCGCCGGTGATCACCGTTCCCGAAACCGCGGTCGATTACACCCTGTATGGCGACTCGGTCTATCTCCTCAAGGAGAAGACAGCGGACGACGGCAAGACCAGCCTGACCGTGGAGCGCACTTTCGTGCAGGCCGGCAACCGGATCGACGGCCGTGCCGAGATCCTGAAGGGCCTGAAGCCCGGCGACCGCGTCGTCGCGGTGGGGCAGCTCAAGCTGCAGCCGGGATCGGCGGTGACGATTTCGACCGATCCGGCGCCGTCGATTCCGGCAAAGCCGCCGCGCTACTGACGCCGCAATACGTGGCGCGGCCTGACGCGGCCGCGTTTCCGACAATTCCGGCGGCGGTCCTGTGACCGCGCCGCCATTTTTGAACCGACCGGGAATGACCAGCGATGGCCCTCACTGATATTTTCATCAAGCGCCCGGTTCTGTCGGTCGTCGTCAGCATGCTGATCCTGCTGCTCGGGTTGCGCGCCGCCAGCGTCCTGCCGATCCGGCAGTATCCGAAGCTGTCCAACACCGTCGTCAACGTGACCACGGTCTATCCCGGCGCGTCCGCCAACCTGATCCAGGGCTTCATCACCACGCCGATCGAACAGGCGGTGGCCTCGGCCGAAGGCGTCGACTACATCACCTCGTCGTCGGTGCAGGGCACCAGCACGATCCAGGTCTTCATCAAGCTGAACTTCGACCCGAACCAGGCGCTGACCGAGGTCCTCGCCAAGGTCAATTCGGTCAAATACCTGATCCCGAAGGAATCCAACGACCCGATCGTGACCAAGACGACCGGTGCGACCACCGCCGTGATGTATCTCGGCTTCTCCAGCGAGGAGCTGTCGGGCTCGGCGATCTCGGATTATCTGACGCGCGTGGTGCAGCCGGTGCTGTCCACGGTGGACGGCGTGGCATCGGCCGATATCCTCGGCGGGCAGACCTTTGCCATGCGGCTGTGGCTCGACCCGGTGAAGATGGCGGGCCGCGGCGTATCGCCGAGCGACGTCTCGGCGGCGATTGCCGCCAACAACTTCCAGGCCGCCGCCGGCCAGGCCAAGGGCTACTTCATCGTCTCCAACGTCACGACAAATACCGACCTGCGCAACCTCGACCAGTTCAAGCGCATGATCGTCAAATCCAAGGACGGCGGCTTCGTCCGCATCGAGGACGTCGCGACCGTCGAGCTGGCGGCGCAGAGCACCGACGCCAGCGTGGCGTTCAACGGCGAGCATGCGATCTTCATCGGTGTCCAGGCGACGCCGCAGGGCAATCCGCTGACCCTGGTCAAGGGCGTCCGCGCGCTGTTCCCCGAACTCGAACGTAACCTGCCGCCGTCGATGAAGATGAAGGTGGCCTACGATTCCACCAAGTTCATCCAGTCGTCGATCGATGAGGTCGAGAAGACGCTGGGCGAAGCTGTCCTCATCGTCGTCGTGGTGATCTTCCTGTTCCTTGCGTCGTTCCGCTCGGTGGTTATCCCGGTGGTGACCATTCCGCTGTCGCTGATCGGCGTCTGCAGCCTGATGCTGGCGATGGGCTTCAGCATCAACCTCCTGACGCTGCTGGCGATGGTGCTGGCGATCGGGCTCGTGGTCGACGACGCCATCGTGGTGGTGGAGAACATTCATCGCCACCTCGAGGAGGGCAAGACCCCGGTCCAGGCGTCGCTGCAGGGGGCCCGCGAGATCGTTGGTCCCGTCATCTCGATGACCATCACGCTGGCGGCGGTGTACGCGCCGATCGGCTTCCTCGGCGGCCTCACCGGCTCGCTGTTTCGCGAATTCGCCTTCACGCTCGCCGGTTCGGTGATCGTGTCCGGCGTGATCGCGCTGACGCTGTCGCCGATGATGTGCTCGATCTTCCTCAAGAGTGCGGAAGAGGGCCGCTTCGCCAAGCTGGTCAACAGGGTGTTCGGCGCGATGACGCGCTGGTACGGCCGGCGGCTCGACCGTTCGCTCGATTACCGCCCGATCACCTGGGTGTTCGCGGTGACCATGCTGGGGCTCGTCGGCTTCCTCTGGACGCACACCGCGGCCGAACTCGCGCCCGAAGAGGACCAGGGCATCGTGTTCGCGATCACCAAGGCGCCGAAATACGCCAACATCGACTACACGGATTATTACGGCGACAAGCTCGACAAGGCGTTTGCCAAATTCCCGGAGACCGACCTCCGCTTCGTGCTCAACGGCATCAACGGCCCGCAGGGCGGCATCGCCGGCATGCTGCTCAAGCCGTGGGACGAACGCACCCGGTCGTCGACCAAGCTGAAGCCGCTGGTGCAGGCCGAGCTCTCCAAGATCGAAGGCGTCAACGCCTTTGCGTTCAACCTGCCGGCGCTGCCGGGCGGCCCGGGCGGCCTGCCGGTGCAGATGGTCATCAACTCGACCTCCGGTTTCCAGACCGTCTATGAACAGATGGCGAAGATCAAGGACGCCGCGCGCAAGAGCGGCCTGTTCATCGTCTCCGACTCCGATCTCGACTTCAACCAGCCGGTGGTGCGGGTCAACATCAACCGTTCCAAGGCGAGCGACCTCGGCATCAACATGTCGCAGGTCGGCAGCACGCTGGCGACGCTGCTCGGTGGCAACTACGTCAACCGCTTCAATCTCGAGGGACGGTCGTACCAGGTGATCCCGCAGGTGCCGCGTGGCCTGCGGCTGTCGCCGGAATCGCTGGGCGGCTACTACGTGCCGACCAACACCGGTCAACTGGTGCCGCTGTCGACCATCGTCTCGATCGAGACCGCCACCGATCCGAACTCGCTGACGCATTACAACCAGCTCAACTCGGCGACCTTCTCCGCGGTGCCGATGCCAGGCGTGACCGTCGGCCAGGCGGTCGACTTCCTGGAAGGCGAAGCCAAAAAGATGCCGGCGGGATTCAGCCATGACTGGCTCGCCGATGCGCGCCAGTACGTTCAGGAGGGCAATCAGCTGCTGATCACGCTCGGCTTCGCCATCATCATCATCTTCCTGGTGCTGGCGGCGCAGTTCGAGAGCCTGCGCGATCCGCTGGTGATCATGGTCAGCGTGCCCATGGCGATGGTCGGCGCGCTGATTCCGCTGTTCTTCGGCATGGCGACCATGAACATCTATACCCAGGTCGGGTTGCTGACCCTGGTCGGCCTGATCAGCAAGCACGGCATCCTGATGGTCGAGTTCGCCAACGAACTGCAGCTCAACGAGGGGCTCGACCGCCGCTCGGCCATCGAGATGGCGGCGCGGGTCCGGCTGCGGCCGATCCTGATGACGACGGCCGCCATGGTCACCGGCCTGTTGCCGCTGCTGACCGCGACCGGCGCCGGTGCGGCGAGCCGGTTCTCGATCGGTCTCGTCGTGGTCGCCGGCATGTCGATCGGTACGCTGTTCACCCTGTTCGTGCTGCCGGCGGTCTATGTCTCCATCGCCACCGACCACCGGGCGGCGGCGGACTCCGACCGCTCGAAGGAGATCGCGGATTACGACCTGGAGCGGGTATCGCCGTCGCTCAAGCCGACCTGAACTTGTCGTTTCCGGGCATGACGAGAAGCGGGGACCCGACGTCAGCCGAGGTTCTGTCCCACCATCCGCCCGATCGCGGCGAACACGGCTTCCAGCTGCGCGGCGTTCGGTGACCCGCCCTGGGTATAGGCGCAGATGATGATGGGTGCGTCGGCTTTCGGCCACACCACGGCGATGTCGCCCGCGGCGTCCTTGCCGTTGTTGCCGGTCTTGTCGCCAATTCGCCAGGTGCCGGGCAAGCCGGCACGAAGGCGGTTGTTGCCGGTCTTGCAGTTCACCATCCAGCCGGTCAGGCGGGCGCGCGACTCCGCCGATAACGCCTCGCCGACAACCAGACGGCGCAGATTGCCGGCCATCGCGGCCGGCGTGGTGGTGTCGTGCGGATCGCCCGGCGGCGAGCGATTGAGCTCCGGTTCGTTGTGATCCAGCCGCGAGATGGTATCACCGGTCGAGCGCCAGAAACCGGTCAGGGCGGCCGGGCCGCCGACCCGGGCCAGCAGCAGATTGGCACAGGTGTTGTCGCTGAGTTCGACGATCGCCGCGCACATGTCCGCCACTGACATCGCGCCCTTGGCAAGATTTTGCCTGGCCACCGGGGCGTAGTCGAGCAGGTCGCCCGGGCCGTAGGCGATCATCTGATCCAGTTGTTCCTGGCCACGGTCAGCGCGGGCCAACACGAAGGCGGCGAGCGAGGCCTTGAAGGTGCTGCACATGACAAAGCGCTCGTCGGCGCGCCAGTCGATCTTGGCGCCGGTGGCGAGGTTTTCGGCGTGGACGCCGATCCGCCCGCCGGTCTCGCGCTCATAGGCCTCGAGCGCGGGGGGCGCCGCTTCCGCGAACGCCCGCGAGATGGCCAGGCCGGACAGGGTGGACAGCAGGGTGCGACGGTTGAGAATCATGGGTGACTTTCAGGCTACTTTTCTCGGGCCGCCTACGATGATTGTTCGGAAACATTGAGGCAGCCTGGCAACAGGCTTCGCTCGACAAACGCCGCAGTGGCACGTAGAGCAGTTTCTGGCAATGCGAAAATCCGTCGATCGACAGAACCTCAGGACAGCCCATGACACGCCATTTTCCGGCCGGCAATTATCGCTTCATCCCGGCAGTGTTCCAGTATTCGGGCGGCGTCGCCGCCGATCCGGATTATGAAATCGAACATGTGCGCTTCGACAAGCCGGTGCCGCTGGCCGATGGTTTTGCGCTGGCCGCCGATCACATGCTGGGAGCAGGGCGCCCGCTGACGTCGTTCTGCGCCTGCGAGCTGCGTTCGCCGGGTGCCTTCAGCGAGGCCGGCTTCAAGGCCTTCAACGAGCACTACGTCAAGACGCTGACGCAATGGGACCTGTTTGACGGCACCACCAATCCGGTGGCGCGCAGCAACGTGTGTCCCGAGATCGATGCGCCGGCCGAGCCGTCGTTCTATGGCTTCTGTTTTACCCGGCCATCGCTGGGCGCGCGGCCGAGCTTCGTGATTTCCGGCAGTGCCGAAAACCGCGGCGGCTCCGGCAGCCCTTCGGAACGCATCGTGCGCTTCCGCGATTTCAGCCCGGAAGCGTTTGCCGAAAAGGTCTCCTACGTCGTCGGTGCGATCGAAGCGCGGATGACGGAATTTGGCTTCGGCTGGGGCGATACCACCGCGGTGCAGGCCTACACTATCCATGACTTCCATCCGGTCATGGTCGACGCGCTGGTCCGCCGCGGTGCCGCGCGCTCGGGCGTGATCTGGCACTATGCGCGGCCGCCGGTCGTCGATCTCGAATTCGAGCTGGATTGCCGGCGGGTTTCGCGGGAAGTGGTGATCTGAGCTGCTATCTTCCGGAGTTCGGCGCCGTTTCCGGCAGTCCGTTCACCGCATGGCACGCCACCCCGTTGATCAACTTGGGCACGGCCTTGCGGCACAGATCGAACGCCTCCGGGCAGCGCGGGTTGAACGGGCAGCCGGGCGGCGGATCGATCGGGTTGGGAATTTCGCCCTGCACCGGAATCCGCTGCCGGCCGGACATCGCCAGATCCGGCACCGCGCCGAGCAGCATCCGCGTGTAGGGCATCCGCGGATTGGCGAACAGTTCGCGGCCCTGCGCGATTTCGACGATACGGCCGAGATACATCACACCGATGCGGCTCGCCATGTGGCGGACCACGGCGAGGTTGTGGCTGATGAACAGATAGGTCAGCCCGAACCTGTCCTGCAGGTCGCGCATCAAATTGAGGATCTGCGCCTGCACCGAGACGTCGAGTGCCGAGGTCGGTTCGTCGCAAACGATGAACTCGGCTTCCGAGGCCAGCGCGCGCGCGATGGCGATGCGCTGGCGCTGGCCGCCGGAGAACTGATGCGGATATTTCAGCCGGTCGTCGATATGCAGCCCCACCAGGGTGAGCAGTTCGCCGACGCGGCTTTGAATGTTGCGTTCGCCTGATATCAGGCCGAAGGCGCGGATCGGTTCGGCGACGATGGCATCGACCCGCAGCCTTGGATTGAGGCTGGCATAGGGATCCTGAAATATCATCTGGATTCGCCGGCGCAGCTTTTGTCGCGCCTGCGACTGCCTGGCGTCGCTCATCGACACGCCGTCGATGATCACCTCGCCCGAACTCGGCGGCAGCAGGCCGACGATCATGCGCGCCACCGTGGTCTTGCCCGATCCCGATTCGCCGACCAGGGCGAAGGTTTCGCCCTTCCTGATGTCGAAGGAAACGCCATCGACGGCTTTCAGGAATTCCAGATGGCCGCCTTCGAGCACGCGGTCGAGCCAGGGCTTTGAGACATCGAACACCCGGCGCAGGTTGCGCGCCTCGACCAGCGGCGCCGCGGTCATGCCGCGCTCTCCTTGGTCGCGGCGGGATCGTAGAGATGACAGGCCACCTGCTGGGTGCCGTGGCTGATCGGCTCGGGCCGCTCGACCCGGCAGCGGTCGAAGGCAAAGCCGCAGCGCGGATTGAAGGCGCAGCCCGGCGGGATCGCCGACAGCCGCGGCATCGCGCCGGGGATCTGGACCAGTCGGTCGGCTTGGCCCGCCAGGGTCGGGATCGCTCCCATCAGGCCGCGGGCATAGGGATGCAGCGGATGTTGCACCACGTCGCGGACCGGCCCGATCTCGGCGACGCGGCCGGAGTACATCACCGCGACGCGATCGGAGGTTTCGGCGATCACGCCCATGTCGTGGGTCACCAGCATCACCGCGGTGCCGTGATCGCGGCCGAGCCGCTTGATCAGCGAGATGATCTGTGCCTGCACCGAGACGTCGAGCGCCGTGGTCGGCTCGTCGGCGATGATCAATTCGGGCTCGGCGCAGATCGCCAGTGCGATCACGACGCGCTGGCGCATGCCGCCGGAGAATTCGTGCGGGTAGCCGTCGATGCGCTTGTCCGGCGCAGGAATGCCGACTTCGGCCAACAGCTCGATGGCGCGCTTGCGCGCCGCGGTCTGGGACAGGTTGGTGTGGGTCGTGATGGTCTCGATCAGCTGGTCGCCGATTCGGTACAGCGGATTGAGGCTGGTGAGGGGATCCTGAAAGATCATGCCGATCCGTTTGCCGCGGATCCGGCGCAGTTCCTCGGGCGGCAGGTTGTCGATCCGCATTCCAGACAGCAGAATTTCGCCGCCGCTGATGCGCCCGGGCGGATCGATCAGGCCGATCACCGCCAGCCCGGTGACGGATTTGCCGGCGCCGGATTCGCCGACCACACCCAGCACTTCGCCTTTGGCGATGTCGAAGGAAACCCCGTCGATGGCGCGCATCACGCCCTGCCGGCCGCCGAATTCGACCCTGAGGTTGCGCACCGAGAGCACAGGCTGGGTCATGCGATCCGACGCTCGGGAAGGGCGGCGCGCGTCATCGAAGTTTCGGATTGAGGGCGTCGCGCAGCCAGTCACCCAACAGGTTGATCGCGACGATCAACGACGCCAGGGCAAAGCCCGGGAAGGCGACCACCCACCATTCACCGGCGAACAGATAATTGTTGCCGATCCGGATCAAGGTGCCGAGCGACGGCATGGTGTCGGGCATGCCGGAGCCGAGGAACGATAGCGTCGCTTCGGTGATGATGGCCAGCGCAAGGTTGATGGTGACGATCACCAGGATCGGCCCCATCGCATTGGGCAGCACGTGGCGCACCATGATGATTCGCGCCGGCAGTCCGATCAGCTGCGCCGCCGCGACGTAATCCTTGTTCTTCTCCACCATGACGGAGCCGCGCACGGTGCGGGCATATTGCACCCAGAAGCTCAGGCCGATGGCGAACACCAGCACGGCCACTGTGCTCTTGGCGTCGAGGTGATTGCCGAACACCGACTTGACGACGCCATTGACCAACAGCGCAATCAGGATGGCGGGGAAGGTGAGCTGGACATCGGCAATGCGCATGATCAGGCCGTCGACGGCGCCGCCGACATAGCCGGCGACCAGGCCGAGCCCGATGCCGAGGGTGGCGGCGAACAGCACGCCGAGGATGCCGACCAGCAGCGATATGCGCAATCCGTAAAGGATCGCGGAAAACACGTCGCGGCCCTGCTCGTCGGTGCCGAGCAGATACGGGCTCTGGCCGTCGGCGGTCCACAGCGGCGCGATCCGTGAATTGATCAGCTCGAGCTGTGCCGGATCGAACGGGTTCTGCACCGCCAGAACCGGCGCTAGTATCGCCAGCAGAAAAAAGCCGGCCGTCACGGCGGCGGCGGCCAGGGTGAGTTTAGAGCGGCGAAACGAATAGAGCAGGTCGCTGTCGACGATGCGGCCGACCAGGCTTGGCGGAGGTGAGGAGGCAGGAAGCAGCGCGTCGGTCATCGGCGGGTTCCCCGTTCAGGCCGGACCACCGACCGTCGCGCGCAGGCGCGGGTCGACGATGGTGTAGAGAATGTCCACGATCAGGTTGATGGTGACGAAGATCAGCGACACCACCAGCAGATAGGCGGCCATGATCGGAATATCGACGTTCTGTACCGCCTGCACGAAGAGCAGTCCCATCCCCGGCCATTGAAACACCGTCTCGGTGATGATGGCAAAAGCAATAACCGAGCCAAACTGCAGGCCGGCAACCGTGATCACCGGCACCAGCGTGTTCTTCAGCGCGTGGCCGAAGTGGATCGCGCGGGTTGTCAAACCCCGGGCGCGGGCAAAACGGATGTAGTCGGTCCGCAGCACCTCCAGCATCTCCGCGCGCACCAGCCGCATGATCAACGTCATCTGGAACAGGCCAAGCGTGATCGAAGGCATGATCAGGGCCTTGAGACCCGATACCGTGAGCAGCCCGGTGGTCCACCAGCCGAGCCGGACCGTCTCGCCGCGGCCGAACGACGGCAGCCAGCCGAGCACCACCGCGAACAGATAGATCAACAGAATGCCGATCAGGAATGTCGGCAGCGAGATCCCTACCAGCGACACCGCCTGCAACACCTTGGCGAACAGCGAGTCGCGCTTCAGCGCCGAATAGACCCCCATCAGGATGCCGAACACCATCGCCAGCAGCGTGGCGCAGGTGGCGAGTTCCAGCGTCGCCGGCATCCGTTCTTTCAGGAGCTGCGCCACCGGCTGGCGGAACTGGTAGGATACGCCGAATTTGAACTGCGCGGCGTTGACGAAGTAGCGGGCAAACTGCACCGGCACCGGATCGTCGAGACCGAGCGACTTGCGGATCTCGGCGCGCTGCGCTTCGGAGGTGTCCAGCGCGACGATCTGGCTCACCGGATCGCCGGCAAAACGGAACATCGCGAATGCGATGATCCCGACCGCGATCATGACGCCAACAGCCTGGATCGCTCGGCGCAGCGTGAAAGCGAGCATATGGTCCTTTCGCTTGTCAGGCCGGCTCAAGTAGAAAATCCCGGAGCATGACGCTGCCGGGATTCCGTTGTCGGTGCCTGCCTATTCCTGTTTGGTGGCCCAGTAGAGCCGCACCTGATTGTCGGCGCGCTGGGCGAGCTTGACCTTCTTTGAGACACCCCAGGCCAGCGCCTGCTGATGCAGCGGAATATAGGCGAAATCCTTGTTGGCGATCTCGAAGGCCTGCTTGATCAGCAGGTCGCGCTTGCCGGTATCCACCTCCTGCAGGACTTTGTCGGTCAACGCATCGAAGTCCTTGTTGCAGTAACCGCCGACATTGGTGCCGCCGCGTCCGTCCGCCGGATTATCGCGGCAGCCCATGATGTCGAACATGACGTTGTGTGGGTCCATCGTGGCCGGAGTCCAGCCCAGCATATAGAAGGACGACTGGAAGTTGCCGGCCTTGAGGATCTTGGCGAAGTACAGCGCCTTGGGCTGCGCCAGAAGATTTATCTTGATATTGATCCGCGCGAGCATGCCGACGATGGCTTGGCAGATCGCGGCGTCGTTGACGTAGCGGTCGTTAGGGCAATCCATGCTGACTTCGAACCCGTCGGGATAGCCCGCTTCGGTCAGCAGTTTCTTGGCGCCGTCCGGATCGTATTTCGGCCGGGCGAAGTCCTTTGACAGCTTGAACAGCTCTGGCGCAACCATCAAAGCCGACGGCGTGGAGAGGCCGCGCATCACCCGGGTCTTGATCAGCTCGGCGTCGATCGCCTTGTAGAACGCCTCGCGGACGCGAATGTCCTTGAATGGATTCTTTCCCTTGATATTGGAGAACAACAGCTCGTCGCGGATCTGATCCATGCCGAGGAAGATGGTGCGCAATTCCGGCCCGGTCAGCACCGTGGCATTTGGGCTGGAGTTGACCCTCGCGATGTCCTGGATCGGCACCGGCTCAACGACGTCGACTTCGCCGGACAACAGCGCGGCGAGCCGGGTGGCGTCGGAGTTGATCGGCGTGAAGATGATTTCCTTCAGATTGTGCTCGGGCTTGCCCCACCAGTTCGGGTTGGCCTTGAACACCGTTTTGACGCCTGGCTGATGGCTTTCGATGGAGAAGGGGCCGGTGCCGTTGGCGTGCAGCGAACAGTAGCTTGGAGTCGTCGCGGCAACGGGCGTGGGCGCGGCACAGTTGTTCTCCTCCGCCCACTTCTTGTCCATGATGTACCAGGCGTCCCACTGCGAATTCATGATCGGGTTGGGAGTGCTCAGCACAAAATCCACAGTGTGGTCGTCGACCTTCACCACCTTGGCGTCGGCGGGAACCAGCGATTGAAAGTCGGAACCCTTGGCGCGGACGCGCTCGACGGAGAACACCACGTCGTCGGCGGTGAAGGGATCGCCGTTCTGGAACTTGACGTTCTTGCGCAGATGGAAACGCCAGCGGGTCGGCTCGGGGATTTCCCAGCTCTCGGCCAGCGCGGGGATGATCGTCAGATCCTTGTCGCGCGCGGTCAGTCCCTCATAGACATGGCCGTGATGGGCGATGGTGGTGGATTCCCGCAAGGTATAAGGATCGAGGGATTTGAGGTCGCCCTGGTTGGCGTAGCGCAGGCTCTGGGCGGATGCCGGAGCGGCGGCGGATGCGACGAGCGAGACAGCCGTGGCTGCGACCAAAGTGTTACGGAGCGACATTCGATCCCGGCCTCCTCTGGCGCATACTTGCAAGGACGCGTGCTTGCCGGGCCGATCGCCCGTAAACAACCGATCCATGTTGCCAGAGTTTAGGCGGCGCGCAAGGGCGATTTGCCGGCACCGCGTGCGGTTTTCGAGGCAGATCGCGCATTTCCGCGTCAGCGAAGGCGGTTTGCGTAAAGGCGACATGCAGCATACCTATGCTGCAGGCGTTCGCAGAAGCGCCACATCCTGCAAACTTTTCGGAGAGCCGCATGGCTGAATTCAAGGCCGACGTTCTTGTATTGGGCGCCGGCATGGTGGGCGTGTCCGCGGCCCTGCACCTGCAACAACGTGGCCGCGAGGTGGTGCTGGTCGACAAGCACGACCTCGCCGGCGAGGAGACCAGCTACGGCAACGCCGGCCTGATCGAGGCGGCGTCGGTCTTCCCCTACATGTTTCCGCAGGATATCGGCCAGATCCTCCGATATGCCTTCAACCGCTCCGGCGACGTGCATTACCATGTGAGGGACCTGCCGGTGTTTCTGCCCTGGCTGATCCGCTATTTCCTGGCCTCGTCGCCAAAGGGCGCATTGCACAGCGCCATGGCCGCGCTGCCTTTGATCAGGCGCAGCCTCGCCGAGCACGAAGCGCTGATCGCCGAGGCGCAGGTCCCTGAACTCTTGCGGCGGACCGGATGGATCAAGCTGTTCCGTTCCGACGCGACCATGGCCAGAAGTGTCGCGGATTTCGAACGCGACAAGACCTATGGCATCGAAGGCGAGATTCTGGACAGCAAGGCCATCGCCGCGCGCGAGCCAAATCTCACCGGCGATTTTGCCGGCGCCATCCACTGGTCGGCGCCCGGATTCGTGCCGGATCCGGGTGGGCTGGCCAAGGCCTATGCCAGGCTGTTCGGGAGCAAGGGGGGACGGTTCATGACCGGTGACGCGGCAACGCTGCAATCGGACGGTGGTGGCTGGCGCGTGGCCACTTCCGACGGCGCGGTCGTTGCGCGCGACGTGGTGGTGGCGCTGGGGCCGTGGTCGGATCTGGTGTTCCGGCCGCTGGGCTATGCCATTCCGCTTGCGGTCAAGCGCGGCTATCATCTGCACCTCAAACCGCGCGGCAACGCGGTGCTCAATCACCCGGTTCTGGATATCGACCAGAGCTTTTTGCTGGCGCCGATGAACCGGGGCATTCGTCTGACCACCGGCGCGGAATTTGCCCGACGCGATGCGCCGCCGACTCCCGTCCAGATCGAGCGTGCGCTGCCGCTGGCACGCAGGCTGTTCCCGCTGGGCGAGGCGATCGACGCAAAGCCCTGGATGGGGGCGCGGCCCTGCCTGCCGGACATGCTGCCGGTGATCGGCAAGGCGCCGCGGCACCCCGGGCTGTGGTTCGATTTCGGCCACCAGCATCACGGCCTGACGCTCGGCCCGGCGACCGGCCGCCTGCTGGCGGAAATGATGACGGGGGAGACGCCGTTCGCCGATCCGAAGCCGTTCGCCGTGGAGCGCTTTGGTTAGCGCAGCTCACCGCGATCCCGTCGCAGGATCCCAGGCGCTTGCATGCTGGTCGACACCGGCGATACTGTCGGCTGTTCGCTCGGCGCGGGCGCGCGGCGCGACAATGACTGAAGGGACCTGCCATGAAAGTTACCGTCACCGTGGACTGCACGCCGATCGAGGCGCGTGAATTTTTCGGCCTTCCGGATGTGCAGCCGATGCAGGCGGCGATGATGGAGCAGGTGCAACAGAAGATGATGGCCAATATCGACCAGTTCTCGCCGGAGACCCTGCTGCACAACTGGTTCACCTTTGATCCGAAGCTGGCCGAGCGATTCCAGGATATGTTCGTGAACATGGCGGGGCTGGCCACCGGCCGCAGCAAAGAGAAGAAATAGACTTCGCCGGGAGGATTGTTCGATTCGACAGTCGTTCGTCAGTCATCGTCATGCCGGCTGACCGCGAACCGCCGGCAAAGCGGCTGCGCCCGCCTCATTTCGGCTTGCTGCTGGCTGAGGCCAGGGGACTGTTTGAACTCAACGCCAGCCTGCTGCTGTCGCCGCTGCTGGCCCAGGCGCCGAAAGGCGACGGTCATCCGGTGCTGGTGCTGCCGGGGCTTCTGGCCAGCGACTTGTCGACGACGCTGCTGCGCCGTTATCTGTCCGGGCTCGGCTATCAAAGTCATGCCTGGGGCTTTGGGCGCAACATTGGCGGCGTTTACCGGATGCGCGCGCAGCTGCGCCGGCGCCTCAAGGCGATCCACGACGCGAGCGGGCGCAAGGTCAGCCTGGTCGGCTGGAGCCTCGGCGGCATCTATGCGCGGGATCTGGCGCTGCACATGCCGGAGCTGATCCGCATGGTCGTGACCCTGGGAAGCCCGTTCAGCGGCGACATCACCGCCACCAACGCCAGCCGGATCTATGAGTTGCTGTCCGGCGAGACCCTGGAAAATGCCAACATCGATGACCTAAAGGCGCTGTCCGGCGATCTGCCGGTGCCGGCGACGTCGATCTACAGCCGCACCGACGGCATCGTGAACTGGCGAACCTGCCTGCTTCGCCCGTCCGATCGCGCCGAAAACATCGAGGTGCACCTGGCCAGCCACATCGGTCTCGCCGCCAACGCCGCGGTGTTGTGGGCCGTTGCGGACCGTCTGGCCCAGCCCGAAGGCCAATTCAGCCATTTTGACCGATCGGGGCCGTTTGCCATTGCCTATGCCCCGCCTGTAAAGTCACAATCCTGACCAGAGCGCCGCCAAGGCGCCAACTACCAGTTTCACGGGAGGGACGTATGGAAGCCAGCAAGAAGCTGTCCTCGATGGACGCATCGTTTCTGTATCTCGAGACACCCGAGATGCCGATGCATGTCGGAAGCATGGCGATCTTTCGCCTGCCCGAGGAGCACAAGGGCGACTTCTTCGAGGACTTCAAGGCGATGATCGCCTCGCGGCTGCACGTCGCGCCGATCCTCAAGGCCCGGCTGGAAAAGGCCCCGCTCGACATCGATCACCCGAGCTGGGTCGAGGACGACCAGTTCGACATCGACCGCCACATCTTTCGTGGCAGCCTGCCGGCGCCGCACGATCGCGCCACGCTGGAACGCATCGTCGGCTGGATGCATGCCAAGCTGCTCAACCGCGCGCGTCCGCTGTGGGAGTTTTATGTCTTCGAGGGCATGAAGGACAACGAGGTGGGGCTGTATTCCAAGATGCATCATGCCTGCATCGACGGCGGTGCAGGTGCTGCGCTGACCAACATGATCTACGACGTCACACCGGTGCCGCGCGATGTCGGCAAGCCGGCGCCGCGGACCAAGGCCGGCCAGGAGCCGCGCGACATCGCCGCCAATTTCATAGATTCCTATCAGCAGCTCTGGCGCCAGCCGTTCGACAGTGCGTCCGCCGCCAAGGGCATCGAACTGCCGCGCACCGGCAAGAGCGATATCGGGTCGGTGCTGTTCGACAACGCCATGTTCCAGATCGAGAGTGCGGTGAAGTTCGCCGGCAACCTGCCGACGATGATCAAGGGCGTCTCTGAGGTCCTGGGCAAGATTGCCGATCCGAAGTCGCGCGACAGCATCGCCAGCATGGCGTCGCCGTCGACCATCCTGAACAAGGCGATCTCGTCGGAGCGCAGTTTTGCCGGGGTCTCGATCCCGTTGTCGCGGGCCAAAGTCGTCGCCAAGGCGTCCGGCGGCAAACTCAACGACGTGGTGCTGGCGCTCTCCAGCGGCGTGGTGCGGCGCTATCTTCTCGAGCAGGGGGCGTTGCCGGCCAAGCCGATGACGGCCGCGGTTCCGATCTCGCTGCGCGAGGAGGGCAACACCGACGCCAACAACCAGGTATTCGGCATGATCTGCTCGATCGCCACCAACGTCGAGGATCCCAAGGAGCGGCTGCAGGCCATCATCGCGCAATCGACAAAATCCAAGGAAATGTCGCATCCGTTGCGCGCGCTGATGCCGCAGGTCTCCAACCTCTCGATGCTGGGGGCGCCGATCGTGGTCCAGATCCTGGCCTTGCTGTACAGCCGGTCCAGCCTCTCGGACGTGCTGCCGCCGGCGGCCAACATCACGGTGTCCAACGTGCCCGGGCCGCGCCAGACGCTGTACGCCGCGGGCGCCGAACTGTTGCATATCTTCCCGGTGTCGATCTCGACCCACGGGCTCGCCCTCAACATCACGGTGCAGAGCTATCGCGATCAGCTGGATTTCGGCTTCATCGCCGGGGCCAACATCATTCCCCATGTGCAGGTGCTCTGCGACATGCTGCCCGACGAATTCGCCGCCCTCGAAGCGGCCTATGCGCCACCGAGCGATCTCAAGAGCGCGGCGAGCTGAAGGACGATGTCGGCCATGATGGAGATGCCGCCGTTGCAGTTCGCCACCGTCAACGGCATCAGGATGGGCTTTTACGAGGCGGGCCCAAAGTCCGATGCGCCGCCGCTCGTGCTGTGCCACGGCTGGCCGGAGATCGCCTTTTCGTGGCGGCACCAGATCAAGGCGCTGAGCGAGGCCGGACTTCGCGTCATCGCGCCGGACCAGCGCGGCTATGGGTCCACCGATCGGCCGGACAACGTCGAGTCTTACGATATCGAGCACCTGACCGGCGACCTCGTCGGCCTGCTGGATCATCTGAAAATCGACAAGGCGATCTTCGTCGGTCACGATTGGGGTGGTTTCATCGTCTGGCAGATGCCGCTACGTCACTACGATCGTGTCGCCGGCGTAGTCGGCATCAACACGCCCCATACCAACCGGGCCTGGGCCGATCCGATCGAGCTGCTGCGGGCGCGCTTCGGCGAGCAGATGTACATCGTACAGTTTCAGGATCCCGCCCGTGGACCCGACAAGATCTTCGACAGCCGGGTCGAGCAGGTCTTCGATGCCTTCATGCGCAAGCCGGTTCCGCGCAGCGACAGCGCGCCCGCGGAGGCCCCGGTCGCGGGTGTCGGCGCGTCGCCGCGGCTCAATCTAGCGTTTCCGCAAATGGTTGCCGGCTATGACGCGAAACATGATCCGCGGAAGCCGATCCTGTCGCCGGAGGAAAAGCAGGTGTTCGTCGATACCTTCACCAAGTCCGGCTTCACCGGCGGCATCAATTGGTACCGCAACATGACGCGCAATTGGCAGCGCTCGGCCGAGATCGATCACACGGTCCGGGTGCCGTCACTGATGATCATGGCGGAAAACGATCACGTGCTGCCGCCATCCTCGGCGGACGGCATGGAGAAGCTGATCCCCGATCTGGAAAAATACCTGGTCCGCGACAGCGGCCATTGGACGCAGCAGGAAAAGCCGGACGAGGTGAGCGCCAAGCTCATCGAATGGCGTAAGAAACGATTCGGGTAGAACACGGAGATAACCCCGTCATTGCGAGGAGCGCAGCGACGAAGCAATCCAGTTCTTTCTTGCGGCTCCTGGATTGCTTCGCTGCGCTCGCAATGACGGGGCAGGCTCAATGCTTACAAAGCCAGTCAAGGCAGGAGACACGTTCGCGATGGCGTCACCCAACAAGCTCAGTCCGATCCCGCATCCGCCGAAGAAGCCGGTGGTCGGCAACATGCTGTCGCTGGATTCGACCGCGCCCGTGCAGCATCTGACGCGGCTGGTCAAGGAGCTCGGCCCGATCTTCTGGCTGGACATGATGGGCGCGCCGCTGGTGATCGTCGCGGGTCACGACCTCATCGACGAGCTCAGCGACGAGAAGCGTTTCGACAAGACGGTGCGCGGCTCGCTGCGCCGGGTCCGCGCCGTCGGCGGCGACGGACTGTTCACCGCCGACACCAACGAGCCGAACTGGAGCAAGGCGCACAACATCCTGCTGCAGCCGTTCGGCAACCGCGCCATGCAGTCCTATCATCCGAGCATGGTCGATATCGCCGAGCAACTGGTCAAGAAATGGGAGCGGCTCAACGGCGACGAAGAGATCGACGTCGTTCACGACATGACGGCACTGACGCTCGACACCATCGGGCTGTGCGGCTTCGATTACCGGTTCAACTCGTTCTACCGGCGCGACTACCATCCGTTTGTGGAGTCGCTGGTGCGCTCGCTCGAGACCATCATGATGACCCGCGGCATTCCGCTCGAAGGTCTCTGGCTGAAGAAGCGCCGCGACGTCCTCGCCGAAGACGTCGCCTTCATGAACAAGATGGTCGATGAGATCATCGCCGAGCGGCGCGCCAATGCCGAAGCCGCCGAGGGCAAGAAGGACATGCTCGGCGCGATGATGACGGGCGTCGATCGCACCACCGGCGAGCAACTCGACGACGTCAACATCCGCTACCAGATCAATACCTTCCTGATTGCCGGCCACGAGACCACCAGCGGCCTGTTGTCGTGCACCATCTACGCGCTGCTCAAGCATCCGGACGTTCTGAGAAAGGCCTATGAGGAGGTCGACCGGGTGCTCGGCCCCGACATCAATGCCAGGCCCACCTATCAGCAGGTCACCCAGCTCACCTACACCACCCAGATCCTGAAGGAAGCGCTGCGGCTGTGGCCGCCGGCGCCGGCCTACGGCATCGCGCCGCTCAAGGACGAGACCATCGGCGGCGGCCAATACAAGCTGAAGAAGAACACCTTCATCACCGTGCTGGTGATGGCGCTGCACCGCGATCCGTCGGTCTGGGGTCCGAACCCGGACGCCTTCGATCCGGAAAATTTCAGCCGCGAGGCCGAGGCGGCGCGGCCGGTCAACGCCTGGAAGCCGTTCGGCAACGGCCAGCGCGCCTGCATCGGCCGCGGCTTCGCCATGCATGAGGCGGCGTTGGCGATCGGCATGATCCTGCAGCGCTTCAAGCTGCTCGACCACAAGCGCTACCAGATGGTCCTGAAGGAGACGCTGACGGTCAAGCCCGATGGCTTCAAGATCAAGGTGCGCCCACGTGCCGACAAGGATCGCGGCGCCTTCGCCGGAAAGCCGGCCGCGACGACCACGGCACCGGCTCAGCCGGCGGCGCGCGCCCGCAACCGGCCGGCGCACAACACGCCGCTGCTGCTGCTGTACGGCTCGAACCTCGGCACTGCCGAAGAACTCGCCAGCCGCGTCGCCGATCTGGCCCAGGTCAACGGCTTTGCCACCACGCTGGCGCCGCTCGACGATTTCGTCGGTAAGCTGACGGAGCAGGGCGGCGTCCTGATCTTCTGCGCTTCCTACAATGGCGCCGCGCCGGACAATGCCACGCAGTTCGTCAAATGGCTGAGTGGCGATCTGCCGAAGAACGCTTTTGCAAAGGTGCGCTATGCCGTGTTCGGCTGCGGCAACAGCGACTGGAGCGCGACTTATCAGTCGATCCCGCGACTGATCGACGACCGGCTCGCCGCCCACGGTGCCACCAGCGCTTATGTGCGCGGCGAAGGTGACGCGCGCGAGGATCTCGACAGCCAGTTCGAGGCCTGGTTCGCCAAACTGCGTCAGCTCGCGGTCAAGGAATTCGGCCTCGATAACGGTTTCGAGCGCAGCGCCGGGGACGAGCCGCTCTACAGCATCGAACCGGTGGCGCCGACTGCCGTCAATGCCGTGGTGGCGCTTGGCGGCGTCGCACCGATGAAGATCACGGTGAATCGCGAGTTGCAGAACACCGCCGGCGCCAACGCCTCCAACCGGTCGACCAGGCATATCGAGGTCCAGCTGCCGGAGAACGTCAGCTATCGCGTCGGCGATCATCTCAGCGTGGTGCCGCGCAACGATCCGGCGCTGGTCGACCAGGTGGCGCGACGCTTCGGCTTCCTGCCGGCCGACCAGATCAGGCTGCAGGTCGCCGAGGGACGGCGCGCGCAGCTGCCGGTCGGCGACGTGGTCTCGGTGGGCCGGCTATTGAGCGAGTTCGTCGAGCTGCAGCAGATCGCCACCCGCAAGCAGATCGAAATCATGTCGGAGCATACCCGCTGCCCGATGACCAAGCCGAAGCTGCTGGCCTATGTCGGCGACGATGCCGGGTCGGCCGAACGTTATCGGTCCGAGGTGTTCGGCAAGCGCAAATCGGTGTTCGATCTGCTGGAAGAGCATCCGGCCTGCGAGCTGCCGTTTCACGCCTATCTCGAAATGCTCTCGCTCCTGGCACCGCGCTATTATTCGATTTCGTCCTCGCCATCGGGCGAGGCGTCGCGCTGCAGCGTCACCGTCGGCGTGGTGCAGGGCGCCGCCAGCTCCGGCCGCGGCGTCTTCAAGGGGGTCTGTTCGAACTACCTGGCCGGCCGCCGCGCCGGCGACGTGGTGCTCGCCACCGTGCGCGAAACCAAGGCCGGTTTCCGGCTGCCCGATGACGCCGCGAGGCCGATCATCATGATCGGCCCCGGTACCGGTCTGGCACCGTTTCGCGGTTTCCTGCAGGAGCGCGCGGCGCGCAAGGCCGAGGGAGCGGCGCTCGGCCCGGCCATGCTGTTCTTCGGCTGCCGCCATCCCGACCAGGACTTTTTGTACGCCGACGAACTCAAGGCCTTTGGCGCCGACGGCATCGCCGAACTGCACGTGGCCTTCTCGCGTGGCGACGGGCCCAAGACCTACGTGCAGGATGTGATCGCGGCGCAAAAGGACCGGGTCTGGAGCCTGATCGAAGCGGGCGCGGTCATCTATGTCTGCGGCGACGGCGGCAAGATGGAACCCGGTGTCAAGGCCGCGCTGTTGGCGATCTATCGCGAGCGAAGCGGCGCCGATGAAAATGCGGCGGTGCGCTGGATCGACGATCTCGGGACGCAGCAGCGCTACGTGCTCGATGTCTGGGCGGGCGGATAGCTTGTTGCGGACGGACTGCCCGTCCGAAACGATAAAGCTTAGTTCTTCACCCCGTGCGCGTGATCCGCAATGGCGCCGATGATCTGCGGCCACATCGGAATCGGGGTTGCGTGCCCCATGCCCTCGATCATCAGCAGCTTGGCGCCGGGGATCGCGGCCGCGGTTTCCAGGCCGGCTGCGGGGCGCACCAGCGGATCGACGGTGCCGTGGATCACCAGGGTCGGGACCTTGAGCGATTTGAGGCGCTCCTTGCGGCTGCCAGAGGCCAGGATGGCGCGGAGCTGCCTTGCGGCGCCGGGTGGATTGAGCCCGCGTGAAAAGATCCGTTCGGCCATCGCGCGATCCTTGGCCTCGTCGAGCGGAAAACTGCCGGCCCGCAGGATCTTCCAGGTTTGCCTGAAGCGCGCGATGTATGCGTCGAGGGTTGTCGGCGGCGGCCGAATCAGCAACGCCGCAGCTTCACGGGTCGGTTGCGGCAATCTCGGATTTCCGGTCGACGACATCACCGAGGTCAGCGAGCGCACCCGGTCCGGATAGGACAGCGCCATTTCCTGCGCGATCATGCCGCCCATCGAGGCGCCGACCAGATGCGCCGATCGGATGCCGAGGTGGTCGAGCAGGCCGACGACATCGTTGGCCATGTCGATGAGCTTGTAGGTGGAGTTGACCGGTATTCCCAGGAAGCGCAGCTTCAGCAGTTCCGCCAAGCGCAGCGGCTGGCCGCCGCTGAGTTTGGTGGATTGCCCGATGTCGCGATTGTCGAAACGGATCACCCGGAATCCGCGCGTCGCCAGTTGTTCGCAGAAGGCGTCATCCCAAAGCACCATCTGGGCGCCGAGCCCCATGATCAGCAGCATCGGCTCGGCGTCATCGGCGCCGAAAATCTCGTAACAAAGCTCGATGCCGTTGGTAGGCCCCATTCGCGGCGGCTGATGGGGCACGGACTTCGGGTGAGGAGAATTCATGGCGTCAGAATCCATTCGGCTGGTCCCCGGCGATGGCTTTCGGCCGGTCCTGTATGACATGGTTCCTAATGGCGCAGAAGCCGGCAAGAGATGTTGACCGCCGCACTGCAACAGTATCGAATGAGCGAAAACGGGCGGGACCAACTCGTCATCATGCTCGGAGGGCGCAATGGCAGACAAGAGCAACGATCCGGTCGCGCTGTGGCACACCATGCTTGGCGAGATGGAAAAGGGATTTAACGCCTTTGCCAACCAGGCGATGGCATCGCCGGAATTTTCCAAGGTCGTCAATCAGGTCGGCGGCGCCTCGGCCGGGGCGCAGAAGCAGCTCGGCGAGCTGATGGAGAAATACCTCTCCAGCATGAATCTGCCGAGCCGTGCGCAACTGGCCAATTTCGGCGAGCGGCTGCAGGCGATCGAGAGCCAGCTGAACGAGATCACTGCGCTGCTGCGCCAGGTGCACAGCAACACCGGCACCGGTGAATCGTCCGCTGCGCCGAAGCCGCCGCGCACCAAGCGTCCGCCGCCGGCGAGCGGAGAGCCCAGATGAACGCTCCGGCGGGCCTGGATCTGGCGTCGATCCCGGACCGGATCCAGTCCGAGGTGCAGCGCGCGATCCAGCGCAGCATCAAGGGCGTCGAATATTTCGCGTCTTCCGGACCGTCTCTGGGTTCGACGCCGAAGGACATCCTGCACGTCCGCGGCACCATGAACCTGTATCATTATCGCCCGGTCGCCGACGAAATCTACCGGGTGCCGATTCTGATCGTGATGGCGACGACCAATCGCGGCTACATCCTCGATATGGTGCCCGGCCAGAGTTTCATCGAGTTCCTCATCAAGCGCGGCTACGACGTCTACATGCTGGACTGGAGCGCGCCGAAGCCGGAGGAGAAGGCACTGCGGATGGAGGACTATGTCCTCGACTTCATCCCCGATTGCGTGCGCCGCGTGCAGCAGGATTCCGGCGAGACCGACGTCAGCGTGATCGGCTATTGCTTTGGCGGTGTATTGTCGCTTCTCTATGCCTCGATCTTCCATGATGGGCCGATGAAGAACCTGATCTGCTTCACCACCCCGGTCGATTTCCGCGAGATGAAGCTGTTTCAGAACTTTTCCGACCGGCGCTATTTCGACGTCGATCACCTGATCGACAGCGTCGGCAACGTGCCGCCGGAGATGATCTTCACCTCGTTCGAGATGCTGCGCCCGGCGTCGCGCGCCACCAGCCAGGTGCAGCTGTGGGAAAACATCTGGAACGACGAATACGTCAAGTCTTACCGGATGTTCGATCGCTGGGCGATGGACACGCTGCCCCTGGCCGGCGAGTATTTCCGCCAGGTCACCAAGGATCTGATGTGGGACAACAAGCTCTATAACGACACCATGTCTGTCGGTGGCCGCGCCGCTGACATTTCGAAGATCAAGGTGCCGATCCTGCACGCGGTCGCCGAGCACGACCACATCGTGCCTTACGACGCCGCCAAGCCCTTGATCGCCAAGATCGGCTCGGTGGACAAGCAGGAAGTCATTCTGAAGGGCGGTCACGTCAGCCTGGTCGCGGGCGCCAATGCGATCAAGCGGCTGTGGCCGAAACTCGATTCATGGCTGGGTGAGAGATCGACATGAGCAGCAACGATCCGCGTTCCTATCCGCGCCGCGTTTCGACCCCGGCCGGCGAGGTCGAGCTCAGGCTGATGGCGCAGGCTGACGAAGCTGCTGTGCTCGACTTTGCGCAAAAGCTGCCGGTGCACGATCTCTTGTTCCTGCCGCGCAACATCAGCGAGCCGAAGGTGCTGTCGGCGTGGATCAAGGAGATCGAGCGCGGCGCCATCACCAGCCTGTTGGCCGTGCTGGCGGGGCAGGTGGTGGGGTGCGGCACCATCGTTCGCGATCCGCTGTCGTGGTCGCCACATGTTGGCGAGATCCGCATGGTGGTCGCGTCGGCCGTTCGCGGCCAGGGCGTCGGCCGTGCGCTGTCGCAGGAGACGTTCGCGCTGGCTTTGAGCGCCGGCCTCGAAAAGCTGATGGTGCAGATGACCGTCGACCAGGTCGGCGCCATCGCCATCTTCGAAGGCCTCGGCTTCAAGGCCGAGGCGCTGTTCCACGATCACGTGCGGGATCTGGCCGGCAGGAAGCACGACATCGTCGTGCTTGGCCATAACGTGGCGCAGGTGGCGGCGCAGATGGAAGCCTATGGTTTGCCCGGAGCGGTGCAGCATTAGAGCAGCGCTCCGGACAACAGACGGATCTATTTCTTCTCGCGGACAGGCGCCCTTTGCGGTCGGACCGGTCGTTCACCCGGCTCAACCGAGATTTCCTTCAGCGAGCCCTCGCTGACGATCACCACCGGCAAGACGAGCTTCGCGCCGTCGTGCTGCAAGCCCGCGCTGACGGCCTTGCCGGAACCGTATCGTTCGGCAATCGCGATGGCCTCGGAAAGATCCATGCCGGCGGCGGCGAAGGCAGCGAGGGCGGTCCTATCGTTCTCGCCCAGCCTGGATGCCGGCGTCGTCGACCCGCCATCGATCGGCGTTCCGGTCGAAGCGTTGATCGCGCCTTCCCAGAGTTCCTCATTCAGAAGGACCTTGACCCGATAGGCGAAAGGCGAGGCCGTTCCATCGAAACTCAGGTCGATCACCTTGGCTTTGGCGCCGCGCCTCTCGGCGATGGCGATTGCATTGCGGGCGGAGATCCGGGCGTTCGCGAACTGCTTGATTTCCTGCAGGATCGCGGCGCTGTCGGTCGTGCCGACTGGCGGGAGGGAAGGCGGCGTCGCAAGGTCGGCAGATTGATGGCCGAAGGCACCGGAGATCGGTGGCAGCAAGAGCAAGATGAACGCGATGTTGCGGATCGAAGCTGTCGTCATGGGACCACCCTGTTTTCTCTCCAACGCCGCGACACCGGGGTTTGTTTCTCTTTGGCGAGGTCAGTGACCGCCGGCGGCCAACCGCGCGGAAGCCGGATAGCGCGCTGTCGGGCCGGGATCGTCGGATGGCGGGGATTTCGACCAGGCCTGGCCGCTCCGTGCCCGGTCATAGCCGTACTGGAACAGTCCGCGCATATAGGTCGTATCGAATCCCGAGGACGGCGCCGCGGGCATGCGTCCTTCGATGTAGGTCAGGTTGAAGCCGAATTTGTTGCGGCGGGTGAAATCGTAGGTGCTGTAGAGGATCGAGCGGGTCTGCGTCTTCACGATGGTCGATGAGGATCGCGCAGCGATCTCGATCGTGCTGTTGGGCACGAGCTGAAACTCCCGCTCCACCTTGTTGTTGATCAGGATGTAGAGCTGCAGATCGCCGGCCTTGGTCAGTTGGGCGTCGCGCAGCAGGAATGCCTCCGGCAGCGTCAGGACAGGCGCGGTCACGCCGCCGTCGACATGCATCTCCTGGAACCGCCTGCCGTTGCTTTCAGCGGTGACCAGCATCGGCGGAAACACCACCGGCAGACTTGCCGATGCGGCGACGACGTCCCTGAACAGGTTCAGTGCTTCGGGCGTACGCAGCGAGGCGATCTCTCCCATGTCCCATATCGCGGTGCGCTGCGAGTCCAGATTGGTCGTGACGATGAGCAGACGCCGGCCCTTGGCGTGCTCGGCGGCGACGGCTGCGACGAAGTTGCTATCGATATGTTGGGCCACCAGTTCGCGCAGCCGGGTGTTGCCGAACAGACCCGCCCCGAAGATCGCGTTGAAGGGGCTCGGTGCGTCGAGGAGACTCTCGGCGACGCCGCTCGTGTAAAGGTCCCGCAATGTCGCGTCATAGGCGGGACCGAGGAATGCGAACGGTGCGATCAGCGCTCCCGTGCTGACACCCGATACGATCGAGAACGAGGGGCGCGTGCCCGCCTCCGTCCAGCCGTTGAGAACACCAGCGCCGTAGGCGCCGTCGGCCCCGCCGCCGGACAGCGCCAGGTAGGTGCGCCGACCCCGCAGGACAGCCGGATGCCGATCCTGCCGGAATGTGGAAGCCGGTTCGTCGGCATAGCGCCGCAGCTCCGTCAGATCGAGAACGCGCGTGGAGGATGCATCCGCGGCGCCATAAGGGGTCCGCGGTAGCGCCGCACAACCGGCAACCAGGAAGCTCAACGCCGACACGATGAGCAGCGGGACGGGCCGCCGACGTCCCATGCGATGGATGACATGTCCGGGTGGAATGTTGACGCTCACGGGCGCGGCGTCGCGGAGTGAGGGTCGCGTCGCGGCGCGGCCTGACACGATGCGGCGGCTGATCGAGCGGCCAGTTCGAGATAGTCTCGGTGGATCGCCTGGACGGTTTTGCGCTCGTCGAACTTGACCCGCCAACTGCTTGGAGATCCGCGACCCACGATTATCCCTTCGCGATCGCCGTATTTAGGATGCCGCTCACGGCCCAATCGGCTCATCCGGACGCGGGCCCCGCGAAACAGGCTCGACGGGGGCGTTTCATCGGCCCTCATGCGGTCGGTAGATGCGAGGTTTGAGACCATTGTGCACCGCGGTAAGTGAGTAAGCGCTTACTAAAACCAAGGGACTGGAAAGTCAAGAGCGGCCAATCAGGGGTATCACGAACTCGTGATACCGCATCGCAACATTAATATTGCGACGCACAATTTACCATGACATAACGATGACGCCCCGGGCCAATCCGGACGGGGTGAGCCCATAGCTCAAACCTTGAGGATGGAGAGACCCCAATGACCACCGAAACCAATTCGATGCTGAACAGCGTCAAGGAAGCCTTCGCCCCCGTGACCGATGCGCTCAAGAACATCCAGAACATGGAAGTTCCCGAGGCCACCCGCGACTTCGTCAAGCGTGCCGCCGGCACCGCCAAGGAGAAGGCCGCCGAGATCCATGCCGGTTCGGAGAAGGTGACCGCCGCGATCGAGACCGCCGTTGCCGGTTCGGTGAGCGAAGCCGCGAAGATCAGCCGCAACATCCAGCAGGCGCTCTACCAGGACGCCGAGGCGTTCTTCGCCGGCATCGACAAGCTGGCTTCCGCCAAGTCGCTCAACGAAGCGGTGCAGATCCAGTCCGATCTGGTCCGTGAGCGTGGTGAAGTGCTGGTGTCGCGCGCCAAGTCGTCGACCGAATATCTCGGCAAGCTCGTCGCCGACGGTGCGAAGACCGCGCAGGACAACTTCTCCAAGGTTGCGTCCTACAGCAAGAGCGCCTGATCTCTTCGGCGCTTCTGGCGACCAACTTTCGAAGGCCCGCTCGCGCGGGCCTTTCTTTTTTCTGCACAAAGACACCCTCTCCACGTCATGCCCGGGCTCGTCCCGGGCATCCACGTCTTTACGGCTGTTCCGCTGGGAAGGCGTGGATGGCCGGGACGAGCCCGGCCATGACGGTGGTCGGTGCATCGCGCTACACTGCTGACAAGCGCCGACCTGATTCAGGATCACAGATGCCATGTCGTTGATCGCGCCATCCTCCTTCACCAATCCCGGCGATGCGCTCCGCGCCGCCGAGTTGCGGCGCGTGAAGGCGGTAGCCACGCTGGTGCTGGCAAGCTGCCTCGGTGTGTTCATCGCGGCCAAGTCGCTGCTGCATGTGCACCCGGTCTTCGGCTTCGTTGCCGCCTTTGCCGAGGCTGCCACCATTGGCGGGCTGGCCGACTGGTATGCCGTGGTGGCGCTGTTCCGCAGGCCGCTCGGGTTGCCGATTCCGCACACCGCCATCATCCAGAGCAACCAGCAGCGCATTGCCGACCGGCTCGGCGAATTCATCGAGGTGCATTTTCTCGAAGCCGGCCCGGTCGAGGCCAAACTGCGCCAGGTCGATTTCGCGTCCTTTGTCGCCGACTGGCTCGGCGACCGCAAACGCAGCGCCGATCTTGCGCGCTTTGTGCTCCGGCTGTTGCCCGAAGCGATGTCCGCGGTCGAGACCTCGGGGCTGAAGACCTTCGTCACGCGGCGTATCATCAGCCAGCTGCAGTCGATCGATCTGGCGCCGCTGGCTGGCGGCCTGCTCCGCGGCTTCGTTCAGGAAGGCCGGCATCAGGGACTGCTCGACGATCTCCTGCGCGCCATTCACAAGACGCTGACCGAACCGGAGACGGTGGCCGTCATCCGCGGCAAGATTCGCGACGAACTGCCGACACTGCTCAAGCTCTATCGCGCCGACAAATTCCTGGTGAACCGGATCCTCGCATCGGCGAGTACTTTCTTCGAAGAGGTGCGCAACGATCCGCAGCATCCGTTCCGCGGCGAATTCGACCGCATGGTGCTGACTTTCGTCGACCGGCTCAGCAGCGACCCGAGCTATGCCGGTCGCATCGACGGACTGAAGCGCGATCTGCTGTCGCGTCCGGAACTGGGCGATATGGCCCGCAACATCTGGTCGAACGCACAGTCGTTCATCGATCGCAGCGCCGCCGGCGACAGCAACGTTCTGCAGCATCACTTGGCCAACGTCTTCGTCGCGGCGGGGGCGGCGCTGGCGGCCGATTCCGAAATGCGCGCCGAGATCAACCAGGGTCTGGTGGTGGTGCTGCGAAGTTTCATCGCCGACCAGAAGAGCGGCGTCTCGAGTTTCATCGCCGATCAGGTCAAGGCCTGGGACATGGGACAATTGATCACGCTGATCGAGATCAACATCGGCAAGGATCTGCAATACATCCGCTTCAATGGTTCGTTGATCGGCGGCCTGGCCGGTCTGGCGCTTTATACCGCCGAATTTTTGCTGCGCCTGCTTTGACGATTGGCGTGGGCGAAGCCGGCCGAACGCTTGTTTTTCGCAGAATCAGGCCCTAGCTTCCTTTATGGAACGGTTGTTTGACTTTTGCGTATGACCATTGACTGATTGCCGTCGGACAGTCCGGCCGGCTCCGACAAGGAAATCAAGATGTCCGCGACTGCCCAGACGCTGAAGCCGCCTTCGAGAACCCTGATGTTTCTGGAGGGGCGGGCGATCCACGAATTCGGCGCGTTTCTCGGCGCCTTGCCGCTGCTGAGCCTGGCGCCGCATGGCGACGGGCATCCGGTGCTGGTGCTGCCCGGGTTGGTGGCCTCTGACATCTCCACCCGGCCGCTGCGCAGCTTTCTGAAAAGCCGCGGCTATGCCGTGAGCGGGTGGCGCCAGGGTCGCAATCTGGGGCTGCGCGACGGCGTCAGCGACAGCATGGTCAAACTCGTGCACGAGCTCAACGATCTGCACGGCCGCAAGGTCAGCCTGGTCGGTTGGAGCCTTGGCGGTATCTATGCACGCCAGCTTGCCAAGATGATGCCGGGCCGGGTGCGCAACGTGATCACGCTCGGTAGTCCGTTCGCGGCTCACCCCAAGGCGACCAACGCCTGGCGCGTCTATGAGATGGCCAGCGGCCAGCGCGCCGATGATACCGATCCGAGGTTCGGCGGAGCGCTGGCGGATACCCCGCCGGTGCCGACCACCGCGATCTTCAGCCGCACCGACGGCATCTGCGCCTGGCAGGGCTGCATGGAAAAATCCTCCGCCACCTCGGAGAGCATCGAGGTCGAGAGCAGCCACTGCGGCATGGGCCATCATCCCGCGGTCGTGTACGCCGTCGCCGACCGCCTGGCGCAGTCCGAGGGTGAATGGGCGCCGTTCGACCGCTCCGGCTGGCGCAGCGTGGTTTATCCCGATCCGAACCGTTAGGCGCGTAGGCGGCTGATCAAAGACTATCCGACGCGCCCCGCCAGCGCCGGCCGCTTGTCCGACTTCTTCCCCGCGACAGGCCGCTCGGCCGCTGTGTCATCCGCCGCCGCCATCGCGTCGTCCGCGCCGGCTAGAATCAGCGCGGTGACCATCCGGGCATATTTGTCCCGCGTGATGCCCTTGCCCTCACGGAACCACAAATAATGCCAGTTCAGCATGGCGAAGAACGACATGGCCAGCGGCTTCAGGAGATGACGGCGTTTGGCAATGGAGGGGATCGCGGCCACCAGCGTCTCGGACACCAGCACCACCAGCTTGCGCTCCATCTCCTTCAGGCTCTCCTGCTGCTCCGCAGGCAGGAGCTTCAGGCTGGCGATCTGCACCTGGTGTTCGGCGTCGGCGCCGCGATAGGCCTCGAGCAAGGCCGCCGAGATCGCCAGCAGCCGTTCCCTGCCGTCATCGGATGATTGCGAGGCGGCTTCGACCACACCGACGAGATGCTGCAGATGGTCCGACAACAGATCGAACAGCACGGCGTCCTTCGAACTGTAGTAGTGGTACATCAGCGCCTTGGAGACGCCGCAGGCTTCCGCGATCATGGTGATCGAGGTGCCGGTGTAGCCGTGGGCGGCGAACAAGGCGGCGGAACGGCTCAGAATGCCGAGGCGCTTCGTGTCGTAATCGTTTGCCCGCGTGCGCGCCATGCGAACCTCGAACCGTTTGCGGTGCCAGTGGAATTTCCGGTGCGGCCCCGCACCCTCGCATTGACCGTCCAACTGGTCAATTATAATCCACCGGCCGGGTTGGTTCGAATCCATAAATGCCGCTATGTCGTGGGCCGATGCCGCATCCGCTCGCTCGCATTATAGCCCACCTGAGACGGGAGCCGTCCCGCACCGGGTCCATCGTTATTACGGTGTTCGGCGATGCCATCATGCCGCGCGGCGGTTCGGTGTGGCTCGGCACCTTGCTGGAATTTTTCAAGGCGCTGGATGTCGACAGCGGCGTGGTGCGGACCGCGATGTCGCGGCTCGCCGCCGATGGTTGGCTGGAGCGAGAGAAGATCGGCCGCAACAGTTTTTACAGGCTGGCCGGCAAGGGGCGGCAGACCTTCGACGCCGCGGTGACCCACGTCTACAATCCGCAGTTGACGGATTGGACCGGCCGCTTCGAACTGCTGCTGATCACCGACAGTGCCGAACGTGACCACTCGCGCCAGGCCCTCAAGGATGCTGGTTTCGGCAGCCCGCTGCCGGGCGTCTGGATTGCGCCGTCCGGCGTGCCGGTCCCGGCCGAGGCCAAAGGCGCCATCAGGTGCGAGGTTTCCGCCGAGGACGATAGCGGTCGGCGCCTGCTGCGGGACAGCTGGCCACTCGATCGTACCGCCGACGCCTATCTGAAATTCATCAAGACGTTCGAGCCGCTACGCGGCTGGATCGACCGGCGCGAGACGTTGTCGGACAGCGATGCGTTCACCGCCCGGATCCTGCTGATTCACCATTACCGCCGCGTGGTGCTGCGCGATCCGCTGCTGCCGGCTGCATTGCTGCCGACGGATTGGCCGGGCAGGGCGGCGCGTGAGCTGTGCGCGCAGACCTATCGTGGTCTGCTGGATCCATCGGAACAATGGCTCGACCGCTATGGTTCCAATGCGGAGGGGGCGCTGCCGGCCGCCGGCCGGACGCTCATGAGCAGGTTCCGCGACCCGGAATGATATGTTACAAAAATCTATTGTGAATTTTGAAATTCGTTATATGTTCAGATGAGAGGAGAGGGCCCATGTACACCCAGGCGCTCAATACGTCGGAGGCCGAGGAACGGCATCTTGAGGATGCCGATCGTGCCGCGCAGTTTCAGGCCCGCATCGATGCCGACGATCGCATCGAGCCGAACGACTGGATGCCGGCGGCCTATCGCAAGACGCTGACCCGGCAGATTTCCCAGCACGCCCACTCCGAAATCGTCGGCATGCTGCCGGAGGGCAACTGGATCACCCGTGCGCCGTCACTGCGCCGCAAGGCCGCGCTGTTGGCCAAGGTGCAGGACGAGTGTGGCCACGGCCTTTATCTCTACGCCGCAGCCGAAACGCTCGGCACCTCCCGCGAGGAACTGGTCGACCTGATGCTGGCCGGCAAGGCGAAATATTCGTCGATCTTCAACTATCCGACCCTGACCTGGGCGGACATCGGCGTGATCGGCTGGCTGGTCGACGGTGCCGCCATCATGAACCAGATCCCGCTGTGCCGCTGCTCCTATGGCCCCTACGCACGGGCCATGATCCGCGTCTGCAAGGAGGAATCGTTTCATCAGCGCCAGGGCTTCGAGATCATGGTGACGCTGGCGCACGGCACGCAGGACCAGAAGGCGATGGCGCAGGGCGCGCTGGACCGCTGGTGGTGGCCGGTGCTGATGATGTTCGGCCCGCCGGACCAGGCGAGCCAGCACAGCGACACCTCGACGCGATGGAAGATCAAGCGCTTTTCGAACGACGAACTGCGCCAGAAATTCGTCGATGCCACGGTGCCGCAGGCGAAGTATCTCGGCCTCACCATTCCCGATCCCGGCATGACGCAGAATCCGCAGACCGGTCACTGGGACTACAGCGCCATCGACTGGGACGAATTCAAGCAGGTGCTGGCCGGCAACGGCCCGTGCAACCGCGACCGGCTGGCGGCGCGGCGCAAGGCGCACGAGGATGGCGCATGGGTGCGCGAGGCGGCAACCGCCTACGCCGAAAAACGCGCCAGGCGCCAGGCGGCCAAAGCCGCCTAGATATCTGCCGCGTAAGCATATCAGGGAGGTCATCATGGCGACGCCAAAAGTTCCCTTATGGGAAGTCTTCATCCGCAGCCGTAACGGCCTCGCGCACAAGCATGTCGGCTCGCTGCACGCCAGCGATGCCACGCTGGCGCTGCAGGCGGCGCGCGATATCTACACCCGGCGCGGCGAAGGCCTGTCGATTTGGGTGGTGCCGTCCAGCGCCATCACCGCGTCCGATCCGTCCGAGAAGGGCATGATGTTCGAGCCGGCGGAATCCAAGATCTACCGGCATCCGACGTTCTACGAGGTGCCCGACGAAGTCGGACACATGTGATGGCCACAGCCTCCATCACGGTCACCGAAACGCCACTGGTGCTCTACGCCCTGCGCCGCGCCGACGACGCGCTGGTCCTGGGCCACCGGCTGTCCGAATGGTGCGGCCATGCGCCGATGCTCGAGGAAGACATGGCGCTGGCCAATATGGGGCTCGATCTGCTCGGCCAGGCGCGCGAGCTTTATGGCTATGCCGCGAAGGTCGAGGGCGGCGTCAACGACGAAGACGGTTTTGCCTATCTGCGCGACGTCAGACAGTACCGTAACCTGCTGCTGGTCGAGCAGCCGAATGGCGATTTCGCCCGAACCATGGTGCGGCAGTTCTTCTACTCGGTGTTCGCCGACCTGTATTGGCGCGCGATGATGACATCCGGCGACGCCACTCTGGCAGCGATCGCCGCCAAATCCGAGAAAGAAAGCGCCTATCACGTCCGGCATTCGTCAGAATGGATGGTGCGGCTGGGTGACGGCACCGATGAAAGCCACCGTCGCGCGCAGGGCGCGATCGATGATCTGTGGGCTTTCACCGGCGAGATGTTCGAAGTCGACGCCAGCGAGCGGAGCCTGATCGACGCCGGCACTGCGATCGATCCGGCGGCGCTGCGCCCGCAATGGCGGAAGACCGTGTCGGATGTGCTGGCGGAAGCCACGCTGGTCCAGCCCGGCAACGACTGGATGCAGCAGGGCGGCCGCAGCGGCCGGCACAGCGAGCATCTCGGACACCTGCTCAGCGAGCTGCAGTCGATGCCACGCAGCTTTCCCGGTGCCACATGGTGATGCAGCCTCGCGACGAGCAGGATTTGCGGCAACGCGCCTGGGACGCCGCGGCGGAGGTGGTCGATCCGGAGATTCCGGTGCTGACCATCGCCGATCTCGGCGTGCTGCGCGGCGTGTCGGTGACGGATGGCCATGTCGAGGTCGCGATCACGCCGACCTATTCCGGCTGCCCGGCGATGAACATGATCGCGCTGGAGATCGAAATCGCGCTGGAACGCCAGGGGATCAAGAATCCGACGGTGCAGACCGTCCTGTCGCCGGCCTGGACCACCGACTGGATGAGCGAAGACGGCAGGCGCAAACTGAAGGCATACGGCATCGCGCCGCCGCAGGCCGGCAGCGGCCGCCGGGCGCTGTTCGGCGTTGAGCAGGTGGCGTGCCCGCAATGTGGGTCACGCGATACCGAGGTGCTGTCGGAATTCGGGTCGACGTCTTGCAAGGCGCTGTGGCGCTGCAAGGCCTGTCGCGAGCCGTTCGATTATTTCAAATGCCATTGATGGTTGTCTCCTGATGTCCGCAACGATTCCGCGCTTCCATCGGCTGGCCGTCAGCGACCTGCGCCGCGAAACCAGCGACGCGGTCTCGCTGACCTTTGCGATTCCGCGCGAGCTTGCGTCCGACTACGCCTTCGCGCCCGGGCAATATCTCACCCTGCGCACCACCATGGATGGCGAAGAGGTGCGCAGGTCCTACTCCATCTGTTCCGGTCCCGACGACGGCGAGCTGCGCATCGCGGTCAAAAAGGTCGACGGCGGCGCGTTCTCCAGCTGGGCCGCCGAGGCGTTGCGGACCGGCGATGAACTCGACGTCATGACCCCGACCGGGCGGTTCGGCATCGCCCACGCGCCGGACCAGGCGCGGCTCTATGCCGGCTTCGCCGCCGGATCCGGCATCACCCCGATCCTGTCGATCGTCAGGGGCGTGCTGGCGCGCGAACCGGACAGCCGTTTCTTCCTGTTCTATGGCAACCGCTCGACCGGAAGCATGCTGTTCCGCGAAGCGCTGGAGGAGCTCAAGGATCGCTTCCTGCAGCGGCTCTCGGTGTTTCATGTCATCTCCGGCGAGGAGCAGGATATCCCGATCCTGCACGGTCGGCTCGACGGCGAGAAGGTGAAGGTGCTGTTGCGGGCGCTGGTGCCGGCGGCCAGTATCGATCACGTCTTCATCTGCGGCCCGGCAGGCATGAGCGAGGACATCGAGGCGGCCTGCGGCGACCTCGGCATCGCGCCAGAGCGGGTTCACGTCGAGCGTTTTGTCTCGGAATTCGGCGGCCGGCCGCGCCCGAAAGCGGTGGTCGCCGCATCGGCGCCGCCGAAAGCGGTGGCGTCGCTGATCATCGACGGTAAGCGGCGCGAGGTGCCTGTGGCAGCCGATGAATCAATTCTCGACGCGGCATTGCGCGCCGGCATGGACCTGCCGTTCGCCTGCAAGGGCGGCATGTGCTCGACCTGCCGCGCCAAGCTGGTCGAAGGCGACGCCCCGATGGAGGTGAATTATTCGCTGGAGCCTTGGGAACTCGAGGCCGGCTTCGTCCTCACCTGTCAGGCGCGCCCGGCCTCCGACAGGGTGGTGGTCGATTACGATCACGTCTAGCGCCTTTGACGCGTTTTCTTTGCGCGAACCGGGATCCACGTCGCTCGGAAACGCCATGGCGCCCGAAACGACTGCCTGCAGGACGCGCTCTTACGCCGCCGCCGCCATCGTGCGCGGAATCGCGGTATGCTGCTTCAAAATGCTGCCGGTCGCGTCGATTTCCTGCATCGAGACGTCGTAGGTCCACAGGTCGGCGAGGTGCTGCAGCACGCGCTTGGCGTCCGGCTCGTTCAAGAGGGCGCCGTTGACGACGCTGTGGCGCAGCAGCAGGCGGCGGTCGCCGGAGAGGTCGACATCGACGACTTCGATGTTGGCGTCGACCAGGCCGACGTCATATTGCCGGGACAGCTGCCGCCGCACGCGGCGATAGCCGCGCTCGTCGTGGATGGCGTCGACCAGGATGCCGGCGGCGTGGTCCGGATCGTCGTGCAGATGGAACATCCGCATCTGCCGCATCAGGCGCGGGCTGAGAAACTGACTGATGAAACTCTCGTCGCGGTAATTGGCCCAGACATCGCGCAGCACGCCCATGACGTCCTTGGCGCCGGCGATCTGCGGGAACCATGCGCGGTCCTCGTCGTCCGGATTGAGGACGATCCGCTCGATGTCCTGCATCATCGCAAAGCCGAGCGCGTAGGGATTGAAGCCGGAGAACCGCGGGTCGTCGAATCCGGGCTGGAACACCACATTGGTGTGGGACTGCAGGAACTCGAGGAAATTTCCGTCGGAGATCCGGCCCTGCTCGTGCAGGGCGGTCATGATGCGGTAGTGGACGTAGGTGGCGGTGCCCTCGTTCATCACCTTGGTCTGGCCCTGCGGGTAGAAATACTGCGCGATGTGGCGCACGATCCGCAGCAGTTCGCGCTGCCAAGCATGCAGGCGCGGCGCGGACTTTTCCAGGAAATACAGCAGGTTTTCCTGCGGCAGGCCGAGCAGCGCGCGCCGCCGCTCGGTGCTCAGCGCGGACTTGCTCTTGGCCGGGCCGGTCGGAACGGTGCGCCAGAGGTCGTTGAACGCGCTCTCCTCGTGGTCGCGGCGCTCTTTTGCGCGCTTTTCCTCGGCACGCAGGTCGAGCACCTTCTTGCCGGGATAGCGGTCGACGCCGTGCGACATCAGTGCGTGCGCGGCGTCGAGCGTCTGCTCGACCGCGAGCCGGCCGTGGCGCTCCTCGCACTGCGCGACATATCCCTTGGCGAAGTCGAGATAGTCGAGAATGCCCTCGGCGTCGGTCCACTGCTTGAACAGATAATTGTTCTTGAAGAAGTGATTGTGGCCGAAGGCGGCGTGGGCAATCACCAGGGTCTGCATGGTCGCGGTGTTCTCCTCCATCAGGTAGGAGATGCAGGGCGACGAGTTGATGACGATTTCATAGGCAAGGCCCATCAGTCCCTTGCGGTAGGACGCTTCCTGATGGGCGAAATGCTTGCCGAACGACCAGTGTTTGTAGAACAGCGGCATGCCGACCGAAGAGTAGGCATCCAGCATCTGTTCGGCGGTGATGACCTCGATCCGGTTCGGATAGACCTCGAGGCCAAGGTCCGAGAGCGCAATCTTCTCGCAGGCATCGTGGATCCGCTGGATCGTCGAGAAGTCCCAGTCGGCACCGTTGAACAACCGTTCGGATGCGGTCATGGAGCGGTCTTCTCCTGATTGTGACGGCGGTGAAACAGATCGTGAAACACCGGAAAGATCTGGCTGCGATCCGTCACCTTGCGCGCCGAGAGCGGCGCGCCTTCGGCCCGCAGCCGCTGATAAAGCGTCCACAGCGATGAATCCGTGACGTCGAAGGCGTGGCCGCCGGTGTCGCCGACTTCCAGATAGGCAAAGAACTGCGTGACCGGCAGGATCATCTCGGTGAGCAGTCGGCCGGCGACTTCGCCGTCAGCATAGGAGTTGTCGCCGTCAGACGCCTGCGCCGCATAGATATTCCAGTCGGCGGGGCGATAGCGCGATTTGACGATCTCGTTCATCGCCTCGAGCGCGCTGGACACCAGCGTGCCGCCCGATGCCGGTCCGGTGAAGAAGGTCTCTTCGTCGACCTCTTCGGCGCGATCGGTGTGCCGGATGAAGACGATCTCAACCCGGCGGTAGCGGCGCTTCAGGAAGACGTAGAGCAGCATGTAGAACCGCTTGGCCAGGTCCTTCATGTGTTCGGTCATCGAGCCGGAGACGTCCATCAGGCAGAACATCACCGCCTGGGCGACCGGTTTCGGCACCGTCTCGAACCGGCGATAGCGGATGTCGATCGGATCGAGAAACGGAATCCGGCGGAACTTGGATTTCAGTGCTTCGATTTCAGCCAGTAGTTCGGCGCGCCGCTCGTCGCTGCAGTCGGCGACCTCGGCCTCGAGCTGCTCGATCGTCTCGCGCCGCGGGCGCCGCAACGCCACCCGCCGCGCCATCGCCAGCCTGACGGTGCGGCTGACCGAGATGTTGGCGGGCGAGCCGGAGGTCGAGTATCCGGCGCGTTGCAGACCCTGGCTGTCCGCTTCGGCAAGCTTGCGCTTGGCAAGGTCGGGCAATTCGAGGTCTTCGAGGAACAGGTCGACGAACTCGTCGCGGCTGAGGACGAAGCGGAAGGAATCCTCGCCGTCGCCCTCACCGGGTCCCGAGCCCTTGCCGCCGCCTTTGCCCGATCGCGGAAGGATGTCGCCTTCGATGAACTTCTTGTTCCCGGGCAGCACCATGTCGCGGATGCCGCCCTCGCGATGGAAACGGGGCTCAGCCAGGCCATCGAGCGGGATGCTGACTTCCCCGCCTTCCAGGACATCCTTGATGTCGCGGTCCTGGGACGATTTCTTCACCGCCCCCTGAACCAACGCCTTCGCCCGGCGCAGAAACCTCTGACGATTTTCGAGGCTCTTGCTGCTTGGGTTCAGACGTCGGTCAACGATCTGCATGGCCACCTTTGCATCCGCCTCAGCCTGCCTGTTTCACGCGCATGTACCATTCGACCAGCCGGCGAACCTGACGTTCAGTGTAGCCGCGTTCGACCATCCGTGCGACGAAATCGTCGTGCTTTTTCTCGGTCTCGCCATCCTTCTTCGATCCGAACGAGATCACCGGAAGCAGGTCCTCCACCTGGGAGAATATCCGTTTCTCGATCACTTCGCGGATCTTTTCGTAGGACGTCCAGGATGGATTCTTGCCGCCGTTCTGCGCCCGCGACCGCAGCGAGAATTTCACCACCTCGTTGCGGAAGTCCTTTGGATTGGCGATTCCGGCGGGCTTCTCGATCTTGGTCAGTTCCTGGTTGAGCAGTTCCCGATTGAGCAGTTGGCCGGTGTCCGGATCCTTGAAGTCCTGATCCTCGATCCAGGCGTCGGCATAGTCCACATAACGGTCGAACAGGTTCTGGCCGTAGTCGGAGTAGGATTCCAGATAAGCCTTCTGGATCTCGTGGCCGATGAACTCGGCATAGCGCGGCACCAGTTCGGCCTTGATGAATTCGAGGTAGCGCTTCTCGATTTCCTCCGGCAGCTGTTCGCGGCGCACCGCCTGCTCGAGCGTGTACATCAGATGCACCGGATCGGCGCCGATCTCGGCGGTGTCATGATTGTACGTCGCGGCGAGAATCTTGAACGCGAACCGCGTCGAGATGCCGTCCATACCCTCATCAACACCGGCGGCATCCCGATATTCCTGGACGCTGCGCGCTTTCGGATCGGTTTCCTTGAGGCTTTCGCCGTCATAGACCCGCAGTTTGGCGGATAGCGTCGAATTTTCGTGTTTGCGCAGGCGGGAAACCACCGAGAAGCGGGCCAGGGTCTCGAGGGTTGCGGGCGCGCACGGCGCCGTCGCCAGTTCGGAACCCTGGATCAGCTTCTCATAGATCTTCTGCTCTTCGGTGACGCGCAGGCAGTACGGCACCTTGATCACGCAGATGCGGTCGATGAAGGCTTCGTTGTTCTTGTTGGCTTTGAAGCTCTGCCATTCGGACTCGTTGGAATGCGCCAGAACGACCCCGGTGAACGGGATGGCGCCGATATTTTCGGTGCCGATGTAATTGCTTTCCTGGGTCGCCGTCAGCAGCGGGTGCAGCATCTTGATCGGCGCCTTGAACATCTCGACGAATTCGAGGATGCCCTGATTGGCCCGGTTGAGGCCGCCGGAATAGCTGTAGGCGTCCGGATCGTTCTGGGCGAACGTTTCCAGCTTGCGGATGTCCACCTTGCCGACCAGCGAGGAGATGTCCTGGTTGTTCTCGTCGCCCGGCTCGGTCTTGGCGATGGCGATTTGCCGCAGCCGCGAGGGCTGGATCCTGGCGACACGGAAGCGCGAGATATCGCCGCCGAAAGATTCAAGCCGTTTGTAGCACCACGGCGACATCAGTCCGGTCAGGCGGCGCCGCGGAATGCCGTATTTCTCCTCGATCATCGGCCCGAGCGCGTCGGGATCGAACAGGCTGAGCGGGCTTTCGAACACCGGGCTGAGTTCGTCGCCGGCCTTCAAAACATAAATCGGATGCGCTTCCATCAGCGATTTGAGGCGCTCGGCCAGCGACGACTTGCCGCCACCGACCGGCCCGAGCAGATAGAGGATCTGCTTGCGCTCTTCCAATCCCTGCGCCGCATGTCGGAAGAAGGCGACGATGCGTTCGATGGTGTCTTCCATGCCGTGAAATCCGGTGAAGGCCGGATAGGAGCGGATGGTACGGTTCAAAAAAATACGGCCAAGGCGTGGGTCCTTGGCCGTGTCGATCATTTGAGGTTCACCGATGGCGGCCAGCAGACGTTCCGCGGCGTTGGCGTATCGCATCGGATCGCCTCGACACGATTCCAGGTACTCGGCCATCGACATGTCTGTCTCGCTTCGCGCCTCATAGGTCCGAGCGAACGCGTTGAACAGAGAATCGTTGTACATGATCCCTCTCCTTGTACGGTCGGCCGTCCTGCTGGTACGCGACGCTTGTTACAAAATCGGAGCGCCCCCTGCATCCGACCCGCGAATCAGCATCAGCACATCATCAATTGGACACCATCACCGAGTTGCGCATCAATGCACAACGTAGGCAGTCAGCGATTCATAACCAAGCATATGCCGAAAAGTTGTGCTATTGCAGGCAGAATACGACAATTTGTAGCAGAATCATCGATCTTGTGGCGTCCGCGCCACTGGTAAATATGCGTATTCCCGCGCTCTTGGCATCGCAGACTGGCCGCGCGGAGCTCGGGCAAGCGGGTTGACCAGATGAATTTTTATTCATCATGCCGGCGGCGACAGCGGACAACTGAACTTGCAGCGCGCTCGGATGTTGGTTTTGCGCATTGCGTTCCCGCAGCGCCGACGTCAACCCTTCGGCCGCTTGTCGAACACGCGCTTGGCCTTGCCGAGCGACCGCTCCAGCGTATCCGGCGCGACGATCCGGATCTGCGTGCTGATGCCGATGGTGTTCTTGATCGTGGCGGTCACCTTCTCCGCGTGGTCAGTCAGGCCACTGCCGTCCCAGCGCTCCGGGCGGGCTTCGGCATGCACGGTCATCTCGTCCATCCGGCCCTCACGCATCAGTTCGATGATGAAATGGCCGCCGCACCAGTCGGTTGCGAGCAGCACTTCCTCGATCTGGGTCGGGAACACGTTGACGCCGCGCAGGATGATCATGTCGTCGGAACGACCGGTGACCTTCTCCATGCGCCGCATTCCGGGCCGCGCGGTGCCCGGCAGCAGCCGTGTCAGGTCGCGGGTGCGGTAGCGGATGATCGGAAAGGCCTCCTTGGTCAGTGAGGTGAATACCAGTTCGCCCTTCTCGCCATCGGGCAGCACCGCGCCGGTCTCCGGATCGATCACCTCGGGATAGAAATGATCCTCCCAGACATGCAACCCGTCTTTGCTCTCGACACATTCCTGCGCGACACCCGGGCCGATCACTTCCGACAGGCCGTAGATGTCGGTGGCATCGAGACCAAACGCGCCTTCGATCTCGGCGCGCATGGCGTTGGTCCACGGTTCGGCGCCGAACACCCCGAACTTCAGCGAAGATTGCCGCGGGTCGAGACCCTGGCGCTTGAACTCGTCCAGGATCGCCAGCATGTAGCTCGGCGTCACCGTGATGATATCCGGCTTGAAATCGTTGATGAGCTGGACCTGGCGCTCGGTCATGCCGCCGGACACCGGCACGACGGTGCAGCCCAGCCGTTCCGCGCCATAGTGCGCGCCGAGCCCGCCGGTGAACAGGCCGTAGCCGTAGGCGTTGTGCATGATCATGCCCTTGCGGCCCCCCGCGGCGCGGATCGAGCGTGCCATGACGTCGGACCACGTCTCGATATCGCCCTTGGTGTATCCGACCACGATCGGCTTGCCGGTGGTCCCGGACGAGGCATGAACGCGGACCAGGTTTTCGCGCGGGACCGCGAACATCCCGAACGGATAGTTGTCGCGTAGATCGGTTTTCACGGTGAACGGGAATCTTGCCAGATCGGACAACTGCCGGAAGTCCGAAGGATGCACGCCGAGGCGATCGAACGCCTTTTTGTAATGGGCGACGTTGTCGTAGGCATGCGCCAGCGTCCAGGCCATGCGCCGGGTCTGCAGCGCAATGATCTCGTCGCGCGAAGCGCGCTCGGTTTCATCCATCAAGGGTTGCGGCGAGGTCATCGACGTCATCCTGTTAGTGACTATTTCGGTATATCCGCGCTGCCCACCAGCGCGCCGCCGATGCTGCGGGAGTGACCGCGCAGTTCCGCAATCGGCGTGCCGTCGGCGCTGACGCTGATGTCGTAGATGCCGGAGCGGCCGGATCGCGAGATTTCCCTTGCGCTCGCCACCAGGCGATCGCCGAGCTTGCCCGGCCGAATGAAGGAAATGTTGCCGTGCGCGGCCACGGTGCGTTCGTTGTGGGAATTGCAGGCAAAGGCAAATGCGGAATCTGCCAGGGTGAAGATGAAGCCGCCGTGGGCGATGCCGTGGCCGTTGACCATGTTCGGTTTGATCGTCATTGCCAGCTTGGCGTAGCCGGCCTTGATCTCGAGAATTTCCATGCCGAGGCCGCGGCTGGCGTCATCGTCCTTCCACATCGTCTCGGCGCAGGCGCGCGCCAGGTCGTCGGGCGACAGCGTCGTCCCGGCGCTCACCGCGGTCGCCCGGTGAAATTCGGCGCCCGCTTGCCGATGAAGGCGTCGACGCCCTCGGCATAATCCGGCGTCTGTCCGGCTTGTTGCTGCAGGTCGCGTTCGAGATCGAGCTGGGCGTCGAGCGTGTTGGTCGCGGCCATCGCCAAGGCTTGCTTGGTCAAAGCGAGGCCTTGGGTCGGCTGGCTGGCGAGATGCGCGGTGAGCGCTTCGGCCTCGGCGCGCAGCTTGTCGTCGTCGACCGCGCGCCAGATCAGGCCCCAGCTTTCGGCGGTCTCTGCATTGATCGGTTCGGCCAGCATGGCCAATGCCTTGGCGCGGGCCTCGCCGATCAGTCGCGGCAGGAAATAGGTCCCGCCCGAGTCCGGCACCAGGCCGATCTTGGCGAACGACTGGATGAATTTGGCCGAGCGCGCCGCCAGCACGATGTCGCAGGCCAGTGCGATGTTGGCGCCGGCGCCCGCCGCGGTGCCGTTGACGGCGCACACCACCGGTTTGCTCAGTCCGCGCAAGCGGCGGACCAGCGGATTATAGTAGGTCTCGATCGTGGCGCCGAGATCGCTGCCGATGGCGGCAAGATCCTGTCCGGCGCAGAAGCCGCGCCCGGCGCCGGTCAGCAGCACGGCGCGGCAATCGGGGTCGCCTGCGGCGTCGTCCAGCGCCCCGGCCAGGGAGCGGTGCATCGCTTCATTGAAGGCGTTCAGCCGTTCCGGCCGGTTCAGCGTGACGACGCGCCATGCACCACGGTTGTCGATCAGGATTGGGTCCAAAACGTCCTCCGCAAAGCTTCTTCACGAGCTTCCTGCCGATTGTCGCTGGGGGCTTGTTGAAGCCTCTTGAATTGAACGATCGGTCAGTTAATTATTAGCCGAAGCGACCATGGTGTCAACGGCCGTCACCGCATCAAATCGCGCTTCGAGCGTACCGCCAAGGGGAGGATTTCATGACCATCACCCTGCAGAGCCTTGCCCTCGACCGCTGGGTCGAGGCGAAAAGCGGCTTCGTCGACATTCCGAGCGCGGTGGACGGCAGGGTCGTGGCGCGCGCTTCGAGCGCCGGCCTCCATTTCGCGGCCATGGTCAAACATGCCCGCGACATCGGCGGCAAGGAACTGCGCCGGCTCACCTTCCACCAGCGCGCCGACAGGCTGCGCGCGCTTGCCGGCATTCTGACCGAGCGCAAGGAGACGCTCTATAAACTCGCCGGCGACACCGGCGCCAACCGGCGCGACAACATGGTCGACATCGAGGGTGGCATCGGCTCGCTCGCGGCCTACGCCTCGCGTGGCCGCCGTGAGTTGCCGGACGGGAAATTTGTCGTCGATGGCGACGTCGAGAGCCTCTCCAAGGCCGGCGGCTTCGTCGGCCAGCACATCCTTTCGCCGCTGCACGGCGTGGCGGTTTTCATCAACGCCTTCAACTTTCCCTGCTGGGGGCTGCTGGAAAAACTCGCGCCGGCGCTGCTGGCCGGCGTGCCGGTCATCGCCAAGCCGGCGACGGCGACCGCTTACGTCACCGAAGCATTGGTGCGGCTGATCCACGACTCGGGCATCCTGCCTGCCGGCAGCCTGCAACTGATCTGCGGCGGCACCGGCGACCTCTTGGATCACCTCGGCGGCCAGGATGTCATCTCGTTCACCGGATCGATCGAGACCTCGGACACGCTGCGCGGCCATCCGAATATCGCCCGGCATTCGATCCGCTTCGTTGCCGAGCGCGATTCACTGAATGCCGCCGTGCTTGGTCCCGACGTGACGCCGGCCGATCCGGAATTCGATCTGTTCGTCCGCGAGGTGATCCGCGAAATGACGGTGAAGGCCGGCCAGAAATGCACCGCGATCCGGCGCGTGCTGGTGCCCGGCGTGCAGCAGGCGGCCGTCGTCGCCGCCCTCCAGGCGGGCCTGGCAAAGATCACGCTCGGCGATCCGCGCAGCGAGGACAAGGCGATGGGTGCGCTGGTCAGCCGTGCGCAGCGCGAGGCAGTGCGTGCGCAGATCGCCACCCTGCAGACCGAGGCGGAGATCGTGTTCGGCGATCCCAGTCATTGCTCCGGTCACGGCATCGACGCCATCGAGGGCGCGTTCATGTCGCCGGTGCTGCTGGTTGCTGCCACTCCAATGATGGCGCGCCGCATTCACGACACCGAGGCGTTCGGTCCGGTGGCCACGGTGATGGCCTATGACGATCTCGATCAGGCGATCGAACTGATCAGGCGCGGCGAGGGCAGCCTGGTGGCATCGCTGTTCACGTATGATCCCGCCGTTGCCGAGCAGGTCGTGCTCGGTGTGGCGCCTTGGCACGGTCGCATCCTGATCGTCGATCGCGATTGCGCCAAGGAATCCACCGGTCACGGATCGCCCTTGCCCGGGCTGGTGCATGGCGGTCCCGGCCGCGCCGGCGGCGGCGAGGAACTCGGCGGCTTGCGCGCCGTGTTTCATTACATGCAGCGCACCGCGGTGCAGGCATCGCCGGCGCGGCTTTCGGCACTGACCGGCAGGTGGATGAAGGGCGCGCCGGCGCCGGTCGCCTCGGTGCATCCGTTCAAGCGCGATTACGATCACCTCGATGTCGGCGACACCGTCGAGACCGAAAGCCGCCCGATTACCCTCGACGACATCGAGCATTTCGCCGAATTCACCGGCGACAAGTTCTATGCCCATATGGACGAGGTCGCGGCCAAGGCCAATCCGTTCTTTCCCGGCCGGGTCGCCCATGGCTACCTGATCCTGGCGTTCGCCGCCGGCCTGTTCGTCGATCCGGCACCGGGTCCGCTGCTGGCAAATTACGGTCTCGACAATCTGCGGTTCCTTAAACCCATATCGCCCGGCGACAGCATCCGGGTGCGGCTGACGGTGAAGCAGAAGTCGCCGGCCCGCAAACCGGAATATGGCGAGGTGCGCTGGGACGTCGAGGTGTTCAACCAGAACGGCGAGCCGGTGGCGCGCTACGATCTGCTGACCATGAGCGCCCGGGCGGCATAGCTTCGGCCCGGAAAATCTGTCAGGAAGACCCCCGCGCCGGTTCGGGCGCGCGATGTCCTGAGGGTTCTGATGACGAGTCCCAAGTCCCACCAAGCCGTCGAAGCGACCTGTTTGCGTTTGCCGGAGAAGGCAGCCGACGCCGCCACGATCGCGCCGGTGATCGAGCGGCACAGGATTTTGCCGGCCGCGGGTGAGGTGCTGGTCGAAGTGAAGGCGGCGGCGGTCAACCCGTCCGATGTCAAGGCGGCCACCGGTTTGATGGCCTATGCGGTGTTCCCGCGCACCCCCGGCCGCGACTATGCCGGTGTGGTGATCGACGGGCCGGCTGAGTGGATCGGGCGCGAGGTGTTCGGTTCCTCCGGCGATCTCGGCATCCGTCGCGACGGCACCCACGCCACGCATCTCGCCGTCGAAGCAGAGGCCTTGGTGGAGAAACCGGCAAAACTGTCCTGGGAGGAAACCGCGGGGATCGGCGTTCCCTTTGTCACCGCGGCGGAAGGTTTTCGCCGCACCGGCATGCCGAAGCCGGGCGAAACCGTGCTGATCTTGGGCGTCAACGGCAAGGTCGGCCAGGCCGCGGTGCAGATCGCCACCTGGCAAGGCGCCCGGGTGATCGGCGTGGTCCGCAAGGACGAGCCTTACGAAGGCCACAGCAATGCCGCCGTCGAGGTGATCAACGCCTCGGCGACCGACGTTGCCGTCCGGGTTCGCGAATTGACCGGCGGCAAGGGCGCCGACATCGTCTTCAACACCGTCGGCGATCCGTATTTCCAGGCCGCGCACAAATCGCTGGCGCTGAAGGGCCGCCAGATCCTGATCGCCACCATCGACCGGATCGTTCAGTTCAACATCCTGGAGTTCTATCGCGGCCAACACACCTATTACGGCGTCGATACGCTCGGGCTGTCATCGATCGCGACCGGCGACGTGCTGCGCGACCTCGTTCCCGGGTTTGCCGGTGGCCAGCTCAAGCCGTATCCGATCAAGCCGTCGGCGATCTACTCGCTTGAGGAAGCCAGGCAAGCCTATCTCGCGGTCGCCGGCTCCTCCCGCGACCGCACGATTTTGAAGCCCAAGGCGTAGTTGTCAGATTCGCCGTTGCGAGGGGCTTTTGCGGGGAAGCAATCCAGTGTTCTTTGTGGCGCTGAAATGCCTCGCTGGCGCTCGCAATGATGGTGAGAGGCGCTCGCCTCACTCCGCCGCCTTGGTCACGATGCGAATCTCCGACGTTAGCGTCCGGTGCACCGGGCACTTGTCGGCGATTTCCATCAGCTTCTTGCGCTGCTCGGCATCGAGATCGCCTTCCATGGCGATCACCCGGTCGATCTGATCGAGCATGCCGTCCTTGGTTTCGCACTCCGCGCAGTCCTTGGCGTAGATCTTGCTGTGCTTGAGCGTCACCGTGACCCGCTCCAGCGGCAGCGCTTTGCGATCCGCGTAGAGGCGCATGGTCATGGACGTGCAGGCACCGAGACCTGCGACCAGGTAGTCGTAGGGACCGGGTCCGGTGTCCTCGCCACCCGCGGCGACCGGCTCGTCCGCCAGGAGGCGATGCGGTCCGACCGAGACCGTCTGCTGGAATTTGCTGGCGCGGGTTTCCTGGACCACCACGTTGCGCGGCAACTCGCCGAGATCGGCTAGCGGTTTTGCAGCGGCGGTGTCGAGATAACGCTCCGCCCACGCGGCGATCACGTCGGCGACATAGCTGGCGTCGCGCCGCTGGGTCAGAAGATGGTCGGCGCCGGCCAGCGATACGAAACTTTTCGGATGCTTCGCCGCGACGAAGATTTTCGTGGCGTTGTCGATCCCGACCGTGTCGTCGGTCGGCGCATGCATGATCAGCAGCGCCTTGTGCAGCTTTGTCACTTGCGCCATCAGATTGTGTTCGGCGACGTCGTCGAGGAATTCGCGCTTGATGTGGAACGGCCGGCCGGCGAGCGAGACCTCGACTTCGCCGTGCTTGCGGATGTCGTCGATGCGGCCGGCGAACAGCCCGGTGACATGTGCGGGATCGGACGGCGCGGCGATGGTGACCACTGCCTTGGCCTCCGGTATCTGCCCGGCGGCGGCGAGGATCGCCGCGCCGCCCAGGCTGTGGCCGATCAGGATGGTGGGCGCCTTGCGAGTTTCGCGCAGATGGTTGGCGGCCAGTACGAGGTCGGCCACATTGGATGAGAACGTGCTGTTGGCGAAGTCACCTTCGCTGGAGCCGAGGCCGGTGAAGTCGAAGCGCAGCACCGCGAGGCCCTTGGCGGCGAGCCCCAGCGAGATCCGTCTCGCGGCCAGCACGTCCTTGCCGCAGGTGAAGCAATGCGCGAACAGCGCGTAGGCGATAGGCTCGCCGTCCGGCAGGTCTAGCGCTGCGGCAAGCTGGTGTCCTTCCGCGCTCTGAAATTGAAAACGGTCATTCGGCACGTTTGGTCTCCATGATCGGTACCAAGCAGCAATGCTTGTTCCGCACGGCATGATAATCGCATTTGTCACCGGACCACTTGCCTAATCGCCCGACGAAAAAGCACATCTGCGTGCCTCGCAGGCCCTCACTTCGAAGTGCGCGCCAAGAGCGGAACGAATCGCAATGCTTTCAATTGTTTACCCGGCTCGGGAGGATGGCTCCCGAAGGCTCATTCCGGAGAAAATCTGATGGAGTTACAGACGCAAGAAGAGATTCGCCTACGCGCCCACGAGCTGTGGGAAAAGGCCGGCAAGCCCGCGGGGCGGGAGGATCAGTTCTGGCTGGAGGCGGAACGGCAGCTGAGCGAGGAGCGAATCCGCCACGAATTGAAAACGCCGGACAATCTATAATTACCGCCTGACGTAGTGATCGAGCACGTACCGCGCCTGGGTGCGGTAGAACTCCCGAACGCTCTCGTCCAGATCCTCGTAGGCTTCTTCGCGCCCGATGCTGCCCTGGCGTTTCGCTTCCTCCTGATAGATCAGGTGGAATTTCGCCGACAGCCGCTCGACCTCATCGGCGCCTGACGGCGCCCGTCGGACTGGATGCCGGGAATAGCCTTCGTGCGGTGCGGCGGTGGTTATGGTCCCACTCATTTTTTTGACCTCGCGTGCTCTGGCCGGGGGCTGACGAGTCGCACGGTCGGCGAACATTTTGTGGAGAATGTGACGCGGCACCGGGTTCCATGAGAGGGGAGCTGGATCGTCTCAGTCGCCGGAATAGCGCTGCTCCAGCCACGGGTCGCCGCGGTTGTGATAGCCGCGCACCTCCCAATAGCCGGGCTTGTCGGCGGCGAGAAACTCGATGCTCTGCAGCCATTTCGCGCTCTTCCAGAAGTACAGATGCGGCACCACGAGGCGCACCGGGCCGCCGTGGTCGCGTTCGATCGGCGTGCCCGACCAGGAGTGGGCGAGCAGGGCGTCTTCGGCGGCGAAATCCTCCAAAGCGAGATTGGTGGTGTAGCCGTCGTGGGAATGCAGCACCACGAAATGGGCGTCCTCGCGAGGCTGGCAGATATCGAGCAGATCGCGGGTGGCTAGTCCTTCCCACTGGTTATCATAACGCGACCAGGTGGTGACGCAGTGAATGTCAGAGGTGAATTTCGCCTGCGGTTGCGCGGTGAATTGCTTGAAATCCCAGAAGATCGGATGCGCGACCGCGCCATAGACGTCGAGCCGCCAGCGCTCGCGGGAAATATCCGGCGTCAGACCGAGATCCAGCACCGGCCAGTCCCGGGTCAGATGCTGCCCCGGCGGCAGCCGCTGCTCGTCCGGCCGCGCAGTCTTGCCGGTCAGGAAGCGGCCTTCGCGCGCCCAGCGTTGTTTGCTGCGCGTGAGCTTGCTGTCGGGCGGGATATCGCTGTCGTCGCTCATGGTTCAGGTCGCTCCGGGGCCGGCGACATCGGGATGTCATTCGGGACGATGCATTGCCGACGAATGCTTGGTGTCGCGCATGGTGGCGTAAATGATCAGCGAAAGGAAGATCATGCCGGACAGATAATAAATCGAACCACTGCGCACCGAACGATGAAGATCGCCTTGATCCGGCGCTCTACGTCCGCAAGGTCCAGATGATCATCCACCGCATCGGCCCAAATTCGATCCGTCATGTGCAATGCTTCTGAAAAGCGTCCAGTCAGCGCGCCTTGCCCAGCAGCAGGGGTAATTGCCGTGGTCCGCGCACGGTACCCTCCGACCAGGTTACCTCGCCGGTGTCATCCAGCCGGAAATCCGGAATCCGTTTCAGCCATTCCTCGATCGCGACGGTCATCTCCATTCGCGCCAGGTTGGAGCCGACGCAGCGGTGGATGCCGAGGCCGAACGCGGCGTGACGGTTCTCCTTGCGGTCGATGATGACCTTGTCGGCATCGGGAAACACCGCCGGATCGCGGTTGGCGGCCGGAAACGACAGCAGCACCATGTTGCCGGGCTTGATCGGGCAGCCGCTGACCACGGTCTCCTTCATCACTTCGCGCGCCATGGTGACCGGCGAATAGGCCCGCAAGAACTCCTCGATCGCGGTCGGCAGCAGCTCCGGTTCGGCGACCAGGCGTTCCCGGTCGGCAGGTGTCCTGGCTAGATGCCACAGCGACGATCCGATGGCGCTCCAGGTCGTATCGATGCCGGCGATCAGCAGCAGCCGCAATGACCCCAGCACGTGTCCGTCGGACAGCGGCTGACCATCCTTGTCCCGGGCTTTCATCAGTGTCGAGATCAGGTCGTCGGTGGGGTTGGCTTTGCGCTGCGCGATGTGGTCGGCGAAGTAGGCGGTCATCTCGTGAACCGCCCGCATCATGATGTCGTCGTCGCTGATGCCGAGCTCCAGGATCTCGTGAATCCACTTGATGAACAGGTCGCCGTCCTGCTCGGGAATACCAAGCATGTGGGCGATTGCCCGCACCGGAATGTGCCGGCTGTAACGCGCCGCCGCATCGACCGCGGCGTCATCGAGGAAGCCGTCGATCAGCTCGTTGCAGATTGCGCGCACCCGCGGCTCCAGCTTTGCCATGGCATCGGGCGTGAACGGCGGCAGCAGCAGCTGTTTGGCCGGCTTGTGCTCCGGCGGGTCGGAGGTGATCGGCGGCGCGGTCTGGGTGATGGGGGGCCTGATATCGCGAACGATGACACGGCGTGAGGAGAAATGTTCGGTGTCGTAGGCGATCTCCTTGACCGCTTCATAGGTGGTCGGCAGGTAGCAGCCGAGGAAACGCCCAGTGTGCACCACCGGGCTCTCGGCGCGCAGTTCATCCCAGATCGGGAATGGATTTTCCGTCCAACGCGGATCGGTGTGGTCGAAGTCGTGAACCCAGTCCGTAACGGCGGCATGCCTGGTCATTGCAAGTTATCCCCCGGGTGATCGGCCTGGTTTCCAGGCTCGTTGCAGACGGTGTCCTTGGTCAGTCTTCAACGACCTCAACGGCCAGTTCCGGACAATTGGCTCGAGCGAGCCACGCCTTGTCTTCGAGCCCCGCCGGCACGCTGCCGTCGCCGGCCTCGTGGGCATTGCCGAATTGATCGAGGTCGAAAAGCTCCGGCGCCAGCGCCTTGCAGCGGCTGTGACCCTGGCACTTGTCCTGATCGACGTGGACCCTGAGCTTGCCGGGCATCGCGGTTCTCCCTTGCTGACTCACCCACGGCTAACGGTGCGCCTTTTGTCGTAATCGTAATTATAGGGATGAATGCGCCGGCCGCCAGCCGTGATTCCGCCTAGGCCCCGCGTGGATCGATCGGCGTCGTGCCGCGCAGGCCCAGGATGTCTTCCAGCACCTTGGCCCCGGCGAGCAGCTTTGCCTCGCCGCGCGGCGGCGCCACCATTTGCAGGCCGACCGGAAGTCCGGTTGCGGTCCATCCGCAAGGCAGAGATAGCGCCGGGCAGCACACCAGCGTGATGGCATAGGCGATCCCGAGCCATTCGATATAGTTGTTGAACGCCGTGCCGGCGCATTCCGCGACGGAGCGCTGCTCGACCGGAAACGGCGTGACGACGGTGGCAGGCGTCAGCAGCAGGTCGTAACTCTCGAAGAACGCCACGGTGCGCGCCGTCATGGCGGCGCGCTGGAGCTGCGCGCGCTCGAGATCGGCCATCGTCAGCTTGAGACCCTCCTCGATGTTCCAGACCACCTCGGGCTTGAGCAGATCGCGCTTGTCGCGCAGCAGCGCGGCCTTGGTCAGCACATAGTCGTAGGCGCGCAGCACATGAAAACATTGATGCGCTTCGCGCAGGTCGGGATGCGCCTCCTCGACGATGGCGCCGGCCTCGGCAAACCGCATGGCGGCCTTGCGCGTGACGGCGGCGACCTCGGGATCGACCGGCGTGATGCCGAGATCCGCCGAATAGGCGATGCGTTTCGGCCGTGCGGGCGCGCGCACCGCCGAACGAAACGATGCAACAGGCGCCGGCAATGACAACGGATCGGCCGGATGTTCGCCGCACATCGCGTCGAGCAGCAGCGCGAGATCCTCGACATTGCGCGCCATCGGGCCATGCACGCTGATGGTGCGGTCGACCTGCGCGCCGCGGCTGTGCGCGACGCGGCCAAAACTCGGCCGCATGCCGACCACCCCGCAGAAGCTGGCGGGATTGCGCAGCGAACCGCCCAGATCCGTCCCGTGGGCCAGCCACGCGGTGCCGCTGGCCAGCGCCGCCGCGGCGCCACCGGATGAGCCGGCGGCGGACAGCGCCAGGTTCCAGGGATTGCGGGTGGCGCCGAAGACCTCGTTGAAGGTATTGGCGCCGGCGCCGAACTCCGGCGTGTTCGACTTGGCGTAGATCACGCCGCCATTGGCTTCGAGATGCGTGACCAGGAGATCGGAGCGGCCCGGGATATCATCCTTGAAGATCGGCGAGCCCTGCGTGGTCAGCACGCCCTTGACCGCGGTGAGGTCCTTGATCGGCACCGGCATGCCGGCGAGCGGACCGCGCGCGCCGACCGGCCTTTTCATCAGTTCGCGGGCGTGGTCGCGCGCCCGATCGAGGCATAGCGTCGGCAGCGCATTGACCTTGCCGTCGACTTCGGCGATCCGCGCCTCCAGCGCGTCGAGCAGGTCGAGCGGCGTGACCTCGCCGGCATTGAGTTTGTCCACGACGGCGCATGCCGTCGCTTGGATAAGGCTCCCGTCAGATGTCACGCGATCCTCCGCATTTTTTTGTCGCTCGAAGGTCATAAAGCCGTGTAGACCGTTTTCAGGCAAGTCCAATCGGGGGCATGCCTGCCGGTCAATGACGATGGGTTGATGCGAAATGAATAGTGTGTTCGGCGCCACGGACTGGCGATCGATGAGTCAGGCCGACCGCGACCAGGGCCTCAACAACGGCGCCGCGGTGGCGGGCAGTGGCGACATCGTCGCCGGCTGGGACCGGCGGTCGGGCGACTTGCGGGCGCGCCACGCCGCGCATCTCGATCTCCGCTACGGTCCGCGCCCGCGTAACGGCATCGATTTCATCAAGGTCGCCGACGGCGGGCCGACGCTGGTCTTCATTCATGGCGGCTACTGGCAGATGCGCGCCAAGGAAAATTTCACGGTGTTCGCCGAGGGGGCGATGGCGCATGGCATCAATGTCGCGCTGATCGGCTATACCCTGGCGCCCGAGGCGACGATGGACCAGATCGTCGCCGAGATTCATGCTGGCCTCGATGTACTGGCCGAAAGATTGCCGAGCCTCGGCGGTGATGCCGCACGCATCGTGGTGTCCGGCTGGTCCGCCGGGGGACATCTCACCGCGATGGCGCTGTCGCATCCGCGGGTGAAGGCCGGCGTGGCGATCAGCGGCATCTACGATCTGGAGCCGATCCGCCACAGCTACCTCAACGAAAAGCTCGGACTGGACGAGGC
>Ga0209758_1000650_pt1 | contig 52689 bp, 37 predicted proteins | sample AraplaMF_Col_mMF_FD_184258 | JGI IMG/M metagenome (GOLD analysis project Ga0209758, IMG submission 184258) | Arabidopsis root microbial communities from the University of North Carolina, USA - plate scrape MF_Col_mMF (SPAdes) (version 2) | ecosystem: Host-associated > Plants > Roots > Endosphere... | reverse complement strand
AAAATTTCGTCAGCAGCCAGCCACGCAGCGACCAGGACGAGTAGTTCTTGCTGCTGATGGTCAGTGTCGCCTTCGCCATAGGGCCCTTCCCTCACATTTTCGGCCCAACGAGCAGCAAGCGACGTGCCAATTGTCAGGGAGAGCTGCCCCTGTCTGGCTCCGATATTGCATGGCCGCCGGGACAGGTGGGCGCTTCAGCATGATGTCGATGTATTATCAGGCCTTTCAGAACCAGATGGACCTGACCGCGCCCTGGCGGGCGGGCGCTTCGTCGGCGCTCAAATTCCTCCATCTGGTGCCGCAGGGGTTGTCGGACCAGGTCGTCGCCCGGCTCTCGGCAGCGCTGGAGCTGATCTCGCGCTCCACCCTCACCTATGACCGCCCGGCCTACGGCATCGACAGCGTGATGGTGGGCAACCGCGAGGTCGGCGTCACCGAGGAGATCGCCTACGCAACGCCGTTCGGCTCGCTGCTGCACTTCAGGAAAGACGGCGCGATCGAGCAGCCGCGCATGCTGCTGGTCGCGCCGATGTCCGGGCATTTCGCCACGCTGCTCCGCGGCACCGTGAAGACGCTGCTGCAGGATCACGACGTCTACATCACCGACTGGCACAATCCGCGCGACATCCCGCGCAGTGAAGGCCGCTTCGGGCTCGATGACTACACCGAGCATCTGATCGACTTCCTCGGCCAGCTCGGCCCGCGCCCGCACATGGTCGCGATCTGCCAGCCGTCGGTCTCGGCACTCGCGGCCGCCGCGATCATGTGCGAGGACAACCATCCCTCGCGGCCGGCGACGCTGACGCTGATGGCAGGGCCGATCGACACGCGGATCCAGCCGACCAAGGTCAATGAGTTCGCCAAGAGCAAGCCGATCGAATGGTTCGAGCGCAACCTCATCAACTACGTGCCGGTCCAGTGCCGCGGCGCGCTCCGGAAGGTCTATCCCGGCTTCGTGCAGCTCACCGCCTTCGTCTCGATGAACCTCGAGCGTCACATCAAGCAGCATCTCGATCTCGCCAACCACATCGCCAAGGGCGAGACGGACAAGGCGGCGAGCATCAAGACCTTCTACGACGAATATTTCGCGGTGATGGATCTGCCGGCCGAGTTCTACATCGAGACCGTGCGCGACGTGTTCCAGGAGCACCTCTTGCCGCAAGGCAGACTGATGCATCGCGGCCGCCCCGTGGACACCAGGGCCGTCAGCCGCATGGGCCTGATGACGGTCGAGGGCGAGAAGGACGACATCTGCTCGATCGGCCAGACGCTCGCCGCGCAAGACCTCTGCACCGGCGTCCGCGCCTATCGCCGCGTGCACCACATGCAGGCCGGCGTCGGCCATTACGGCGTTTTCTCCGGCAAGCGTTGGAACAACGAGATCTACCCGCTGCTGCGGGATTTCGTGCACGTGAATTCGTGAGGCGCATACCGCGGCGCACCAGGGCTGCTCTTCAAGCCCGTATCGAGCTGGGCCACGCGATGACTTGCCCCGACATCACAAGGCGGTTGCGTCCGCTCTCCTTGGCGGCGTAGAGCGCCTTATCGGCAGCTGCTATCAACCACGTGCAATCCTGTTTATCGCCGAACGACGTATGTGTGGCGCCACCAATACTGAGGGTGACCTGCTTGGATGGCGGGTTGAGCGCGTGCAGGATGCCGAGGTCTTGAATCGCTTGCCGGATTCGCTCGCCGACCTGCTCGCACCCTGCCGTGTCGGTATTTGGTAGCAGCAAGGCGAATTCCTCACCACCATACCGAGCGGCCAAGTCTGCCGGCCGCCTGGCCTGCTCTGCCAGGACCCCGGCGACCGAGCGGAGACATGCATCGCCCGCCTGATGCCCGTACTGATCATTGAAACGCTTGAAATGATCGACGTCCATCAACAACAGTGACAGAGGCCTTCCTTCGCGCCTGGCTCGGTCCCATTCCGCCTCTAGCCGCTCGTCGAAGTGTCTGCGGTTTGCCAAGGCCGTCAGGCCATCCGAACTGGCGAGAGCCGCGAGCTTATCTTCCAGGTCCTTACGTTCGGTCATGTCGCGCGAGATCGCCACCACGCCGTTGATGTCTCCACTCTGCGCACTCCTGGCGACGCGCAGCGCGGTTTCGATCCAGACCTCGCCCTTCTCGCGATGCCGAGTGCGATAAGTGATTCTAGCCTCCTCGGCTTCGCCACTCATCAGCGCGGAGATCGTCTCCTCAACCCGCGCCAGATCCGCCGGATTTATGCCGGCGAGGGCCGACGTATCCACCAATTCGTTCGGAGCCCAGCCGAGAACTCGCGCGCTGGACGGCGACGTATAGAGGATCCGTCCATCGACTGCTATGCGCATGACCATGTCTCCCGACTGCTCCGCGAGGAGACGAAAATCAGCCTCCTTGGCGATCAGAGCAGCGGCCATCTTCTGCCGCATGTGCAACTGGCGCACCAGCAAAAGCCCCGCAACAGCCAGCCCTCCTATCAGTCCCAGCACCGCAGCCATGCGCGTCAGCGCCGCCCTGCGCCAGGGGGCCAAGACGTCGTCTTCCGATTCCGTCGCAACCACGACAACAGGGTAGCGATCGCTGAGTTGATAAAAGCTCAGACGCCGAACGCCGTCGAGAGGCGACGTGAAGTAGTAGACGTCGGCAGTTGGCCGCTCGCGAAAATTCCTAAAAAGTGGTGCATTCGACAGATCGCGGCCCGTATATCCGTTGTCCGGGCTACGCGCGAGGACAACGCCTTTCGCGGTCGCCAGTGCAATTGAGCCGTTCTGGCCAACGTCGAATCCCCGATAGAATTGCAAAAAATAGTCGACATCGATCGTGGTAAGAGCCACTCCGGCAAAACTGCCGTCAGGATGATTGAAGCGCCTTGACGCTGTGATGATCCATTGTCCCCCCGACCTGCTCCTCACTGGACGCCCAATGAAGATTCCCCGTTCGGCCACAGCGCGATGATGCTGGAAATACTCGCGGTCGCTGTTGTTGAGGCCGGCGAAATCCACAGGCTCGCTGGTTGCGAGCCAGCGGCCGGTCTCGTCATAGACGAACACAGCGCGGATCCGGTTCGCGGCTTTGCGCCGGGAAAGAAAGGTCTGAATCTTGGCGATCGCCGCCGGGCTGGTTCCCTCCAGTTCGAGCTGGCCGACCAACACGTTGAGAACGGTGTCCGCGAGTTCGAACGTATCGTCCGCGTGCTGCGTCACCGACCGCGCCAGATTGGCCATGTCAGTTTCGGAGCCCTTCAGCAGCGTCTGTCGCGAGGACCACTCCCGCCAGACGCTGAGCGCGACAATCGCGAAGCAAGCGACCGCCACGAATGTGGAGGCCCAGAGCGTCAAGCGCCCTTTGCGAAGATCGCTGCGGTGATCGATCAAGAGACGCTCCCTGCACCCTCAACCCCGGTAAACGCTTTGGGCCGGGGGATGGTTGCTCGTTCCAGTTGAGATTCTTGGCAGAGCACCGGAAGGAGACTGACGAGAAAGACACAGCAATCAGCTCGGCGCAGCGGCCTCGAGCACTGTGCCGGCCACTCGGCCAAAGCCAGGTTCACTGAAACTCGTCGGATGCAGGCTTCGAGCTCCGGCAAGATGTGTAAAATGGTCTGTCCGCGGTTGAGGCCGAATGACCATGCTCTCTGCCGGCAGACGCTCGGTCGGCGAGACCGACGCGGGCTTCGCGCCGCCTGCAACATGGGGCAACGGCGCGGCCATCGACCAGATGTTCTTGAGCATCGCCCTGTTCACCGAGCACGCGACGACACCGTTCCCCTTCAGACGGGCGACGGTAAAGAGCTTGCGGATCAGCAGGTCTCGTTCAAGCGACTGCGGCAATTTGAACTGCACCCCGATGAGCCGGTCCCTGCGTTGCGCAATCACCGCATCGACCCATCCCACCTGCATGATGTGCACGCGGAGCTGTTCTCCGGCGCGAGGACAGTCAATGCCGGAGCCAAGCAGAACGCCCGCGCCAGAGAGGGAGATGTTGCTCACGCGCCCAGTAAGCTGCTCGCCGGTCCCGGTCTCGATCAAGATAGTTTCGTCGATGTCGAAACGCTCCTCGGTACGTCCCATCCGCGCCTGCAGCGAGGTCATGCAGACGAAGAAAAGCACGACGATGTTCACGACCGACCAAAAAGCAACCATCGGTAGAGCCGCCGGATGATCGATGACCCGCCATTCCGGGATCGTGTTCAGAACCACACCGACCACTGTCAACGCCATCAGGACCGCCGACGGCCAGAATATCTCCGCAGCGTAACTCGCGCGCCGCGCGGCAGCGCCCTTGGGCGTCACCCTGAACTCATGTCCTGTCGGCTTGACGAGAGTCCCCAGCACCGTCGGCAGGAGCTTGAAGCTCTGGATCGTCGCCGACACCTGAGCGGCGAGCGGAAAATGCGCATGCGGCGCGAACCAGGAGATGCCGCCGTTGAGCGCCAGGATCGCGGGGAACAAGTAGTAGAACACCGATTCGGGGGTGACGTCGACGACGGGCGCCAAGCCGGTCCACATGAAGACGATCGGAACCACCACGACCATGAGCGCCCGCACGCCCAATGAGAGCCAATGCGTCGGAAAGAAGAGGAGCCGATGCATCACGCTCAGTCCGGGGCCGAGCGGGCCGGCGGCGAGGTATAGCGTCTGGATCGCACCACGCGCCCAGCGTTGCCGTTGCACGAAAAAGGCATCCAGGCTTTCCGGCGCCAGTCCAATCGCCAGCGGTTCGCAGAGATAACGGGTGACGTATCCCTTGCGCAGCAGGACGAGCGTCAGCAGGATGTCTTCCGTAATGGATTGCGTCGGCAAGGCATCGCCCACCGCGCGAAGTGCTGCGCGACGCGTGACGGAGTTGGAACCACAACAAAAGGCACCATCCCAGCCGTCGCGCGCGGGCATAATCGAATCGAAGAAGAACCGTTGTTCGTCCGGCAGTCCCCTGTGCAGGCCGAGATTCGCCTGCATCGGGTCCTCATTGTAGAAGGCGTGCGGGATCTGGACGATTCCGATCCTTGGATCAACGAAGAAGCCCATCGCACGCATCAGGAAATTGCGTTGCGGCACGAAGTCCGCATCAAAGATCGCAAAGAACTCGCCGTTCGTCTTGGTCAGGGCATGATTGATATTGCCGGCCTTGGCATTCAAGTTGTCGGCGCGCGTGAGATAGCCGGCGCCCTTTTGCGTGCAGAGTGTCCTGAGCCAAGGCCTGCGACCATCATCCAAGACCCAGACCTGGAGATTTGGATAGTCCAGACACAGCGCGCCCGTGATCGTCTTTTCCAGCACCTCGAATGGCTCGTCATAGGTCGGAATAAAGACATCGACCGAGGGCAGCTCATCATCCGACAGGCTGCGAAGCCGACGCTCGTGCTGATCTGCTTCGCTTCGGCGATCGGTCCTGCGAAGGAACGTCAGATAAAGAATGAACTGATCTGTGAAGGTCAGGAGTTCGACGAACAGACAGAACCAGATCCAGCCGACCTGATACCAGGTCCCGCTCGCCGGCAACACGGTGGTAAAAATACGCCACTCGAGATAGCGCGCGACCACAAGCCAAACCGCGACAAAGACCGCGACACGCGCCCAAGGGCGCGCGACTTGGAAGGTCGGCGCCAACAGGTACATCGCAGCAAATATGCCCAGCATCGGCGCGAACAGCTGAGAGAGAGGCAGAGTCATGGCTTGCATGGAACATCTCGCTCACAGGGGCGATTGGTCGAGTTCCAGGCGAGCGGTCAGCCATTTTAACCTCGAGCTGACCAACCGTAGCAGGCCGTCGGCTCTGCGCTCGAAGCGCACCTCAGCCAACCGTCCGATATCGCAGGAGCCGTTGCGGTCGGCCGACGTCTCATTGGGCGGGAGCGATATCTCAACGGTAATGTTGCCCGGATCAGGCCGCGGCACCCGAGCCGCAAGCAGCCGATCATCGCCGTACGCCGCCGATCCGCGGACCTGCCGGATCTGGCCGGTCTTCCATTCGCGGCTCCCAATCAGACGGACGGTGGCCGCATCTCCGGCCTTTATCTTCTCGAAATCGCGCTCGGGTAGTTCAACAACGATAAACCGGCGTTCGCAATCTGCGAAATCGAAGACCGACTGCCCTTCCGTGACCACCGAGCCCGGGCTGGCCGCGACTGACCAGACCACATGAGCTGCGGGCAAGGAAAGGTCGTAGTGGTCGAGACGATCAAGTCGAGTGCGTTCCTCTGCGATTTCCGCGGCCAGCTGCGCGGCACGTGAGCTGTTCTGCAACAGGTCCGTCTCGAGCTCCTGGCGGCGGAGGACAAGCCGCTCGCGCTGCTGCTGAGAATAGGGCACGTCATTGGCATCGCCACGAAGATAAATGCCCTTCTCGGCCGCCCCCAACTCCGTCCTGAGGCGCTGCAGGCGTTCATCGGCCATCTGGCACCGCGTTGCGGTTGCTTCCTGCGAGGCCTGGGCCTCACCGGAGCGGATCTGCGAACTGATGCCGAGCTTCACGAGCCTCTCCATCCGGCCCGCGACATCGATCCGCTGCCGCGCCTCAGCGAGACAGCCGCCTTTTTCAACTTCCGTTTCGCCGATCTCGTGGCTCAGGCGCGCGACCATCCCCGAACGATAGTCCTCGCTGCGCTCGCGGAGCTTGCGATCGAGCTCGGCGATCTCCTCGAGTTGCCGACGTGCGAGCTCGGCGCGTTTGGTGGACACGGCAAGCTGCTGATCAAGGTCCATGAAGTGCCGGCGATCCGGCGAACGCGCCTCGACCAGCGGCACCATCCGGGCGTGCTCGAAATATTCGCCCTTGCGTGGAAGATCGGACGAGAGCTGACCCGCAATCGGCGCAGTCACCCGCATGAGCTCGGCATTGACATAGGCGGAGGGAGCGACACGGTAGGTCACATACGGCAACAGGGCCCATCCGCTGAGAGCGATGATCCCGAGCGCCAGCGACCGCCGAGCGATCCGGCTGCGAATGAGACGTTCGACATGCAAGCGAACCACGACTGAACCTCCAAATGGGCTTTGTTCGCTCCGCCTGCCCCTGCGAAGACAAGCCAATCGCCACATGGCCCTGGCGTCGGAACGAAGTCTGCGCCTTGAGGCAACGAGCAATCCGGCAACATTGGGCCGAAATCAGGATTCGCCGCCAGACTCGCCCTCGCAACCACGAGAAGCATATCCAGGTTTCACCACAACAGGTTATGGCGTGTCAAAACCGGAGAACTACGGCTGCGGAATCGAGGAATAAGATGCCGACCTGTTCTGGCTTGAAGTCGGCGCGGCGCTTGTCGCGAGCGAATGGCGGCGCGGCTAACGCCCATCCCCAAGCAGCTCCTTCGCTTCCGCAACTTCGGGAAGATCACGCTCCGCCGCGAATTCAGCGAGGATGGGTGCGAGCACTTCGGATGCCGCACCTGCTCGGCCATTTGCCTTGTGCAGGTGGGCAAGTCCAAGCGCACTGCGCAGCTCGAAGGTCTTCGTCTGTTGGTGCCGCGCGATTTCCAGCGCTCGCTTGAGGTCGTCTTCGGCACTGGATTCGTCCGAAGAACCATGGCGCGACAGAAGCCTTCCGCGGACACGATGCAGCTCGGCATCAAGCCAATGCTGACCGGACTGTGCGGTCCGGGCGATCACGTCGCTCAGGATTTCCAGCCCCGTTTCGACCTCGCCCAGCTCTGCATTCGCCACGGCGACATGCATCCCCCAAAACGGTTCGCAGAGGTAACAATCGTTCTCGTGCAGCAAGGTCCAGCCGTGACGCATGTCCGCAAGTCCAGCCGTGCGGTCGCCGGCACGCCACTTGGCGAGGCCATTCAGGTAGGTGCCCGCGGCGACATACAGCGGCATCGTGTGGTCGCGCGCGAGACCGAGCGCCAGGATCGTCTCTGTCTGCTGCAACATGCCCCCGCAGACCCCATCGAACACCGCGCGATGAACCAGCGCATTGGCCCGGGAAAGCGCCCGTGCCTCCCCAGGCGCACCCACCGCTTCGGCGGCGAGCCTGCGCGCACGAGCGGTAATACCAAGCGGCCAGAGCACCAGGGCAAGGAATCTCATGATCACGAACGGCAGATCCAGCGCCGACGCCCTGAATGTCGCGGGATCCGGTTCGGCACCATAGATGGCCAGCGCCCGCTCGAGATGCGTTCGCGCATTGACGTAATCGCCTGCGAACCAGCAGGTGACGCCGCCCGTCCAATGGGCAACGACGGCGGCCACCGGGGAGTCCGGCCATCGGTCGGCGGCGCCCCTGATAGCATCCGCCAGCTCCTGCATCGGAGCGAGTTCGCCCTGCGTCAGGCAGGCGTTGAAGAGCCCCGAATGAACAGGCGCAAGTTCAACGGGATCATCGATGTCGGCGGCGAACTGGCGCGCACGAGTCCATGCCGCGATCGTTTCGGGGGCGCTGTGCCCGAGACGGCCCCTGAGTGCACGGCCATATGAGATTTGAAGATGCAGTCTCGTCATCATCAGGCGGGACCCGTCAGCCAGTTCGTCTGCCGTCGCAACGGCCTTGCCGAGATGCGCGACCGCTTCGGAATAGGCAGAGCGTTTCAGCGCCAGCTGGCCCGCCTTGCGCCACCATTCGAGAGCGACCTCGCACAGGCCCGCCTCGGTGAAATGATGCGCCAGAACTTCCGGCTCAGTTTCGGCGACGACTGGAAACTTCTCACGCAGCACCTCGCCAATTCTCGTGTGAAGCAGCTGCCGCTTGCTCTTGAGCAGACTCCCGTAGGCCGCTTCCTGAACAAGGGCGTGCTTGAAACTATAGTTTGCGTCGGGAGGGGACCCACGGCGAAGCAGCAATTCGGCCTCTTCTAGTTGTTCTAGCGCAGCGCTCAGGGTGAGATCGTCGCGCCCCGCCACGTACTTCAACAGGGCGTATGAGAAGTCGCGGCCGATTGCGGCGCCGATCTGCGCCACCTCTTTGACCGGAGCGAGCCGGTCGAGCCGCGCCATCAGCGAATCCTGCAGCGTGGCGGGGATAGCAAGCGGCGGAAGCGGACTATTCAAGCGATAGCGCCCGGCATCTTCGACCAGAAGGCCGGATTCCAGCACCATCTTGGTCAATTCCTCGACGAATAGCGGGACGCCATCGGTCTTGTCGATGATCTGCTTCATCAACTCGCGTGGCAACTGGCGGCCGACAACCACCTGTTCGACGAGCGCGCGCGTGTCCTGCCGATCGAGCCGGTCGAGCCGCAACAGGCCGACATTGGAAAGGCCCGACCAGGACGGCTCGAACTCCGGCCGAGATGTCATGAGCACGAGTATCGGCAGCGCTCTGATCCGATCGACCGCGAGGTCAAGCAGCTCCAGGGTCGTGGCGTCGGCCCAATGCAAATCCTCGCAGATGATCAGCAGGGGCTGATCTCGCGCCAAGCCCTCGAGCTGATCGAGAAGGACGGCAAATGTCTGTCGCCGCTGCTGCGCCGGACTCAAGCCAAGGGGCGCGCGATGGTCGCCGGTTGGAATCGAAAGCAGAGCCGCAATGAGCGATGTTGCCTGGGCGACCTGCTGGGTTCCAAGCGCAAGCATTGCCTCGAGCTTGTCGAGCTTTTGTTCGGGCGTATCGAGCGAGCGGATTCCGGCGGCGCGTTCGAGCTGGGCGACAAACGGATGAAGCGCGCTGTTGGTATGGTAAGGCGAACACTGATATCGGACCCGGCGGTGCGTCCCCAACGAGGGGCTTTCGGACAGCGTTGCGACGATACGCGACTTGCCGATGCCTGCTTCACCGGAAATCAGTACGATCTGGCCCCGGCCCTGCCATGCCTCCCGCCGCCGCGACAGAATGAATTCGATCTCATCCTTGCGGCCCACAAAGCCGATCGAGCGCGCGGCACGGACCGCCTCGAAGCGGCTCTCGGATGCGGTCGCTCCTTCCACCGCCCACACCGCAATGGGCTCGCCTATCCCCTTAACTTCGCGGCGGCCGAGATTGCGAAAAGTGAAGAGATCCCCAAGCAGCCGGCGCGTCGATGACGCAACGACGACCACCCCCGGCTCGGCAATGCTCTGAAGCCGAGCAGCGAGGTTTGGCGTATCGCCCACGGTCGCGTGCTCCTCTGACGCTTCTCCACTGATGAGATCGCCGACCACCACAAGCCCGGTCGCAATTGCGATCCGCAGCTCAACCAGTTCGCCGGCGCCTGTTTTGAGCTGACGAATTGCGGAGATGATGTCGAGGCCCGTACGCACGGCGCGCTCCGCATCGTCTTCATGGGCTCGCGGATAGCCGAAATAGACGAGTATTCCGTCACCGACGAACCTGACTATCTTGCCGTCGTAAGCGGCAATGACGCGCGCGCATGCGGCGCGGTAGGTCCGGATCACTTCCCACATATCCTCGGGATCGAGACGCGCCGTGAGTGCAGTCGAGCCGACCAGATCGCAAAACATGATGGTGAGATGGCGCCGCTCGGCGTCGTGAGCAGGAGTCGGCGATGCGATCAATGCGGCCGGATCGAGGTCGGCAATGGCACGCAGCATTTTGCGACGATGACCGAGCAGAACTCCAAGCTTGTCAAAGTCCTCATCCATCAGCTCGGGGAGGACATCCACATCGATCCCATTTTGGGCAAAACGCTCCGCGTATTGCCCAAGCCCCAGCTTCCCGAGCCACTCCGCAATCTGCATGGCTCACCCATCTCATGGCTGGCGATTACAGACTCTTGGACCACGGCCGCGACGAGACAATATGTCAACGGCGCCGCGATGGCACGCCTTGTTTTGTTCTGCGACAATTTGTTCACTCGTGATCGACGATGCTTTGGGCGGGCACAGTTCGATACGAACGGCTGCGCTATCAAGCATCCCTGGCGTGCGGAGTTGGACGGCAGGGGCGGCGATGAGTCCTCACGCCTAACTCCATGTCTGAATCCGACCAACACAGCGGCTTGTGCTCACAGACAATGTCAAAAGAACATTCTCCGTGAGCGCACAATACCTTCATTGCTCGTTCGTCGGCGCCTCGTGGCTGCGAGCCATCGTGCCCGCCGCAACCTGAAGCGAAGAACCAACCGCCCAACAGCCGGCCACAAAGCCTGTCATAGCGTTGGACAGATTTTGATCAAGGACAAGAATACTGACGGACAGAGTTGCCGCAATCGCCGCGCCGAACGTTCCGGCCGCACTCATGATTTCAGCCGGCTCGGAACCGCTCCATTCTTCCGAGATGCTCGACTTCGGCCGCCGTCCGACACTGCCGGACAAGTCAATTCCGACATAATAGCTGAGAGCTCCGTAGAGCATTGTAATCAGCACGATCCAGCCGCTTTCAAACAGTCCGTCTTTCTGACGCAACAGGGTCGCACCCACGTAGAGGCCGCATGATGCTCCGACGGCCGCCAGCCCAATTCTTTCGAGAATATGGACCGATTTGATCAGACTGGAACGGGCGATCCCAAGACCGCTCAGGTGACGTGTGAGGGAAATTGCGCTGCTTATCTTCATTTGGGGGCTCCTTCTGAGCAATTGGCAGCCTACTGCCGACCCCGAGTAGAATCTGCCGGGACGCGGTTCTCGATGGCCCTTGATTCCAATTTCAGAAAGATCAGTGCTGAGTGATGGGGCTGACTTGCTCGCGAAGGCGAGAGCCAGCCCAAAGCTGCGAGCACGCGGCTGCGCAGATATTGCAACTCACCCGTGTTCGTCAGCAAGCGCCGGGTGCGGCAATTTCTTGCGGGAGTGGTAGTTCAAAACGTGAGGGAGGGATTATGAAGCGGTTCACAGACCGCTGTTCCCGGTTAGTCGATCCGGTCACAATTTCCTGAGGACGCCTGAGGTGGCAGGGGCGGCCGCTGGAGCCTGGCTTCGTCAATTTCAGCTCATCCGCCGCCGCAGCGTCGCCGACGGCGTCTCGCCGAATTTTGCGCGATAGGCGCCGGCCATGCGGCCGAGATGGGTAAAGCCGAGATCGAAGGCGATGTCGGTGATCGACGCGCCCGGCGAGGCCTGCGCGAGCCGCCTGTGCAGACCAGCGAGGCGCAAGTCGAGCAGCATCTCCGAGATCGATAGCCCGAAGTGACGGCGGAAACCGAGCTGGAGCGCGCGGATGCCGATTCCCGCCGCGCGGGCAAGCTGTGCGAGATCGAGCGGCTCGCCGGCATTGTCGGCAAGATGGTCGCGCGCGGCGCGGAGCGCGCGCGGCAAGCGCTCGGCCCGCCCCGAGAACATCTTGATCGCATCCGACCGGCTATGCGGCAAGCCGCTGAGGAGGCGATCGAGCAGCACCTCGCGCCAATCGGCCATCGCGACGGGCGACATCAGGCCGGATGGTCCGAGACGTTCGGCGAGCGTCATCAACTCCGCAACACTGAATCGCAAGGCCTGGCCCGACGGCTTGTCCAGGTCGACCGCGGGATCGAACTCGACCGCGCCGGCTGCCGAGCCCGACAGCGCCGCGGCACGTTGCTCGAGCATGCGACGATCGAGCAGCAGGATCGCCTGCGCACAGTTGCTCCAAATCATCCGGGTCGGGATGGTCGGCGACAGCAGTGAGGCGGTCCGGCCAGGGGCAGCATCGACTTCGCCTGCGCCGACACGAATGTGAGCTGTGCCCGAGAGCGGGATCTGCACCAGGAAGAAGCGATCGAGGCAGCCGGGATCGATGCTGACCGATCCGCCATAAGCAACGTAGTTGATGGAAAAGCCGTCGAAATCAGCGCAATTGTGCCGCGCGGAGAACCCGGCCGCGCGGGGCTGTGCCGGCTTGAGATCATGCGGACAGAAGATGCGCCCGATCTGTTCGGCCGCTTCATCGACATCATCGGTGGCGACGCGGGCAAAGGCCGCAAGCCGCCCGGCTTGAGACACCCTTGCGCTCATTTCCTGCACGGCTGCGGACATCATCGACCACGCATGGCGTCACGGAATTGCTTTAAGCCTATAATAGTTGCCGGAAGCCGAAAAGGGCCATCTGGCGAAATCGTCGTGCTGCATGGCAACAGCGCGCCGGGATTCGTTTAGCGGATAGACAGGCACCCCATAGCTGGCCGAAGCTCTGTCCCCGCCGGAATCCATCAGGAGCAAGCCATGACTGCACTCGAAAAGGGCATTTCCGCAAACGGCACGGGCTATGGCGGCAAGAGCTGGAACATTCTTGGCCAGGTCTATTTCCCAAAGGCCGTCACCGACTCCACCTTTGCGTTCGAGACCAATAGCGATCCCGGCCAGTTCGTGCCGGTGCACATTCATCCGACCCAGGACGAATTCATCCTCGTGCAGGAAGGCACGCTCGACCTCAAGCTCGACGGCGTCTGGGTCAAGGCCCATGCCGGCGATCTCGTGCGCATGCCGCGGGGCATCCCGCACGGCTATTTCAACAAGTCCGACAAGCCGTGCCGCGCGCTGTTCTGGGTCTCGCCGATGCAGAAGCTGGAGGCGCTGTTCAACCAGCTCCACAATCTGACCGACCCGGCAGAAGTCGTGCGCATCTCGGCGCTGCACGAGGTCGACTTCCTGCCGCCCGAGGCCAACGACTAGGCATCCCGCCTCCTCGTCCACTTTCATCTGCTTGCAGCTCCGCGGGCCGCGCCTTGCGGCCGAACGTTGTTGCTTGCGCGCGAAACATCCTGATTGCGAGCCATCCCATGGTCAGCTCCAAGCGTGTCTGCGTGATCGGTGCCGGCGTCTCCGGCCTCGCTACCGCAAAAGCATTCTCCGCCCGCGGCCACCGCGTCACCATCGTCGAGCGCAGCGGCGACCTCGGCGGCGTCTGGGAGCCCGCACGCTCCTATCCCGACGTGCAGACGCAAAGCCCGAAGGATCTCTACCGGTACACCGACCGGGCCATGCCGGACACCTATCCGGAATGGCCGACCGGGCCGCAGGTCCATGCCTATCTCGCCGACTACGCCAAAAGCTTCGGTCTCGTCCACATGCTGCGCCTCAACACGTCGGTCGCGGGCATGGCGCGGCGCGCCGACGGCAAGCCGGGCTGGACGCTGACGCTGACGACCACGGAGGGCGCGAGCACAAACGAGGATTTCGATTTCGTCGCGGTCTGCATCGGGCAGTTCAACGAGCCGCGCGAGCTGCATTGCCACGGCGAAGACGGTTTCCTGGCGCAGGGTGGGCAGATCCTGCACTCGTCGAAATACGGCGATCCGGCACTTGCGAAAGGACGCCGCGTCGTCGTGCTCGGTGGCTCGAAGTCGGCGACCGACATTGCCGTGAACGCGGTGAAGTCGGGTGCGCGCGAGGTCACCATCGTGATGCGCGAGCCGGTGTGGCGGATCCCCTATTTCATCGGCGGGCTCATCAACTTCAAGCGCATCCTCTACATCCGCGCGCAGGAGGAGATGTTTCAGGGCTGGGATGCGAGCCCTCTGACGCGGCTCGCGCACCGCATCACCGCGCCGCTGGCGTGGGCGAACTGGCGCGGGCTGGAGAGCCTGCTCAAGGCGCAGCTCAAGCTCAACAAGTGCAAGATGGTGCCGAAGGAGCGGATCGAGGACGGCGTCAACTGCTCGGTGCCGATCGCAACGCCGGGCTTCTATCCGATGGTCGCCGACGGCCGCATCAAGGCGGTGTTCGGTACGTTCGATCATTATGAAGGCGACACGATCGTGATGAGCGGCGGCGAGCGCGTCGGTGCCGATGTCGCCGTGCTCGCAATCGGCTACAAGCTCGGCGTCCCGTTCCTCCCCGAGGCCTATCAGCAAAAGCTGGTCGATGCGGACGGGCAGTACCGGCTCTATCGCCTGATCGCCAATCCTGACCTGCCCGATCTTGGCTTCGTCGGCTTCAACTCCTCGTTCTGCACCGTGCTCTGTGCCGATCTCGCGGCCAACTGGCTGGTCCGCTATGCCGACGGGCAACTCAAAAACCAGCCGACGGCGCAGCAGATGCACGACAACATCGAGATGATGCTGCACTTCAAGCGCGTCGAGCGGCCGGCCGCCGGCGTCTATGGCGGCCTGTGCGTCGCGCCGTATCACTACCGCCATTTCGACGAGCTGATGGCCGACATCGGCACGAAGCAGCAAAAGCGCGGCGGGCTCGCCGGGCGTTTCCAGCCGCCAGATGCGGATGCCTACGCCAAGTTCCTGGCTTCGGCGCCGGAATATCGGGCGACGGGATGAGATCGGAGAACTCGATTTGAAACTCGCCACGCTGCGCGTTTGAAGTTTACGATCCCATGACGGACGAATCTCCGGGATGTGGGAACCTGCCATGGGACTACGATGTCACGCCGCAGCAGCCGTGGCGGTGATTGGGCTGCTGCTCATGATGCTCGCCACAAGCCGGGCGCAAGCGCTGACGCCGGCGCAATCGGACGCGCAAGCCGCCTACGATCGGGCGCTTGCCGATTTCAAGTCGATCCTCGCCGAAAGGCGCCATCAGATCGAAGCGAAACAGCCGCTGCCGAACCTGCCGGGCCAGGCGCTTTACCTGGCGCGCGTCGCTGTCATCAGCACCTACAAGGATCTCACTGACGCCATGCCGTCGCGGATCGGCAAGCCGAACAAGTTCGGGATTCCCCCGGCTTATTTCGATGCCGCGATCGAGCCGCTGGTCGACGAATATGCTGACATCTTCGAGATCATGGAGGCGCCGCCCGCGGACGCGCATAACTCGGCAACGCCGTTCAAGGACGTCGTCGATCTCGGCACCGCGATTGCGCGCGCCAAGGGGCTTGGATCTAAAGACGCCGACGCCGCAGGCCGCATCAGCCTCGGGCTGTTCTATGCCGAGACCAACGGCAAGCAAAACGTCCGCAATGCGCGCTCAAACACCTATATGGGCAGCTTCCAGACCGGCCCGTCAGAGGACCGCAACGGTCAGCGCAAATGGGAGGCCATCAAGGGCACGATCGCGACGCTCGATCCTGCATTGAACGCCCGTGACGACAAGGAGGAGGCGCGCTCCCGCGGCACCGATCGCCGCTTCAATCACTGGACCAACGTGCGCGACGGGCTCATGAACGCGCACGCCGATCTGTTCCGCGAGATCCCCGCAATCGTGAAGACGCTACCCGATCCGATCGAACAGATGAAGCTGTTCGAGCTGATCCAGATCATCCCGACTCCGACGCGCTCCGCGCTGAGCTCGGGCGACTTCCTGAACTACAGGGTGTCCAATCCCACCGTCATGAAGCACCTGCGCAACAACAGCATCTTCGCCTTCGGCAAGACCGACCGGGCGCGGAGCTCAGCGAGCTTCCGCGAGATTCTCGCCGCGATGTGGCTGTTCAAGCGGAAGTTCGACAAGGCGATGGTGAAATATGCGGAGATCAAGGGGCGCTAGCGCGGTCCGGGCCGTGGCAACGTCGTTTATTCCGTGGCCGCGCACAAGAATCGCGGCGTTCAAACGGTTGCAGAAATCGTCGGGGTGCTTTTAGCTACTTATGTGACCCACGGCACCCTTGACGCCGACAAATCCAACGCCATCCTGATGGTGACGGCGATATCTGAAACGGGAGGCTGAATATGAGAGCACGCCACATCGCCTCGGCATTGGTCGCAACGTCGTTCGCCGGCCTTGCGATCACAGCGAGCCATGCCGAGATCGTCGTCACCGCCAATGATGGCAAGATGGTGCTGGAGAACGGCAGCGCAGTGGTGCGCAAGCAGCCCCTTCCCGACACCGTCAGCGTCATTGACTTCACCGACGGCGCGCTCAAAATCCTTGGCGAGGTGCCGGCCCCCGCCAGTGTCGTCGGTCCGCCCCCGAGCGTGGCAATCGCGCCGGACGGCTCCTTTGCCCTGGTCACGGGCGCGATGAAGGTCGATCCGGCCGATGCGACCAAGACGGTGCCCGACGACAAGCTCTCCGTGCTCGACCTGAAATCCTCCCCGCCCAAGGCGCTCGCGACGTTGCAACCAGGCGCCGGCGCAGCCGGGGTCTCGATCAACCGCGCAGGCACGCTGGCGCTGGCCGCGAACCGCAGCGAGGGCACCGTCTCGGTCTTCACCATCAACGGCAACACGCTGACATCAGCGGGCAAGATCCCGCTTGGCGATGCCAAGTCGGGCCCGAGCCACGCCGTCTTCTCGCATGATGGAGCGACCGCCCTGGTGACTCGCGACGGCGACAGCCGGATCTCGCTGCTGACCGTAGACGGCAACAAGGTCGAGTATGCCAAGCGCGACCTCTATTCCGGCGTGCGCCCCTACGACATCGACCTCACCGCCGGTGCAACCGCCGTCGTCGGCAATGTCGGCGCCGGCGGCGGAGACACCGACACGATCAGCCTGATCGACATGAATGCGAAGCCGATCCGCGTGGTCAACACGATCAGCGTTGGACAGACCCCGGAAGGCGTGAAGATGTCGCCGGACGGCAATTACGTCGCCATCACGGTCATGAATGGCTCGAACAAGCCGGCCGCCTCGCCCTTCTTCAACGATTTCGGCTTGCTGAAGGTCTACAAGATTTCCGGGACCGAGCTCGCACCGGTGGCAGACGCGAAAATCGGCCATTGGTGCCAGGGCATGGTGTGGTCGAAGGACTCCAAATATCTCGTGACCGAGTGCATGGTCGAAAGCGAACTCATCGCGTTCTCATTCGACGGCAAGGCGCTGGCCAGGACTTCCACGCTCAAGATGCAGGTGAGCCCCGCCGGCATCCGCACGGCTGAGCCGTAAGCGCTCACCGATCCAGTGAGGCGAGGAACTGGTCGGCGGTCGGTCGCGTGCCATCGGGCGTTCGAACCGTGAGATGCGGAATCCGGACACGCTCGCCGGGCCACGGCCATTCGTTCGGTCGATCACCCGCAGCCAGACGCACCGGATCGGTGCGCGGACCAACGCTCCGGACGTCACGACCCCATTCTTAAGTGTCGCCGTCATGTACAACCGATCAGGACCATCGAAGGCATAACGGAAGATGCGAAAGCCCGTCATGGTCAAGACGCCGTCGACGACGGTCGCCTGGTCCCGCCACCATTCGCGATTCATTCCGTTGAAGGCCGAGTCCGACCGGGCGAATACGAGGTCCGCATGCCCGTCAGCCCTGACGCGCTCAACCACGAGGATGTGCCGGTCGTCTTGCCAAGTCCCGATCCACGCGCCCTGGAAGCGCGCGATCTCCGGCGGCACGTCAGCTGCCGGCGGCTCCATCTCGAACCGGGGCGGCAACGGGACGATGGTTTCCGGATCGACCGTCACGGGTTGCGCCTGGGCGCTCTGCATCATCAGCACCAGCGACACCATTGAGGTTGCAAGCCAACGTCCAAGCATGTGCCCCCAAGTCGAAATCCAATGCGGCGGGATGGTCTGCATCACGCTGCCTTTGACATAATCCTGGTCGACCGTGCACGCGATGAAAAGCGATTTATCATGACAAACCTGTCAAAGGCCACGTCACTGTTTGCAGTGCAAGGGCTGCGACTGCCATGGCTATGGTGTTTCACGACCCGGCATTTGTTGGTAGCGTGCCGAACCGACAGACAATCATCGGGGGCCACCGAATGACCGCAGCGAATCCCGCCGATCCCACACAATTTCATGGCGCGCGGAGGCATATCGGACGGGCCTTGGCCGCCGCGGCAACCGTGGTTGCACTCACCGGCTGCGAGGACAAGAACACGTTCGTCGCGCCACCGCCGCCGAAGGTGGATGTCGCAACCCCGGTGCAGCGTCCGGTCACGCGCTATGTCGAGGCCACCGGCAACACCGCGCCGATCAAGAGTGTCGATCTGGTCGCACGCGTGCAAGGTTTTCTGCAAACGATCGACTACACCGATGGCACCTTCGTCAAGCAAGGTACCCAGCTGTTCACGATCGAGCCCGAGACCTACAAGCTCAAGCTCGAGCAGGCGCAGGCGGCCGAGGCCGGCGCACAGGCCTCGCTCCGGCAGGCCGAAGCCGACTTCAAGCGGCAAAGCGATCTCGTACAGCGGCAGGCGGTGTCGCAAGCGACCCTGGACACCTCGACCTCGACCCGCGACAACGCCCAGGCCAACCTCCAGCAGGCCCAGGCCAACACCAAGCTCGCCGAAGTCAATTACGGCTACACCAAAGTGACCGCCCCGTTCGATGGCATCGTCAGCGCGCACATGGTCTCGGTCGGGGAGCTCGTCGGCGTCTCCTCCCCGACCCAGCTCGCAACCATCGTTGCGATGGATCCGATCTACGTGAATTTCACCGTCAACGAGCAGGACGTGCTGCGCATCCGCGCCGAGGCCGCACGCCGCGGACTGACCGCGGCCGACCTCAAGCAATTCCCGATCGAAATCGGCCTCCAGACCGAGACGGGCTATCCGCATGAGGGCAAGCTCGACTACGTCGCGCCGACCCTCAATTCATCGACCGGCACGCTTGCCGTGCGCGGCCTCGTGCCCAACGACAAGAGGGTGCTGCTCCCTGGTTATTTCGTTCGCGTCCGCGTGCCCTTCACCCAGGAGAAGGACGCCCTCCTCGTCCCCGATACCGCGCTCGGCAGCGATCAGGGCGGACGCTATCTGCTGGTCGCCAACAAGGACAATGTGATCGAGCAGCGCAAGGTGCAGATCGGGCCCACCGATAACGGGCTGCGCGTGATCGAAAGCGGCCTCAAACCCGACGACCGCGTGGTTACGTCGGGGCTGCTGCGCGTGATTCCGGGCCAGAAGATCGACCCGCAGCAGAGCAAGATCGAGCAGCCGCAGGCCGCGAGCAAGTAGGGGCTGGCAGCCATGATCTCAAAATTCTTCATCGAGCGGCCGGTCCTCTCCAACGTCATCGCGCTCTTGATGATCCTGATCGGCGGCGTCGCGCTGTTCAACCTCGCGATCGCGCAATATCCTGACGTGGTGCCCCCCACGGTGCAGGTGACGACGCGCTATCCCGGCGCCAGCGCCAAGACCGTGATCGACACGGTGGCGCTGCCGATCGAGCAGCAGGTCAACGGCGTCGAGGACATGCTCTACATGCAGTCCTACAGCGGCTCCGACGGCACCTATACGCTGACAGTAACCTTCAAGATCGGCACCGATCTCAACTTCGCGCAGGTGCTGGTGCAGAACCGCGTCTCCAGCGCGCTCTCGCAGCTGCCGTCCGCCGTCCAGAACCAGGGCGTCACGGTGCAGAAGCGGTCGACCTCGATCCTGCTGTTCGTGACGCTGACATCGCCCGACAAGACCTTCGACAGCCTTTACTTGAGCAACTACGCCACCATCAATATCCGCGACGAGCTCTCCCGCCTGCCCGGCGTCGGCAACGTCACCGTATTCGGCGCCGGGCAGTATTCGATGCGGGTCTGGCTCGATCCGAACAAGCTCCAGGTCCGCGGTCTCGTGCCGCAGGACGTCATCAACGCGATCCAGCAGCAGAGTCAGCAGGTCTCGGCCGGACAGGTCGGTGCGCCGCCAACGCCGCCGGGCCAGGCATTCCAGTACACGCTCAACGTCAACGGCCGGCTCGACGACACCAGCCAGTTCGAGAACATCGTCGTCAAATCGGGCACCAGCGGCGACGTTACGCGGGTGCGCGACGTCGGCTGGGTCGAGCTCGGCGCGCAGACCTACAGCCAGATCTTCTCGCTGAACAAGCAGCCCGCGACCGGCATCGGCGTATTCCAGTCGCCCGGCGCCAACGCGCTCCAGGTCGAACAGGCCGTCGAGAAGAAGATGGTGGAGCTCGCCAAGCGCTTTCCGGAAGGCATCAAATACGACACGCCGTTCGACACCACGAAATTCGTGAACGCCTCGGTCCACGAAGTCTATATGACCCTGATCGAGGCCGGCCTCTTGGTGCTGGTCGTGATCCTGGTGTTCCTGCAGGACTGGCGCGCGATGTTGGTGCCGGCGACGACCGTGCCTGTGACCATCATCGGTGCCTTCGCCGCGATGGCAGCGCTCGGCTTCACCATCAACATGTCGACGCTGTTTGCGATCGTGCTGGCGATCGGCATCGTCGTCGACGACGCCATCGTCGTGGTCGAAGGTGCGGCCCACAACATCGAGAAGGGCATGAACGGCCACGACGCCGCGATCAGTGCGATGGACCAGCTGTTCGCGCCGATCGTTGGCATCACGCTGGTGCTAATCTCGGTGTTTTTGCCGGCCTCGTTCCTCGCCGGCCTCACCGGGCGGATCTATTCGCAATTCGCGCTTGTCATCGCGGCGACCGCGCTGCTGTCTGCCATCAACGCGGCGACGCTGAAGCCGACGCAATGCGCGTTGTGGCTGCGACCGGCGGTACCGCCGGAGCAGCGCAATTTCTTCTACCGCGGCTTCAACGCGGTCTATGACCGCGTCGAGCGCGGCTATACAAGGCTGATCACGTTCCTGGTGAAGCACGCCACCGTCTCGGTCGCGTTTGCATTGCTCGTGATCGGGGCCAGCGGCTACGGCCTGTCGCGGGTGCCGACCGGCTTCCTGCCGATCGAGGACCAGGGCTATCTGATCGCGGCCGTGCAGCTGCCCGACGGCGCCTCGCTCGAGCGGACCCAGAAGGTGCTCGACAAGGCTGCCGATATCATCAAGGACACGCCCGGCGTCCAGCAGGTCATCACCATCGCCGGCATCTCTGCGCTGGACAACAGCGCCAGCCTCGCCAACGCCGGCGTCGCCTACATCATCCTGAAGGATTGGGAGGCGCGCGGCAAAGGCGAGGATCTGCGCTCGCTGGTCTACGGCCTCAACGACAAGGTCGCTGATATCATGGAGGCGCGCACCTTGGTGCTGCCGCCGCCGCCCATTCAAGGCATCGGTAACGCCGCCGGCTTCTCGATGCAGGTCGAGCTGCGCGACGGCAACAGCGATTTCGCGAAACTCCAGGCCATCACCGGGGCGATGGTCAGCAACGGTCAAAGCCAGAGTGCGCTCCAGCGCGTGCAGTCCTCGTTCCGCTCGTCGGTGCCGCAGTTCAATGTCGAGATCGACCGCATCAAGACCCAGACGCTGCATGTAACGACCGACCAAGTGTTCGCGGCGCTGTCGACCTATCTCGGCTCGTCCTTCGTCAACCAGTTCAACAAATTCGGCCGCGTGTTCCAGGTCTACACCCAGGCCGATCCTGCCTTCCGCATCACCGAACGCGACATCGCCAACATGATGGTGCGCAACTCGAACGGCGACATGATCCCGATCGGCACCGTCGCCACCATCACGCCGGCTACCGGTCCCTCGCTGATCAGCCTCTATAACCTCTATCCCTCTTCCACCGTGATCGGCCTGCCGGCACAGGGCTATTCCTCCGGCCAGTCGCTCGAGCTGATGGAGGACATCGCGGACAAGACGCTGCCGCCGGGCACCGGCTATGAATGGACCGCGATGTCCTACCAGGAGAAGGCCGTCTCGAACCAGATCTACTGGGTGTTCGGCCTTGCCATGCTGCTGGTCTACCTCGTGCTCGCCGGCCAGTATGAGAGCTGGTATGCGCCGATCTCGGTGATCCTCGCAGTGCCCTTGTCGCTGCTGGGGCCGATGCTGATCCTCTCCGGCCTCAAGATCGACAACAACCTCTATTGCCAGATCGGCCTGATCCTCCTGATCGCGTTGTCGGCCAAGAACGCGATCCTGATCGTCGAGGTCGGGCTCGAGCTGCACGGCCGCGACGGCAAGCCGATCATCGACTCCGCGATCGAGGCGGCACGCGCCCGCTTCCGTCCGATCCTGATGACCTCGTTCGCCTTCATCCTCGGCGTGGTGCCGCTGGTGCTCGCGACCGGCGCCGGTGCCAGCGCGCGCAAGTCGATCGGCATCACCGTGTTCTCGGGCATGCTGGCCTCGACCTGCCTTGCGGTGCTGTTCGTTCCGGCGTTCTTCGTGGTGGTGCAGCGGTTCGAGAACTGGCGGGCCTCGAAGAAGGCGCCCAAGGCGCAGCCGGTCGCGGAGGTGAAATCCTGAAACAACCCCATGCACAGTAGACATCGGGTTGAAAAGGCTCGAAACATTCGATTTTCCAGAAAAACGGTTGCGCCGTCGGGCAAAACACCGGCATAATGCCATCATGGGCGGCATGCGTGACGTGCCGTTCTCCCCCGCGCACAGCGCCGCGCCAAAATACGATTGCCACATCTGCGCCGTCAGGGGTGTTTCACAAAATTCGTCCGGAACGCGAACCAGAACGCTCCGCACGCGTTGGGTGTATTTCTGTGCGCCGATTCTGGAGCGCTTATGTCTGACCCTGCCAATCTTGCCGAAGCCGCCGACTTCAAGCCGGTGATCGATACCGGCATCGTCGCGCTGGCCATCCTTGCCGCGGTCCACGAAAAGCCGATCGATGTCGAGGAGATCAGGCGCGAATACGTCGAGCCTGGGGCGTTCGCCGGCCGCGATGATCTGCTGCGAGCGGCGAAGGGCGAAGGATTCAAGGCGCGTTACATCGCGACCAACTTTGCCCGGCTTGCGCGTTCGCCACTGCCGGCGATCGCCGAAGCGGCCGATGGCGGTTTCTTCATTCTGGCGCGCGTCGACCCGGACGGCGTGCTGGTGCAGGAAGTCGGCCGTCCGCCGGCGCATTGGACCGAGGCGGAGCTGGCGTCACGCTGGAGCGGCGGACTCATCGTCGTCACCTTGCGCGTGGCTGCCGACGGCGGATTTGCCCGCTTCGGCATGACCTGGTTCTTGCCGGTGATCGTCCGCTTCAGGCGGGTGTTCGGTGAAGTGCTGCTGGTCTCGCTGTTCATGCAGATCGCAGCACTCGCAACGCCACTGTTCTTCCAGGTCATCATCGACAAGGTGCTGGTCCACAAAGGCGTCAGCACCCTGACCGTGGTGATGATGGCGCTGGCGGGGCTGGCCGTGCTCGAAGTCACGCTCAGTGGCATCCGCACCTACCTGTTTGCCCATACCACCAGCAGGATTGACGCAATTCTCGGCGCCAAGCTGTTTCGGCACCTGGTCGGGCTGCCGATCGCCTATTTCGAATCCCGTCCGGTGGGCCAGACGGTGGCGCGGGTCCGCGAACTCGAGAACATCCGCCAGTTCCTGACCAGCTCCGGCCTGATGCTGATCATCGATATCGTCTTCACCGTGGTGTTCTTCGCGGTGATGGCAATGATCGCACCTCTCCTCACACTGATTCCGCTCGCCGCCATTCCGCTTTACATCCTGGTTTCGATCGTGGTGACGCCGATTCTCAGAGCACGGATTCAGGAACGCTTTGCGCGCGGGGCGCAGAACCAGTCCCTGCTGGTCGAGATGCTGACCGGAATGGAAACGGTGAAGGCGATGGCGATCGAGCCTCAGGCGCGCCGCCGCTGGGAACGGCAGCTCGCGGGTTATATCACCGCCTCGTTTCGCACCATCAGTCTCGGCACCGTCGGCTCGCAGAGCGTGGCGCTGATCAACAGGATGTCGATGGCCTTGATCCTGTGGCTCGGCGCCGCGGCCGTGATGGACGGCAGCCTGACGATCGGCCAACTCGTCGCTTTCAACATGCTGGCAGGCCAGGTCAGCCAGCCTATCATCCGGCTCGCGCAGATGTGGCAGGATTTCCAGCAATTTCGCATCTCGATCGAGCGGCTCGGCGACATCATCGACACGCCCGCCGAGACGGTGCGAGCCAGTGTCCGCCATGATCTGCCGCCGCTGCGCGGTGACATCCGCTTCGAGCACGTCGTGTTCCGCTACCGGCCGGCCACGCCGCCGGCGCTCGAGGACGTCTCGCTGAGGATCTCGCCGGGAGAGGTCATTGGCGTCGTCGGCCGCTCCGGCTCCGGCAAATCGACACTGATGAAGCTGGTGCAGCGCTTTCATATCCCCGAGGCAGGCAAGGTGCTGGTCGATGGCGTCGACGTGGCATTGATCGATCCGGCATGGCTGCGGCGTCAGATCGGCGTGGTGCTTCAGGAAAACGTTCTGTTCAATCGGACGGTGCGCGAGAACATCGCGCTTGCCAATCCCGCGATGTCGCTGGAGCGGGTCATCCAGGTTGCCAAGCTCGCCGGCGCGCATGATTTCATTCTCGAGCTTCCGCATGCCTATGACACCGTATTGGACGAGCGCGGCGCCAACCTGTCGGGCGGACAGCGTCAGCGCATAGCGATTGCCCGTGCGCTCGCCACCGACCCACGCATCCTGGTTTTCGACGAGGCGACCTCGGCCCTCGACTACGAGAGCGAGCGCATCATCCAAGCCAACATGCGCGCGATGTGCCGTGGCCGCACCGTCCTCATCGTGGCGCACCGGCTGTCGGCGGTGCGCAATGCCGACCGCATCGTGGTGATGGATCGCGGCCGCTGTGTCGAGCAGGGCACCCATGAGGAGCTGTTGCGACAGGGCGGCTTCTATGCCGGGCTGGTCCGTCAGGCGGCGTCGGATCGCGGCGATGAGCAAGGAGGACAGGCCGCATGAAACTGCAGTGGCTCGCCCGCCGACTGGAGCGGCCGGGGCGCCGCGACGCGCTGGAGCGCGCCTTCCTGCCGGCGGCGCTAGAAATCGTCGAGACACCGCCGTCGCCGACCTGGCGCGTCACCGGCCTGGTGATTGTCGGATTTCTCGCCGGCTCTTTATTCTGGGCTGGACTAAGTCACATGGACATCATCGCCGTGGCCGAGGGAAAATTCGTTCCGGTCGGCCAGGTCAAGGTGGTGCAGCCGCTGGAAACCGCCGTGGTGAAGGCGATCCATGTCGAGGAAGGGACTCATGTCCGTCTCGGCGACACCCTGATCGAGCTGGACCCCACAGACACGTCGGCCAATCTCGGCAGTCTGCGCTACGATCGAAGCCAGGCGCTGCTCGATGCTGAAGCCGCGCGAATCCTGTTGGCGGGCGGCGGTGTCGAAGGGTTCACCGCGCCCGAGGGCGCGAACCCGGTGCTCGCCGCTGCGGTGAAGGACCAGACCCGCGAGGAGCTCGCCCGTTTCGAGGCCTCGATGGCGGCGATCGATGCGCAACTTCTGCAACGCGAGGCGGCCATCCGCTCCGCCCGCGCGCAGCAGGATGTCCTGGCGGAGGTCATTCCACTGCTCACCGAGCGTTACGAGGCGCTCAAGGGATTGTTCGAGCGCGGCAACGGTCCGAAGCCGCCGGTGCTCGCCGTGCAACAGGAATTGACCGAGAAGAAGGGCAATCTGATCAGTCTTCAGCAACAGGAACAGCAAGGACAGGCCGACCTCGTCGCATTGCAGGCGACCGCCCGCGGGACACTCACCCAATTCCGCGCCAGCGCTTCCGATCGGCGTCTCAAGGCGCTGCAACGCGCAACTGAACTGGAGCAACAGATTGCCAAGGAAGAGATGCGGGACGATCGCCGGCGTCTGGTTTCACCGGTCAGCGGCACGGTGCAGGAACTCAAAACTCACACCGTCGGTGCGGTGGTCACGACTGCCGACAAGCTCATGATCATCGTGCCGGACGGAACACCCTTGATGATCGAAGCCTTTGTCGAGAACCGCGACATTGGATTCGTTCGCGAAGGACAGGCGGCAGCCGTGAAGATCGATGCCTATCCGTTCACGCGCTACGGAACCGTGGAGGCCAGGCTTGATCAGATCGGCAAGGACGCGGTGGAAGAGAACGGCAAGGGCTTGCGGTTTCCAGCGCGCCTCGTTCCGGCCAGCATGGAGATTCCGATCAACGGCGAACTGCGTCCTCTGATGCCCGGCATGAGCGCAGCCGTCGAGATCAAGACCGGGCGGCGCACCGTGCTCGACTTCGTTCTCGCACCAATCAAGGAGACATTGCACGGTGCCGGGCAGGAACGCTGACTCGATTGACGATCCCCGCGGGAACCGCGATCAACTCATGGCTTCCATGCAGATCGTGATTTTCACGAAACCGCCCTTCATTCTCCGCGTTCATCAGCCAAGTCGCTCAACCAGGACGTTTGATCAACAATCCGCGCGATAGCGGCATGTGGCGGTGGGAGAAAGGCAATGGATGAAGTGAGCGATGGTTCAAACACTTCCGGGCAGGAGCCATCCACGATCAGTGCGCGAGCTTCAGCCGGCCAGTTGCGACTGCTATCGCAACAGGACATGTCTGATGGCCACGACTCGTTTGATGACAGAATCTTGACGGCTTCGTCCGCCGACGCTGGCAGTCCTTTGCTCTCGAGCAATGGCAACAGTGACGCGATTGCCTTGCGCGCCGCGGCGCCAGGCGCGCCCGAGCTGCGCGCGGCAGGTGACGCGGTGTCATCATTTGACGCCACCGCCGATCGCGGCTTGACGACAACCGAGCCCCCGACGTCGCACCTTGGCGACATGCTGCAATCGGATGCCCTCGCCCCACCAGCTTCCGACGATTCGCGGGCCCCGCCGACATCACCTTCCCTTGCCAATCGCGCGATGGAGGCGAATGACGCCTTGGAGCCGCGTGCGCCGGAACCTTGGCGGGACGCCGGCTTGGAAACGCATCACAACGGCGCGTCCTCGCAGGGCGACAACGTCAGCCATGATTCAGGATCAGCCGCGGCGCCCAACGCGTCGCAGCAGGTCGATCATCTCATCTCTTCAACGCTCGACGTCCTCCCGCTCGATGACATCATTGATCCAGCCCGGCATCACAATTCGACGGCAGCTGATCATCACAAGGCGCCAGCGAATGATGGCGGCCCGCAGCCCGACATGTCGAAGCCTGCCGATCCCCTAGAGATCGATGGCACATCCAAATCCGCCGATCACGTCACCGCCCATCCCGGCGATGCAACAAGCTCCGCCGCAGGCGGCTTGGCTGCCGACGGTGCAACGATTCATCAAGCGCAGGCGGCTGTGACATCCACCGGCGAACTGGTCGAAGCCGGCACCAAGGCGATCCTGCGGGCAACGGACGATTCGCCAAACCGGATCGGGCCGCACGCCAGTGCCGCCGACTTCGTGCTCGGCGCTGCGCCAAGCCACATCCATTCGACCGCTCATGCAACCGTGGCGTTCAGTCCTGAGGTCCTGGGTGCGCGTGACCAGCTTGCTTCGGCAATTGCGACTGCGACAACGGAAGCTGCGGCAACCACAACATTGCCGACGTCTCAGATCACGGGCGCAATCATCCCGACGCTTGGCAGCGACATGCACCCGCTACAGAAACATGCCGCCTAGGCGAACGATGTTCAAGCAACCGATCGAGCGGGATCGCAAACTCAGGCCGTTCCGCTCGTGACAAGATAAGGCTCAACCTCAGCCATCGTTCATGGCATAAATGGCCGGTGCCTGCGGTTTCCGATCGCAAGCCTCTTGGCAATTCCCTTCACGGGAAGCAATGAGGACGTGAAATATGACGGATCGTCATCTCGCCTTCGCTCTGTTCGAACGGCCCGTCGTCCTCGATCTCGCAGCGATCGTCGATGTGTTGCGCAAACGACATCCCGGAATCGAGATTGACCCGCCGGCCGCGGCGCCGGGAACGGAAGCGCCTGTGATCCGCTGCGGCGGCATGAACGTCCTGTTGATGGTCATGCCGATGCCAGTCCCGCGCGAGAGCTGGGAATTGCCCGGCCGGCGTGCCGTCGCAACCTGGCCGGCAGCGCTCGAGGTCCTCGGCCGGCATGCCTGCCACGTCGTCGTCTCGACGGTTGGGCAAGCCGAAACGCCTGCACAGCAGCTGCAGGCCGCGCGGGCCGTGACCGCCGTCACCGGCGGTTTGATCGCGACGATTCCCGCCGCAGCGGTCTTGTGGGACGGGCTTGTCGCCCATTCTGCCGATCGTTGGGAACAGCTGTCGCGCGAGACGTTCGCCGGCTATCCACGCATTCCGTTTCCGCTGTGGGTCAGCATCCATCCCTTCCGCGACGGCCCGATCATCGGCGCGATCACATTTGGTCTGACGCCGTTCGGCGGCCGCGAGATCGAGTTCGAAGGCAAGGGCGCAGACACGAACGCGATCGTGACCAAGGTCGCCGGCCTCATCGTCTATGTGCTCGAACATGGCGCGGTGCTGCGCGACGGCGATACGTTCGGCGCCGGCGAGTCCGATCGCATCCGGATCCACCACGTCGTCTCGCGCCGTGTTCAGGGGCTGCCGGTGCTGCAGGCGACTATACCTGCCGCGGCTTAGGAGAGTATCGGCGATGGCGAAAGCACCACCACGGGTTTACGAGATCAAGCCGGCCTGGCCATTCGGCACGCGGGTGGTGATGGACGTGGCCGGCTGGAATGCGGCGCTGACGACATCGGTCGATTTCGCGGCGTTCGAGCGCTGGTACGAGAAGCCTCTTCCCACCGAGGCACGCCTGCTCTGCAAGCCGCGCAAGCAGATCCCGGAATTGATCTTGACGGGTGCCCGCACGCCGCTGGTCAGCGCCGGCATGAAAGCGGTGCTGGAGCGGGATGCTCCCGGCGAGAGCGAATTCCGCCCCTTCACGCTGCAGTGGGAGGACGGCACGGCAGTGCCGGGTGAATGGCACCTGTGCAACTTGCTCAAGCGCATTGACTGTTTCGACTATGCCGCGATGGGAATTCAGCAGCCGGATCCGAAAGAAGTCGAGAAAACGCTGCATCAAAAGCGCAGCGACCCGATGAGCGCCGAGGAATACTGGCTGCGTGAGGGCTACATCAACCGCATGATGGGTGCGATGTACGTCAACCTCGCGTCCATAGACGGCGCGCACATCTGGCGGCCGAGATGGCATCCCGCATCGGTCTTCGTCACCGACAAGCTGCTCGCCGCGCTCAAAGCCGCCAAGGTTCGAGGCGTGCAGGCGGAACGGCTCGGCACGCGCGAAGAGCCGCTGCCGACCCTGGAAGAAATCCGCGAGAAGGCGAAGTTGGCCGGCCTGAAACCTGAAAAACCGTCCACCAAAACGGAGGCCCGATCATGCTCAAATCCGTGAGTGGCTTTAATGGACTGCTCGATATCCCCGCCGGCCATCCGGCCTACACCAATTTTATCCGGTACCTGATCGAAACTGCGACGAAAAAACATGATGTCAACACGCCTCTAACGCCCGCGGAAACCACCGAGCTTGCCAGCCGTCTCAATTCGATCCAGGCCTATTTGCGGATGGCACTGTCCGGTCTGCTTCCGGATTCGAACGTTACTTCGAGCGGACGCGTGCCGTTGACTGCTTCGACTACGCCGCGATGGGAATGGAGCCACCCGATCCGGTGGTTGTGGAGAAATCGCTGCACCACAAGCGAACCGACCCGATGAGCGCGGAGGAATACGTGCCCGCCGCGGCCTGGAGCAGGAGTATCAGATGGCGAACGCACCACGACGGTTCTATGAATCACACCAACAGGCAAGGATCTCGGTCCTTCGGTGAGAGTTCAGATAGAATGAGGAGCTCCGGCATCATGAGCGGCACCGATGGGTCCAACGCGACACAGGTCGGCGACGATCTGAAGAGTTTCACGATCGATCACTATGCTGGCGAGTCTCGGCCGGACATGCTCTCGCCCGATCAGGACTATATCGGCTATTACCGGTTTGCCACGACGCTGCGGGTGCTGTTCGTCACCGCAGTTCATCAGGCCGAAAAATCGGACGGCCGGATCAAACGTCTCCACATCAACATCAATGCGTTGGGCGGCCGCGGCGAAGGCCGATATCGCGGGACGCCGTCGGACCATTTCAACGAAGTGGAAAAGCGCGCCATTGCCGAATTCCTCAAGGCCGCGTTCCAGCACGACCGCAAATTGCTGTTTGCCTTCCATGACCCCGATGCCCGGCGCGACGACGAGATAGACATCGGATCTTTTATAACGGAAAGCGCGCTTAGCAGAGCCAAACGCGCCAGCAGAACCAACTAAGGGGAGACCCCCATGCCTGATGCAGCTGATGTCACTTTCGGAACGTACGTGAGCCTGCTTCCGGCGCCGACCCCTCCCTGCGGTCTTAATGCTGGAGGGCTGAGCGTGGCCGACGCGCTATCGCGCCTTGGGGGTGTCGGCTTAGGAGAACATTAGTGATGGCGAAAGCACCGCGACGAGTTTACGAGATCAAGCCGGCCTGGCCATTCGGCACGCGGGTGGTGATGGACGTGGCCGGCGGGGACCCAGCACTGACGACGTCGGTCGATTTCGCGGCGGTCGAGCGCTGGGACGGCAAGCCTCTTCCCACCGAGGCACGCCTGCTCTGCAAGCCGCGCAAGCAGATTCCGGAGTTAATCCTGACCGGTGACAGGACGCCGCTGGTCAGCGCCGGAATCAAAGCGGTGCTGGAGCAGGAGGCTCCCGGCGAGAGCGAATTCCGTCCCTTCACCCTGCAGTGGGAGGACCGCACGGCGGTGCCGGGGGAATGGCACTTATGCAATCTCCTCAGGCGCATCGACTGTTTCGACTACGCCGCGATGGGAATGGAGCCACCGGATCCGGTGGCGGTGGAGAAATCGCTGCACCACAAGCGAACCGACCCGATGAGCGCGGAGGAATACTGGCTGCGCGAGGGCTACATCAATGAGATGCTGGGCCCGAAATACGTCGACCTCGCGACCATAGACGGCGCGCACATCTGGCGGCCGAGATGGCATCCCGCATCGATTTTCGTCACCGACAAGCTGCTCGCCGCATTCAAACGCGCCAAGATTCGCGGATTGCAGGCGGAACGGCTCGGCACCCGCGAAGAGCCGCTTCCGACGCTCGCAGAGATTCGCGACAAGGCGAAGTTGGCCGGCCTGAAACCTGAAAAACCGTCCACCAAAACGGAGGCCTGATCATGCTCAAATCCGTAAGTGGTTTTAACGGTCTGGTCGACATCCCCACCGGCTATCAGGCCCATCACTTGATTCCCCAGCAATTGCTCGACAACTCGTTCCTCAAGCAGCTCGGCGGGGCGGTCGATTTCAAGGACTTTGGCACCAACGGCATTGCGCTGCCAGAAGACGTGGCGACCGCCTTGGCCGGAGGCCAGACCACTCATCTCGGCTCGCATCCCGCTTACACCGACTTCATTCAGTCCCTCGTCGACACCGCGACGAAAAAATATTATGTCAAAACGCCTCTATCGCCCGCGGAAATCACCGATCTTGCCGGCCGCGTCAATGCGATCCAGGCCTATTCGCGGATGGCGCTGTCCGGCCTGCTTCCGGATTCGAACGTCGCGCCGGGTGGACGGGTGCCGTTGAACGCGCGGGATCCGATGATTTCATCGGGTGACCCGGCCGAGGTCAGGGCATTTTTCAATGACTTGCGAGCGGAGCTGCAGAGCAAGGGCTTCACGACACCGGAGAGCCTCGACGGGCTCGTTGATTTTACGCGCTACGAACTGCTCAACCAGGCGGACGCGTTCAATCCGAATCTGACGGCAACGCAACGAAGCGAACTTGCGCGCAATGTCGATGACGTCCGCGCCTCGCTCGATGCCAGCGGCAGGACCGATCTCGTCAGCCAGCTGAACGACGCAGGACGCAGTCGCTACACATTGGGCGGGGCGACACAATCCAATGGTGCCAGTCCGCAACTGCTGCAAGGGGTCGAGGATGCGACCGGGCGATCCTTTGCCACGGGACTGAGCGCGCCGGAAAACCTTGCCGCGCCGGAAAGCTTCGGAACGATCGGCTCGTCGGGGCCTGCGCCGCTCGACACTGCGACGCCGCGCGACGTGGCGACGCTGCCGCAGACCGAGCTGCCAGATACCGGGCAGCCTGCGCTGTCGCCCAACATCGGTGACGCCTCCACCATTCCAGCCGTCCCGGACAATCCCGTGATCCCGGACAATCCTGTTGTCCAGAACCCCGTTGTTCAGAACCCTGTTGTCCAGGACAACCAGGCGCCGACAGGGACTGCCACCACCGAACTGCCGGAGACGCGCGCGCCCAGCACGGCCCAAGCGCCAGAGCTGAGTGTGGCACCGCCTGAGACCACCGCACCATCGGCGCTTCCGTCGAGCACGACGGCGGTGGGCGAAGCAGCTGATGTCGCCGACGTGCCGCGGGCACCGGCGTCCGACCTTTCAGCCCCGACGATGGCGCCCGAAGCCCCCACCGAAATCACCGGCACCGCGACCGGAACGTTCACGCCGAATTTCGTCGGTGTGATCGGGCAATCGCCGACCGCCTCGAAAATCTTCACCGGCGCCGGCGCGCTGGGAGCGGCCGGCCTCGCGGCTGACGCCGGCATGACCGGCTACAACGCCTATCAAATGTACAATCAGGGCGACACGCTGGGAGCAGGCCATGAAGTTGCCGGCTTCGGCGGTCGTCTCGGCGGCTCGCTGACCGGCGCCTATCTGCTCGGCGAAGCCGGCGCCCTTGGCGGGCCGTGGGGCGCATTGGGCGGGGCGATCGTCGGCGGCATCGGTGGCGCCATCCTCGGCGACAAGGGCGTGAAGTCGCTCTACGACAGCCTCACCGGCTATCAGCCGCCGGCCGCTGCAGCGGCGCCGACACCGGCCTGGCCGGATCAGTTCGCCGCCGAATTCGATCGCAACAATGGCGGCGGCCCGTCCAGCGATCCGATGACCGGCTTCCAAACCGAGAGCCAGGCCGATTACGATGCGCGCCGGCAAGCCTATGTCGATTCCAAGATGGCGGATCAACAGGCGCAGGGCCAGCAGATGCTCGATACATTGAAGCTGATGCCCAGCGTTGACCCCAGCGCGCCGCCTGCCGATCCGACGACGAGCCCACCTCCTGCGGCGCCGAGCGAGCCCGCACCGGCGGCGCCGCTGGATACGCCGCCTGCCAATACCGGCTCGTCCACTGCGCCGTTGAACGCCACTCCGGACGATATCAACGCGCTCACTCCGACCTCCATTGGTCTTCCCGGCAATCCCGGAGGCGTGACTACGCCGGCTTCGCCGCCGTCACCGGACACGAGCAGCCTCTCGCTCGGCGGCAGCTTGAACGGCGGGATCGATCCGACCCTCGGTTCTTTCGACACCGGGCTGAATTCGAACCTTGGCCTGAGCTCCAATCTCAACACCGGCCTGACGTCGGGCGTGACTGGCAGCACCCTCCCCGATTTGAATTCCGGGATCGACAGCGGTTTCAGCTCGGGAATCAACAGCAGCCTGGGCTCGGGCCTCGACAACAGCTTCAATTCGGGCCTCGACAGCAACCTCAATTCTGGCCTCGACGGCAGTTTCAACTCCGGGCTCAACAGCAGCCTCGGCTCGGGCCTCGACAGCGGTCTCGGTTCTTCATCGAGCTTCAGCGATTTCGGCGACAACAGCTTGGGCGGCGACTCCTTCAGCAGCGGCTCGATCGGTGGCGACATGGGGCCGGTGGTGCTCGACCTTTCCGGACAAGGCATTCGGATCACCGGCCTCACCGATTCCCACGCCGCGTTCGATGCCGACAGTAACGGCGTGCCGAACCGGATTGCCTGGACAACGCCTGACGAAGGCCTGCTCGTATTCGACGCCAACGGTTCGGGCACCGTCGACCAGACCAGCGAACTGGCGCTGCGACAATGGACACCCGGCGCCCAGACCGATCTTCAGGGCCTCGTCGCTTTCGACACCAATCATGACGGTGCACTCGATGCGCCGGACAAGGACTTCAGCCGCTTCGGCGTGTGGCGCGACGCCAATGGCAATGGCATCAGCGACCCCGGCGAGCTTAGCTCGCTGGTCGAAGCCGGCGTGAATGCAATCTCGCTCGCCTCCGATGGCGTGCAGAGCCGCCTGCCGGATGGCTCGACGATCTACGGTCAGGGCTCGTTCAGCCGCACCGACGGCCGCAGCGGCCGGTTGGCCGACGTGGCGCTCGCTTTTGCACCCGACATCAACGCCGCGCGCGATCAGCTCGTCGGCGCGATGGCTGCGGGACCGGGCGCATCGGCGGGGACGACGGCCCCGATACTCGCTCCCGTGGCGACCGCCGTGCCCTTGCTCGGAGCCGACGTCGCCTCGCTGCTTCATGCAAGAGCTGGATGACGACGAACTGGTGGCTGTCAGGCCTTCTCGGCAGGCGTCCGCCCCGCCTCACCGCTCGACACCAGCAGCACCGACACCTTCGATTGCCTGAGCACGGCGTCGGCGACGCCGCCGAAGGAGAGGTGATCGGCCTGGATGCGGTCGACGCCCATGACGACGAGATCGACGTCGGTGGTATCGATCTCGCGCAGGATCGCGGATTCCGGCGCCCGGTTCACGCGCAACGTGGTGGTGATGTCGACGTCGTAGCGGGCGGCGAGATCGCTGGCGTCCTTGAGGATGCCGGCCTCCTGGCTCAGGCCGCGAGAGGCGCCGCGCTGCGCGCCCTTGTCCCGCGTCGTCGCGACATAGATCACGCGAAGCGAACCTGATCCGGCCTGCGCCAGCGCGACCGCGACCTCGGCGCCACGCTTGGAGATGCCGCTGCCGGAGACCGGAACGAGGATGTTGAGCGCATCCGGCATCGGTTGCTTCAGATGCTTGCCCTTGGCCGCCACGATCGCGAGCGGGCCCTCGAACCTTGCGGCGATATCCTCGATCTTCGGGTCGAAGCGATCCTTGGCGGCGGCGACTTTGTCGATGCCGACGACGAGGAGATCGAAGCCCTTGCGTGCCTCGTCGGCGATGGTCTCTCCGAGTTCGGCGCGCCTGGCACGGGTGACGACATCGACACCGCCGGCTTCGCCGTCGCCATTGGCTGAAATGGTTTCGGCGGCCTTCTTCACCACGGCTTCGTGGCTCTCCTTCTCGTCGCGGCCCCTCTCCTGCTCCATGGCGCGCTTGCCGATATGCAGCACGGTGATCGGCAGGCCGCGCATGCCGGCGATCAGGCCGATGACGTGCGAAGCGAATGTGGCGTTGACGCTCTCGTCGACTGCCAGCAGCGGACGTTCGAGATTGGCGACGAAGCCGCGCTTTTCGAACTCCTCACGCTCCAGGCGTTCCTTCTCGTCCTTGTTCATCGGCAGGCCGGCCAGCGCCGCGCGCAGCATCGGCGGCATCGCCATCGTGGTCACGATCGCCATCGTGACGATCATCGTGAACATGACCTGGCTGAGCACGCCGATCGAGAGGCCGATGGTGGCGATGATCACCTCCGTCGAGCCGCGCGCGTTCATCCCGCTCGCGAGCGCGAGCGACTCCCGCGTACTCAGACCGCCGACGGTGCCGCCGACAAAGGCGCCGCCGAACTTGCCGACGCTGGCGATCACCACCAGCAGCCCGGTGAGCATCAGGAGATTGGGATCGCGCAGCACCGACAGATCGGCGCTGAGGCCGGCAAGGCCGAAGAACACCGGCATGAAGAAGCTGGAGATCAGCCCGCGCAGACGCTCGTCGATCTGCCGCGTCAGGATCGGGGACTCGCCGACCAGGATGCCGGCGACGAAGGCCCCAAGCACGGTGTGGACGCCGATCGCATGCGTGATCAACGACATCACGCCCATCAACAGCAGGATCACGGTGATCACCGCGGCCGTGCTGACGAGGTTGTCGTTGGCCCAGCGAATGAGCTGAAATACCAGGCGGCGGCCGATGGTGAAGCTGACGGCGAGAAAGACAAGCGTGCCCAGCACCGCCTTCGCCACCGAGGCGATGTCCAGCGTGCCCTGCGAGGCGAGGCTGAAGATGACGGCGATGATGATCCAGCCGATGGTGTCGTCGATCACGGCGGTCGCGACGATGATCTGGCCGACATTGCGGCGCATGAAGTTCATCTCGCGCACGACCACCGCGACGATCTTCACCGAGGAGATCGACAGCGCCGTCCCCATGAACAGCGATGCAACGAGGCGCTGCTCCGGCTTCGGCAGCAGCGCCTCGGGCAGGAACTCGCCGAGCGTGAAGCCGCAGGCAAAGGGCAGGAGGATGCCGGCGATCGAGATCGCGATCGCGGCCTTGCCGATTTTCCTGACCAGCTTGAGGTCGGTCTCCATGCCGGTGAGCAGGAGCAGCAGCAGGATGCCGAATTGGGCGATGCCGTCGAGCATCGCCTTCTGCTCGGGTGTCTTGGGAAAGATCGCAGCTTGCGCCTCGGGCCAGAGCCAGCCGAACAGCGACGGCCCGAGCAAGATGCCCGCGAGCAATTCGCCGATCACCGAGGGCTGGCCGATCCGCTGCATGATCTCGCCGAGACCGCGGCCCATTGCGATCAGCAGCACGATCTGCGTCACCAGCAGGAATTCGGATGGCGCCGCCGAGCTGCCGCCTTCAGCGCTGGCCGCAAAGGTGGTGAGGACAAGCGCCGCTGCGACAAGGCCGATCGATCGGAGCAGGCTCCACTGCATGCACATGCAGGTGTCTTTCCCCCTTTACCAGCCCCGGCAAGGTGCCGCGGCTGCAGGGGTAGAACCCGCGAAAGGTGGAGCGGGTTCCCGCCCCTGGCGCCGGGCCGGGGGAAGCGAATTCGAAAACAATCCCATGCACAGTAGAGATCGGCTTGAAGGAGCTCGACAAATTTCGCTCAAGCCGAAATCGGCTGCGCCGTCGGGCAAAACACCGGCATAATGGCATCATGGACGCAGGCCGGGCGGGAAAAATTCTACGCCGCCGACTGGAGGGCCTGAAGTCTGCGGACGAATCCCAACGCCGCTTCGTTCAAATCGTCAAATCTGCTTCTCAGCGCCTCTGCACGCGTGCCCGCGCCCTGGGCAATCGATTGACCCATGACAGCCTTTGAACAAACGTCCTCGACCGACTTCTGGAGATGCTCGGCCCCCTCTGCGGCGCACCTGGCCGCACGATTGATGTCGCTCGTGGCGCCGCTCTGTTCCTGAACCTCCCTGGCAATCGTCGCGCTCTGCTCGCGAATGTCCCTGATGACATCGACGATCGCAGCGATTTCGCTTGCCGCAGCCTGCGTCGCCGACTGGATGCCGAGCACCTGGGAGGAGATGTCTTCCGTCGCTCGCGCGGTTTGGGTCGCAAGCGTCTTGACCTCCGCCGCCACGACCGCAAAGCCGCGGCCCGCTTCACCCGCCCGCGCCGCCTCGATGGTCGCATTGAGGGCCAGCAGGTTGGTCTGGCCGGCGATATCGCTGATCAGTTCCACGACGCTTCCAATTCTTGTCGCGGCTTGCACCATGCTCTCCACCATCAATCCGGCCTGGGTCGCGCGGCCGCTGGCAATATCAGCCACCTGGCTTGCTTCCTGGGCCCGCCCGTTGATGTTTCGCGTCGAGGCATCGAGCTGCTCGACCCCGGCAGCCATGGCCTGCACGCTGCCGGCAATGCCCCCTGCGGACGCCGACGCCGTGCGGCTGCACAGCATATTGTCCGCATTGAACCGCTCCAGCTCCTGGATCGCATCGGCAATGTGCCCGGCCGCCGCAACGACCTCATCCACGGACCCGACGACGGATTCCTCGAAGGACGAGGTCGCACGCGCGAGAATATCCCTCAGCTCGCTTTCCGCCTGCATCTTGAGCTTCGCCTGGGAGGCCTGAAGCGACAATCGATCCGCCGAATGGTCACGCAAGACGGCAACGGCCGCGGCCATGGCACCAATCTCATCCCGCCGGTCCAACCCCGGAATCTGCCCTTCGATCTCACCCGACACGATCTCGCGCAGGCGCTCCTCGAGACGCCGCAGCGGCCGGGAGATCGTTCCCGCAATCAAAACCGCAAACGCAACGCTCATGAGCACGACCAGCAAGGCGAGACCGCCGAGCCGCAGCGCCGCGGCCTTGAACGACTCGTCGAGATCGTCGACATACATTCCACTGATGACCATCAACTCGAGGTCCGGAAGCGCCCTGACGAAGGCCCTTTTGCGCAATGGCTCCGGCTGGCCGCTGCGGGGAAAATAATAGGTGACGGTGCCGGCGCCCGCGCTATGCGCGAGTTCGACGATGTCGCGCCGGAACAAGTGCCCAACGACGTCGCCCTTGTCGATCAGGTTCTTGCCGACGTTTTCAGGCGTGCCGCCATCGGCGAGATTGAGCCCGTCCCAATCATAGACAAAGAAGTAGTTGTTGCCGTCATACCGCGATTTCGCGACGATCTCCCTGATCCTCGCAATCATCTCGTCGCGGCTCATGCGGCCTGACAGCACCTCCTGCTGATAGGCGGAGATCTGCGATGCGACCACATCGACGGCGCCACGCAGCGCCCGCGTTCTCTCGGCTTCCATCTGATCGCGCAGCTGGACCAGGGACACGCCAGCGAGAACCATCATCGCGAGAACACTGCCGAGCGTGAGCAGGCCCAGCCGCCATGCAATCTTGATCTTCTTCATGCGAAATCCCCAGGTGTTGCAATGAATGCCGAAGCTTGCGATCGAAAGCTTGACGAGGACTTTCATTGATGGCGCCGAACGCGACGCCATGCGCAAAATGTTATGCGTAATTTGCATCGGCCAGTCGCATCTTGCATCGAAGCGAGATGGTCATGCCGGCCGCAACGAAGGGCCGCGACTACGGTCCGAGTGCCAAAAAGAAAATGGAGCGCGCGCCCATGAATTGACCACGTTCGCTGCGCTTCCGATAGTGACCACCCTTGTCGACCCAGCAAATGACGCCAGGGGCCAGATACAGACATCAAGCGGGCTTCCAAATTCCTCGAAAGTGCGATCATATCCCGTCCGGGAACAACTTGAAGTTTAGACGCAAGAGTCTCGGCTTGCCGGAGGAGAGTGCACGTGAAAGAACTCGCTGGAAAGACCGCGTTCGTGACCGGTGCGGCGTCAGGCATTGGCCTGGGGATCGCGACCGCTTTCGCCCAGGCAGGGGCGAAAGTGATGCTTTGCGATATTGAAGAAGAAGCTTTGTCCGCAGCGATCAAGCATCTGAAGCTCACCAATGTCGATGTCGAGGGCGTGAAAGCCGATGTCTCGCTCAGGGCCGAACTCGTGGCAGCCGCCGAAGCCACGACTGCTCGCTACGGCAAGGTGCATATCCTCGTCAACAATGCGGGCGTCGGCGGCGGCGGGCCCTACGGCACCTGGACCGAGGCGTCGTGGAATTGGACCCTGGGCGTCAATCTGATGGCGACCATCTGGGGAATCGAGATTTTCGGGCCGTTGATCGAGCAGCATGGCGAGGGCGGACATATCGTCTCCACCGCCTCGATCGCCGGCCTCATTTCAGGGGGAAGCACCGCATACAACGTCTCAAAATATGGCGTTGTCGCGCTGTCCGAGGGACTGCGGCAGGAACTCGCGCCCCGCGGGATTGGCGTATCGGTGCTGTGTCCCGGATTCATCCGCACGCAAATCATGAACTCAAGCCGCAACCTCCCCAAGCGCTTCGAGGGGGGAGTCCGAGCCCCGCCGACGTCTGGCCCGATTGCCGAGCGGATCAGTCAGATTCGCGAACGCGTCTCTCAGGGCATCGATCCCCTCTATGTCGGTGAACTCGTCCGCGAAGGCGTCGAAAACGACTGGCCCTATATCTTCACCGACCTCGAATTCGAGCCCATCGTCGAGGCGCGCTTCGCCGCAATCAAGCAAGGCTTTGACCACATCCGCGGGCGCGACCCGAAACGGTGAGCGCACAGCCTTTCAGCAGCCTGATGGTGCTCTGATGTGGCTGTGCAATGATCTATGGATACGCCGGCGTTGAGTTGAAAGGCCCCGGGGACATCTCCCGGGGCCTTTGGCTCACGAGCAGGGTTTTCTCAACAGTGGCGAACCCATGGCTCATGCTCCCGCCACACCAGCTACGGCGACAGCCGGTGCCGTTGTCTCGGATGCCCCCTCTTCGATCACGCCTCGCTTGTCCTCCCACCTGGCCACGGCAGCCGTCGCGATGCCGTTGCCGATGACGTTCGTCATGGTTCGGCCCATGTCGAGGAACTGGTCGATGCCCATGATGAGTAGCATGCCGCCCACGGGCAGGTTGAACATCGGCAGGGTCGCGGCAACGACCACGAGCCCGGCGCGCGGCACGCCGGCGATCCCCTTGCTGGTGACCATCATCACCAGCAGCATGACGAGTTGCTGCGTGAAGCTCAGCTCGATGCCGTAGGCCTGCGCGATGAACAAGGCCGCGAAGGCCTGGTACATCATCGAGCCATCGAGGTTGAACGAGTAGCCCAACGGCAGCACGAAGCCCGAGATACGCTCGCTGATACCGAACTTCGTCAATTGCTCGATCATCTTGGGATAGGCGGCCTCGCTGCTCGCAGTGGAGAAGGCGAGCAGCATCGGCTGGCGCAACAGGCCGATGAGATGAAGAACGGGCCGGCCGAGGGCCACGAGACCTGCGAGCACGAGAACACTCCAGAGCACCGCGAGACTGAAATAGAAGGTCGCGATGAACTTGCCGTAGGTCAGGAGCACGCCAAGTCCCTGCGTGGTGATGACAGCCGCAATGGCCGCGAACACGCCGAGCGGCGCGAATTGCATCACGAAGTTGGTGATCTGCAGCATGATGTGGACCAGCTCATCGACGGACGCAGCGATGGTCCTGGCATGGCTCGTCTTCAGCCTGCTGAGCGCCAGCCCGAAGAACACGGCGAAGACGAGGATCTGCAGGATCTCGTTCGTCGACATGGCCTGGGCGATGCTGGTCGGAAAAACGTGAGTGATGAAGTCTTTCAGATTGAAGCCGGCGGTCTGCAGGTTGACGGAGGCATCTGCATTGGGAAGCGGCAGCTGCAAGCCGTGTCCTGGCGCGAACAGGTTCGCAAAAACCATGCCGAGGCCGAGCGAGACCAGAGAGGCCGAGACGAACCAGCCCATGGATCTGGCGGCAATGCGGCCGACCGCTCCCCCTTCAGAGCCGAGGCTGGTGATACCCGACACGATCGTGGCGAAGACAAGCGGCGCAATGATCATCTTGATCATGCGCAGGAACACGTCGGTGACGATCGAAAAATAGCCGGAAATGGTCTTAGCCATCTCTGGTGTCGGCGCCAGCTCATGACAAGCATAGCCCGCCAGGATACCGAGCAGAAGGCTGACAACGAGAGCATTGGTGAGGCGGTTGGATCGCGCAGGTGAATTGTCGGCACTTATCGTCATTTATCTGTTACCTCCCTTGGCTGCGTAGGTTCACGATGGGTCACGCCCCCGCGGCCCAATTGACGTGCTTGTGTCTGTGATCGCTTCAGCAGACTGGCTGTGGCTGGCGGCCGCCCCGGTCGGCAACGGCCAGACTTTGCGGCCGCGTCAGCATCTCGGGCTTGAGGATCGCCGCAAGCGTGGCCTCGGTGAGCAGCCCCCGCTCGCGCACGAGCTCGGCAACGCCGCGGCCGGAGGCATGAGCCTCCACGGCGATGGCCGTCGCGGCGGCATAGCCGATATAGAGATTGAGCGCCGTCACCAGGCCGATCGAGTTCTCGACATCGGCCCGAAGACGGTCGCGATTGGCCGTAATGCCCGCGACGCAGCTCCGCTGCAACGTCAGGCAAGCCCGGCTGAGATGGCTGATGCTCTTGAACAGGCTGTGCGCAATGATCGGCTCGAACGCATTGAGCTGCAATTGACCGGCTTCGGCGGCCATCGTCACCGTGACGTCGTTGCCGATCACCTCGAAGGCGACCTGGTTCACCACCTCCGGGATCACCGGATTGACCTTTCCGGGCATGATCGAGGAGCCGGCCTGGACGGGGGGAAGGTTGATCTCGCCGAACCCGGCCCGCGGCCCACTCGAGAGCAGCCGGAGGTCGTTGCAGATTTTGGAGATCTTGACCGCAACGCGTTTCAGCACACCCGAGATCTGGACGAACGCACCGCAATCCTGCGTCGCTTCGACCAGATCGGGCGCAGTCACCAGCGGCAATCGCGTGATCGCGTTCAGATGACGGCAGACAAGACGCGCGTAGTCCGGGTGGGCGTTGATGCCCGTGCCGATGGCAGTCGCGCCCATGTTGATCTCGTGAATCAGGCGCTCCGCTTCGCGCAAGCGTTCCTGATCCTCACCGATCATCACGGCATATGTGTTGAACTCCTGCCCCAGCGTCATCGGCACCGCGTCCTGCAACTGGGTCCGTCCCATCTTCAGGACATCCTTGAACGTCTCGGCCTTGTCAGCGAAAGCGCCGCGCAGGACGTCCATGGCCATGGCGAGATTCTGCAAGCCGTGAGATGTCGCGATCTTCAACGCCGTGGGGTACACGTCGTTGGTGCTCTGACTCATGTTGACGTGCTCGTTCGGATGGAGCGCGGCGTACTCGCCCCTGACATGGCCGAGAAGCTCCAACGCACGATTTGCGATCACCTCATTGGCGTTCATATTGGTGGAGGTGCCGGCGCCGCCCTGGATGACGTCCACCACGAATTGATCGTGAAGCCGGCCAGCGCGCAATTCCTCGCAGGCCGCCACGATCGCCCGTCCGCGCCGCTCGTCGAGGAGACCGAGCTCCATATTGGACAGGGCCGCCGCCTGCTTGATGGCGGCGAGCGCATTGATCAACTCGGGGTAGCCCGATATCGCGATGCCGCTGATCGAAAAATTCTCGACGGCGCGTATCGTGTGGACGCCGTAATAGGCCTCAAGGGGCACCTCGCGCTCGCCCAGCAGGTCATGTTCCGTCCGCACGTCTATCTCCCGCTCGTCAGCTCCGTTGTTCGGAGACAGTGTCGCCGGTCGTGAGCCTCGTGCTGATCGCGTTGAGGCTTCCGGCCGCTCGGGGATGCATGCGCTCGGGGACGGAGGGTCGTCCAATGTTATGCCGGCAAGCTCTATTCCGATTTTGCATAGATTTCCCTGGAAGATCGGGGCATCTTCTTGAGGGGCGAGCCTCTCCAATCCGAGCACTCGCGAAGACCGGAGCGGGAACGATGGAATTGAAATGGCTGGAAGATTTTCTCAGCCTCGCGCGAACCCGCAGCTTCTCGCGCGCCGCCGATGAGCGGCACGTGACGCAATCTGCGTTCAGCCGCAGGATCCAGGCCCTGGAGCTTTGGCTCGGCGTCTCCCTCGTTGACCGCAGCAGCTACCCGACCACGCTGACCGCCGAGGGGCGCGAGTTTCTGGAGACCGCGGAAGAAACGGTGCGCATGCTGTATGCGAGCCGTCTCGCACTTCAGGCGAGCAAACGGCCGAGCACGCAGGTCGTCTCGATCGCCGCTCTGCACACCCTGTCGCTGCATTTCTTTCCGCGATGGTTTCGGACGATCGAGAAAGATGTCGGGCCGATCGGCAGCCGCCTGCTGCCCGACGATTTTCACAGCTGCCTGCAGGCCCTCGTCGAAGGCAGCTATGACTTCCTGCTCACCTTCCATCACGCCAACGTTGCGATCCTGCTCGAGCCCGAGCTCTACCCCCATATCGTGGTGGGCATGGACAGTTTCATCGCCGTCCGCAGCACAACGCTCGCGGCGGGCGATGCAGCTTCGCTTCCCCTGCTCAGCTACGCCTCGAACTCCTTCCTGGGGCGGGTCGCCACCTTCGCACAAGCCCAGGCCGGCTCGCCCCCGGCACACGTGACCCATACCAACGAGAACGCCATGGCCGAGGGGCTCAAGTTCATGGCGCTGGAGGGCTATGGCCTGGCGTGGTTGCCGCGCAGTCTCGTTGCCCGGGAATTGGATGAGGGCACCCTCACCGTCGTCGGGCCGGAGATTCCTCTGGAAGTCCGGCTCTATCGCAGCGCGCGACGAACCCGGCCGATCGTGGAAAAGATCTGGAACGCCGCGCAGGCAACCGCGCTCAAAACTATGTAGAAGGCGCATATGCCGTTCCGAACAGGCATTGGATTTGGCCGAACGGACCATGCACCATGCCTCCGACAAGGAGACAAAGATGCTTGGCATTCTGGGCGGCATGGGCCCGATGGCGACCGTGGATTTCATGGGCAAGATTGTCCGGAACACGCCCGCATCCTGCGACCAGGACCACATCCAGATGGTCGTGTGCTCGGCTACTGAGGTGCCCGATCGCACCGCCGCCATTCTCGGCCAGGGCGCTGATCCCTTTCCCGCCATGCTGAATGCCCTGCGCCGGCTCGAACTGTCTGGCGCGACCCGCATCGCCATTCCCTGCAATACCGCTCACCACTGGCATGGCGCGCTGCAGGCGGAGACGTCGGTGCCGATCATCCATATCGTCGACGCCGTCGCCGATGCGCTTTCCCTGCAACGGACGAACCCGACCCTCGGCGTGCTTGCGACCGACGGCACGGTGCACGCCGGAATCTACCAGCAGCGCCTTGCCGAACGTGGCCATATCTGCATGGTCCCCGACGCGAAGGCGCAAGCCGAGGTCATGCGCGCGATCCGACTCGTCAAGGCAGGACGCACGGACGAAGCGGCCGTCATCCTTGGCCGCGAAGCAGAAGCGCTCGCTGCCAGAGGCTGCTCGCACATCGCGATGGCCTGCACGGAAATTCCCCTGGCGCTGGCCGCGCTCGACAACGATATCGGCGCGGCCTTGCTCGATCCCACCGATCTACTGGCACAGGCCTGCGTCAGATCATGCCTGGCCGCGCCGCAGGAGATGGTGCGGGAAGTCGCCTAGCGCTTCCCTCAGGCCGCCGCCGGCGTCCGGATCTCGCGCGGCAGGATGATCGCCGCCGCGATCGCCAGCAGGCACAGGCCTGCAAACGCGTGCAGCATGGTGACGAAACCGCCTTGCTCGTAGAGCCAGGCGACGAGGCCGACCGACGCGCCCGCCGCGGTAAAGCCGATGAAATAGCGCACCGCATAGGCGCGCGAGCGCCATTCCTCGCTGGTGTATTTGCCGACCATGGCGTCGTTCACCGTGACCTGGCCGAACGCGCCCATGACGATGCCGATCGACACCAGGATCAGCGGCAGATTGTTCAGGCTCGCCGCGAGATAGAGGAACGGCGCCAGCATGAAGGAGAGCGGCAAGGCCACCGTCTTCAGCGAATAGCGGTCGAGCAGCCGGCCGATCGTGTATTGCGTCATCGCGCCGAACACGTAGACGCAGGCCGCAATGACGCCGAGCAGCGCGGGGCTCTTGGTGAGATCCGCGAGCCGCTCCGCGAACAGTTTCGGCAACGCCACGGTGACGGCGTTGAACGTCGTCGAGATCGCGATCACGACGATGAGCAGCGACAACACCACGCGCCACATGTCCTGTTTTGCCACCCGCGCCTGCGCTGCCGCCTGCTTGCTGCCCTTGCGATCCTCATGCACGACCAGCGTCGCAAAGGCGATGCCGATCAGGATGGTGACGATGCCAGGGACGATGAAGGCGAAGCGCCAGCCGAGATACTGGCCGATCACGCCTGTCACCAGCGCGGAGGAGGCAACGCCGAGATTGCCCCAGACGCCGTTGATGCCCATCTCGCGTCCGAGCCTGTCGGCATAGGACACGATCATCGCGGTACCAACAGGATGATAGATCGAGGCGAATACGCCGATCGCTAGCAGCGCGGCACCGAGTTGCACGGGCGTCTGCACGAAACCGACCGAAATCATGGAGGTCCCGATGCCGACGAAGAAGATCAGCATCATGTGACGGCGGCTCCAGCGGTCCCCGAGCCAGCCGGTGAGCAGCGAGCCGGCGCCGAAGGCGATGAACCCCGGGGTCGCGTAGGGAAGCAGCTCCGAATAGGCCATGCCGAGCGCCGGCCCCATGATGATGACGGCGGCGGCGAAGATCAGCATCGAATAATGGTCGATGAAATGGCCTGCGTTGACGAAACTGATGACCCTGACAGGGCTGTTCATTCGGAATCCTCTCCTGCTCCGAAATGAGTTATATGTCATGGCCATGACGGGATGCTGCCAATGACTGTCTTGGAAACGCCAATCTTGGAAACGCCGATCCTGCGGGAGGTCCGAAGCAATCACCGCTCGCCGGCGGGCGTGCACCTGGTCGCGCGCGATTACCCCAGGGGCATGCGGATCGATCCGCACATGCACCGCGAGGCGCAGTTGATCTACGCTGCCAAGGGCACGATGCAGGTGACGACACCAGGCGGGCGCTGGCTGGTGCCGCCGGACCGCGCGGTCTGGGTCCCGGCCGGGCTCCAGCACGCCATCGACCTGCTCGCCGACATCGAGATGCGCACGCTGTATTTCGACCTCGCCTGGCTGAAGCGCGAACAGCGCTATGAGGGACTGACCAGGGAGTTCGTGGTGCGGGTGTCGCCGCTGCTCAACCAGGCGATCCTGGCGCTGTTCGATTCGCGCAACACCGAGGAGCGTACCGAGCTCCTGGTGCGCCTGGTGATGCTGGAATTGCACCAGGCCGAGGATTCCGCGACGTTCGTGCCGCTTCCGCACGAGCCACGCTGCCGCCGCGCCGCGATGATCGTGCTCGACGATCCCACGGGTCTGCACGACATCGACACGCTGGCGCGGGAGGTTGGAACCTCCGCACGGACGTTGTCGCGATTGTTCTCCACCGAGACGCAGCTCAGCTTCAAGAGCTGGTGCCAGCGCGCGCGAATTGCCGCGGCGATCCAGCTTCTGTCGACCGATACCAATGTCTCGGTGAAACAGCTCGCGACCCAGCTCGGCTATGCCAGCGTCCCGGCCTTCTCGGCGGCGTTTCGCCAGGTGACCGGCCGGACGCCGACGGAGTTTGCGGGGAAAATGTGAGGCGAACGTGCCGTCGTCGCCCCACCCTCGGTGTCATCGCCCGCGAAGGCGGGCATGACAGTGTGCCGTGGGAGGCATGGCACCACTAAAGATACAAAATTCCGCCGCTTGATTGTGATCGGCTTCCGCCTAAATCCTGTGTAAGCTTCCGCACCGCACAAACCGGATTCGAAAAGCCCAGATGGCCAATGCCTTCTTCTCCGACCTGCTTGCCACCATTTCCGAGCGCGGCCGCACGCTGCTGCGACGGGGGGATGCCGCCGATACCAAGCAGGACGCCGACGGGCTGATCGCGCTTTGCGGCGCGCTGTTGTCGGGGCGCGGCGAGGCCTCCGGCACCGCCATGGCGCGCGAGGTGCTCGACATCTACCGGGAGCTGGATGCGGCAGGACGCCGCGCCTTCTTCGAAGGGCTGGTGCGCGATTTCGGCCCGGACCGCGAGCGCCTGACCAAGGCGATCGAGGCATGGCGCACCAAGCCTGATGACGACGATGCAAGCGCGCTGCATTTCGCCTCGGAACCGCGGCGGCAGGAGCTGATCCGCCGCCTCAACCGTGCGCCGGGCGGCACCGGCGATCTCGTCGCCATGCGCGCCGACCTGCTCGGCATGATGAACGGACACACCGATCTCGCCGCGCTCGATCGCGACATCTCGCATCTGCTCTCGTCATGGTTCAACAGGGGGTTTCTCGTGCTGCGCCGGATTGACTGGTCGACCCCGGCCAACATCCTCGAAAAGATCATCCGCTATGAGGCCGTGCACGAGATCAGCGATTGGGACGATCTGCGCCGCCGCATCGATCCGGTCGACCGCCGCTGCTACGCGTTCTTCCATCCCGCGATGGTCGACGAGCCCTTGATCTTCGTCGAGGTGGCGTTGACCGAGACGATTCCCGGCGCGATTGCGCCGCTGCTTGCGGTCGACCGCCAGTACCTGCCGACCGAGAAGGCGCGCACGGCCGTGTTCTATTCGATCTCCAACACCCAGCGCGGCCTCGGCGGCATCTCGTTCGGGAGCTTCCTGATCAAGCAGGTGGTCGAGGAGCTGCGCCGCGAGCTGCCGAAGCTCGACACCTTCGTGACGCTTTCGCCGGTGCCGGGCTTCATGCCCTGGATCAAGCAGGGCAAGGACCTGCCGCTGTCGGACGAGGATCGCGAACTGCTGAAGCGGCTCGACGATCCCAAATGGTTCGAGAACCCCGAGACGACCGCGCAGCTGCGCGGCGTGATCGAGCCGCTCGCCGCGCACTACTTCCTGAAGGCGCGAACGTCGAAGGGCCGCCTGATCGATTCCGTCGCCCGCTTCCACCTCGGCAACGGCGCCCGCCTCGAGCGCATCAACTGGCTGGGGGACCTCTCGCCCAAGGGCCTGCGCGAGTCGGCCGGCGTGATGGTCAACTATCTCTATCGCCTCGACGACATCGAGAAGAACCACGAAGCCTATGCCAATGACGGCGAGGTCGTGGCCTCGAGCGCAGTGAAGAAGCTGCTGAAGGGCGAAGGGCGACGGCTGCTCGACATGCGGTTGTCGTAGGGCCGCGGAGAAGCCGCCAAGGCGCAATTTGGAATTCATGTCCCAATGACTTCCGATCGCGCAGCTACTCCAATCCCATCTGCCGAGCGGATCGACGCCGTCGACGCGCTACGCGGCATCGCGCTGTTCGGCGTCATGGCCATCAACCTCGTCATGGAATTTCGCGTTTCGATCTTCGAGCAGTTTCTTGCGCCGGAGACGCTCGCCTCGCCCATCGACCGCGCCGTTGAGACGGTCCTGACGCAGGCGATCGAGCTCAAGGCGTTTGCGCTGTTCTCGCTGCTGTTCGGCGCCGGTCTTGCCATTCAGTTCGACCGGCTCGCCCATAGCGAGCGCCGCACTATGCTGCTGGTGCGCCGGCTCGCCGTGCTGCTGGGGTTCGGCATCGTTCACCTTTGCCTGATCTGGAATGGCGACATCCTCACCGAATATGCGCTGGCCGGGTTCATCGTGCTGCCATTGCTGTTTGGTCCGCGCTGGCTGATCGTTCTTGCCGCATTGGTGTCCCTGGCGCTGTATCTGGCGATGCAGGACTTTCCGCCCGAGGGGCTGTTCCCGAGCCGGACCGTGATCTCACGCGATGTCATGAATGCCAATCGCATTTATGCGACCGGCAACTTCTTCGACGTGCTGGCGTTTCGCCTGCACGAACTTCCTCTGATCGCGTCGCTGCACGCCTTCGTTTTCTTGCGGACGATCGGGCTGTTTCTGCTCGGTGCGTTCGCCTGGCGCAGCGGCATTGTTCAGAATGGGCGCGGCCTGCTCGTCATCGCACTTCCCGCGATCGCTCTCGGCGCAGCGTTGCTCTATGGCGGCATGGAGCCGCTCGGCACGGTCGTGCTGGCGCTGGGCTATGGCGCCGCCATTCTCGGCATCGCCAGCCTCAAACGCGGCAAGCGGCTGCTCGGCTGGGCCGCGCCGCTGGGACGGATGGCTTTCACCAACTACGTCGCGCAATCCGTCATCTTCGGCTGGATATTCTACGGCTATGGCCTCGGCCTGTTCGGCCGGCTCGGCATCACCGAGGCACTCGCCATCGGCATCGCAGTCTACATCGCGCAGGTGCTGTTCAGCGCCTTGTGGCTGCGCCACTACCGCTACGGCCCGCTCGAATGGCTGTGGCGGTCGTTGATGTATGGCGAGCGGCAGCCGATGGTGATGAGCAAAGCGGTCGCGGCGTAACCTACTCCGCCAGCGCCTTCATTTCCTTGTAGAGATCGGACTTGCCTTCGAAGCCGATGCCGGGGAGATCGGGCATGGTGATGTGACCGTTCTCGACGCGGACGCCGTCCGGGAAGCCGCCGTAGGGCTGGAACAGGTCCGGATAGCTTTCGTTGCCCCCTAAGCCGAGACCGGCGGCAATGTTCAGCGACATCTGGTGGCCACCGTGCGGGATGCAGCGGCTGGGCGACCAGCCGTAGGTCTTCAAGACTTCCAGCGTGCGCTGGTATTCGCAAAGGCCGTAGGACAGCGCGCAATCGAATTGCAGCCAGTCGCGGTCGGGGCGCATGCCGCCGTAGCGGATCAGATTGCGGGCGTCCTGGTGGCTGAAGAGATTTTCGCCTGTCGCCATCGGGCCGGGATAAAATTCGGCCAGCGCGGCTTGCAGCGCGTAGTCGAGGGGATCGCCGACTTCCTCGTACCAGAACAGCGGATAATCGCGCAGCATTTTTGCGTAGGCGATGCCGGTCTCGAGGTTGAAGCGGCCGTTGGCGTCGACGGCGAGCTGCGCGTCCTTGCCGATCTCCTTCAGCACCGCCTCGATGCGAGTGCGGTCCTCGTCGATATCAGCACCGCCGATCTTCATCTTCACGACATTGTAGCCGCGATCGAGATAGCCGCGCATCTCGGCCCGCAGCATCGCAAGATCCTTGCCGGGATAATAATAGCCGCCGGCGGCGTAGACGAACACGCGCGGATTCGCGGTGAGGCCGTGACGCTCGGCGAGCAGGCGGAACAGCGGCTTGCCTGATATTTTCGCCACCGCATCCCACACCGCCATGTCGATGGTGCCGACCGCGACCGAGCGCTCGCCATGGCCGCCCGGCTTCTCGTTCGTCATCATCGCGGCCCAGATCTTGTCGGGGTCGAGATTGTCGCCGGACGCGTCGAGCAGCGACTTCGGATCGGATTCGAGGATGCGCGAGGCGAAGCGCTCGCGGATCAGCCCGCCCTGGCCGTACCGGCCGTTGGAGTTGAAGCCGTAACCGACGACGCGCTTGCCGTCGCGCACCACGTCGGTGACGACGGCAACGAGGCTCGTCGTCATCTTGGTGAAGTCGATATAGGCGTTGCGGATCGGCGAAGAGATCGGCTTGGTGATCTCGCGGACGTCGACGATGCGGACGGACATGGCGGTGGCTTTCTCTCGGCGTCATTCCGGGCGCGCGTTAGCGCGAACCCGGAGTCTCGAGATTCCGGGTTCGATGCTCCGCATCGCCCCGGAATGACGAAGGCTTACTTCTTATCCCTGAAATACGGCTCGACCGGCCCGTGCACCTTGATGGTCAGCGGGTTGCCGTAGCGGTCCTTGGCGTTCCCTGCGGTGACGCGGACCCAGCCTTCGCTGATGCAGTACTCCTCGACATTGGTCTTCTCGATGCCCTTGAAGCGGATGCCGACGTCGCGCGACAGGATGTCCGCGTTGTAGTAGGGGCTGTTCGGATCGACCGACAGGCGGTCCGGGAATTCGTCGCTCATTGATGTCTCGCTCATAACAGTGTTTCGATTTGATTGCGCAAGCCTTCGGGCCGTGCGGTCGGCGCGTAGCGGGCGACCACCTTGCCGGCGCGGTCCACCAGGAATTTGGTGAAATTCCATTTGATGGAGGCACCTAACAGGCCCGATTGCTGGCGTTTCAGGTACTCATACAGGGGATGCGCCTTGGGCCCGTTGACGTCGATCTTCTCGAACAGGGGGAAAGTGACGTCGTAATGGGTCGAGCAGAAGGCCTGAATCTCGCTCGCCTGGCCCGGCTCCTGCGCGCCGAACTGGTTGCAGGGAAAGCCCAGCACGGAAAAGCCGCGTGGCGACAGATCGCGGTGCAGATCCTCAAGACCCCGATATTGCGGCGTGAAGCCGCATTTGCTCGCGGTGTTGACGATCAACAGCACCTGCCCTTCGAAGCGACGCATCGGCACCTCTTCGCCGGCAAGCGAATTGGCCTTGAAGTCGTAGATGCCAGACATCGCTAACCCACGGGATCGATCGGCGACGGCGGCACGCCGCCCGCCTCGATCGCCTCGCCAGCGAGCAGGCACAGATCCTCACGATAGCGGCCGGAGACGATGTGCACGCCGACAGGCGCCTTGCCGACGAGGCCGGTGGAGACCACGAGGCCCGGCAGGCCCATGAAGGGAATCGCGATCTGCGGCAGCTGCGCTTCCCAGACGCGCTTGAAGGAGGCATCGTCCTTGCGATCGAGATGATCGGGGAACGGCAGTTCGCCGGAAACAGGCGTCAGCAGCACGGCGTATGTCTCGAAGAACAGCACCCACTCACGTGTCAGCGTGGCGCGGCGAGTCAGGGCCTTGGCGTAAGTCGCCTGGTCGAGCGGCGTGACCCTGGCGCGGTTACCGCGCAGGCACGCCAGCGCGCCAGGATCGCCTTCCCGTTCCGCTGCCTCCAACTGCGCCTCATAGCCGTCGCCGAGCCAGAGTTTGATCTGCCACTCGACTGCCTCGCGCATCGGCGGGGTGTTCTCAATCACATCGACAGTCCACCCCGCTCGCTCGAGCCGCTTGCCGGCATCGCTCACCGCGGCCCTCACCTCCGGCGTGGTGGCAAGACCATCCGGGTTGAGGCAGAGCGCGGCACGCTTCTGGCGCGCGGGGCCTTGCAGCGGCACCGGCACATACCAGGGGTCGCGGATGTCGCGGGCCGCCATCGCTTCGAGCGAGATCCTGAGATCGTTGACCGTGCGCGCCAGCGGGCCCGAGACCGCCATGATCTGCGGCCCGATCGGACGCTCCGGTAGCGCCGGATTGAAGGCGGGGATGCGGCCCAAGGTCGGGCGCAGGCCGTGCACGCCGCAGGCATAGGCGGGATAGCGGATCGAGCCGGCGATGTCGGTGCCGTGGGCGATGTGGCCGATGCCGGCCGCGACCGCCGA
>Ga0209758_1000648_pt1 | contig 52785 bp, 48 predicted proteins | sample AraplaMF_Col_mMF_FD_184258 | JGI IMG/M metagenome (GOLD analysis project Ga0209758, IMG submission 184258) | Arabidopsis root microbial communities from the University of North Carolina, USA - plate scrape MF_Col_mMF (SPAdes) (version 2) | ecosystem: Host-associated > Plants > Roots > Endosphere... | reverse complement strand
AACACTATTCTGATGCCGCATGGTGTTGATCTCCTCTCGTGTCCGAGAACGTCGCCAAACGCTCAGATACGAGTAGAATCAACACCGTGCGCTTCGTCCACAAAATCTAAACCGGACAGCCGTGGGCTTGGCCTTGGCATGACGGGCAGTGTTTGTGGCAAGGGATGGACAGCACGGCAGAGCAACACAGACCGGACGCAGACAGAATTGCGCAACACAGACCGGACACAGACAGAATCGCGCAACGCAGACCGGACGCAGACAGAATCGCGCAACGCAGACCGGACGCAGACAGAATCGCGCGACACAGACCGGACACAGACAGGATCGCGCAACGCAGACCGGACGCAGACAGAATCGCGCAACACAGACCGGACGCGGACAGAATCCCGCCACTCCGCAACCTTGACCCAGCCTTTACAGAACAAGAAAACCTTTACCCAGCGTTTACAGAACGAGGGGGTCGCTTCGCCACCCGAACTCAGACAAATGCCTTCATCGTCAAAACCTTGATGTGCCGGAACGCCCCCGGAAATAGGCGAAGGCGGTAAAGGAGAGCGTCAATCTCGCCACCCCGCTTGGCCCGCCCCCGCATCCATGCTATCCCGCCCCATGACCGATCCCAGACTGACCGACACCAGCCTCAACCGCTTCATCCGCGGCCTGCCCAAGGCCGAGCTTCATATGCATATCGAGGGCAGCCTCGAGCCCGAGCTGATGTTCGCGCTCGCTTCGCGCAACGGCGTGAAGCTGCCCTATCGCAGCGTCGAAGAAGTGAAGCAGGCTTACGATTTCGACAGCCTGCAATCCTTCCTCGACCTCTATTACATGGCCGCCGGCGTCCTGATCCGCCGGGAAGATTTCGCCGCGCTGACCGAAGCCTATTTCGGCCGGCTCGCGGCCGATGGCGGCCTCTATGCCGAGATCTTCTTCGACCCGCAGACCCACACCGACCGCGGCATCCCGATGGCCGAATGCCTCGGCGGCGTGCTCGAAGGCATGGCCACCGCCGAGAAGAAACATGGCATCAGATCCAAGATCATCATCTGCTGCCTGCGCCATCAGGGCGAAGCGCCCGGCCTCAAGATGCTGGCGGAAGCCGAGCCCTTCCTCGGCAAGATCGCGGGCCTCGGCCTGGATTCATCAGAGGTCGGCTTTCCACCCGCGGACTTCGAGCGCCTGTTCGCCGCGGCGCGCGCCAAGGGCCTGCGCGTGGTCGCCCATGCCGGCGAAGAAGGCCCCGCCGCCTTCGTGCGCGACGCACTCGATGTCTTGAAGGTCGAACGCGTCGATCATGGCATTCGCGCGATCGACGATCCCGCTTTGGTCGCGCGGCTGGCCAAAGAGGGCACCATCCTCACCGTCTGCCCGCTCTCCAACGTGCGGCTCTGCACGGTGAAGGCGCTCGCCGATCACCCGCTCCGCCGCCTCTATGAAGCCGGCGTGAAGGTCACGATCAATTCCGACGACCCCGCCTATTTCGGCGGCTATCTCCACGAGAACTACATCCAGACCGCGCGAGCGCTGAACCTGACCGAGCCCGAGCTCGCCGAGATCGCCGCCAACAGCTTCCGCGGCGCGTTTCTCACGGACGCGGAAAAGGCAGATTATCTCGGCCGTATCGATGACTACGTGCAGAGGCGCTAGAAGGTCCCCTCGATCAACGCCTGGCGCTCATCCTCAGTGAAAGAAACGGCGAGGCGGCCGAGCGTGAATTGCCCTTTGTCCATGGCGATGACGCCGATGATGCTGCAGATCAGAGTTGGATCTTTCGCTGCCTCCAACTCGCGAAGCCCGAGCTTGGCCATATCGCGCCAAGCGGCCTCGTAAGCCTCCCGCAACTCCGGTGGAAGCGGTGGATTTTTCCCGACACGCCGCGCTTCTTCGATGCACGCCGCCAGCGCGTAGGTGTTCCAATCGGCCACCCCCCGGGCAGCATGGATCCGCACCAAATGAGGCACCGCGGCATACGAAGCTTCGCCGACATCGCCCTGATGATGAAGCTCGCTCCAGAGTTCCTGCCACGCGTCCTCCACACGATCGTTCCGTTCGATCGCAAGAAGCGCTTTTCGCGGATCATAAGAAACGCGATAACCGCCCTGGAGGCGAAGCCATTTTGGATCGTCGAAGTCCATCATTTATTGCGGCTTGATCTCCCGCGCCTCGTCGGTCGGCGTGTTCCATTCCGCATCGAACAGCGCCTTGATTTGCGCCAGAGCCTCCGCGCGCTTCCAACCTTCCTTGGCATAGGCATTGGCGGCATGGCGGGCGACGTCCACCAGCATGACGCCCCAGGCGGCCGGATCCTCCCAGGTGGTCCGTAAGACCACATGCGGCCCTTCGCCCGGCGCGGTCCAGATCCGCATCACCTCGGTCGCCTCCGCCTTGGTATTCGCCAGCGGCGGCGGGCTGAGCTCGCTGCCACTCTTGCGCTTGCCGAACATCTTGCCCCCTATCCCGGATACCAGACCTTTCGCGGATCATCCGCACCGCGCTTGTAGTCGTAGGCGCCATCAATCAGCTTCGCCAAATCGACCTCGGGCCGCCAGCCGAGGAAGTATTTGGCTTTGCTGTTGTCCATCCAGTTCGAATGGTAGTCGCTCGGAATCTCGACCGAAGCCAGGCCGCGGGTCTTCTGCAGATGCCGGGCGACGGCGCCGTAATCGACCGGTTCGTCCATGCAGATGTTGAAGAGCTGCTGCTTGGCCTTGGGATGGTCGAGCGCCGCAATCATCGCAGCGACCAGGTCGCTCACATGCACGAAGTTGCGCTTCAGCGGCTTGGCGTCGGCATCCAGCAGCAGCGGCACGGTGCCGGCTTCCGCGTAGCGCTTGGCATCGGCCGCCGGCACCAGGTCCTTCCAGGCCGGCCCGCCGAAAACGTCATCACCGAAGGAGAGCGAATGCTTGAAGTCGTCCTTCTCCATGATCCAGGGCGCACGCAGGATACAGCCGTCGATTCCGTACTGGATGACGTACTGCTGCAGCATCACCTCCTCCAGCACCTTGGAGAGCGCATAGCAGCCGGGATAGGCCATATGCGGCGCCGCTTCGGTGATCGGCCCGGGATGGCGATAGAAGAAATGCCCGATCGCCGCATCACCGCCGATCAGCATGAATCGCTGCGCGGTCTTGCTGGTGCGGAATGCCTCCAACAACCAGAACAGACCGCCGACAGCGACATCAACGACGTCTTCCGGCGTCTCCTTGCAGGTCGCGAGATGCACCACATGGGTCACATCACGCATCGCTCCTTCGGCCACCGCGCGGTCGGCGATCGAGCCCTTCAGCACCGAAAGCCGCTCGTTCTCGGGCAGGGTGCGGTTGTGACAGAGCGCGCGGACCTTCGCCTGCTGCCACTTGGGATCGCTGCGCACCGCGTCGATAAAACGCTGCCCGACCTTGCCGGTCGCACCGGTCACCAGAATCAGCATGGTCGCCCCCCACATTCCCCTTTGATCCCCGTCAACGAAGGATGCAACTGATTGGCATTGCTTTCAACCGTCAGCATCATGTCAGCGCGACCTGACATGAAGTCCGCGGGCACTATTGAGGAGGCAGAACATGCTTGCGGTCCAGCACATCCACCCCATTCTCGTCCACTTCCCCATCGTCTTCTTCATCAGCCTCGCGGCGGTCGATCTGGTGGCCGCGTTGCGCGGTCGGATCATCACCGGGCGCGGCGCGCTGGGGAACTTATCGCTGGGCCTGGCACTGGCGGCCGGCGCTTTCGCGGTCGCAGCTTACTTCATGGGCGACGCCGCCCTGGAGTTCGCGGAATCCGGCGGCTTCTACAGCGACATCGCCGAGATGCATGAAGCCCTCGGCGAGGCCACGGCGGCCGCCTTCGCGGTCTGGGCCCTGATCCGCCTCGGCCTCTGGTGGCGCGACCTGCGTCTCGCCGGCACCGGTGCCATTCTCGTATCGCTGGTCGAGGTTGCGGGCGCGGCACTGGTCGTTGCCACGGCCTATTACGGCGGCCAGCTGGTCTACGATCTCGGCGTCAATGTCGCCCACGCGGCGGGATAAGTCAGAGCTTGGCGAGGTCGCCGGAGAAATCCGGGGGCACGAAGTCTCCACCCTGGAGTTCGTCGCTCACCGGATTGCCGCTGACCTTGCCTTCGACTTCCGCGGCGAAGACTTCCGCATTGTCTTGCGGATCGTAGCCAAGGCGATAGGCGTTGCTGTTGTCCCAGAAGGCGCGGGTGTTGCGCGATTGGCCGTAGACGATCTCGAAGAGGTAATCGGCGCTCAAGCCCACCCGCACCAGCCGCTCGAAATCCGGATAGGAGAGCCAGGTCGAGAGCATGCGCCGATTGCTCGGATTGCCGAAGCAGGAGCCGATCCGCATGCAGAAGGCCTTGATCCCGTGCTTATAGGCATAGAGCGAGGCCAGGTCCTCGCCGAAGGCCTTGGAGAGTCCGTAGCGTCCATCCGGCCGCGGCGTCACGCGATGGTCGAGCGTCTCGCTGCGGCGATAGAGCCCGACCACATGGTTGGAACTCGCGAAGATGATGCGCTCGACACCGGCGAGCCGCGCGCCTTCCCAGAGATTGATCGCGCCGACGATGTTGGGGCCGAGCACTTCCGGCCAGCTTCCTTCCAGGGAACGTCCGCCGAAATGCAGGATTGCATCGACGCCCTCGCAGAGCCGCTGCGTCGCCTCGGCATCTGTGAGGTCGCAACGCACCACCTCCTCGCCCGCTTCCGCCGGCGCCATGTCCGCGCGATCGGACAGGCGCAAGATCGGAAAGCTGCCGCGCAGGCGCTCCCGCAGCACACGCCCGAGATTGCCCGCGGCACCCGTGATCAGAATGCGGTGATGAGTCATTGCCCCTCGCTACAATCGCAACATTCCAGCCGCTGCCAGCGCCATGGTGGGCGTGCCGACGCCCTTCATCGACCGCGTCGCCTAAGCGACCGCCCGGGCGGCGTCGGCGCGCCGCGCCGCCGCGATCAGGGAAGCGACCGCGCAGGAGGCGAGCCGCGTCAGCAGCGAATCCGCCCGGCTGGTCAGGATGATCGGCACCCGTGCGCCGAGCACGATCCCCGCTGCATCGGCGCCCGCCAGGAAGGACAGGCTCTTCGCCAGCATGTTGCCGGCTTCGAGATCCGGCACGACCAGCACATTGGCGCGACCGGCGACCAGCGAGACGATCTGCTTGGCCTGCGCCGCTTCGGGGCTGATCGCATTGTCGAGGGCGAGCGGCCCATCGAGCAGCGCGCCGGTGATCTGGCCGCGATCCGCCATCTTGCAAAGGGCCGCCGCCTCGATCGTCGACGGAACCTTGGGATTGACCGTCTCCATGGCGCTCAGGATCGCGACCCGCACTTCCTCGATGTGCAGCGCTTTGGCGAGGTCGATCGCGTTCTGCACGATGTCAACCTTGTCCTCGAGCGTGGGCGCGATGTTGACCGCGGCGTCGGTGATGATCAGCGCATCCGCATGCGACGGCACGTCCATGACGAAGCAATGGCTGATCCGCCGCGCGGTGCGGATGCCGGTCTCCCGCGCGACGACCGCGCTCATCAGCTCATCGGTGTGCAAGCTCCCCTTCATCAGCGCCTCGGCCTTGGCCTCGCGGACCAGGGCAACAGCCTTGTCGGCGGCTTCGTGGCTGTGCGCTGCATCGATCAGCGGCAGCGACGCGATGTCGAGCCCGCCTTTCAGGGCGGCGGCGCGGATCTTGGCGGCCGGACCCACGAGGATCGGATTGATCAGGCCGATGCGCCCGGCCTCCACCGCGGATTCCAGCGCGACCGGGTCGCAAGGGTGCACCACCGCCGTCGTCACCGGCGGGCGCTCGCGCGCCGCGGCCAGCAAGCGCTGATACTTCTCGTGCAGGTGTTCAGGCTGCATGGTCTTCCTCTTCAGCAGATTGCGGCGCCGGCCTCCGCGTAGAGCAATGGCGCATTCTACAGCCAATTCGATTGCACTGCGTCGACGGAGATCATTGCCTGCGGTCCAATGTGGCAAATTGACCAGGTCGACCCGCGACTTCATCGCAATATCACAAAGAAAAAGCCCCCGGCCAAAGGCCGAGGGCTTGTTCCTGCTGCGGTGATCTCGAAGGATCAGCGCGAATAAAATTCGACGACCAAGTGCGGTTCCATCGCCACCGGATACGGGATGTCGGCGAGCTGCGGCGTGCGCACGAACTGCGCGGACATCTTCTTGTGGTCGGCGGTGATGTACTGCGGCACGTCGCGCTCGTTGGACTGCACGGCGGTCAGCACCAGCGCGAGATCGCGGCTGCGCTCGCGCACCTCGACCACATCGCCTTCCTTCACCTGGTAGGAGCCGATGTTGACGCGCTTGCCGTTGACCTTGATGTGGCCGTGGTTGACGAACTGGCGCGCGGCGAACACGGTCGGCACGAACTTGGCGCGATAGACCACGGTCTCCAGGCGGCGCTCGAGCAGGCCGACCAGGTTCTCGGAGGTGTCACCGCGACGGCGCGAAGCTTCCTGATAGAGGCCGCGGAACTGGCGCTCGCCGATCGAGCCGTAATAGCCCTTCAGCTTCTGCTTCGCCATCAGCTGGATGCCGAAATCGGTCGGCTTCTTGCGGCGCTGGCCATGCTGGCCCGGGCCGTAATCGCGGTTGTTGTTGACGGGGCTCTTGGCCCGGCCCCAGAGGTTGACGCCAAGACGGCGGTCGATTTTGTGCTTGGCTTCGCCACGCTTATCGGACATGCGAAAAAATCCTTCTCTCTCGCTTGGTTACGATGTTGTTCATGTCCCGGCTGTCCGGCCCGCGGATTTGCGGCGGCTGGATTGGCTTTGGACCTATCCGGCTCGGGAGCGGGCGGACTATAGCGGCCAAAGTTGGGAAGTCAAGCGGAGCAGACGGCCCTAAATCATTGATTTAAGGCCGCTTTTTCTCCCGCAACGTGGTCAGTTCCTTGACCACGCCGTGCAGCGTGCGGATTTCCTGCTCGGTGAGCTCGGCCCGGCCCCACATGTTCCTGAGGTTCCGGACCATGTTCGGCCGCGCCTCCTCGTTCCGGAGGAAGCCGCATTCGTCCAGCGCCTTCTCGAAATGGGCGAAGAAGCCGTAGAGCTCCTCCTTGGTCGCGGGCTCCGCGCCATGGGTCTCCAGCACCCGAGGCGGCGTGGTGTCGCCCGCCTGGTACCACTCGTAGCCGATCAGCAGCACCGCCTGCGCGAGGTTCAAAGAGGTGAACTCCGGATTGAGCGGCACGGTCACCACCGCATCGGCCAGCGCGACGTCGTCCTTCTCGAGACCGGTGCGCTCGCGCCCGAACAAGATGCCGACCTTGCGCCCGGCCCTCCCCGCCTCCACGGCTTTCTCGCCGACTGCGCGAGGGGTGAGGATCGGCTTCACCATCTTCCGCTCTCGCGCCGTGGTCGCATAGACCATCTGCAGATCCGCAACCGCGGCTTCGGTGCTGTCGAAGATCCGGACCGGCGGCATGATGTCCAAAGCGCCGACCGAAGCGGCCGTCGCGCGCGCGCTCGGAAACGGGTCGCGCGGCTTGACCAGCCGAAGATCGGTCAGGCCGCAATTCAACATGGCGCGTGCGGCGGTGCCGATGTTCTCCGCCAGCTGCGGCTCCACCAGGATCACGACCGGCGGAATACCACGATCACTCATTGAGAGACGGGTGCCTGTGCGAGCTTCAAGAGCTTCCAGGTGAGCGCATCGTTCAGCGCCTCATAGGAGGCATCGATGATGTTGGTCGAGACACCGACCGTGCTCCAGCGCTCGCCGCTGGCATCGGCGCTTTCGATCATCACGCGGGTGATCGCCTCGGTGCCGGCCTGCGGCGTCAGGATGCGCACCTTGAAATCCACCAGCCGCATGTCGGAGAGACCCGGGTAAAGCGGTGTCAGCGCCTTGCGCAAGGCGGTATCCAGCGCGTTGACCGGGCCGTTTCCGGTCGCGACCGTCATCATGTCCTCGCCATGAACGTCGAGCGTCACCGTCGCTTCGGACTCCGTCACCAGATCGCCGCGCACGTTCCAGCGCCGTTCGTCCATCACCCGGAAACGCGCCAGCTTGAAGTAATCCGGCACCGTGCCGAGGCCGCGCCGGGCCAGCAGCTCGAAGCTCGCTTCCGCGCCGTCATAGGCATAGCCGTCGTATTCACGGAGCTTCACCGTCTCGACCAGGGCCGCGACCTTCGAATCGTCGGGATCGATCTCCAGCCCGATCTCGCGAAAGCGCGCCAGGATATTGGCACGGCCCGACTGATCGGAGACCACGATGTGGCGGCGGTTGCCGACGACGGCGGGCTCAATGTGCTCGTAGGTCTTCGGATCCTTCTCGACTGCGGAGACATGCAATCCGCCCTTATGGGCGAAGGCAGATTCGCCGACATAGGCGGCACTCCGCGACGGTGCGCGGTTCAGGCGCTCGTCCAGCAGGCGCGAGAGATGCGTGATCTGCTTCAGATCGTTGTCGTCCAGACCGGTCTTGAAATCGGTCTTCAGCATCAGCGACGGGATCAGCGAGACCAGGTTGGCATTGCCGCAGCGCTCGCCGAGCCCGTTCAACGTACCCTGCACCTGCCGCACGCCGGCGCGCACGGCCGCGAGCGAGTTGGCGACCGCGTTCTCCGTGTCATTGTGGCAATGGATGCCGAGATGGCGGCCGGGGATCTTCGCGCTCACCTCGCCGACGATGCGCTCGATCTCATGCGGCAGGGTGCCGCCGTTGGTGTCGCAGAGCACGACCCAGCGCGCGCCGGCCTTGTAGGCCGCCTCGGCGCATTCCAATGCATAGGCCGGGTTGTTCTTGTAGCCGTCGAAGAAGTGCTCGGCGTCGAACATGACTTCCGAGACGCGCTCCTTCGCATGTGCCACGCTCTCGGCGATCATCGCCACGTTCTCGGCGCGCGCGATGCCGAGTGCCACATCGACATGGAAGTCCCAGGACTTCCCCACCATGCAGACCGCATCGGTCTTCGCATTCAGCAGCGCGGAGAGGCCGGGATCGTTGGCGGCGCTGCGACCAGGTCGCCGGGTCATGCCGAAGGCGACGAACTTGGCGCGCTTGAAGCGCGGCGCATTGCCGAAGAACGCATCGTCGGTCGGGTTGGCGCCGGGCCAGCCGCCTTCGATGTAATCCATGCCCAGCCGGTCGAGGGCGGCCGCGAGGGCCTGTTTGTCGCCGACATTGAAGTCGACGCCCTGGGTCTGCGCACCATCGCGCAGGGTCGTGTCGAACAGGTAAACGCGTTTGTCGTCAGACATCTCGCCGCCGGACATATTTATCGTCGTGGATTTCAGCTTCGTACATTGACCCGGTTTTCAGCATATGGAACCTTGGGGGTCAAGCAGACCGCCAAAAATAAGCGCCAAATGCCTGATTTCGCGAACCTTCTGCCCTTCCTGGCCGCCGCCCTGGCGCTGAACCTGACGCCCGGCGCCGACATGACCTATGTGATCGCCCGATCGGCGACCCAGGGCCGCTCGGCCGGCATCGCCGCCAGCTTCGGGGTGGCCGTAGGCTCCTTCGCCCACAGCCTGCTGGCGGCCTTCGGGGTCGCGGCCCTGGTCGCGCAGTCGGAAGCGGCCTTCGTCACCATCAAGGTCGGCGGCGCGCTCTATCTCCTCTTCCTCGCCTGGAAGGCGATCCGGGCCAGCGCCAACGCCGTCGCGCTCAAGGAACTGCCGCCGGTCCGGAACAGCCGGGTCTTCGCCGAGGGCGCGCTCACCAACCTCCTGAACCCGAAGGTGGCGCTCTTCATCCTCGCCTTCCTGCCACAGTTCGTGGACCCGGCGCGCGGCTCGGTGATCGTGCAGATCATGGTTCTCGGCCTTATCTTCAATATCGGCGGCACCACGGTGAACTGCATCGTCGCGATCTCCGCGGGTGCCGCCGCCGGAATGCTCCGCAGTTCGGAACGCTTCAGCCGCTGGCTGAACCGCTTCACCGCTTTGGTCTTCGTGGGCCTGGCGCTCCGCCTCGCCTTCGCCGAGCGGCGTTAGACCTTGAACGTCATCGTCGTTGGCGCGGGTGCGGCGGGCATGGTCGCGGCGCTTCGGCTCTCCGAGAAAGGCTGCAACGTCACGCTGATCGAGCAAGGCGAGATCCCGCATCCCCGTGCCGCCTCCTTCGACCAGCACCGCATCATCCGCCACATGTATCCGCAGTCGGACGCCTATGCCCGGCTGGTGGATCATGCCTTCGCCGCCTGGGACCGGCTCTGGGAGCGCCTCGGCCGCAAGCATCTGGCCGAGACCGGGGTGCTCGCCGTCTCCAACGATCAGGGCGACTGGAGCGATCGCGGCCGCGAGGGGCTCGACCGGCTCGGCATCCCCTTTCACACCTGGGAGGTCGGCGAGCTCCGCCGTCGCCTGCCGCAGTTCCAGTTCCCCGACCGCGCCACCGGCATCTTCACCGATCGCGGCGGCGCCCTGTTCCCCGATCGCATCGCCACCGATCTCGCGGTGGCCCTCCGGCAGAGCGGCGTCACCCTGGTGCCGCGCGAGAAGGTCGTCAGCATCGATCCGGCGTCGGGGCGCGTCGGCACCGAGAGCGGCGCCGTTTTCCTGGGGGACCGCGTGATCTTCTCGGGGGGTGCCTGGGCCGGCCATCTGTTTCCGGACTTCGCCGCATCTCTCACGACCTATCGTCAAGCGGTGCTCTATGTGGCAGCGCCGGCGAAATGGGCGGCGGCCTGGGCGGACACACCGGTCATCGTCGATATCGGCGGCGAGAGCGGCTGCTACATCCTGCCGCCCGTCGACGGCAGCGACATGAAGATCGTTTCGCCTGACCATCGCCGACGCGGTGATCCGGAACGCGACGCGGCGCTGGATCCGGACGAGGATCAGGCGATCCGCGCCTACTTCCGTTACACGCTGCCCGACCTTGCGGATTACCGTACGCTCCATATGAAGACCTGCTTCTACACGATCGCGCCTGATGACCGGTTCCAGCTGCAGCGGCGCGACCGGTTGATCCTGTTCAGCGGCTGCTCCGGCCATGGTTATAAGTTCGCTGCCTTGAACGGTGAGAAGCTGGCCCAGGTGGTCTTGGGCGAAGCGGATCTCGAAGCGACGGCGAAGCTGCTCGGCGGTTACGACTAGACTAGGGCCGCTGCTCGCCGAACCAGTGCGGCCGCTTTGCCGCGGTCCAGTTGATCAGCCGATAGATGCCGCGCTCCACCGGTGGAAAGTCCTGCGCCAGGAGGATCAAGCCCAGCGGCACCATCCAGAAGCCGAGCACCGGCAGGAAACCGACGACGCCGCCGCAGATCAGCGCGATGCCCAAGGGCACGCGCAGCCAGATCATCTTGGGCTCGCGCGCCCAGTGGATGAAGCCGGCGAGACCGCGCGGCAAGCGGGCGATCAGTCTTTCCAGGCGCTGTTCTGCGATGGTCTGGTCTTCGTGATTGAGCATCGCGTTAAGAACCCGCCGGGACGTTCCTCGTTCCTGCGCCCTACCCGACTGTGATCCGGAGCTCGCCGACGCCTTCGATCGTGGCCAGCAGCTTGTCGCCCTTCTGCACCGGGCCGACGCCAGCCGGCGTGCCCGAATAGATGAGATCGCCCGCCTTCAACTCGAACAGCCCGGAGAGATAGGCGATCATCTCCGGCACTTTCCAGATGAGCTGGTCGAGATTGCCCTGCTGCTTCAGCGCGTCGTTGACCTTCAGCGTGACGGCACCCTTGGTCGGATGGCCGATCTCGGAAGCGGCCACCAGCTCCGAACATGGCGCCGCCGCTTCGAAGGCCTTGCCGACCTCCCAGGGCCGCCCTGCCTTCTTCGCCTCGCCCTGCAGGTCGCGGCGCGTCATGTCGAGGCCGACCGCGTAGCCGAAGACATGGTCGAGTGCCGCTGCGACCGGGATATTCTTGCCGCCGGATTTCAGCGCCACCACCATTTCCAACTCGTGGTGCACGTCCTTCGACGCATCCGGATAGGGAAACACGCCGTCATTCCGCACCAGCGTGTCCGGGTTCTTCTGGAAGAAGAACGGCGTCTCGCGGTTGGGGTCGCCGCCCATTTCGATCGCATGCTCGGCATAGTTCCGGCCGACGCAATAGATCCGATGCACGGGGAATAGCTTGTCGCTGCCCCTGATCGGCAGCGTGGGCGTGGGGGACGGTGCGAAGAGATAATTGCTCATGGTCTCAAGCTCGCTTCCAAGTCGTGCCCTGGGGACCGTCTTCGAGGATGACACCGGCATCGCTCAATTGCTTGCGGATGCGGTCCGCCTCCGCAAAGTTCTTCGCCTTGCGCGCCGCGTTGCGGGCCTCGATCAGGCTTTCGATTTCCGCCGCCTGCAATCCGCCGCCACTTGTTTCCTGAAACCAGACTGCCGGATCTTGCTGCAACAGCCCCAGCAGCGCACCGGCGCCAAGCAATGCTGATTTCAGCGCCTTCTTCTCTTCCGGCTTTTCGGCCTTGTTCAGCTTCGAGGCCAGCTCGTGCATCTCGGAGATCGCAAGCGGTGTGTTCAAATCGTCCGCCAGCGCCGCGAGGATGTGATCGTTGGGCAGCGGCTCCGCCTCGACCGACGCCTTGGCAAGCGCGGTGTAGAGGCGATCGAGCGCGGTCTTCGCCTCTTTCAATCCGTCGCGGGTGATATCGATCGGCTGGCGGTAATGCGCGGAGAGCAACGCCAAGCGGATCGCCTCGCCGCGATGGCCCTCTTCCAAGAGGTCATGCACGGTGTAGAAGTTGCCGAGCGATTTCGACATCTTCTGCCCGTTCACCTGGACGAAGCCGTTGTGCAGCCAGTAGCGTGCCATGGTTCCGGTCTCATGGGCGCACCGACTCTGGGCGATCTCATTCTCATGATGCGGGAAGATGAGATCGAGCCCGCCGGCATGGATGTCGAAGATCTCGCCCAGGATCTCCGCCGACATCGCCGAGCACTCGATATGCCAGCCCGGCCGGCCGCGGCCCCAGGGCGAATCCCAGCCCGGCTGATCCGCCGTGCTCGGCTTCCAGAGCACGAAATCCGCCGGATGCTTCTTGTAGGGCGCCACTTCCACCCGGGCGCCGGCGATCAGATCGTCGAGGCTGCGCTTCGAAAGGCGACCGTAGTCTTCCATCGACGGCACGTTGAAGAGCACGTGGCCTTCCGCCGCATAGGCATGACCGAAGGTCTCCAGCTTCTGGATCATGGCGATCATCTGCGGGACGAACTCCGTTGCGCGCGGCTCTTTGTCCGGTGGCAAAGCGCCGAGCGCACCCATGTCGTCGTGGTACCATTGGGTCGTGCGCTTGGTCAGCGCCTCGATCGGCTCGCCGTTCTTCTTGGCGGCGTCCATGATCTTATCTTCGATGTCCGTGATGTTGCGGACATAGGTGACATGCTCCTTGCCATAGGTGTGCCGCAGCAGCCGCGCCAGCACGTCGAAGATGACGACCGGGCGGGCATTGCCGATATGCGCGTAGTCCCAGACGGTCGGTCCGCAGACGTACATGCGGACGTTCCTGGGATCGATCGGCTCGAAGACCTGCTTCTCGCGGGTCAGGGTGTTGTGGAGATGGATGGTCATGTCGGTGCGTCCGTTGCTTTGAGGGGGCTGCGCGTCGTTTTGCCTACTCAACGCAACAACAGTGCGTCATCCCGGCGCTAGGCGCCGGGATCCACGCCTTGGGTGCCGCACGATAGAAAGGCGTGGATCCCGGGACCAAGTCCCGGAATGACGGCGGAGTAAATTGCACCAGCGAGACCTTCACGCCCGCTCTCCCCGCAACCGCTTGAGGGCGCGGTCGCGGCCGATCAGGGGCAGCAGCACCTTCAGTTCCGGGCCGTGGTCGAGGCCCGTGAGTGCGAGGCGCAGTGGCATGAAGAGGTCCTTGCCTTTCTTGCCGGTGGTCTTCTGCACGGTCTGGGTCCAGGACTTCCAGGTCTCGGCGTCCCAGGGCTCGCTGGGCAGCAACTCCGCCGCTTTCGAGGCGAAGCCGCCGTCCGGCACGACGGGCGCGATCTCCGAGCGGCAGATCTGCTGCCACAAGGCGATGTCGCCGATCTTCTCCAGATTGCCGCGGGCTGCTTCCCAGAGCGCCGGATCGACCTGCGCGAAGTTGAGGGCGGCGAGCTTCGGTTTCACCGTTTCGAAGCTCATCGCGTGCAGCAGACGGGCGTTGAGGTGATGGAGTTCCGCCGGATCGAAGCGCGGCGAGGTCTTGCCGAAACGGGAGAGATCGTGATCGGCGATCAACGGCTCGAGGCTGCTCACCGGATCGATCGCGCCGCCCGCACCAATATGCGCGAGATAGGCGTTGATCGCCATCGGCTCTAACCCGTCCTCGCGCATCTGCATGATCGAGAGCGAGCCGAGACGCTTCGACAGCCCTTCCCCGCTCGCATCGACCAGCAGCGGCAGATGGGCGAAGGTCGGCACCGCGGCGCCGAGCGCCTCGTAGATCTGGATCTGGGTCGCGGTGTTGGTGACGTGGTCGTTGCCGCGGATGACGTGGCTGACCTTTAGCTCCACGTCGTCCACCACGGAAGGCAGCGTGTAGAGGAAGGTGCCGTCCTCGCGGATCAGGATCGGGTCGGACTGACTGCTCTCGTCAATATGCTGCGCGCCGCGCACCAGGTCGTTCCAGGTGACGTTGCGCGATTCCAGCTTGAAGCGCCAATGCGGCCGACGGCCTTCCGCTTCGAGCTTCGCGCGATCGGCATCGCTGAGATTGAGCGCGGCACGGTCATAGACCGGCGGCTTGCCCTGGGAGAGCTGGACCTTGCGGCGCAAGGCCAGTTCCTCCGCCGTCTCGTAGCAGGCATAGAGCCGGCCGGCTTTCTTGAGTTTCTCGGCCGCGGCTTCATAGGTGTCGATGCGGTCGGACTGCCGCGTGAACTCGTCCCATTTGAGGCCGAGCCATTTGAGGTCGTCCTCGATGATCGCGGCGAAGGCGAGCGTCGAGCGCTCGCGATCGGTGTCGTCGAGACGGAGCAGGAACTCGCCGCCCGCCTTCTTCGTGAACAGCCAGTTGTTCAGCGCGACGTAGATGTTTCCGACATGGAGCCGCCCGGTCGGGCTTGGAGCGAAGCGTACACGGATCGACATGGGGCCATCACCGATCCATCTCAGCTGCCAACCTCGGGCCGCGGCGCTTTGAAGCCGTTGGTGATCGGGTATCGCCGATCGCGGCCGAAGGCGCGGCTGGTGATCTTGACGCCCGGCGGGGCCTGACGCCGCTTGTATTCGGCGAGGTCGAGCATGCGCCAGACCTTCAGCACCGTCGCCTTTTCGAAGCCTTTCTCGACGATCTGCTCGACCGTCATCTCCTGCTCGATCAGGCATTCCAGGATGCCGTCGAGGATCTCGTAAGGCGGCAGCGAGTCCTGGTCCGTCTGGTTCGGCCGCAGCTCGGCGGTCGGTGCTTTGGTGATCACCCGCTCCGGCATGACGGCGCCGCTCGGGCCCAGCGCATCCGCCGGCTTGCGCGTGTTCCGCCAGTCGCACAGCTTGTAGACCATGGTCTTGTAGATATCCTTCAAGACCGAATAGCCGCCACACATATCGCCGTAGAGCGTGGCGTAGCCGACCGACATCTCGGACTTGTTGCCGGTGGTGAGCAGCATCGAACCCAGCTTGTTGGAAACCGCCATCAGCGAGACGCCGCGGATGCGGCTCTGGATGTTCTCCTCGGTCACATCGCTGTTCCGACCGGCGAAGACGCCGCTGAGCATGGTCTCGAAGGCCTGCATCGCCGGCCCGATCGCGATCGACTCATGCTTGATGCCGAGCAGATCAGCGCATTTCTGCGCGTCCACGATGCTGTCATCGCTGGTATAGGGCGAAGGCAGCATGAAGGCGCGGACCCTGTCGGCGCCGAGCGCATCGACCGCGACCGCCGCCGAGATCGCGGAATCGATGCCGCCGGACAGGCCGAGCAGGATGCCGGGGAAGCGGTTCTTGTTCACATAGTCGCGCAGGCCCAGCATCATCGCCTGGTAGACGCTCTCGATCACGCTCGGCTGCGGCGCCATCATCCCGGCTTCGCAGATCCAGCCGTTATTGCCCTTGCGGCGCCAGGTGGTCAGTGTCTGCGCTTCCGCGAAGGCCGGCATCTGCACGGCGATCTTCTGGTCGCCGTTCATCACGAAGCTGGCGCCGTCGAAGATCACCTCGTCCTGGCCGCCGATCTGGTTGAGATAGACGATCGGGCGGCCGTTCTCCTCGATCCGGCGCTTCACCAGCGTCGTGCGCACGTCGAGCTTGTCGTGCTCATAGGGACTGCCGTTCGGGACCAGCAGGATGTCGCTGCCGGATTCCGCCAGGCACTCGACGATCTCGCTGCCCCAGATGTCCTCGCAGATCGGCAGGCCGAGCCGCACGTCGCGGAAATTGATCGGGCTCTGGTTGCCGCCGGCCGCGAATACGCGCTTCTCGTCGAACACGCCGTAATTCGGCAGGTCGGCCTTGAGACGCGTTGCCGCGACCTTGCCACCGTCGAGCAGCGCGACCGCGTTGTAGAGCTTCCCGTCCTCGACCCAGGGTGTCCCGAGCAGCACCGCGGGTCCGCCATCGGCGGTCTCCGCCGCCAGTTGCTCGGTCGCCGCGCGGCAGGCCTGCTGGAAGGCCGGCTTCAGCACCAGATCCTCCGGCGGATAGCCGCAGAGGAAGAGCTCGCTCAGCATCACGAGGTCGGCCTTGTCCGCCGCGGCCTGCTTGCGGGCCTTGCGAACCAGATCGACATTGCCCGCGACGTCACCGACGGTCGGGTTGAACTGGGCCAGGGAAATGCGCAGCGTATCGGTCATTTTTTCCGGGATTCGATGTGTTCTGGCCGACCTTACCGGCCGGGACCCGGGGATTCAATGCAACCGGGCGCCGGTGGCGGCAAATCAGGCATGTTTAACGGGCATTTGGCACGGGAATTCATGCTTGTTCGTCCAGGATGCCCGGTGAGACAATCGCTTTCGGGGCGGTTTCGGAGGAAAGACTGTGACCAGCGTGTTGAAATCTGCCGGCCTCGCCGCGCTCAAGTCTGTCGGTTTCGCTGCGCTCATGGGCGCCGCCCCCGCCGCCCCTGCCTTTGCGCAAAACTATGCCGATGAACTGACGCCCACGCCGGTCATCGAACCGGCGGGCGGGCGCTATGTCCTGATGGTGCTCGACCAGCCCGACCGCGACATCACCAAGGGCCGCACCAAGGTCAACATGCTGGTCGATACCAAGACCGGAAAGACCTGGCTGCTGGAATACGCACGCAAGCCCAACAGCAACGAGCAGGGTTACGTCTGGTCCGAGGTGCCGTTCGCGAAGGCGCCGGGGCAGTAGCCTCTGCCCCCCGCTCGCTCGTCATCCCGCGACTAGGTCGCGGGATCCACGCCTTGGATCTCGAAGAAAGGCGTGGATCCCGGCACCAAGTGCCGGGATGACGGCGGAGTAGTTGCTCCATCGCGTTCACCCTGACGGTTTTTGCCGGTTTTTGACCACGTCGGGTCAAATCAACCCTCTGACAGTCAAAGCCAATTCCTCATTCTAGAGGTCTGAAACGCACCCCTCAATCCGTCGGGGTCCTGTCGGGGTTGGGCTTGGTATCTGATTGCGGATTATAGTTCACTTTACGTTCTCAATCAACCACACGCGCCGCACCGAACGCGCGCGCTCAGCGTGACGACCAGAATTTCTCCAGGATCTCGGCATGGGTGACGGTCTTGTCGTAGTCGATCAGCCTGGCGGCGATATTGGGATCGACGACGGCGGCGTTCAAATCGCGGCCGGTGAAGCGGCGGATCACGTCCAGCGAGACCCAGCGCGTGAGGACGGTGTATTCGAGCCCGCCATCGAATTCGCGGCGCATCAGCATGGCGCCGAGAAAGCCGGGAATGGCGTCGAGCTCCGGCAGCACCTTGTCCTTGAAGTGCTGCGGATAGGCGTCGGGATCCTTGGGATCCGCGCGGCAGGTCCAGGTCCTAGCGATCGCCATCGGCTTTCCGGAACAGGAATTCGCGGCCGATCTTCACGCGCTTCACGCCATCATATTCGATGATGTCGGCGGTCGCGTAAGTCTCGGTCCAGCGCTGCGGCAGGAAGGAGCCGGTGCCGATCACATCGACCGGCGCCAGCGCTTCCGCCATCACCTTGCATTTCGCCGGATCGAAGCCGGAGGAGCCGACGATCTTCACCCGCTGGAAGCCTTCGCGGTTGAGCGAGTCTCTGAGGTGCCAGATCGCGGCGGCGGTGACGCCGGCGCCGACCAGATGGCGCAATTCCTGCTCGTTGCGATAGCCGCGGAGCACACGGGGGACATGGCGCTCCAGCACGGCATAGGACGTCGTCGGGTCGAGGCCCTCCGTGAACCGGCTGCCCGGGGTGTCGAGCCGGACCGAGAGCTTGCCTTCGGCGGCAAGAGCGGGGAAGCGGCGCGCGACCGTGAGAGAGTCCGTCACCTCGCGGCCGAAGTAATCGACCAGCACGGTCATCGGCTCGCCGGGGAAGGTCTCGCTGAACATCTCCGCGGCGCGGAGCGTGGAGCCGGCATAGCCGATCAGCGCATGGGGCATCGTGCCCATCGCATGCTCCTGGCCGAAGTAATGCGCGGTCGCTTCGGTCGCGTTGCCGATGAAGCCCTTGGCGCCGACCTTGCGTTTCGCACGCGCGGAACCGACCGAGGCCGCATAGGCCATGATCTCGGCCATCTCGAGGCCCGCGCAGTGCCGCGCATCCATCGCCAGGAAGGCGACGTTCGGCAGATCGGCGCACATGGTGAAGGCGTTGAAGGCGGAAACGCAGGCCGGCCCCAGCTTCTGGAGCAGGATGGTTTCGAGATCCGAGAGATGCACCAGGGAGCCGGTGATGTACATGATCGGCTCGCCGGCGCCGACCCACTTCCCTTCCGGGTAGACGAGATCGACCTTGAACTCGGTGTTGCGCTGCTTGGCAATCGACTGCAGCCAGTCGAGCGCCAGGCGCGGCGCCGAGACCACCGGGCGGCGCATGAAGACGGCGTAGGTGACGGTGGAATCGCCGAAGCGCGCCACCGTCGCCTTGGTCTTCAGGAAATAATGATCCGTCCAGTCGGCAATATGGCCGTCCGACGGGGCGGCGGCCGGTCCTTTAGGAGGCCGCGGCGATCCGCTGTCCATGACCAACACGCTCCGCTTTCAACTGCTCAGCAATCAAGAAGGCCAGCTCGAGGGCCTGGGTTGCATTGAGACGCGGGTCGCAATGGGTGTGGTAGCGATCGGCCAAAGCTTCCTCGGTGACCGCCTTGGCGCCGCCGATGCACTCGGTGACGTCCTGGCCGGTCATCTCGAAATGGACACCGCCGCCGTAAGAGCCTTCCGCGCGATGCACCGCGAAGAATGTCTTCACCTCGGTCAGGATCCGGTCGAACGGCCGGGTCTTGTAGCCGGTGGACGACTTGATCGTGTTGCCGTGCATCGGGTCGCAGGACCACACCACCTTGGCGCCGGAGCGCTGCACCGCGCGCACCAACGGCGGCAGCTTCGCCTCGACCTTGTCATGGCCCATGCGGGCGATGAGAGTGAGACGGCCGGGCACGTTCTGCGGATTCAGCATCTCGATCAGGCGCACGAGCTCGTCCGGATCCGAAGTCGGGCCGCACTTCAACCCGAGCGGATTCTGGATGCCGCGCATGTATTCGACATGCGCAGAGTCGAGCTGCCGCGTGCGGTCGCCGATCCAGAGCATATGCGCCGAGCAGCCGTACCACTTGCCGGTCAGGCTGTCGGTGCGGGTCAGCGCCTGCTCGTAGTGGAGCAGCAGCGCTTCATGGCTGGTGAAGAACTCGGTCTCGCGGATCTGCGCGTTATTCTCCGAGGTCATGCCGCAGGCGGCCATGAAGTCCAACGTCTCGCTCAACCGGTCGGCCATCTCCTTGTAGCGATGGCCGAGCGGGCTGTCGGCGACGAAGTCCAGGTTCCAGCGATGCACCTTGTGGAGATCCGCGAAACCGCCCTGCGCGAAGGCGCGCAGCAGGTTCAGCGTGGCCGCCGACTGGTTGTAGCTCTGCACCAGCCGCTCCGGATCCGGCGTGCGGGATTCCTTGGTGAACTCGATGCCGTTGATGATGTCGCCGCGATAGCTCGGCAGTTCGACGCCGTCGATGACTTCGTTCGGCGCGGAGCGCGGCTTGGCGAACTGGCCGGCCATGCGGCCGACCTTCACCACGGGCAGCGCCGCGCCGAAGGTCAGCACGACCGCCATCTGCAGCAAAACGCGGAACGTGTCGCGGATGTTGTTGGCGGAGAACTCGGCGAAGCTCTCGGCGCAATCGCCGCCCTGCAGCAGGAAGGCCTTGCCTTCCGCCACCTGGCCCAGAGCTTCCGTCAGGCGCCGCGCCTCGCCGGCGAAAACCAGCGGCGGATAGCCCCTGAGCTTGTCCTCGACCGCGTGCAGCTTCGCCTGATCCGGGTATTCCGGCATCTGGCTGATCGGCTTCGTCCGCCAGCTATCCGGCGCCCATTTCGCCGCCATCGTCTCCACCCCTACTCTACGCGCTTCGGCCCACAGTCATCCGTGGGAACCATTGGGCTGTGGATATACGACGGTGGGCCGGGGGATGCAATTGCAGCAGGCGCTTGGGCGCCATGTCGCGCATCGGCCAGTCACGAAATAATGCAGATATTTCAGCCGATTAACTGGCTCGATTGCGGCGATCGAGACTTTTCATCGGGATAGGCCCGCCTTTGGAGGCGTGCTATTGGCGCTTTTCGCCGGAGGAGACCACCCGGTTCCGGCCGCCGGCCTTGGCGGCGTAGAGCCGGTTGTCGGCGAGCTGGAGCAATGGCTCCGGCCCGGACCCCTCAATGCTGGCGGCAAGCCCGATGCTGGCGGTCACGACCAGGCCGGCAGCGATACCGTCCCAGCTCCAGGCGGCGATGCTCTCGCGCAGCCGATTGCAGACGTCATGGCCCGGCGCGGTCGAAGCGCCTTTCAGCAGCAGCGCGAACTCCTCGCCGCCATAGCGCACCGCGAGGTCCTCGCCGCGGACCGCGGACAAGATCAGGCCGCCGACTTCGCGCAAGACCTGGTCGCCGACCATGTGCGAGAAGGTGTCGTTGATCTTCTTGAAATGGTCGATGTCGATCATCGCCACGGCATAGGGCTGGCCGGCCGCGTGAAACTCGGCCAAAGCCCCTTCCAGACGGCGGCGGTTGAAGAGGCCGGTCAGCGGATCATGGTCGGCGAGAGAACGCAGCTTGTCGCTTTCGTAGCGAATCTCGGCGAGACGCGCGCGGCGCTGCGCGTTCTCGGCGCTCATCTTCACATAGGTGGCGTGGAAACGCCGGTAGAACTGAAGCGCCTGCTGGAAGTCGCCCTTCCGCTCATAGGCTTCCGAGAGATACTCGGTCGCATGGACCATGGTATCCACGTTGCCGGTGACCTCGGCGATCTCGATCGAGCGCGTCAATTGCTCGATAGCGGCGTCGACCTGGCCGATGTTGATGAGGGTTTGGCCGAGCGTATAGAGATACTGCTCCTCGCCGCGGTGATAGTTGCCGCCGACCACCGCAGCATAGGCGTCGAGTCTACGCTTCGATTCCTCGAACCAACCGGTCTCGGTGCAGTATTCGGCAAGATTGCCGAGGCAGAGCCGGAGCGCCCAGGGATCGCCCGCGGCTTCGCAAAGCGCCCGCGCCTCGTCGGTCTCCTTGATCGCGGCTTCCATACCGTATTCGAAGGTCGGCTCATCGCCGTTCTCCCGGGCGGCATAGGCAAGCTCGGACTGTGCACCACCGAGATTGATCAGCCACCAGGCGAGCAGCACCCGGTCGCCGGTCTTGCGCGCGAGCGCCACGGCGCGGCTGCAGAATTCGACGGCGCGCTCCGGCTGGCGGCAAACCCAGAAGACGATGCCCATGACATTGGTGGCCCAGCAGAGTGCGGTTTGATCGCTGCCGGTTTCGGCGAGGCCCAAGGCGCGGATCGCCTCCTCGACCGCTTCCTCCGGACAGCCGAGCTCGGTCAGCAGCCAGGCATGGAGCGCGCGGGCCTTGGCTTCCCAGGCGGTCTCGCAAAGGCCGGCGGCGAGCTGCGCGGCGCGGCGCGCATGCTGGCGCCCCTGCTCTGCCTGCCCGACCTGGAAGCAATACCAGGCGATGTCGATGGAGGCGCGGGCCTCGAGGCGGATGTCGCGCTTGGCCTTGGCTTCATTCCAGACCTCGAGCGCTTGCGACAAGGCGTCGAGCGACTGGCCGGTGCAGCCGAGCCGCCAGGCTTCGCTCAGGGCGTCTTCAGCACCCCGATCCTGGGAGGCCGCCTGCTCCATCCTCGTCCGCCGGTCCTCGCTCAATGAATGTCCGGCACCGAGTGTGGGAAGTTTCAATGAAGATTGTGCTAACTCGCCGCCGCTGGAAGGACGCTCATACAGGCTTATGTGCGTTATCAACCTGTCGCAAGGGTAGGGAAATCACTTAGGCCGCGGGCCGCAGCACCTCAAAGCTCGGCGGCACGGTGGCCTGAACGCTGGACCGCTCCGCCATCCGCGCCTGCCAGGCCTGGATCGCCGGGTAGTGCGGCAGCGCCGCCTGCCCCTCTTGCGTCAGGCCGAGGTAATGGAGGATCGGCACGAGGTAGAGGTCGGCGAGCGTGATGGTCGCGCCGGTCAGGTAAGGCTGAGCCGCGAGCGGGCGCTCCAGCTCGTCGAGCGTCGCCGGCAGCTTCTCGACCGCGGCGGCAACCGCCGCCTCGTCCACCGGCCATCCGAGGACCGGTGCCGCCAGACGCGGGAAGCAGATGCCGCGGCCGACGCGCGCGACCACCGCATCGCTGATCGCGCTGATCCACTGATCGCAGAGCGCGGCGCGCCGCGAATCCGTCGGCCAGAGCGAGGGTGCCGCCGGGAATTCGCGCTCGCTGAAGCGGATGATGGCAAGCGATTCCACCAGAATGAAATCGCCGTAGCGCATGAACGGAATCTTCGAGAACGGATGCCGCGCATCGCCGTCGACATGGCCCGGCGCGCAAGGCATCAGCGTGTAGGACACGCTGCGCTCATGCAAAGCCATGCGGGTGGTGCGCACGAAGCTGCTGTGCGGGCCGCCATAGAGAAAGAGCTCGGTCATGGTGTCCTCCTGGATCAGGCGCGTTCGGCGAGATATTGGGCGAGGCAGTCGAAGCTGCTCTCCCAGCCCTTGTCATGCATGCCGGCCTGCTCGGCATTCGCAAAGCCGTCATGCCGCAGGTTGAGCTCGGTCTCGTCGCCGATTGACTCGAGGGTGATGGTGACGATGGTCTTGAGATCGGGATCGCGCGGCTGGCCGTTTTCATCGAGCCAGGCCCAGGTGAAGGCCAGGCGCCGATCCGGCGTCACATCGGTGAAGACACCTTGGACGCGGCGAAGCACGCCGTCCGGGCCATTGAGCGCCGCGTAGAAGCGACCGCCGACCCTGGGCTCGACCACGCATTCGGTGCAGGTATGGCCGAGTGGGCCGAACCAGCGCGCGAGATGCGCGCCGTCGGCGAACATGCTGAAGACCAGCGCGCGCGGCGCTTTCAGGCGCTTCGAGACTCTGAGGACGAAACCTGTTTCCGCAGGCATATCAGCGGTCGTTCTTGCGCTTGCGCTTCGGCTTGCCATCGCTCGCTCCTCCGGCTTGCAGTTCCTCGAGATATTTCTCCATGCGGCCGAGCGACTCCTCCCAGAACCGCGCGTAATCGCCGAGCCAGTCATGGGCACCCTTGAGCGGCGCGGGTTTCAGCACGCAGCGCCGCCACTGCGCCTCCCGCTCCCGCTCGATGAGACCCGCACGCTCCAGCACCGTCAGATGTTTGGAGATCGCCGGCAGGCTCATGGCGAAAGGCTCGGCCAATTCGCCGACCGAGACGCTGCCCTGCGCCAATCGCGCCAGGATCGCGCGGCGCGTCGGGTCGGCCAGGCAGCCGAAGACTTGGCTCAGTTCATCCATGGTCTCTGCGATTTGTATTTAACTGACTGGTTAAATACATAGGAGGCAACAGAGGCCGCGTCAAGCAGATTCCAGAATTTTGCTTCGGCTATTCGCCGGCCACCCGCATGTCCTCGAGGCCCGGCTCGACCGGCTCGGGTTCCGGGGTGCGCATGGTGACGAACTCCTCCGCCGCGGTCGGGTGGAGCGCCACGGTCTGATCGAACTGGGCCTTGGTGGCGCCCATCTTCACGGCGATGGCGATCGACTGGATGATCTCGGCGGCATCGGCGCCAACCATGTGGACGCCGAGCACGACCTGGCTGTCGCGATCGACCACCAGCTTCATGAACACGCGTTCGGTCGAGCCGGAGAGCGTTGCCTTCAGTGGCTTGAAGTCGGTCTTGTAGATGTCGAGGCGGCGGCCGTCGCTGCGCGCCTCATTCTCGCTCATGCCGACCGTGGCGAGCTGGGGCTGGCTGAAGACAGCATGGGCGACGTTGGCGTGATCCATCGCCCAGGGCTTGCCGGCAAAGACGGTGTCCACGAAGGCCATCGCCTCCTTGATCGCGACCGGCGTCAGGGCGAGGCGATCGGTGCAGTCGCCGATCGCATAGATGTTGTCGACCGAGGTCTTGGAATGGCCGTCAACCCGGATGACGCCCTTGCGGTCGACATCCACGCCCGCCGCTTCGAGACCGAGCTCAGCCGTGTTCGGCACGCGGCCGGTCGCGTAGAGCACCTGGTCGACCTCCAGCGTCTCGCCGCCCTTCAGCTTCACCCGGAGATGGGTGCCGTGCCGCTCGATCGCCTCGACCTCGGTCTTCACGCGAAGGTCGATGCCCTTCTTCTTGATCTCCGCGCTGATGAAGTTGCGGACATCGTCGTCGAACCCGCGTAGAACCGGCGCGCCGCGATAGAGCAGATGGACCTTGGCGCCGAGGCCGTTGAAGATGCCGGCGAATTCCAGCGCGATATAGCCGCCGCCGACCACCGCGACCCGCTTGGGCAGGTGCGGCAGATGGAAGGCCTCGTTCGAGGTGATGGAATGCTCGACGCCAGGAAGCTGCGGCCGCTCCGGTCTGCCGCCGGTCGCGAGCAGGATGGTCTTCGCGGTGATGCGGCGGCCGTCGAGCTCGATCGTGTGGCGATCGACCAGCCGGGCATGCGCCTCGATCACCTGGACTTTCGCCTTGGTGAGGAGATCGACGTAGATCGCACTGAGGCGCGCGATCTCCTTGTCCTTGTTCTCGACGAGCTTCGGCCAGCTGAACTGCGCCTCGGGGATGGTCCAGCCGAAACCGGCAGCATCCCTGATCTCGTCATGGACATGGCTTGCGTAGACCAGCAGCTTCTTCGGCACGCAGCCACGGATGACGCAGGTGCCGCCCCAGCGGTATTCCTCCGCGATCGCGACCTTGGCGCCATAGCCGGAGGCCATGCGCGCCGCCCGGACGCCGCCGGAGCCGCCGCCGATCACAAAGAGGTCATAGTCGTAGAGGGCCATGGCCCACTCCCATTGACGTCCACTAGGGGCACCGATCACTTGGGAAGGAATGTAGGCGCGGCTAGAGGATCCGGCAATGCTCCGGGTCGATGGCAATACCGACGCTTTCGCCGAGGCTCCGCGCCTTCTCGTGCAGGGATGAGAGCGCCCGCAGGCGCTGGCCGCCCTGGAGTTCCACCTCGTAGCGCGCAAGGGCCCCGAGGTAGTCGACGTCGATGATCCTGCCCATGAGCGGGACGGTGCATTCCGGGGTCACGACCACCTTCTCGGCGCGGACTACGACCTTGACCGTATCGCCGGCCTTCACCGGCCGGGCGCAGCCGCCGCCGACCAGGAGATTGGCGCCGCCGGCGAGCTTCACCTGCACCGCCTCGCCCTGCATCGCGACGACGGTCGCCTGCAGGAAGTTGGCGTTGCCGAGGAAACCGGCCACGAACTCGGTCTGCGGGTGCTCATAGACGTCGAACGGCGAGCCCATCTGCTCGATCTTGCCTTTGTTCATCACCACGACCCGGTCGGACATGGCGAGCGCCTCGCCCTGGTCGTGGGTGACGAAGATCGTGGTGATGCCGGTCTGGCGCTGGATCTGCTTCAGCTCGACGCGCATCTCGTCGCGCAGATTGGCATCGAGCGCCGAAAGCGGCTCGTCGAGCAGGAGAACGTCGGGCTCGATCACGATGGCGCGGGCAAGCGCGATGCGCTGCTGCTGGCCGCCGGAGAGCTCGGACGGCAGCTTCTTCTCCACGCCGGGCAGGCGCACGATGTCAAGCGCGCGCTTCACCTTCTCGGCGATGGTCGGCTTCGGCACATTGCGATACTTCAGGCCGAAGGCGATGTTGTCGAAGATCGTCTTGTGCGGAAACAGCGCGTAGTTCTGGAACACGAGGCCGATGTTGCGCTTGTGGATCGGCACGTCGTTGACGCGGCGGCCGGCGATCGCAATGTCGCCGCCCGTCGGATTCACCAGGCCGGCGATCGAGCGCAGGATCGTGGTCTTGCCGCAGCCCGAGGGCCCGAGCAGGGTCAGGAAGGTCCCCTGCTCGATGACCAGCGAGACGTTCTCGACGGCCACGAAGCTTCCATAGGCGAGCGTGACGTTGTTCAGCGCGACGGCGATATCCGGCATGGCCACTCGATGTTCAGTCGGAGAGGGCCCCGGAGGCGAACGTGCCTCCGGGGATGGTCAAGGCAATCAGAGATCACGCACCCTTGGAGATGCGGTCCCACTGTTTCAGCCAGTCGTCCTGATGCGAGGCCCAATAGTTCGGGTCGGCGAAGGTCAGGGACTTGAACTCGCCGGTCGGGTCGTAGGCCGGGAGCTTCTCGATCTTCTCGGTCATCTTGACCTTGCGCGGGTCGAGCGACGACGGATAGTTCTGGCCTTCGGCGACCGCAATCGACGTCGCCGGCTCGAGCATGAAGTTGATCAGCTCTTCGCATTCCGCCATCGGCGCGCCTTTGAGGACCAGCATGTCCTCGAGCCAGGCATAGCTGTTCTTCGGGTCGAGATAGGCGATCGGCGCGCCCTGCTGCTGCAAGGCGGCGATACGGCCGGACCAGCCGTCGGTGACGACGATCTCTTCCTTGCTGAGGAGGTCCATCAGCTCGGCGCCGGACTGCCAGTACTTCTTAGTGAGGTCGCGGGCGTCGCGGACCTTGGCCCAGATCGCGTCCATGTCCTGGGCATTGTTCGGATCCTGGCCGGTCTGCAAAGCGGCGTACCAGACGCGGGTGATCATGCTGCCATAGGCGCCGATCTTGCCCTCGTACTTCTTGTCCACCAGCAGGTTGGCGCCCTTCTCCTCGGCTTCCTCCTTGGAGATATACTTGGTGTTGTAGGCGATACCGGTGGTGCCGTAGTCATAGGGCGCGGTCGAGATCTTCGGCGTCAGCTTGCGGAACGGCTCGATCATCGCCGGCAGGACGTTCGCCATATTCGGGATGTTCGCCTCGTTGATCTCCGAGGTCCAGCCGAGGTCGACATACTTCTTGTAGTATTCGATGCCCGACGAATGGACGATCTGATAGTCGCCGGGATTGGCGGACTTGATCTTGGTGATCAGCACGTCTTCGTCGTCGAAGCTGCCCTGGGTCACCTTGACGCCGGTCTTGGCGGTGTAGGGCTGCATCGCATACTTGTCGATCGCCTCCTGCACGACGCCGCCCCAGCCGTCGAAGCGGACTTCCTTGGCGGCGGCCAGCGCCTTGTGGCCCCAGCTCATCGTGATACCCATGGTCGCCGCGGTGGCGGCGGAGAGGCCCAAGAACCTGCGGCGGTCGATCTTGCCGTTCCCATAGGCTTCCAACAGCCGCTCGAAGCGGCGCGTCGAACTCATCTTCATCTCTCGCACTCCTCCGTTACCCTCTTTGATTCTTACGCGTTGCTTGATGACTGGCGACGAATTCTCAGGCGCGCCAGCGCGCCTCCGAGCAAAGGCAGGCCCACGGTGATGACGATCATCAGCGCGCCCAGCGCGTTCACCTTCGGGCTGATCGAGGTCTTCAGCATGCCGAGAATCTCGGTCGGCATCGTCTCCACCCCCGGCGGGCGCCAGAACACGCTGGCCGAGACGTTGTCGAAGGAGATCGTGAAGGCCAGCAGCATGCCGGCCAGCATCGCCGGCATGATCAACGGCATGGTGACCTCGCGGAAGGTCTGGAAGCGGTTGGCGCCGAGCGACAGCGCCGCCTCTTCATAGACCCGCTTCACGCCGATGAGCCGCGCCTGCACCACCAGCACGACGAAGGGCAGAGATAAAAGGATATGGCCCAAGAGCAGCAGACCGAAATTCGGTTTCATGCCGACCGCGCGGTTGGCGAGCAGGAGTCCGACGCCGAGCACCGTCTCCGGTACCAGGACCGGGCCGACGATCAGCGCATTCACCCAATGCTTGCCGGGAAATTCGTAGCGGACCAGTGCCAGCGCCGCCATGGTGCCGACCGCGGTGCAGACGATCGACGTCACGAGGCCGATCCAGAGCGAGGTCTGGAAGGCACGGACCACGGACTCGTCCTCCATCAACTCGCCGTACCAATGCAGCGAGAAGCCGGTCATCGGGAAGCCGCCGAATTGCGAGGCGTTGAAGGAGAGGATCAGCACCACGACGATCGGCGCGAACATGAAGAGGTAGACCAGGAAGGTCACCAGCCTGATCAGCCCCCAGCCGCGCCCGGTCTCGTTCATCGCGCCCACCTCATCGCGACAATCCCTTGGTGATGGTCGAGAGGCCCATGTAGCGGCTGTAGATCACCGAGACGACGCCGAGCAGCACCAGCAGCACGATCGAGAGCGTCGTGCCCATTGGCCAGTTCAGTTCCTTCATGATCGTGTCGAAGATCAGGTTGCCGAAGAGGGAGTCGCGCCGGCCGCCGAGGATCTGCGGCGTCACATAGGAGCCGGCCGCCAGCACGAAGCTCAGCAGCAGGCCGGCGCCGAGGCCTGGCAGCGATAGCGGCAGGGTCACCTCCTTGAAGGCCTGCCAGTTGGTGCAGCCCAAGGAGCGCGCAGCCGAGATCAGGTTACGGTCGATGCCGTCGAGGCTGACATAGACGTTGAGGATCATGTAGGGCAGCAGGAAGTGGATCATGCCCATGATCACCGAGCCTTCGGTGTAGAGCATCTGGATCGGCTGATCGATGATCCCCAACCCGACCAGAGTCGCGTTGATGATGCCCTTCTCGCCCAGGATATGCACCCAGGAGAAGGTGCGGATGGTGAAGCTGATCCAGAACGGCACGATGAGCAGCAGGAGCAGCAGCCATTTGTGCCGGAAGCGCGTCATGGCGATGAAGTAAGCCGCGGGATAGCCCATCACCGCGCAGAGCAGCGCCGTGATCGCCGAGACGCGCGCCGTCTTCCACAGGAATCCGTGATAGTAGGGGTCGGAGAAGAACTCGTGCCAGTTCCCGAGATTGAGATCCGCCGTCTCCACACCGGAAGTCTGGAATTTGTAGAAGGTGTAGAGGAACATGATGCCGATCGGGACCAGCATCAGCAGAACCAATGCGGTCAGGGTCGGCGCCAGGAGGATCCAGGGTCGCCGACGTTCCGCTGCGCTCAACATCGAAACGGCCATGGCAGTCTATCCCGCCACTTTCGTCGTGACATGAGCGGCCGGCGACAGCAGCAGATAAGGCCGATGTTCCGCCTTGACCAAACGCCCGGTGCTCCCTGTCGGTCGGCCGTCGTTGCGGCCGGTGCTCCTGCCCAGCCGTCCGGCTGAGTCTTAGGGCCCGAAGTCTAGGCGGTCAGAAAATGGAAATCAATTGACTGGCTTTTAGAAAACTGGCGAGACTGGCACGTCTCTCCTAGGCCAGGGCACATGAGCAGCTCGGTTCGACAGCGCCTGACCGCCAGCCTCGCCGAAGCCACCAAGGCGGAAAAGGCCGTCGCCAGCTACATGCTCGCCAACCTGAGCGCCCTGCCCTTCGAAACCTCGGCCACGGTCGCGGAAAAGACGGGCGTGAGCGAGCCCATGGTCGGCCGCTTCTGCCGCACCCTCGGCTACCGGCATTTCAAGGATCTGAAGGCCGATCTCAAGCAGGATATCGGCGATGCGCCCTGGCTGATCGGCGACCGGCTGAAGGAATTCCGTGCCCGCAGCGGCCGCCGCGCCGATGCGCTCGCCCGCGGCCTCGCGCTGGAAATCGAGGCCCTGGTCCGGGTCTATGAGACGGCGCAGACCAAGGAATGGGCGCGGGTCGCCAAGCGCCTCGCCCGGGTTTCGCGGGTCCATGTCGCGGGCTTCCAGACCGAGCGCGGGCTCGCCCAGTTCTTCTGCAACCAGCTCCAATACCTGCGGCCCGGCGTGCAATTGGTGGACCTGGCCGGCGGCAATTTCGTCGATGTGCTGTTGGAGGCGCCCAAGGACAATGCCCTGATCCTGTTCGAGGCGCGCCGCTATTCGCGGCTCGCGCTGGATTTGGCGCAGGCGGCCAAACGTGCGAAAATTCCGACCACCCTGGTCACGGATATCTATTGCAACTGGGGCCACGAAGTCGTGGACGAGATGTTCGTGATCCCGACCGAGTTCAACATGTTCTGGGAATCGACCGCGCAGATGGCCAGTTTCAGCAACCTGATGCTCAACGAGATCTTCAAGGAGCTGGGACCGGCGGTGGAAAAGCGCATGAACGCGGTGTCCGGCCTCTACGGCCATTTCATCGGCCATGTGGGCGGGCCCGCCGCCGGCAATGGCGGTGCGAAGTGAACGCGCCCGCGGATTCGGGGGTGACGCGCGGCGGCCTGCCCTTCGCCCGGATGCATGGCTGCGGCAACGATTTCGTGGTGATCGACGATCGCGCCGGCCTCTGGCATGCGCGCCGCGAGGAGCTCGCGCGGGAAATCTGTGACCGGCGCAAGGGGCTTGGCGGCGACGGGCTGATCCTGATCCAGCCGGGCCGCGACGGCGCCGATTTCCGCATGACCTATGTGAACCGCACCGGCATGGACGGCGAGATGTGCGGCAACGGTGCGCGCTGCACGGTGCTGCGCGCGGCGCAGCTCGGCTTGATCCGCGGCGACGGCACCATGGCGACGGATGCCGGGCCGATCCGGGCGGCGCTCGATGGCGCGGTGATCACCCTGCAGATGACGCCGCCGGTCGATGAACGCCACCCGTTCCGGCTCGATGTCGCGGGGCGGAGCCTCGAATGCTTCACCATCGATACCGGCGTGCCGCATGTCGTGATCTTCCTGGACGACGAGGCGGCTCTGGAGGCGCTGGATGTGGACGGCATCGGCCGGAGCTTGCGCCACCACGCCGCTTTCGCACCGCGCGGCGTGAACGCGAATTTCGCGGCGCGCCGGGCAGACGCTTCCTTCCGCATGCGGACCTATGAGCGCGGCGTCGAGATGGAGACCCTGGCTTGCGGGACCGGCGCGGTGGCCGTCGGGCTGATGGCGCATCGGAAATTCGGCAGCGCCGCGCCGGTGCTCATCCATCCGACCGGCGGCGGGCTGCTCCGGATCGGCTTCCGTGGGGTTGCCGATGGATTTGCCGCCAATGGATTCATCGATGTGACACTCGCGGGGCCGGCGGAGCTGATCGCCGAGGGCGAAATCTCAGAGGCCTGGCTCTCCGCACACGGGCTTACGTCTGCCTTAGCTTAGTGATCTCTTTCCAGCGGGCGTAGAACAGGAACAGCGCGAAAGCCAGCTCGATGGCGATCGGCACGAAATCCGCGCCGATGTTCCCCGTTGCGATCGGGACCACAACGGGGAGCAGATGCTGCCCGCCCGCGACCCAGAGGATCGCCGCCAGCGGCCAATAGGCCAAGGCGAGATAGATGATGCCGGCGACGTCGGCCTTGGCCCGCCACGGGCTGCAGCTGAACCAGAGCATCACCAGCAGGTCGCGGAGCACGAAGAGCAAGACCAGCACCAGCGAGGTCGAGAGGTGCTGCGGGATCAGCATCGCCATCTGGAAAGCCGGCGGCGCGTCGTCGCGGATAAGGCCGACGTCGATATTGGCGGGCAATATGAGCGCCAGGACGATCCCGATAACGGCGGCAAAGACATAGCTGATCAGCCACCAAGGAATCTGCGCGAAGGCTTCCGGCCAATTCCGGTCGCGGACCGCCTGCAGCGCCCAGCGATAGCGGACCGGATCCCGATTGTCGCCGAAGAAGGCGCCATAGGTGAGCACAACCAGCGCGATGAACGCATAGCCGAGGTGTGGCGACGGCGGAAATCCCGCCACCAGAGCTACGACAAAGACCACGAACAGAGTCCAGACCCAGGGCTGGCTGCGATACTGCAGTTCATTGCGCATCAGCCGATAGGCGCCGATCACCGCCCAGCCACAGACGAATGCCAGCACCGCGATCCGGAAAAGCTGCTTCGGCAGTTCTTCGCCGTACCAGGTAACGGTGCCGCCGAGCCAGAGCGCATCCGCGTGAAAGCGCGCCGGCGCCTGAGAGCCGAATCCGCCGGGCACGAAGAAGATGTAGAGCAGGAAGCCGCAGCTCTGGGCCAGGGTGATGGTCAGGCGCCGGTAGCGCGCAGCCTTGCGCATCAGAATGAGCGCGATCGCGAAAGCGGCAGCCTGCGCCATCAAGCCGCCCACCACGAAATCGAAGATCACCTGGAAAGCCGGACGGCCGATGCCGCCCAGGGCCTCGATCCGGTTGCTGGTCCAAAGCACCACCAGCACGGCAATCGCGGCGCAGTACCAGTTGAAAGCTGTGCTGCCAAGCAGCTTGCCCCAGGTCATCTGCCAGGCGCCGAGACCGGACATACGCTGGCTGTCCCAGGTGCCGCCGCTCACCTCCTCGGCGAGCGAGTCTGCCGCACGTCGCGTGCCGAGCAAGCCGATGATGATGATGCCCCCAATCAGCTCCGCGACATTCTGGAGGACACGGTAGTTCTGGTCGGAGATCTGCAGATACCCGTAGCAGGCAATCAAAGTGAGCAAGGGTGCCGCCACCAGGCGGGTCCAGGTGAACTGCACCCAGACATTGCGACGGAACTCAGGGTTGATCCTCATTCGGAACGACCGCCGGCCGCGCGCATCCGTGCGAGATAGGCATCTTGCAGGCCGGGCCGCTCGGCGCTGAACTCGACCACCGGCAGGCCGGCCTCGACCAGGCGCTTCAGCAAGGCTTGGCGCGTGGTGGTGCCGCCATTGGTCGAGAGCACCGCCGAACGGTCGTCGGCGCGCTCGACCACGATGCCGGGGACGGCGCCCAGGATCTCGGCGAGCCGCGGGTCGGACTCGGCGAGCGCCAGCGCGATCCGCACTTGCTCGCCGGGCGTGTTCTCCAGCGCGCGCAACGGCGCATGCTCGATGAGCTGGCCGCCGCGGATCATCAGGATGTGGGTCGAATAGTCGTCGAGCTCGGCCAGGATGTGCGAGGAGACGATGATGGTCATGCCCTCGGCACAGAGCGTCTTCAGCGCATTGGCAAGCCCGATCCGCGCCTCGGGATCGAGACCGGAGGCCGGTTCGTCGAGCATCACGAAGACCGGGTTGTGGATGGTGGCCTGCGCGATGGCGAGGCGCTGCCTCAAGCCCCGGCTCAATTCGCCGGCGCGCTGATTGAGGCGCTCGGTGAGCTGCATTCGGCCAGCGGCGAGATCGACCGCGTCGCACTGCTTCTCCTTGGAGACGCCCTGGGCCGCCGCGCGGTACTCCAGGCATTGGCGCACGGTCATCTCGTCATAGAGGCCGAAGAAATCCGGCAGATAGCCCATCCGCTCATGGGCTTCGCGCGGGTTCTCGTGCACGTCGATGTCCTGCAACCGCACCCGTCCGGCGAACGGCCGCTCCAAGCCAGAGCAGACCCGCATCAGCGTGGACTTGCCGGCGCCGTTCGGGCCGACCAAAGCCGTGATCGTGCCGGGCGCGATCTGGAAGCTGACGTCGCTGAGGGCGCGGTGACCCGGATAGTCGAAGATCAGGTGCTCGACGCGGATCATCGCTCGTTTCCCGCCGCCGCCAAAGAAATGACCGGCCCCCTTTGGAGTTGGAGGCCGGTCAAATCATGCAGCGGCGATCAAATGCCGCCAAGGCACATGTATTTAATCTCGAGGTAGTCGTCGATGCCGTATTTCGACCCCTCGCGGCCCAGACCGGATTCCTTGACGCCGCCGAACGGCGCCACTTCGGTCGAAATGAGGCCGGTGTTGATGCCGACCATGCCGTATTCGAGCTGTTCGGCGACGCGCCAGATGCGGCCGATGTCGCGGCTATAGAAGTAGGACGCGAGGCCGAACTCGGTATCGTTCGACATCTGCACGGCTTCCGCATCGGTCTTGAAACGGAACAACGGCGCCACCGGGCCGAAGGTCTCTTCCTTCGCCACGGCCATGGCCGGCGTCACGTCGGCGAGGATGGTCGGCTCGAAGAAGGTGCCGCCAAGAGCATGGCGCTTGCCGCCGGCGATGATCCGGGCGCCCTTCTTCACCGCGTCGGCGATGTGTTCTTCGACTTTTGCCACGGCTTTGTCGTCGATCAGCGGGCCCTGCTGGGTCTCGCCCTTGAGGCCGTCGCCGACCTTCAGCTTCGAGACCGCCGCCGCGAGCTTCGCCGCGAAGGCGTCATAGACGCCGTCTTGCACCAGCAGGCGGTTGGCGCAGACGCAGGTCTGGCCGGTGTTGCGATACTTGGAAGCGATGGCGCCTTCGACCGCCGCGTCGAGATCGGCATCGTCGAACACGATGAAGGGCGCGTTGCCGCCCAGCTCCATCGAGGCTTTCTTGACCGTGCCGGCGCATTGCTGGAGCAGCACCTTGCCGACCTCGGTCGAGCCGGTGAAGGTCAGCTTGCGCACGATTGGGTTGCCGGTCATCTCGCCGCCGATCTCGCGCGCCGAACCCGTCAGCACGTTGAAGATGCCGGCAGGAATGCCGGCGCGCTCCGCGAGCACGGCCATCGCCAGCGCCGAATACGGCGTCTGGGTCGCCGGCTTGATCACGATCGGGCAGCCGGCGGCCATCGCCGGGCCGGCCTTGCGCGCGATCATCGCGCTCGGGAAGTTCCAGGGGGTGATCGCCGCGACCACGCCGATCGGTTCCTTCTGCACGACGATGCGCTTGTCGGCGGCGAAGGTCGGGATCACGTCGCCATAGGCGCGCTTGCCCTCTTCGGCGAACCACTCGATGAAGGAGGCGGAATAAGCGACCTCGCCCTTGCTCTCGGCGAGCGGCTTGCCCTGCTCCGCCGTCATCAGCATCGCCAGGTCTTCCTGGTTCTCCATCATGAGCGTGAAGAGCTTGCGCAAAATCACCGCGCGCTCCTTGCCGGTCTTCTTGCGCCAGGCGCCCCAGGCGGCATTGGCCGCCTCGATCGCGCGCTTGGTCTCTGCCGCACCCATGTTCGGAATCGTGCCGAGAGTCTCGCCGGTCGCGGGATTGGTGACCGCGAGGGTCTTGCCGGAATCCGCGTCGATCCACTTGCCGTCGATGTAGCACTGCTCGCGGAACAGCGACTTATCCTTGAGCGGGAGGGAAGCCGCTGTCGGCGCCTTGGCGGCAGCTTGCGACATGGGAAGACCTCGGTCGGTTGTTGGAAAGCGCGGAGTATACGCCCCGTTTTTTGAAATGCAACGCGGGCGCGGCGTGTGTTTTGTCGATGTATATCAGATAGATAGTCTATTTGAGGTCGAGTTCAACCCTGGCCTCGGCGAGGATGAATCCAAGGTCGCGATAGACGCTGCGGGCAGCCGCATTGTCATCCGTCGTCACCAACGCGGCATGGTCGATCCCGTTCCGCTTCAGCGCCGCCAGCAGCGTCTCGCCGACCCGCCGCGCCAAACCGCGTCCACGCCAATCGGGCCGAGTCAGGAAGTTGCCGATGAGCGCCCAGCCGAGCCGCTTGCTCAAGGCGAGCACACCCGCGCCGGCAAGGATTTCGCCCTGCTCCACCACCGCGATGAAAGGGTGCTCCAGCATCCAAGGCGAAAAGACATGGCGCGGATTGTGGCGGTCGTAGAAGGCAGCGAGGCGATCGGCATCGGCGGGAGTCATGATCTGGCAGCCTGGTGCTGCAGCGTGTGCGCCGATGGCACAGGTCTCGGTGCGCATGGCAAGCTCGGCGATCAGGCGATCGCGCAGATGCGGACGCAGATGCTCGGCGAGCGCGGCGGTCACGTGCAACTCGCCCGGCATCGGCCGCGTGTAGCTGGAGCGGAGTTCCGCGTCGCTGAGCGTGCCGATGATGGTAAAGGCTTCCAATCCGGCAAAAGTGATGCCGAGGATGAGGCCTTGCCGCTCTTGGCCGATCAGGACTAGGCGGTTGTCGATGCCGCGCGCGAGGTCTTCGATCGCCGTGTCGAAATAGAGCGGCAGCATGCCGTCAGTGCCGAGGAACCGTACGATCCAACCCCGCTCCTCGGCGGAGAGCGCCGAGAGCGGACGAAGCGCGTTCACGCGAGTTCAGATGCAGCGGTGAAGCCGGAGCGGATCGCGCCTTCGATGGTCGCCGGCCAGCCGGTGTCGGTCCAATCTCCGGCCAGCACCAGGTTGCGCCAGCGGGTCTTGGCTTTGGGGCGGCGCAGCAATTGCGCCGGCGTCGCGGCGAAGGTCGCGCGCTTCTCCTTCACCACGCGGTGCGGCGGCATGTTGGCGGGTTCGAGGCGATAGGCCTGGGCGATGTCTTTCCACAGCGCCGCGGCCAAGTCTTCGGCATCGCGGTCGATCATGCGGTCGGCGGCGCTGGTCGTGGTGGAGATCACCCCAGGCTTGAGGAAGATCCATTCCGCCGTACCCTTGACCACGCCGAGGAAGGAGTATGCCGGCCCCGGCAAGGCATCGACGCGGAAATGGGCGTTGATGATGGCGCGGAATTCGTCCGGCGGGTTGAATTCCGGAATCAGGTCTTTTGCGACCGGAGCGGTAACGGCCAGTACGACGCTGTCATCGGCTTCCAGCGCCACTTCGCCGCGGCCGAAGTCGAGTGCCACCACGCGCTCGCCGTCGAAGCGCAGGCCGCGCAGGCGTTGGCCGAAACGCACCGTGCCGCCTTTGGATTGGAGGATCGCGAGGGCCGGATCGACCAGGCTCTCGCTCAAGCCTTCCTTGGGATAGAGCGGATGCAGGCCGGCGCCGCCGCGTCCGAAGGTTTCGGCGAAGATCATGCCGAGGAGACGGGCCGACGCGTGGTCCACTTCGGTGTTGAGCGCGGCCACGGCGAGCGGCGCCCAAAGCCGTTCGTAGATCACGCGGCCGGCATCGAGTGTCTGGTTGATGGTCGCACTGGCATCGGCGCGCGCGAGCTTCAGGGCATCGAGATAGTCGAGCGCATTCGTACCGGCCACGCGCCGCCCGGCAACGAACAGCCACCAGGGCACGCGGCCTTCGGTTGGGCGCACCGACCAGCGCTCCTGGGTCTTCAGATCCAGAAACGGGAAGGCGGCGATATCGGCGGTGACGAAAGTCGCGGCGGCGTTGGTCTCGGCGATATAGGCCATCGCCGCGGTGTTGCCGCTGACCAAAAGATGGTTGCCGTTGTCGAGGCGGCAGTCGAGTGTCTCGTCGAAATAGGAGCGGCAGCGGCCGCCCGCCTGCCCCGCCGCGTCGTAGAGCGCGACCTTGTGCCCGGATTGCGCCAGTCGTACCGAAGCGGCGAGGCCTGCCATGCCGGCCCCGATCACGTGGATCGTCCCGCTCATGTCAGAGGAATCCGTAACGGAAGGCGAGCCAGAGTTTCTGCCATTTCGGCAGCTTCACCGGTTGATCGAGCTTGCGCCAGTCGGCCTTGATCAGGCGCTTCAGGATCGCGCGGTAGACGGCACCCATGATCGCCGCCGGGCGCATCGGCCCCTTGGCGCAGCGATCCATGGCGCTGCGGGCCTTGGAATAGTGATCCAGCGCCAGGATGGCGACGTCGCGGCACACCTTCTTCAGCTTCGGATGCGCGAGCACGGCCATCGGATCGGCACAGGGAATGCCTTGCTGCTCCAGCAACTCCTTCGGCAGATAGAGCCGGCCGCGTTCGCCATCCTCGGCGAGATCGCGCAGGATGTTGGTGAGCTGCAGCGCACGGCCGAGATGATGCGCGACCACGTCGGCCTCGGGCTCGCTGGCGCCGAAGGCACGCACCGAGAGATGGCCGACGGCGCTCGCCACGCGATCGCAATAGAGGTCGAGGGTGGCGAGATCGGGGGCGACGATGGTGGTCTCGGCATCCATCTGCATGCCATCGATCACCGCGAGGAAATCCTGCTTCCGCAAGCCGAACGCCTTCACCGGCGCCAGCAGCGCCTGGGCGATCGGCTTCTGCGGCGCGCCGGCATAGAGGCGGTCGATCTCGGCACGCCATTCCTCGAGCCCGGCGCGCTTGGCTTCGAGCGGCCCACCCTCATCGGCGATGTCGTCGACCTCGCGGCAGAAGGCATAAATCGCATACATGGCGTTGCGTCGCTCGGCAGGGAGCAGGCGCATCGCCGAATAGAAGGAGGTGCCGCTGGCTTGGACCTTGGCGGCGATGGCGGATTGGAGCTGGTTTATCGCCATATCGGTCACGACACCGCCTCGCGCGGCTTGCGCCGGAGGCCGACCATGATCGCCCAGCCGATGCCTTCCAGACCGGAGAACAGGAAGTCGCGCTTGGCAGGCTTCACCCGTTCGGCCAGCGGATCGCGTTTGCGCAATTCGGCGATCATGCGGTCGGCGAGGCGCACGATGGTGGCGCTTTCGGCACGCAGGCGGAAATCCTTCAAGACGTCGGGCAATCGGCGGGCATCGACCATGAGCTTGTCAGTTTCGTCCAGCAACCTGTCCAGCGACTTGCGGAGACCCGGGCTGGAAATCTTGCCGCGCAGATGGCCGATATCGGCGCCGGTGGCCGAGAGATGGTCGAGCGGTGCATAGATGCGGTCCATCTCCAGGAAGTCGACCTGGACGTCCTGCAGGTGGTTGATGACTTGCAGCGCGTTGCAGAGCGCATCGGAGGCGAACCAGCCCGCCGGATCCTCGCGGTGCAGATCGAGCAGATAGCGCCCGACCGGCGAGGCCGAGTAGCGGCAATAGGTCATGAGCTCGCCCCAATCGGCGTAGCGCTGCTTGGTCGCATCCATCTTGAAGGCGGTCAGCAGGTCGCAGCTATGCTTGGTCGAGACAAAGGTCGCTTCGAGGCTGCGGCGCAGCGCCGCCCCTTCCGGAATGTCCTCGCGGCTCTTATCCAGCAGCACGTCCTGCATGAGATTGAGACGCCGGACCTTGTCCTCGGGTTCGAGCGCCGGGTTATCGGCGATATCGTCGCCCATGCGCGCGAAGCGGTAGAAGGCATGGACATGCGGCCGGAGATCGGCGCGGATCAGCGCCGAGCCGACCGGAAAGTTCTCGTTCCCGGCATGCTTGCCCGAAGGCGTCGCGATATCGACGGCGGCCGCGGTCATGCTTCGCCCTCGGCCTTGCGGGCGGCCTGCATGCGCCCTTTCCACTGCCCGCCGCGCCCTGACCAATAGCGCAGTGCGGAATCGATCGTGGCCGCGGTGTAGAAGCTTGCGACCAGCGGCATGGCCAGCGCCCAGAGCGCCGACAGGCGGTGATAGCGGAGCGTCGGCTGATAGGCAAAGACCATCGCGACGAAGGCCGCGGCGCCGAGCAGGCCTGCCGGTCCCTCGGCGAAGAGCATGAGGGCCAGCGGCAGCACATAGGTCGCGAGCATCATGACGGTCGAGACCGCCAGCATCGCCGCGCTGAAGCCGAGCTGGGTGAAGGCCGAGCGGGTGATCAGCATCCAGACATCGCCCCAGCGCGGATAGCCGCGCAGGCTCGCGACGCCGTCGGCGAGGCCGAGCCAGATCGGCCCCTGCGTCTTGATCGCCTTGCCGAGGGCGCAATCGTCGATCAGCGCGCTGCGGATCGCGGCGATGCCGCCGATCCCGTTGAGCGCGGCGCGATCGACCAGCATGCAGCCGCCGGCCGCACCCGCGACTTTGCTGCCGGCATCGCGCACCCGGGAGAAGGGATAGAGTTTCTGGAAATAGAAGATATAGGCCGGAATCAGCGCGCGCTCCGCCAAGGTCTCGGTCTTCAGCCGCGCCATCAGCGAGACCATCTTGAAGCCGCCCTGCTCCGCCCGGCTCACCAACTGCCGCAAGCTGGTGCGCTCATGCAGGATGTCGGCATCGGTCAGCAGCACGTATTTCGCGTTCGGCGCCAGGCGCTCGGCTTCGCTCAAGCCGCGGTTGACCGCCCAGAGCTTGCCGGTCCAGCCCGACGCCAAGCCGGCGTTCTTCACGACGGTGAGCGTGTGATGGGTCTGCGATTTCGCCGCGGCGCGTTCGGCCGCCTCGGCCGTTCCATCCGTGCTGTCATCGTCCACCAGCACGATGTGAATCGTGCCCGGGTAATCCTGCGCCAGCAAAGCCGCCATGGACTGGCCGACGACATCCGCCTCGTTGCGCGCGGGAGTCACGACGACAACTTCCGGCCAGGACTCCAGCGCAAGCTCCGGCACGGCATGCGGCGTCTCGCGCCAGAAGAAGCCGCGAAACAGCAGCAGATATGTCCAGATGCCAACCGCGACGATCGACAGGATGAAGGCCAAACTCAGCATGCGCGAATCTTAAATCCGTCCCGGTCCGGGGGAAATCGTTGGGGGTGATCTTTCGCCGGACTCTAGACAATCCGGCCGCAGATAGCAAAAACCCCGCCGGAGATCCGGCGGGGTTTTCGTCACATTCTGGCGAAGAAAACGGAAGCTTACGCGGCTCCCGCCTTCGGCTCGGCCGAGGCATCCGGCAGAGCGGCCGGCGCCTTCTCGGCTTGGAGCTGGCGATCGCGCTCGGCAGCAATCTGCTTGAAGCGCGCCATCACCGAGCCGGTACCGGCCGGGATCAGGCGACCCACGATCACGTTCTCCTTGAGGCCGATCAGCGTATCGACCCGGCCGGAAACCGCCGCCTCGGTGAGGACGCGGGTGGTTTCCTGGAACGATGCCGCCGAGATGAAGGAGCGGGTCTGCAGCGAAGCCTTGGTGATGCCGAGCAGCACCGGGGCTCCCTGGGCGAGACGACCGCCCTCCTTCAACGCCTTGTCGTTCTCTTCCTCGAACTCGCCGCGATCGACCTGCTCGCCGGCCAGGAAGGTGGTGTCGCCCGGTTCGGTGATCTCGATCTTCTGCAGCATCTGGCGAACGATCACCTCGATGTGCTTGTCGTTGATCTTCACACCTTGCAGGCGATAGACCTCCTGGATCTCGTTGATCAGGTACTGCGCCAGCGCTTCGACGCCCAAGACGTTCAGGATGTCATGCGGCACCGGGCTGCCGTCCATCAGGTAGTCGCCCTTCTGAACGTAGTCGCCTTCCTGGACGGAGATGTGCTTGCCCTTCGGGATCAGGTACTCGAACGACTGCTGGCTGGCATCCTCCGGCACCACGACCACGCGACGCTTGGTCTTGTAGTCCTTGCCGAATTCCACGCGGCCGGCGATGTCGCTGATGATTGCGAAATCCTTCGGCTTCCTGGCCTCGAACAGCTCCGCCACCCGCGGCAGACCACCGGTGATGTCCCTGGTCTTGGTGCCTTCGCGCGGGACACGGGCCAGCACGTCGCCGGCACGGACCGGAGCACCGTTCTCGACCGAGAGAATGGCGTCGACCGAGAGGAAGTAACGCGCTTCCACCCCGCTCGGCAGCATGATCAGCTCGCCCTTGTCGTCGCGCAGCGTGATGCGCGGGCGCAGATCGTTGCCGCGCGGCTGCTGCTTCCAGTCGATGACCACGCGGTTCGAAATGCCGGTGGTATCGTCCACGACTTCGCGAACCGACACGCCCTCGACGAGGTCGATGTAGTTCACGATGCCGTCGCGCTCGGTCAGGATCGGCAGGGTGTACGGATCCCACTCGGCCAGCTTCTGGCCCTTGGTCACCCTGGCACCCTGGTCGGCCAGCAGCTTCGCGCCGTACGGCACGCGATGGCGCGCCCGCTCGCGGCCCTGGTCGTCGACCAGAACCAGCTCGCTGTTGCGGCCCATCACCACCGGCACGCCCTCGCTGTTGATGACGATGTTGCGGTTCTTCACCTGCAACTCGCCCTCATACGTGGCCTCGATCGAGGACTGCTCGGCGCCGCGCTGGGCGGCACCGCCGATGTGGAAGGTACGCATGGTGAGCTGCGTGCCCGGCTCGCCGATCGACTGCGCCGCGATGACGCCGATCGCCTCGCCGATGTTGACCGGAGTACCGCGGGCGAGGTCGCGCCCGTAGCACTTGCCGCAAACGCCGGTCGGCGCTTCGCAGGTCAGCACCGAGCGGATCTTCACCACGTCGATGCCGGCGCGGTCGATCGCATCGACCAGTGCCTCGTCGATCAAGGTGCTGGCCTTGGCCACCATCTTGCCGGTGAGCGGATCCTTCACGTCCCAGGCCGTCGTGCGGCCGAGGATGCGCTCGGCGAGCGGGGCGATGACTTCGCCGCCCTCGACCACCGCCTTCACCGTCAGACCGTCGGTGGTGCCGCAATCCTCGATGGTGATGATCGCGTCCTGCGCCACGTCCACCAGACGGCGGGTTAGGTAACCCGAGTTCGCCGTCTTCAAGGCGGTGTCGGCCAGACCCTTACGGGCGCCGTGGGTCGAGTTGAAGTACTCGAGCACGGTCAGGCCTTCCTTGAAGTTCGAGATGATCGGCGTCTCGATGATCTCGCCCGACGGCTTGGCCATCAGGCCGCGCATGCCGGCGAGCTGCTTGATCTGTGCCGCGGAACCGCGGGCGCCCGAATGCGCCATCATGTAGACCGAGTTGATGTTGACGCCGGTCGAGTTCTTCGACATCGCCTTCATCATCTCTTCGGCGACCTTGTCGGTGCAGGTCGACCAGACGTCCACCACCTTGTTGTACTTTTCGCCCTGGGTGATCAGGCCGTCCTGGTACTGCTGCTCGAACTCCTTCACCTTCTCCTGGGCATCGGCGACCAAGCGGTGCTTGCTTTCCGGGATGATGAGATCGTCCTTGCCGAACGAAATGCCCGCCTTGCAGGCCTGGCCGAAGCCGAGGCCCATCATGCGGTCGGCGAAAATGACCGTCTCCTTCTGGCCGCAGTGACGATAGACGGCATCGATCACATTGGTGATCTCCTTCTTCGTCAGCAGGCGGTTGATGATCGAGAACGGCAGGTTCGGGTGCTTCGGGAAGAGTTCCGAGAGCAGCATGCGACCCGGCGTCGTGCCGATGACCTTGGTCACCAGCTTGCCGGCATCGTCATAGACCTCGAGCCGCGCCTTGATGCGGGTGTGCAGCGTGACCGCCTTGGCTTCCAGCGCGTGCAGGAGCTCGGCGATCGAGCCGAACGCCATGCCGTCGCCCGGCTGGTTGTCCGCTTCCATCGTGAGGTAGTAGAGACCGAGCACGATGTCCTGGCTCGGCACGATGATCGGCTTGCCGTTCGCGGGGCTCAAGATGTTGTTGGTCGACATCATCAGCACGCGGGCTTCGAGCTGGGCTTCCAGCGACAGCGGCACGTGGACCGCCATCTGGTCGCCGTCGAAGTCCGCATTGAACGCGGTGCAGACCAGCGGGTGCAGCTGAATAGCCTTGCCTTCGATCAGCACCGGCTCGAACGCCTGGATGCCGAGACGATGCAGGGTCGGCGCGCGGTTCAGCATGACCGGATGCTCGCGGATCACCTCTTCGAGGATGTCCCAGACTTCCGGCCGCTCCTTCTCCACCATGCGCTTCGCCGCCTTGATGGTCGAAGCCATGCCGTAGAGCTCGAGCTTGGAATAGATGAACGGCTTGAACAGCTCGAGCGCCATCTTCTTCGGCAACCCGCACTGATGCAGCTTCAGTTCCGGACCGACGACGATGACCGAACGGCCCGAGTAATCGACGCGCTTGCCGAGCAGGTTCTGACGGAACCGGCCCTGCTTGCCCTTCAGCATGTCGGAGAGCGACTTCAGCGGACGCTTGTTGGCGCCGGTGATGACGCGGCCGCGACGGCCGTTGTCGAACAGCGCATCGACCGCTTCCTGAAGCATGCGCTTCTCGTTGCGGACGATGATGTCCGGCGCCTTCAATTCAATGAGGCGCTTCAGACGGTTGTTGCGGTTGATGACGCGGCGATAGAGGTCGTTCAAGTCCGAGGTCGCGAACCGGCCGCCGTCGAGCGGAACCAGCGGACGCAGCTCGGGCGGGATGACCGGAATCACGTCCATGATCATCCACTCTGGCTTCGAGCCGGATTCCAGGAACGCATCGACCAGCTTCAGGCGCTTCACCAGCTTCTTGCGCTTGGCCTCGGAGCCGGTTTCCCGCAGCTCGACCTTCATGGTCTCGCGCTCGGTCTCCATGGTGAGAGCCGAGAGCATGGTCTTGATCGCCTCGGCGCCGATGCCGGCCTGGAACGAGTCCTGGCCGTACTCATCCTGCGCGTCCAGGTACTGCTCTTCGCTGAGGAGCTGATGCAGCTTCAGCGGGGTCAGGCCCGGCTCGATGACGACGTAGTTCTCGAAATAGAGGATGCGCTCCAGATCCTTCAGGGTCATGTCGAGCAGCAGACCGATGCGGCTCGGCAGCGACTTCAGGAACCAGATGTGGGCCACCGGCGAGGCGAGCTCGATATGGCCCATGCGCTCGCGGCGCACCTTCGAGAGCGTGACTTCGACGCCGCACTTCTCGCAGATGATGCCGCGATACTTCATGCGCTTGTACTTGCCGCACAAGCACTCGTAGTCCTTGATCGGCCCGAAGATGCGGGCGCAGAACAGACCGTCGCGTTCCGGCTTGAAGGTTCGGTAGTTGATCGTCTCCGGCTTCTTGATCTCGCCGAAGGACCAGGAACGAATCCGCTCGGGGCTCGCGATCGCGATCTTGATCTGATCGAAGGTCTGCGTGCCGCTCGGCTGGCCGAACACGTTCATCAGTTCTTGGTTCATTACCATCTCCATCCTGCCGCCCTACCGGGCGGCGATCCGATTCAGTCTGCTCAGTAATTGGTCTGCGTCAGCTCGACATTGAGACCGAGCGACCGGAGTTCCTTCACCAACACGTTGAAGGATTCCGGGATACCGGCCTCGAAGTTGTCGTCGCCGCGGACGATCGCCTCGTAGGTCTTGGTACGGCCCGACACGTCGTCCGACTTCACCGTCAGCATTTCCTGCAGCGTATAGGCGGCGCCATAGGCCTCGAGGGCCCAGACTTCCATTTCGCCGAAGCGCTGACCGCCGAACTGCGCCTTGCCGCCCAGCGGCTGCTGGGTGACGAGGCTGTATGGGCCGATCGAACGCGCGTGGATCTTGTCGTCCACCAGGTGGTGCAGCTTCAGCATGTAGATGTAGCCGACGGTCACCGAACGCTCGAAACGGTCGCCGGTACGGCCGTCGGTCAGATGCACCTGACCCGAACGATGCAGCCCGGCCTTTTCCAACATCTGGACGATGTCCTCTTCACGGGCGCCGTCGAACACCGGAGACGCCACCGGAACGCCGTTCCGGATGTGCTCGGCCATCTCGATCAGCTGGTCGTCCGGCATGTCCTGGATGTCGTGCTTGAAGGACTTGTCGCCGTAGATGTCCTTCATCGCCTTCCGGAGATCGGCGGTCTTGCCGTTATCGTGGTGCAGCTTGTCGAGCATCTGCCCGACCTGCTTGCCGAGGCTGGAGCAAGCCCACCCCAAGTGGGTCTCCAGAATCTGACCGACGTTCATGCGCGAAGGCACGCCCAGCGGGTTCAGCACGATATCGACCGGGGTGCCGTCCTCGAGATACGGCATGTCTTCCGCCGGCACGATCTTCGAGACGACGCCCTTGTTGCCGTGACGGCCGGCCATCTTGTCGCCCGGCTGCAGCTTGCGCTTCACCGCGACGAAGACCTTGACCATCTTCATGACGCCCGGCGGCAGCTCGTCGCCGCGCTGCAGCTTCTCGACCTTGCTCTCGAAGCGCTTCTCGAGGGCCTGGATGCTCTCGTTGAACTGCTTCTTCAAGGCCTCGATCTCGGCCGCACGCTTGTCGGCCTTGACCGAGATCTGACGCCACTGGCCCGGCGTGAACTCGCTGAGGACCTTGTCGGTGATCTTGGTGTCGGCCTTCAGAGCCTTCGGGCCGCCGGCCGCGACCTGATTGAGCAGCAGCTCCTTCAGGCGCGAGTAGACGTTCCGCTCCAGGATCGCCTTTTCGTCGTCACGGTCCTTGGCCAGACGCTCGATTTCGGCGCGCTCGATGGCGAGCGCACGTTCGTCCTTATCGACGCCACGGCGGGAGAACACGCGCACTTCCACGACCGTGCCGGAAACGCCCGGCGGCAGACGCATGGAGGTGTCGCGCACGTCCGAGGCCTTTTCGCCGAAGATCGCGCGCAGCAGCTTCTCTTCCGGCGTCATTGGGCTTTCGCCCTTCGGCGTGACCTTGCCGACCAGGATGTCGCCCGGCTTCACCTCGGCGCCGATATAGACGATGCCGGCTTCGTCGAGGTTCTTCAGAGCCTCTTCACCCACGTTCGGAATGTCGCGGGTGATTTCCTCCTGACCCAGCTTGGTGTCGCGGGCCATCACCTCGAATTCCTCGATGTGGATCGAGGTGAAGACGTCGTCGCTGACGATCCGCTCGGAGATCAGGATCGAGTCTTCGAAGTTGTAGCCCTGCCACGGCATGAACGCGACCAGCACGTTGCGGCCCAGTGCGAGCTCACCGAGGTCGGTCGACGGACCGTCCGCAATGATGTCGCCGCGGTCAACGATGTCACCGACCTTCACCAGCGGACGCTGGTTGATGCAGGTGTTCTGGTTCGAGCGCTGGAACTTCAGCAGGTTGTAGATATCGACGCCCGGCGCCGCATGATCGGTCTCGTCGGTGGCGCGGATGACGATACGGGTCGCGTCCACCTGGTCGATCACGCCGCCCCGGCGCGCGCCGATGGCGACGCCCGAGTCACGGGCGACGGTGCCTTCCATGCCGGTGCCGACCAGCGGGGCCTGCGCCTGGAGGAGCGGCACTGCCTGACGCTGCATGTTCGAGCCCATCAGCGCGCGGTTGGCGTCATCGTTCTCGAGGAACGGAATGAGCGCCGCGGCAACCGACACGAGCTGCTTCGGGCTGACGTCGATGTATTCGATGTCGTCCCGGCGGGCCATGATGAAGTCGCCCGCGCGACGGCAGGAGATCAGGTCATCGGCCAGCTTGTTCTTGGCATCGACCGCGGCATTGGCCTGCGCGATCGTGTACTTGCCCTCTTCCATCGCCGACAGATAGATCACGTCGTCGGTCACATGGCCCTTCTCGACCTTCCGGTACGGGCTCTCGATGAAGCCGTACTGGTTGATGCGGGCGAAGGTCGCGAGCGAGTTGATCAGACCGATATTCGGACCTTCCGGGGTTTCGATCGGGCAGATACGACCATAGTGGGTCGGATGCACGTCGCGCACCTCGAAGCCCGCACGCTCGCGGGTCAGACCGCCCGGCCCGAGCGCCGAGAGGCGGCGCTTGTGGGTGATCTCGGAGAGCGGGTTGGTCTGATCCATGAACTGCGAGAGCTGCGACGAGCCGAAGAACTCGCGCACCGTCGCCGCAGCCGGCTTGGCGTTGATCAGGTCATGCGGCATGACCGTGTCGATCTCGACCGAGCTCATGCGCTCGCGGATCGCACGCTCCATGCGCAGCAGGCCGAGACGGTACTGGTTCTCCAGGAGCTCGCCGACAGAGCGGACGCGCCGATTCCCGAGATGGTCGATGTCGTCGATCTCGCCCCGACCGTCCTTCAGTTCGGTCATGACCATGAGGATCGCGAGGATGTCTTCCTTGCGGAGCACGCGCGTCTGGTCGTCGGCGCCCTTCGGATCGAAGCGATCCTCGGAGAGCACGGAGAGGCGCGAGTTCATCTTCACGCGACCGACCGAGGAGAGGTCATAGCGCTCGAGGTCGAAGAACAGGCCGTTGAACAGCGCCTCGGCGGTGTCCAGTGTCGGCGGCTCGCCCGGGCGCATGACGCGGTAGATGTCGATCAGCGCTTCCTCGCGGCCGGAGTTCTTGTCGGCGGCCAGGGTGTTGCGGATGTACGGACCGACCATCACGTTGTCGATGTTGAGGGTGGCGATCTCCTTGATCCCCGCCTCGTCGAGCTGGTCGAGCACCGCCTGGGTGATCTCGTCACCAGCCTCGATGAAGATCTCGCCGGTGTTCTCGTTGATGAGGTCGCCGGCCGAGAAACGGCCGAGCATCTCATCCGGCTGCACCAGCTGTTCCTTCAGGCCCTGCTCCTGCAGCTTCTTGGCGACGCGCGGCGTCATCTTGGAGCCGGCTTCCGCCATCACCTTGCCGGTCTTCGCATCGACCAGGTCGTTGAGCATCTTCATGCTCTTCATGCGGGTCGGATCGAAGGCCGTGGTCCAGCCCTTCTTCGACTTCGTGAAGACCACGCGCTTGTAGAAGAAGTTCAGGATCTCTTCCGGCGACATGCCGCCGAAACGACGATCTTCCTCGGTGAGCGGCTCGCCCTTGGCGATCTTCGCCGCCGCTTCCTTGCCCCAGAGGGCGAGCAGCAGCGTGGTCGCCGGCAGCTTGCGGCGACGGTCGATACGCACATAGGCAAGATCCTTGGCATCGAACTCGAAGTCGAGCCAGGAGCCGCGATACGGAATGACGCGGGCCGCGAACAGGTATTTGCCCGAGGAATGGGTCTTGCCCTTGTCGTGGTCGAAGAACACGCCCGGCGAGCGGTGCATCTGCGAGACGACCACGCGCTCGGTGCCGGCGACGATGAAGGTGCCGGAGCGGGTCATCAGGGGCATGTCGCCCATGTAGACGTCCTGCTCCTTGATGTCGCGGATGGAGCGCGCACCGGTCTCTTCGTCGGTGTCCCAGACGACCAGGCGCAGCGTCACCTTCAGCGGCGCTGCGAAGGTCATGCCGCGCTGCTGGCATTCCTCGACGTCGTATTTCGGCTCTTCGAGCTCGTAGCGCACGAATTGCAGTTCGGCCTTCTCCGAGAAATCGCGGATCGGGAAGACAGAACGGAAAACTTCCTGGAGGCCGATGCTCTGCCGGTTCTCCGCGGTCACGCCGATCTGCAAGAACTGGTCGTAGGAGCTTTTCTGCACCTCGATCAGGTTCGGCATCGTCGTGATTTCGGAGATCCGTCCGAAGGTCCTGCGGATACGCTTGCGGCCAGTCAGGGATTTGTTCATCGCATTCCTCGCGTCAGTTCGCGCCCGATCTCGAACGCCAAGTGCCGTATTCCCCGTCAGAATTTCTGTCCAGGCGGCCACGACGGCCGTTCCGATCGTTGAATATCGACGCCGATCGGAGCGTCATTTCAGGCGCGAATCGCCTGTCTTCTAGAAGGCGTGGAAGCGCCAAGCCTTGCGGCCGGCGCTTCCCCATCCCAATCGGCCTAAAGCAGGCCGGCAATCGAACTACTTCAGCTCGACCTTGGCGCCGGCATCTTCCAGCTTCTTCTTCAGGTCGGCGGCTTCCTGCTTGTTGACGCCTTCCTTCACGGGCTTCGGAGCACCCTCGACCAGGTCCTTGGCTTCCTTCAGCCCGAGACCGGTGATCGCGCGCACTTCCTTAATCACGTTGATCTTCTTCTCGCCGCCATCGACGAGGACAACGGTGAACTCGGTCTGCGCTTCGGCAGCCGGAGCGGCAGCGCCGCCACCAGCAGCCGCAACCGCGACCGGAGCCGCCGCCGAGACGCCCCAAGCCTCTTCGAGCTTCTTCGAAAGCTCGGCAGCCTCGAGGACGGTCAGCTTCGAGAGCTCGTCCACCAACTTCTGCAGATCAGCCATTTGTATTCTCCTAGTTTCGACTTCTAACGGGTTTGAACTTCTTCTGAGCTCGGGATCGGCCTGAAATCAGGCTTCGCCCTTCTTGGCATAGGCGCCAAAGACACGAGCCAGCTGGCCGGCGGGTGCCTGCAGGATCGTCGCCACGCGGGTGGCGGGAGTCTGCAGCATGCCGACCAACTTGGCGCGAAGCTCGTCGAGGCTCGGAAGCGTGGCCAAAGCCTTAATCGCATCCGGACCCAGCACGTCGGCGCCCATCGAGCCACCGACGATCTTGAGCTTCTCGTTGCTGTTGGCGAAAGTGACGGCGACCTTGGCGGCTGCAATCGGATCCGACGAATAAGCAATCGCCGTCGGACCTTTCAGCAGTTTCTCAAGACCTTCGTACTTCGTGCCTTTCAGAGCGAGCATTGCCAGCCGATTCTTGGCCACCTTGTAGCCGGCACCGGCGGCCCGCATCTTGCGACGCAGGTCGCTGACCTGGGCGACGGTCAGGCCGCTTTGCTGGGTGATCACCACCAGCTCCGCGTCCTTGAGCGTCTCCTGGATCTCGGACACCAGTTTCTGTTTGCCAGAACGGTCCACTGTTCGTCTCCGATATTGGCCCGGGACCCTGCCCTCAAAATCCTTGGCAGCGCCCGAACCGGTTACGATTGGACCTTCCGGAGCCGACCGAAATGGTCGGAGGTATCCGGAAAGTCCGGCGTACCTGTCCCAGAAGTTCAAGCCGCGTTCCGTCGAAAACCACCCGGATAACCTGGGCCGTGTTCACGGCGAAATCGCTTCAACTCCCGTCTATTGCAGGCGGGAACCGGAGTTCCCATTACCCTCTAAGAAGAGGACCAGCAGTCTCGGACAGGGCAGCGGGATCCAAAGATCCCGCCGATCCGTCGCCCTTCACTCGAAGAGCGACGGAATCTCTAAAATCACTCGGCAGCGGCCGGAGCATCGGCGCCCATCGACGCCACATCCAGCTTGAGGCCTGGGCCCATGGTCGAGCTGATGGACACCTTCTTCAGGTAGGTGCCCTTCGCGCCGGCCGGCTTCGCGCGGTTGACCGCGTTGAACAGGGCCTTCACGTTCTCGACGAGAGCCTTCTCGGTGAAGCTCGCCTTGCCGACGCCGGCATGGACGATGCCTTCCTTCTGCGCGCGGTATTCGACCTGACCGCCCTTGGCCGCCTTGACGGCTTCGGCGACGTCGTTGGTCACGGTGCCGAGCTTCGGGTTCGGCATCAGGCCGCGGGGGCCGAGAACCTTACCGAGCTTGCCGACGGTGACCATCATGTCCGGCGACGCGATCACGCGGTCGAAGTCCATTTGGCCCGCCTGGACCTTTTCTGCAAGGTCATCGGCGCCGACGATGTCCGCACCGGCCTTCTTCGCCGCTTCCGCCTTCTCGCCCTTGGCGAAAACTGCGACGCGGACCGTCTTGCCGGTGCCGTTCGGCAGCGAGATCACGCCGCGCACGTTCTGATCGGCATGCTTCGGATCGATGCCGAGGTTGAAGGCCATTTCGATCGTCTCGTCGAACTTCGCCTTCGCCCGCTCTTTCACCAGCTTCACGGCCTCTTCGACCGTGTAGAACTTGTTGCGGTCGATGCCCTTCACGGCCGCCTTGAAACGCTTGCCAGCCATGATCAGCCCTCCACCACTTGCAGGCCCATCGAGCGCGCGGAGCCCTTGATCATCTCCGCGGCGGCGTCGAGGTCATGCGCATTCAGATCGGCCATCTTCGTCTTCGCGATCTCGCGGCACTGGGACATGGTCACCTTGCCGACGAACGAACCGATGCCGGTCGTCTTCGAGCCCTTTTCGATCTTCGCGGCCTTCTTCAGGAAGTAGCTGGCCGGCGGAGTCTTGGTGACGAACGTGAACGAGCGATCCGAGAAAGCGGTGATCACCACCGGGATCGGCATGCCCTGCTCCAGCTGCTGGGTCGCTGCGTTGAACTCCTTGCAGAACTGCATGATGTTCAGACCGCGCTGACCGAGCGCCGGACCAACCGGCGGCGACGGATTGGCCTTGCCGGCCGGAATCTGCAACTTGATATAGCCTTCAATCTTCTTCGCCATGGTCCAACCTCATATTCGGATGGCCTAACGCCATCCTCGGGTTTCGTGGTCAAAGGCCCTGGCTGGCCTCCCACATGTTCCGACGGTCCCGCCGTCGGTCGGTCTCGCTCACAGCGCCGATACGGTCCTCAGACCTTCTCGACCTGCGAGTATTCCAGTTCGACCGGCGTGGCGCGGCCGAAGATCGACACCGCCACCTTGAGCCGGCCCTTCTCCTCATCGACCTCTTCCACCATGCCGGTGAAGGAGGTGAAGGGACCGTCGTTGACGCGAACCTGCTCGCCGACCTCGAAGATGATCGCGCGCTTCGGCCGCTCGATGCCTTCCTGCACCTGGTGCTGGATCCGCATCGCCTCGGCTTCCGAGATCGGCGTGGGCTTGCCCTTGCCGCCGAGGAAGCCGGTCACCTTCGGCGTGTTCATGACGAGATGCCAAGTCTCGTCGGTCAATTCCATCTTCACCAGCACGTAGCCCGGGAAGAACTTGCGCTCGGCATTCACCTTGCTGCCGCGCCGCATTTCCACGACCTCTTCGGTCGGGACCAGCACTTCTTCGACCAGGCTCGACATGCCCATCTGCGTGGCCTGCTCGCGGATCGACTGCGCGATCTTGCGCTCGAAGCCGGAGTAGACGTGCACCACGTACCAACGCTGCGCCATGGTCAGCCTCCGAAGCCCAGGATCCAGGTGATCAGGGTCGAAAGCGAGGCATCGACCGCCAGGAAGAAGATCGACGCCAGGACCACCATCACGAAGACCATGGTGGTGGTCAGCGTGGTCTCCTTGCGGGTCGGCCAGGTGACCTTCGCCACTTCGGTCCGGACCTGCCGGAAGAACTCGACCGGGCTCTTGCTTGCCATCTGCGCCATTAAATCCGTTTCTTTCCGCTCTCGTTTTCTCGTCGCTTCTTTCAGCTGCCCCCTTGGAGCCTGGCAGGGGCAGCAGGGATCGAACCCGCAACCTTCGGTTTTGGAGACCGACGCTCTACCAGTTGAGCTATGCCCCTATGCGCGACTGAATTCTTAAGCGGTTCCTCTGTCTCTTTTCAGTGCGATGGGCGGCCGGTGGTCCGGCCGCCCTTTCGCTCGAGTCTTCTGATCGAGTGGCTTACTCGATGATGCTGGCGACGACGCCGGCGCCGACGGTGCGGCCGCCTTCGCGGATCGCGAAGCGGAGACCTTCGTCCATCGCGATCGGTGCAATCAGATGCACCTCCATCGAGATGTTGTCGCCC
>Ga0209758_1000644_pt1 | contig 53122 bp, 64 predicted proteins | sample AraplaMF_Col_mMF_FD_184258 | JGI IMG/M metagenome (GOLD analysis project Ga0209758, IMG submission 184258) | Arabidopsis root microbial communities from the University of North Carolina, USA - plate scrape MF_Col_mMF (SPAdes) (version 2) | ecosystem: Host-associated > Plants > Roots > Endosphere... | reverse complement strand
AGGGAGTGGACGATTGCCTTCACCTGGGTTCTGGCCGCGCACGGCGTAAAGCGTAAGACAATCACTGATGAGCTTGTGGGATGCGCTGCTTTGGACGCCCTGAGCATCGTTCTATACACACGGGAACTTCAGCCCTACACCGTGACAGCGGATTCCATTGGGGTTCACCACAAGACCTATCGTCGCCTTCGGGACGGCGTAGCTCGTCGTCTGAAGTTGAGCCTTAACGAGTACTGGATTCGGCTCATTGTGGCCTATGGCTATATTTTGAATTATGAACGCAAGTGCGGATTACCCCAAGCTGCACTAGTCTGAAATAGTGGTCGAAAAGTGGTGACGAACCACCGGCCTCCGCCGCTGCGACCTAACGGCCAGCGGCACCTACAAGTTTTGGGTGGCAGCAGGTTAGACATTCGGCCATGTTGGCAAGCATGGCGAGGTCGGGAGAGGTCCGAAAGGTTAAAACCCTCTACAACCTTGGGAACCCGTGGCCTGTAAAGCCGACGCGTAGGCGTACTGCCATCCAGATTCATTGGGAGCCATCCATGACCGACGAAGACGATGTTGAGATTGTCGGCGAGATTGACCTGGAAGAAGACCACGGCGATGCCGATTGGGTCGTCTACAGTGGCGGCGGTACGGCCAATAGTGGGCAGTACATCTTTCCGCAGGGCGTCGGCGAGTTCTGCAAGGCCCGCGGTTTTGAGGCACTACACATTCCAGATAAGCCCGGCGACATCTACGGCCTAAGTGCAGAGGATGACCGATGGGTTGTGATTGGCAAAGGCAAGAGCAAGACCAACCTGACGGCGGTGAAGTGACATGGCGAAGCTGACGAGCAAGTAGCGCAAAGGGCTTCTGTCCAGTGACTTTGGACTTCCAGGCAGCCGTAAGTTCCCGATGCCCGATAAAGCTCACGCTGCCAATGCTAAGGCTCGGGCCAGTCAGTAGGAAGCCAAGGGCAACTTGTCCGCTTCGTCCAGAGCGAAGATCGATGCCAAGGCCAACAAGATCCTTGGTAGGGGTAAGAAGAAGTAACCATGTCTCAGGGGAATGAAATGCTCCGCGATGCCGCTATGGCCTCCCCGCTAGCGGCATTTTTCGGGGCGAGCTGGATTGCCGATATCCCCTGGGGGCCCATTTCCTATCTTCTGGCGAGCATCTACACCTCAATGCTTATCGTCCAGCTGGGATATAAGGGCATTAAGTGGCTGAAGGCGAGGCGCTATGGCAAGCACCCGTCTTAAGGTTGGGGCAGGGGCTGCTAGCCTGATTCTGAGTCTGGCCGCTGGTTTGGTGGTGCATTTCGAGGGCTATGTCCCCGAGACCTACGCCGACCCGGTAGGCATCCCGACCATCTGCTACGGCCACACGGGAGCCGATGTAAAGCCCGGCGAGAGGCTTGACCAGTTGCAGTGCGAGCAACTACTGCGCGGCGACCTGGCGGTTTCCTATGCGGCCGTACAGCGCTGTATCCACGTGCCGCTCAAGCCATACGAGGCTGCGGCATTTACATCCTTTACCTATAACGTGGGCGCCACCGCATTCTGCCAGTCCACGCTGGCTCGCAGGGCTAACTCTGGCGACATGCCTGGTGCCTGCGCAGAGATGAGCCGTTGGGTCTATTCAGACGGCGAGAAACTTCCCGGTCTAGTACGACGTAGGGCCGCTGAGCGCGCCCTGTGTGAGGGTAAGCAGTCATGAAACCGTTGGCGCATCTCCTGGTCATTGGATCTCTCCTGGCCTTTGGCGGGTGCGCCTCAAATCCGGTGGATAAAATCCATAAAGTTGCCGTCCATCTCACGATGGATAATGGCAGCTGTTCGGGTACTGTGGTTGGCAAGAACGCAATTCTGACTGCGACCCACTGTCTTGCGGTTGCCAAGACCCTCGCGGTAGATGGCATCCCAGTTCTTGTCTACAAAGCGTATGACGATAAGCACGATCATGTGCTGCTAGTCACAAGCCTGAGTTTCAGCGATGTCGCCAAGCAATCTCCCGGGACAAGACAGGGAGATTCAATCTATGTGATTGGAAACCCCGGCGAACTGGTTGATATGTATCGATCTGGATACGTCTCAGGTCACAAGCAGTTTCCGGAGGGAAACGTCACGTTGTACGACCTCAACGGCTACTTCGGCGACAGTGGGGCAGGTATCTTCAACCAGGATGGCAAGTTGGTTGGCGTCGTGTCGATCCTGTATCAACAGGTAGGCAGGGGCTATATGAAGGCCATGGGTTCATTTGACCTGGCTTTCACCGAAAAGCAGTGGCAAGAAGCCTTGAGCATCGATGTCACTCTGCACGGACTTACGCACTTGCAGAGTCAGGCCAACTGACCAAATCAGGGTGTAGCTCAGCCTGGCAGAGTCCTCGCCCTGGAAGCGAGTTGTCGGTGGTTCGAATCCTCCCGCCCTGACCAATCTATTCAATGAGGTCGCTATGAAGCTGATTTTATTGGCAATCGTGGCGATTTATCTATTCATCCTTTGCAAGTACGGGAAGCCGTGCGAATGAACGCGAACGATTTTTGCTATTGGCTCCAAGGCTTCGCGGAACTTGGCGATAAACCGCCTACCGCTGCCCAGTGGAAGATGATTCAAGAGCACTTGCAGCTGGTGTTCGTGAAAGTGACCTCGCCCATGCCGACGGTCATAACGGGCGACCCTATTTGGCAGACATTTCCGTACACGGCTGCTACTTGTTAAGCGCACTCTTAACTGTCGTTTATGTGAATAAAGTTCGCATCTGACATGTCTCGCATAAAGCTAATCGTCATTTCCGTTCTGTCAATCGTACTACTACTCGGCGGATGGCACTTCGCCCGCATTCACGACGAAGCCAAGCAATCCAAGGTTGAAATCAAGACTCAGAAGCAGATCACCAAACGCGCAAAGGCCCGGAGCCATGTTGAGCAGGAAACCCAGAAGCTTCCCGATGCGCCTATCCAGCGGATTGGCGATGCTGATTCTTCCACTGCTGCTGGCAAGTTGCGCGACTGGTCCCGCGACTGAGCCGAATAGTGGCTGTGAATGGCTCAAGCCCATCTATCCGAGCCAAGACGATGTTCTGACGGATGGGACGGCCAGGCAGATCCTCGATCACGACGAGGCCGGCAAGCAGATATGCGGCTGGTCTAAACCAACCAAGGAGACGAAATGAGCGTTCCCACCTGGCTTGCTGGTAGCACGGTTGTTATCTAGCGTTCGGCCAACGGCTACATCTGTATGCCACGCGTCGGTGCTGATCCGAGCGAATGCGTTGTGTTCGAGACCTTCGCTGCGCTGACCTACTACCTCGGCGTTAACTATCAACCTCCTGGCCCCTAATGGGCAAGGGAAGCAAGCCGCGGCCGTTGTCGGTTGACGAGAAGACCTTCGCCGACAACTGGTCACGCATTTTTGAATAGGGGACTAGCTCAACTGGCAGAGCGGCCGGCTCTAACCCGGCGGCGGCGTAGCCCTGTGCAGGTTCGACCCCTGCGTCCCCCGCCACTCCGGAAGATAATGACTAACTGGCGAAGGTTTAGAGAGTAGGTTCCGTAGCATGTCTGACTCTGGCTTCGCTGGGAAAAGTGTCATTGTCCTTACCTATGCGCTTGGTGAGCGTGTCTATCTGATCGACGCCGAGCGCTGGGGTCGAATCAGGGAAATCAATATCGCCTAAGGCGGCAAGTTGTATCTGGTTGCCTGGTTCGATGAGGAAAAGCGCCGCTGCGACAGCTGGTTCACCGAAGAAGAGCTAACGAAGAGTCCGCGATGAATGCTCTAGAGGCCACTGACGAACAGTCGGCCAGTCTAGTTCGAACATATGCCAAGGAGGACGAGCTAGCGATTCTGGTAAGGACAAACGGCAACGATGTCCGCGTGATCGCGCCTGCAGCTCAACGAGATGTGTTGGCTAAGATGCTTCGCATAGCCGCAAGCATGCTGGAAGAGCCGGCAAGCCAACGTTTCAACTGAGTCTAAACTAGAGGTGAACAGAAATGGCCGGACGTAAACCCGGCACTCCTAAGACGGGTGGCCGACAAAAGGGAACGCCTAATAAGCTTACATCTGACGTCAGGGCAATGATCCTTGAAGCGTTGGATAAGGCTGGTGGAGTCAGCTACCTAGTCAAGAAGGCTGAGGACAATCCCGCGGCGTTTCTTACCCTCCTCGGCAAGGTGTTGCCAATGCAAGTGTCTGGCGATCCAGATAACCCTCTAAGGGCCAGCATCACCGTGAGCTTCGTTGATAATGGCTGAGGCGCAATTTCCAGCCAAGCTCAGGCCATTGTTCAAGGCATGCCGCTATAAAGTTGCCCATGGTGGCCGAGGGAGTGCGAAGTCATGGAGCTTTGCGAGAGCATTGCTGATCTTGGCCGCCTAGAAGCAACTGCGAGTTCTCTGCACTCGCGAGGTGCAGAAGTCCATCAAGGACTCTGTGCATAAGCTTCTTGGCGACCAGGTACAGGGGCTTGGGCTTGGTGCGTTCTACGAGGTCCAGTAGAGCGTCATCAAGGGCGGTAACGGCTCGGAGTTCATCTTCTCCGGCCTAAGCGACCAGACGGCGGAGTCGATCAAGTCCTTTGAGGGTGTTGACATTGTTTGGGTCGAAGAGGCTCAGGCGGTAAGCGACCGTAGCTGGTCAATACTCATCCCAACCATTCGCAAGGATGGCTCGGAGATCTGGGTGAGCTTCAACCCAGAGCTTGATACAGATCCAACCTGGGTCAGGTTTGTGGAGAACACGCCTCCCGATGCCTGGGTTGTGGAGGTCAACTACCACGACAACCCATGGTTCCCTGAGGTGCTTGAGAAAGAGCGTAGTCATGCCAAAGCCACCTTGCCGGATGCCGAATACAGGAACATCTGGGAAGGCAAGTGCAAGCCGGCAATCACTGGTGCGATCTATGCTGACGAGGTTGCATCAACATAGACTTCTGACAGGATATGTGAGCTTCCCTATGACCCGGCGAAGAAAGTGCATGCAATCTTCGACCTCGGATGGAACGACAAAATGTCGATCATCCTGTCCCAAAGGCACGTGAGCCAACTGAGGATCATCGAGTACATTGAGGACAGCCACAAAACTCTCGACCACTATTCGGCCGAGCTGAAGAAAAAGAACTGGAATTGGGGAACTGTCTGGCTTCCGCATGATGGTCAGCACAAGGACTACAAGTCAGGCAAATCAGCAGAACAGATCATGCGCGAGCTTGGATGGGATGTTCGAATCATTCCCAACCAATCCATCGAGTCTGGCATTCGCAATGCTCGCCGAGGATTTGCCTAGACCTATTTCGATAGGTCTAAGACAGACCGCCTAGTTCAATGTCTAAAGCGGTATCGACGCGGCGTGCCGACGACCACTGGCGAGCCAGGCGCACCAGTACACGACGAGTGGAGTCATGGGGCTGATGCCTTCCGATACCTTCACATTGTGGCACCAAGCCTGAGTAACGAGGACTGGTCCACCAAGACGCTTAACTATCCGAGCCTAGCCACCGCATGAGCTACGAACAGTACGACGACGCCGAGGCCATAAAGAAGAACAATGGCCCGATGGATGACAAGTAGCTTTGCGTCCTGATTGACCATGAGCGCTCGAACGGCATTGGCCTGAACGATTAGCTGGCCTCTGATCGCGCTAAGGCGATGGCTTTCTATGTTGGCGAGGCTAAGGGCATCCTGGCCCCACCCGACGTTGACGGTCGTAGCAAGGTCGTCAGCAAGGAGCTAATGGAGGTGGTTGAGTGGGCAATGCCGGTGTTCATGCGCATGTACTGCGGCACTGACGACATAGTCAAGTTCGAGCCCGAGGCGATGGGCGACGAGAAGGCATGCAACGACGCCACGGAGTATTGCTCCTATCTACTGCATCGCAAGAACCCTGGTTTTGTCGTCCTTCACGACGCCATCAAGTCAGCCCTGATTAGCCGCATTGGCGTCGTGAAGGTCTATTGCGATGAGCGCTGGGATGAGCGAGAAGAGCATTACGAGAACCTTTCACAGATTGATGTGCAGGCGTTGTCCGCCGACGAGTTTGTCGACCTGGTGAGTGTGGAGGAGGTGCAATAGACCGACGTTTCCATGGTCAATGGGCAAGCAGGTGATGCTCAACAGCAGCCCGTTGTATATAACGCCACCGTCAAGCGCAAGGAGCAGAAGCGCTAGTTCAAGGTCGAAGGCGTGCCGCCAGAAGAGGTTTGGTTCTCGAAGGATTCTCGCTATATCGATGGTCTTCGCTGCATAGGTCACGATGTGCGCCGGACCATTTCCGATCTGCTTAGCCTTGGTTATGACGCGGATAAGGTATATACGCTCCCAAAGGGCACTCTTGGCGACACCTACGGTGAGAAGTACGAGCGTGAGCGCTATGACGGCTCATGGAGCATTGACGAAGACGACTCGCTTGACATCAGTCAGCGCATTGTGATGCTGAATGAGTGCTACATCCGTGCTGACTACGACGGCGATGGTATTGCCGAGTATCGCCGCGTGGTGAAATGCGGGACGGTCGTGTTCGAGAATGAGGTGGTGGAAGACCACCCGTTCGCCATATTCTCGCCAGTCCTGATGCCGTACAAGCTGATCGGCCTGTCCATGTGGGACTTGGTTGAAGATCTGCAGCGCATCAAGACGGCGATTACCCGCCAATACCTCGACAACCTTTACCTGGCAAATACGCCCCGTACGGCAGTGGTTGAGGGGCAGGTGAATCTAGATGACCTTCTGAATCCACGGCCTGGCGGCCTGGTTCGCACCAAGGATCTGAACGCCCTTGACGTTATCCAGACGCCGGATATTGGCGCCCAGGCGCTAAGCGGCATCCAGTTCTTCGATGGGGTGCGAGATGCCAGGACTGGCATCAAGGAGTTCTCGCAGGGCTTGGTCGGGAATGAGCTTAGCAAGTCCAAGATCGGCTCCGAGGGACTTTAGCAGCTCATGGATCAGGGTGCTCAGCGTGTAGAGCTGATGGCTCGCGTGTTTGCCGAGACTGGCGTCAAGCGTATCTTCCAGCTGCTACTGAAACTTGTTACCTAGTATCAGGACCGCCAAGAACAGGTCCGTATCTCCGGTAAATGGATGACCATCGATCCGCGAGCATGGAAGAACAACTACGACATGACAGTTTCGGTTGGCGTTGGCACGTCATCCAAGGACAGGCAACTTGCCATGTCGATGCAGCTACTTTAGGTCCAGGCCCAAGCCGCGCAATATGGACTGGTGCAACCACAGTAGGCCTACAACGCCCTGGAAGACATGGCGAGCGCCATGGGCAAGAAGGACGCTTCCCGCTATTTCATGCCGCCAGACCAGGCGCAGTAGCAGCCGCCTCAGCCATCTGAGTCTGATAAGCAGATGCAGTTGGAGCAGTACAAGGCACAAAGTCAGGCTCAACTGCAGTCCCAGAAGCATCAGAACGATGCTTAGCTGGAAGTGCTCCGTCAGCAGGCGCAGGCAGCACAGCAGCAGCATGAAAAGCAGCTAGAGGCCGAGCGAAACCAGCTAAAAATGGAGCAGGATGAGCGCTTGGCCACCATCAAGGCGCAGCTAGACGCCGATCTTGCGCGCTACAAGGCAGAGTTGCAGGCACAGACACAGATCGAGGTGGCCCGCATCAACGCTGAGGCCCGGATTGCAGCCGCCAAGTCCATGGGTGCCAAGGATGCTTCAACAGCAGACGAAACGGTCGACTACGAAGAGCGGAATGAACAGGCATGACCGACGATAAAACTGAGCTTGAAATCAAACGCGGACATGATGCTGCACAGCTTCTAGGGCACCCCATGCTGGTTGATGCATTCCATGACATCGAAACGGAGATTGTGAACAAATGGCAGACATCTCCAGCCCGCGACGCGGAAGGCCGCGAAAAGTTGTGGACCATGCTGCATCTTCTGCGGCGGGTCAGGGCGCACCTGGAAGCGCATGTGGAGACCGGAATGGTGGCTCAGGCGACGCTGGCGCAGAAGGTGGCCCGCGCAACTGGCATGAACTCGACGCCATTTTAAGGGAGGTAGAAAAGGGGCTAAAGCCACTGACTATCTGCCGAATCTGGGTGCCCTTTAAGGCGCATCCCGTTTGGCATGGAATCCATGCTGGCGCACCCGTAGAAACAGGCACATGGAGGGTGCGTTTGAACAACGGACAAGACATTTCACCCTAACCACCGAGGTAATCCCATGAGCAATCCGGAAGCGGAACTCGAAGAAGGGCAGGCCAGCAACCAGGAAACTGAGCTGACCGAAGATGACATCCTGAAACGCCTTGAGCCAAAGGGCGAAGAGGAGCAGGAATAGGAAGAGGGCGGCCAGGAAGGCTAGGAAGATGATCCCAAGGATGATAAGCAAGAAAAGCCGGCAGAAGACCCACTAGATGCGTGGCTTGGCAATAAACGTAAGGTCACCGTCCAGGGTGAGGAACTGGAAATTACTGCCGACGAAGCCTTTAAGGGCTACATGAGGCAGCAGGATTACACGCGCAAGACGACCGAAGCGGCAGAGCTAACCAAACAAGCGACGCAAGAACGTCAGTTTGTCCAGCAGGAATACGCACAGCGTATCACCCAGCTCGACAACCTGTCAGCGGCGCTCTATCAGGAGCTTGTCGGGAATCAGGCCGAACTTGCCAAGCTTATCGAGTCCGATCCGCAGGAGTATTTGCGGCAGCAGCAGCGCATGTCACAGAAGGCGGCGATGCTGAATCAGGTAGACCAGCAACGTTAGGCCATCGACCAGATTAGGAAGAACGAGGAAGAGAAAGTCTTCCACGAATCCGTCAAGGTTAACGAGGCAAAACTTCTGGATGCATTGCCCGATTGGCGTGACTCAACGAAGCGTGGTGCTGAGCAGCGAGAAATCGCCCAGCATCTCATTTCGCTAGGTTATTCGCCCGATGAGCTGAACAGTTTGACCGACCATCGCGCTGTCCTGATCGCCCGCAAGGCGATGCTTTGGGACAGGGCTCAGGCTGTGAAGTCCAAGCAGGCTCAGGAGGTCAAGACTCCTCCGAAGGCCATCAAGCCTGGCACAGCCAATTCCCCCACTAACGCCAAGCAGCAGCAGGTTCAGCAGCTCGCCCAGCGCGCCAAGCGCACGGGAAGGGATGACGACGTGCTAGCACTGCTCATGGCTCGCTCAGATAGAGGCCAATCATGACCATCGTTGCAAACACCTATACCACCTACACCGCTATCGGCTAGCGCGAAGACCTGTCGGATGTCATCGACATCATTTCGCCTACCGATACACCGCTGTACTCCGCACTGAAGAAGTCCAAGTGTTCCGCTCGATTCTTCGAGTGGCAGACCGACGCGCTGGCTTCGGCGGCAAACAACGCCCAGCTGGAAGGTGACGACATCAGCTCGTTCACGGCCGTATCTCCGAGCACGCGCTGGGGTAACTACACCCAGATCAGCTACAAGAACTTCATCATCTCCGACACGGAAGAGGTGGTTGACAAGGCGGGTCGCAAGTCGGAAATCGCCTTCCAGAAGATGAAGAAGATGAAGGAACTGAAGCGCGATGCCGAGGTTGGCATCATTGGCAACCAGACCTTCAACGCGGGCGCTACGGGCACTGCCCGCCAGACCCGAGGCCTAGCTGGCTGGATCACCTAGGGCTCTGTGGGTGCCGGTACTGGCGCCTTCCCGATCCCATCCAGCAATACCGCCCCGGTGGCTGGCACTGCTCGCGCGCTGACCGAATCGCTTGTCAAGTCGGCCATGCAGACCGCATATACCGCTGGCGGCCAGCCTAGCCTGCTTCTGGTCCGCCCCTCGGACAAGGTGATTTGCTCGACCTTCTCGGGTAATGCTACCCGCTTCGAGCAGTCCGACAGCAACGAGCTGAACGCTGCGTTCGACTTCTACGTGACCGACTTTGGCCGCCTGAAGGTCGTGCCTGACCGTTTCTTTGGCTCGGAGGCGTCTGCCTACCTGCTCGACCTGGATCACGTCTCCTTCAAGACCCTGCGCAATGTGGAGGCCAAGCCTCTGGCAAAGACGGGCGACGCGGAGAAGATGCTCATCACCTGGGAATACGGCCTGCAGATGGACAACAAGGACGCCCACGCGGTGATCCGAGATCTGACCTGACGGTCTTAACGAGGGGGCTTCGGCCCCCTCTCTTTTGGGAAATGACATGTCTTTCAAGAGCCCGATCATCTGCCTTGATGTGAACCTCACCGGCGTGAATATCACGACTGGCGCAGCGTCGGCATCGGCAACTATCCCCAATAACCAGGCCGGCCAGGTGGCGAAGTACGTACGCATCGCTGCTACCGCTAATGCCCATGTCAAAGTTGGCAAAACAACGGCTACGGCAACGGCTACCGACATGCTAGTGACGCCAAATGAGGCGATTATCCTCAATGTGACTGGTAGTGACACGATTGCCGCGATTCAGGACTCAGCTGCCGGCACGGTCAATGTGGTGCCCATCGAATGGGCATAACCACCAAACTTCATATGGACGGCGAAAACGCCATTCTTAATCGCCTTCAGGACGTTGAGCCGGTTATCAATTACGCCCATGGCGCTCGCTAGGTGGGAGCGGTTGGTTCTGGTGAGATGAGGCACGCCGCTCGCGTTCCCGCCGTTCTGGTTGAGTCCTATTGCAACCGAAATGGCATCTCTATGCATGAGTTCATGGCGAACGACGAGCATATATCTCGCCTTCTAAATGATCCTGCCATTGCTGCGTTCAGAATCTGGAAGGGTAAGGTCTAATGATTAACGACTACGCCACGCTACAGGACGCCATCGCCCGTTGGCTTGCGCGTACTGACCTTGCGCTATCCATTCCAGACTTCATCATGCTTGCTGAGGCAAGGATCAATTCTGACCTCCGTACTCGATCGTAGCAAGCATAGGCTAGCGGCACGTCGTCAAGCCAATAGGTTGCGCTTCCGAGCGATTTTAGGCAGATGGAGGCTTTCATCATTTAGCTTGGTGGCATCGAAACAGCGTTGCACCCATTGTCTCCCGAGCGAAGCACCAACGCATCAATCACGACTGTACCAAGTGGCTATTGGATCGGTGGCAACACGCTATATTTGAACTGCAATACCGACTATGACTATCGGATGGTCTATTTCTCTGGCGTTCCTTCACTGAGCGCTTCTTCCACTTAGAACTGGCTCGTCGTAGCTAACCCGAATGTGTATCTGTATGCGTCACTTTTGGAGGCTGCAGCCTACATGCAGGATGACGACCGCATTCCCATCTGGCGCTCAGGCTATGAGAACGCCATGGACGCTCTCAGGCGACAGGATGACTATGCACGCTATAGCCCGACGCCTCGGCAGCGCGTTGACTTCGTGGTGCACTGATGCGCATTGAGCTTCAAGGGTTTGCCCCCGACCTTGATCCAGCCACGCCGGGTGTCATTACGGACTGCGACCTAATCGTCCCATCGACACAGGGGTTTACGGCCGCCAACAGCCGTGTAGATGTTGGGCTTGCAGCCCTGGATAGCGCCTGTAAGGGCGCCTATGTGGGGACGCTTCTCGATGGCTCTAAGCGCATCGTGGCCGGCACATAGGCAAAATTGTGGGATGTCACAGCTAGCGCATGGGTGGACCGGAGCCAAGCGGGCGGATATACCGGCCTGAATCGCTGGCGATTCACCATGTTCGGCAACAATGTCCTCGCCACGAATCGAGCACAGCGCATTCAATAGGCTGCACCAAGCGCTAGCTTTGCAGATATCGCTACTGCACCCGCTGCGGCGGTGATGTGCTCCGCGTCAGGCTTCGTCCTGGTTGGCGATGTTTCTGACCTTACTGGCTCATTCGGCGACCAGCCCGATGGATGGTGGTGTTCTGGGTTGTTCAACCAGGCCGTATGGACGCCATCTGTTGCTACGCAATGTGCCAATGGTCGACTGGTAACGGCTCCTGGCCGCATCACGGCTATGCGAGAGCTTGGTGACGATGTGGTGGCCTATAAAGCCCGCTCGATGTTCCTCGGTCGCTATGTTGGTCCACCCATCGTATGGAGCTGGCAGCGAATACCTGGCGATATCGGCTGTTCAGGGCAAGAATCGGTTGTGGTGGTCGGATCATCTCATTTCTTCATAGGGCCAGCCGACATCTACGTCTATGACGGCACGGTTCCTCGGTCGATTGGTGCTCCAATTAGGCACTGGTTTTTCCAGTCGCTCAACGGTTCCCAGCGATCCAACATCATCGGTGCGGCCGACTTGGCCCGCGATCTGGTTTACTGGTACTACCCATCGGTAGCTTCAACCACTGGCACATGCGATAGCTGCATTGTCTACAACATCCGCACTAATCAGTGGGGAAGGGCATCGCAGAGCATTGAATCGGCCGTTGAATATGCCTCGGGTGCTGTCACCTATGATGGCCTTGGAACGCTCTATTCAACCTACGACAATCTGCCGAATATCGCCTACGATTCGCCGTTCTGGATCAGTGACCAGACCGTTCCTGGCGTCATTGGAACGGACCATAAGCTCTACTCTCTCACCGGTAGCCCTGGCGCGTCCTATTTGGTATCTGGCGACTTTGGCGATGAGACGAATTGGAGCATGTTTAAGCGCGCCACTCCGCGCTATCGCACGCAGCCATCATCCGGCACAGGAACCAACTATTACCGCGGCAACCTTGGCGTCACGCCCACCCAAGATCAGACGATTGCTCAGTCCTCATAGGCTCGCTTCGACTTCCGACGCATTGCGAGGTGGCATCGAGTGCGTTTTGACTGGACCGGGCCTGTGTCATTGAACGGTCTGGACGTCGACCTGCAATAGGCGAGCCGAGAATGAGGATTTAGACCGATCCCCGCCTGCCGCAAGATCTACAGCAGCAGGTGTTGCGCCTAACGCAACTGCTTCGAGACGTGACATTTCAGCTTAACGCCCTATCTGAGGGCTAGATCTGGGCTGTCACCAACGCCTATACGGCGGTTCCTGCGTCAGGCAAATGGAATCAGGGCGACTTTGCCGCAAATAGCGCGCCCACTGAGCTTGGCACAGCCGGCTCGAAATACATCATCAGGGGTTGGAGGTGCACCGTTTCGGGTGATTTCTCCGCTACATCCCCAACTTTTGTCCAAGAACGCGCACTTACGGGAAATTGAATGCTTCCGATGATTTCTGGCGTCACCGCCGATGGCAAGATGAAGTTCCAAGCCGTGGCAATTCATCAAATTAGGCAGTATTGGCCCTAGATCTTGCCAGGCATTCAGCAGATCCGAGACTCCAATAGCGAACCGTGGATGTCTGAGGATGTATATGCCGCCCTTCAGGCCAACAAGGCAACACTGTACGCCTTCCATGCCGAAGATGGCCATTTGGATGGGTTTGTTGTGTGCGAGATCGTCGTCATGCCCTTCGGTAGCGGGGCTGACCTAAACATCTGGCTTGGCTGGTCCGACAGCAAGGGTCAGGGTCATTACGGCATTGAGGTAGCGAAATATGTTTAGGATGCAGCCGGCCTGACCAGAACCTTATTTTGGACGCCGCAGGATGCGTCTTGGGTGAACAAGTACCGTCGTATCACGAGCCTTTACGAGGTCTAATCATGGGTGGCAGCTCGCAGCCGAAAAACACGACGACCACGACCTAGGTGCAGTTGCCTTAGTGGTTGTCGACGGACTATCAGAACTACATCAATCAGGCTCAGAACATCAACAATAAGCCGTATCAGTAGTACGGTGGAGAGACTGTCGCAGCGCCCACCGAAGATCAGTACAAATCCCTATGGCTAGCCCAACAGGGCGCAGCGGGTCAGCTCGGCAGCCAGCAGAATCAGCAGAACGCCCTGCAGCAGATCTTGGGCGGCCAGTACGGCGTCAACCCTGGTGCCAATCCCCTCACGGGACAGACGACGCAAGTGGGGACGAACCAATACGCCGGACAGAACCCCTATCTCGGCCAGATGGTGAACCAGGCGCAGCAGAGCATTGTGGACAGCTACAACAAGAACACCTCTCCGGCGCTGGCGGCTTAGTTCGCCTCCAATGGGGCGTTCGGTGGTAGTGCCTACAACGATGCCATGCAGCAGTCCCAGAACACCCTCGCCTAGAACCTTGGGCAGGTATCTACGAGCCTCTACGGCCAGGACTACCAGAACCAGCAGCAGCTGGCTGAGAACGCCATCAATCGCAATGTGCAGGCCCAGCAGACCGACTTGGCACGTAACGCCGGCCTCTATCAGCAGGACATCGCCAATCGCATGGGAGCGGCCCAGCAGAACGCAGGGCTCATCCTCAATGCCTCGCAAGGCGTCACGGGTGCGAATGCGCTGCAGAGCCAGTTCTTGGGGCAGTACGGCAATCTGTCGCCTACGGTACAGAACTACAACTAGGGCGTTATGGATCAGGCGGCGAACAATTGGTACAACCAGACGTATGGGTATGACCAGCAGCGCCTAGCGAATATGGGGCAGGCACTCAATTCCGTGCAGGGTGCGTTCTAGGGGCAGCAGACGACTGGTTTGAATCCAGCCTATAAGCCACGAAGCACTGGGGGTGCCCTGGCCTCGGCGGCCGGCGGTGCTGCTACTGGCATGGCTGTTGGAGGTCCATGGGGTGCAGCCATCGGTGGCGGCGTCGGTCTACTTGGCTACTACCTCTGAGGACAATACATGAACAGTTTCAATTTCCTCTCTGGCATGCAGGCATCTCCGCAAGTTGGCTATCAGATTGGCTCGTATGGCTGGCCTCAGCAGTATCTCGGACAGGCTCCGGCTATTGCTGATCCGAGCCAATGGACAAACGGCGGCTTCAACTTTGCCACTGGTGAGCAGGGCGGCATTCCTAACTACGCCAATGGCCCGCTATCGAATCAAGGTGCCGCCGGTTTTGGTTTTGGTGATAGGTTGCGGAGGGTTATGGCTTCCTAGGGCATGTCATCGCAAAATCTCGGCCTTGGTGGCCTACAAATGATGCTCAACGGCTGGGGGAGTCATAGCTAATGGCTTGGTATAGCGGTCTATTCGGTGACACCAGTGGCCTGAGCGATCAGGATCAGCAGAAGATCGCCAATTAGGGCCTGCTTCGAGCGGGTTTGGGCATTCTTGCAGCTAACGGCCAGCCTGGTACCACACCATTTCAAGCTCTCTCTGGCGGCATTCTCGGCGGCCTTGATAGCGTCCAGCAGGGCGCGACCAATCTGCAGAATTCTCGATACCGCCAAGCGGTCATGCAGTCGACTATGGCTGATATGCAGCGCAAGCAGCAGATGCAGGCTATCGCAAAGAAATATGTCAAACCTGATGGAACATTCGACATGAATGGATACCAGTAGGAATTGAGCGGCCTCGATCCTGCGGCGGCTATGGAGCTTCACCAGAATCAGCTGCGAGGTTAGCTGTATGAGGCTCAGGCCAAGGATGCAACTGCCAAGGCTAATGCCAAGATGACGCGTGAAGTCAAATCCAACAGCAATGTATTGACGCAGGAGTTCGATCCAGCGTCGGGCAAGTGGAACACCATCGCCACATCTCCCGAATGGAACCCGCGACAGATGGGCGAAGTCGGCGGAGGTGGGCGTGGCGCTCTTGGTCCTGGCGCATTCCAGCTCATTCAGGGTTAGGACGGCCAGTACTACAACATCAACAAGGTGACCGGCGAAATCACTCCGATTTCTGTAGGCGGCCAGGGTGTCACGGGCGCTAACGCGCTTCGTAGCCAGCAACAGGAGCTTAAGAACGCCGATGCTGCCTCATCTGCTGAAGGTGGTGTCGCCTCGTTCGACATCGCCATGAAGTCGCTCAATAACCTAAAAACAGATCCTGGCCTTAATAGTGGAACGGGCCTTACTGGCGTGGTTGCACGCAACGTCCCTGGCACGGACGCATTTACATTCGCTCGCAATTTGGAGGCTTTCAAGGCCCAAACCTTCCTTCCGCAGGTATAGAACCTGCGTGGCATGGGTCAGTTGTCTGATGCCGAGGGCAAGAAGCTTTCCGACTCCATCGGAGCGCTTGACCCGGGCATGAGCAAGAAAGCTTTCCTTGACAGTATTGACAACATCCAGAGCACGCTTGAACAGGCTCGTTAGCGAGCAACTCGCAAATCTTCTCGCGTGCAACAGGTGACCGGCGGCCTCGGTGCTGCATCAAATCCATAGCAGCCAATCACTTCACCCGATCCACTTGGGATCCTTAAATGAGCGTACTTGACGACTTCAGGAAGCAGAATCCGCAGTATGCGGATATCTCTGATGGCAAGCTCGCGTCAGCTATTCGCAAGAAATACTATGCGGATATGGACCCAACGGAATTCTACCGACGCACCGGCCTTAACCATCTTGTTGGCGTAGACAATTCGCCTGGTGGACTTACCGAGCAAGATACCCAACCAAGCATGACCGCGCAGTTTGGTCGCTCCATGCTGCGCACTGGAAAGGCATTCGGTGAGGGTGTGACGGGTACGCTAGATCTGCTTGCGACACCATTTCGTGCGGGCATTAATGCCGTTGCCCCAGAGGGTTATAAGGCAGGAACGGCTACTGACCTACTCGATAGCAGTATCCAAGGGGCTGCTCCGGGGATGGATTTGCAGCCTTAGGGCACTGCCGAGCGCTATTCCGATGCCATTACTCGTGGCGTTGGTGGGGCAGCAACGGGAATGGGGATTGGTGGCGGCTTGGCGGCCAGCGCATCACCTGTCGCTGCGGCAGTGGGTCGCGGTCTTCTGGCAAATCCCGGTGGTTAGTTGGTCGCTACCACGACCGGCTCAACGGGGTCGCAGATTGCTAAGGATGCCGGATTTGGTCCGCTTGGTCAGTTTGTGGGGGGGCTTGGTGGTGCACTCCTACCAACTGCCCTAGGAGCTGGCGCAACCGGAGCGAAGAATGCTATTGGCGCAATGATGGCCCCCAATGCCGAGCAGTAGGCGCTCGCACAGGCCGCACTACAGCGGGGCATTCCGCTGAAGGCGTCTCAGGTGAATGGCGGTCAGTTTGGCAAATACCTTGATTCCGTTACTGGCATTGTCCCTGGATCGGGTGCGAAGGCTTTCGATCAATCGCAGCGTGACGCCTTCAATCGTGCCGTTGGTCGCACCATTGGTGCTGATCCAGCGGCCAGCAAGATCACAGATACCGTGTTTGCTGGTGCCAAGCGTGATGTATCCAACACCTATGATGATCTGTGGAACAGGAATAGCCTTAACTTCACACCTTAGCTATAGCAGGACTTCCAGAGCACGATCACTAATGCCGCATCGGCCAAGCCGGAGATCCTGTCCAAGATCCAGGGCTACTGGTCACGCATCACCAACGGCATCTAGCAGGATGCCAACGGCAATATTGTGCTTCCAGGATCGCGGTTTAAGCAGATTGATACCGACATGGGGCGTGATGCGATCAGCTCCGATCCCGAGGTGAGGCACTACATCGGACAGCTTCAGGATGGCCTAAGGCAGGCCATGGGGTAGTCCATGAATGCTCAGGACCAGGCTCTTCTCGGGCAGGCCAACCAGCGCTGGGGAGCCATCAAGACGCTTGCTCCGGTGGTCGCAAAGGCAACAACTGGCGATGTAAGCCCATCGCTGCTCCAATCGGCCGTGACGAACAATGCCTCCTCCAAAATGGCGATGGCGACGGGTAACCGTGGCGAGCTAGGCACGCTCGCCAGAATCGGTCAGGGACTTCTGAAAGAGCCACCACAATCCGGTACCGAGCCGAGGATGATGGTTAGAAACTTCCTAGGAGGTATTGGCAGCCTCGGCGGGGCGTTGGCTGGTGGATCTGTTTTGGGCGCTACTGGAACTGCCCTTACGGGTGCTGGTGTGGTCGGCGGTTCCCGTATCGTCCAGGGACTTCTGCGCGATCCCTCCATTGTCGGCCGGGCCGCAGGCATGCCTGTGGCTACACCAAATTACCTAAACCAGTTGCCGTGGCTTGCCGCTCAGCAGCCTTCCTACTCGTTGCTTCAGGGGCCATAGCCGCCGCGTTGATCGAGCTTTTGGCGCATGGCTGTTGTCCCATACGGGTTACCTAGCGCCCTGTCCATGGCACGCAAGTGCAATGCCCGATAGAGCCTAATTTCAGCCTTCTCGGCGAGCCATAGAACAATGGCTTTCAGGGTAAAGACGACTACCCAGAACGCGCCAAGGCCGAGGATGATGGCTGCAAGGATAAATACCGAGTCCATCTGACCTTCCTGTGAGATAAATACATGCCAGTACCTACCAAAATGGCGGATCTTTTCACCATCGCCGCCTCCAACAGCCCGGCCGGATCAGACTCCATCGGAAATAGCCTGGATGATTACCTGAGGGGCATTTAGGCCATTATACGCTCCACCAATGCCCTTGCTTCGGCGACGGTAGCCGCGGCCTCCACGACCGATATCGGAGCAGCTGACGCCGAGTCCATTCAGATCACCGGCACGGCCTCGATTACCTCGCTCGGCACGGTGGCAGCCGGCATTGTGCGGGAATGCCGCTTTACGGGCACCCCTACACTGGTCAATTCCAGCTCTCTCGTACTTCCTGGCGCAACCAATATCACGGTAGCTGCGGGAGACGTCCTTCGGTTCCGTTCTCTGGGCTCCGGTAACTGGGTCATGGTGGGTGGATCTACGCCTTATGGTTACCTACCGTTGGCCGGCGGTACGCTAACTGGCAACCTGAATGTCACCAGCGCCAATATCCAGCTCAATGGCGGCCAACTTATCTCCAACACGACCACGCCAGGCGACCGATACCATTACGTCTATACCAATGGCCTGGCGCGCTGGCGCTTCGGCGGCACTAGCGACGCTGAGGCCGGATCCAATGCTGGCACTAACTTCGCTCTGACGTCCTTCAACGACGCCGGCACATTCTTGGCTTCAGTGATGGCCGCCAATCGCGCCACTGGCGTATGTGCATTTAGTGCCCGCCCGACATTCAATGGCAACGCGGCGTGGGATGTCGGCAACCTTCCAACACCATTGGACAAGACGGCTGGCGGCACGGTATCTGGTCAAACAACCTTTACTGGCGGCCTTTCTGCCAGCGGCCGCTCTACCAGCATCGGCAATGTCAATCTAGGCGGCCAGTCCTATGCAACGATCAATTGGGCCGGCGGAACTTTCTATGTGGGTACGAACTTCTCGAACGGAGGGGCTGAAGTCGACTTCTTCAACGCCTTTTCTTCCGGCGCTGGCTTCAACTTCTACAAGTCGAATGGTTCGGCCTTCTCTCTTCTTTCCAGCCTGAATAGCTCCGGTGTATGGAGCGCGACTGACTTCCAGTCCACCTCAGACGCAAGGCTCAAGAGCGACATCTAGCCCCTAAAGCGCGGCCTGAATGAGTTGAAGCAGATGCTTCCTCGCGAATATGAGAAGGATGGCAGGAAAGAGCTTGGATTCCTGGCCCAGGAGGTTCGATAGGTGGCTCCCGAGGCGGTAGCGGAGCGCGACGACGGCATGTTGACGGTCTCACCCATGCAGCTAAGCGCCCTACTTGCCTCCGCTGTTCTCGATCTGGACCGGCGCATGGCAGAGAAGGGCATCTAATGGCGGTTCCGTCTAATCCCAAGTTGAGTGACGTGTGCACGGAGTTCCTTGCCCCTGTGACGACACCGCTTTCTGCCTTCGTCCGTGGTGGCTCTTGGGTGCCTAACACGGGTGCCAATGCGGGCGTCCCCACAGCTCTCCCGGTGCTGCTTTCCTAGCTTGCTGGGGCGGTGAGATATGTGAACGTATCCGGATCTGCCACGCCATCATCAATCAGTAGTGCCTCATCGGCGAAGGGAACCTTTGCCATTGGCACGGTGACGATCAACGGATCTGGCGGCAGCGGGTCGTACACCTACGGAGCGGCCACGCTTATTTCCGGCACATCATCCGGACCCAATTCCAGCATTGGCGTGGTGAAGACGGGGAATCAGTACGCCTTTTCCGCCACCAATGCCAATATCAACACCGATCCATTGCATGGAACGTGGCAGGTCAATGTGTCAGATGGCACGACGAACGCCAACGTGAACTTCACGGTGAACTGGAATTGAGACTGACCAGGCGTAACCTGCCTGGATGCCAGATATCCTCATCGAATGGGAGCGCGTCAGCTGTGGACTTGAGCTGCTTGATCTTTGGACTGAAAGGCTGGTCAATCCCGTTCACACGATCCCCTTCCTCAAGCTCAGCAAGCGCATCGATCACGGCTGGGTGATCTACCTCTATCGGGAGGGGATCAGCATTTACAAGCCGCATGTGGCGAACTACTACCCGACCAGGGAGAGGGCAGAGCGGCATGCCCTGAGGTGGGCGCGGTCGCATTGGCGGTCGATTCCGCGGGCCTAGCGGTTTCCACCCTATCGCTTTGTAAGCCATTGATCGGATTAGATCGACTTGGCGTACTTTTCGGACGCGTGAGAAGGACGATTCCTTCGTAAAATCAGAAGGATAGTCGCGTCAGCAATGATGCCTGGGGGGCAAAGGGTCGTCGGTTCGAATCCGGCCGCCCCGACCAATTACGGTGACATTCGAAAGGCGCCCTTGGGCGCCTTTTTAATTTGGTATGCCGGCGCCCTTGGGCGCCTTTTTAATTTGGTAAGCCGGCGCCCTTGGGCGCCTTTTTCTTTGACGTGGCATTACTCGTCCACGTACCGCGGTATCGGCCCCGGATGCGGCGTCTTGCGGTCCGAGAGATCGAACATCGCCTCGTCCACGTAGCACCAGCCCCAGCCCTCCGGCGGATCGTAGCCCTCGATGATGGGATGCCCCGTCGCGCGGTAATGCTTGGTGGCGTGCCGGTTGGGCGAGTCGTCGCAGCAGCCCACGTGGCCGCAGGTCCGGCAGATGCGCAGGTGCACCCAGGGGCTGCCGGTCTTCAGGCATTCCTCGCAGCCGGCGGCGCTGGGGGTGACCTCGCGGATGCCGTCGAGATGGCTGCAGCTGGCTTTCATGGCGGTCTCCTTGCATCGGCCTGGCGCGCGAAGCGGCCATGCGATGGGCTTTCAGAGTTCTTCAAGGCTTTTTCAGATGCGTTTCAGGACTCGAACGCGTCGGCTGGCGAGGCTGTGGATATCCCCGCCATCGAGAGGCTACATGAAGACACTCGCTCCCATCGCCGCGCACGCCCCCGCGGGCTTCGGCGATCGCACCGTCTGCAAGCTGCGCAGGGGGCTGGACCGCTGGTTCTACTTCGGTATGGCCTGGCTGGTGCTGGCGGTGGTCGCCTACGGTTTCGGCCGCGGCCTGGGCGAAAGATTGCTGCATCGGGCGGAGCCGTTGCCGTGGATCCTGCATGTGCACGCCCTCGTATTTTCCGGCTGGGTGCTGCTGTTCCTGGCGCAGTCCGGATTGGTGCGCTGGCATGCCGTGCGCCTGCACCGGCGGCTGGGCATGTTCGGCGCGGGCCTGGGCACGCTGCTGCCGGTGCTGGGCGTAGCCACCGCGCTGGCGATGCGCCAGTGGCACGCGCGCCAGGGGCCGGTGCACGACGCCTTCCTGGCGATCTCCTTCAACGACATGCTGACCTTCGCGGTGGCTTTCGGCCTGGCGCTGCGCTGGCGACGGCAGCCGGACGTCCATCGGCGCCTGATGCTGATCGCCACCTGCGCACTCACGGTGGCCGCCTTCGCACGCTTCCCGCGCGCGCTGGTGCCGGCCAATGCCTGGTATGCGTATGTGGATGGGCTGATCGGCCTGGGCCTGCTGCGCGACCTGATCGTGGAGGACCGCGTGCATCGGGTCTATGCGATCGGGCTGCCATGCGTGGTGGCAGGGCAGGCGCTCGCGCTTTACCTGGCGTTCGCCGCACCCGCGGGGTGGCTGGCGCTGCTGCACGCCGCGCTGGACTAGGCCACCTTCAGCACGATCTTGCCTACATGCTCCCCGCTTTCCATCAGCCGGTGCGCATCGGCCGCACGCACCAGCGGAAACACCTCGTGCACCATCGGCAGGCAGCGTCCGGCGGCGAGCACCGGCCACACATGCGCGCGCAGGTCGTTGGCGATCTCGGCCTTCTCCGGGCCGCTGCGCGCACGCATGGTCGAACCGGTCACGGTGGCGCGCTTGAGCGCCAGCATCTGCAGGTCGACTTCGTCCGCGCGGGTGCCGCCGAGGAAGCCGATCACCACCAGCCGCCCGTCGCGCGCCAGCGCCGCCAGGTTCCGCTCGAAATAGGCGCCGCCCATGATGTCCAGGATCACGTCCACGCCGTGCCCGTCGGTCTTGGCCAGGATGGCCAGGGCGAAGTTCTCGTCGTGGTAGTTGATCGCCTCGGCGCCGAGATGGCGCACTACCGCGCACTTGCGTTCGCTGCCGGCGGTGGCGAAGGCGGCGATGCCGAATTCGCGGCACAGCATCAAGGCGGTGGTGCCGATGCCGCTGGTGCCGCCGTGGATCAGCACGCGCTCGCCCGGCACGGCGCGGCCGATGCGGAACAGGTTGGCCCACACGGTAAAGAAGGTTTCCGGAATCGCCGCCGCGTGGATCGAATCCACGCCATCGGGAATCGGCAGCGCCTGGCCTGCCGGCAGCGCGCAATATTCGGCATAGCCGCCGCCATTGGTCAGTCCGCACACGCGGTCGCCGACTGCGAAGCCCTCGGCATCGGCGCCCAGCGCGACGATCTCGCCGGCGATCTCCAGGCCCGGCGTCGGATGCGCGCCGGGCGGCATGGGATAGCGGCCCAGGCGCTGGATCACGTCGGGGCGGTTCACGCCCGCCGCCTGCACCCTCACCAGTATTTCGTCGCTTGCAGGTACCGGCAGCGGCACCGTGCGCGGCTGCAGCGCCTCGGGTGGACCGGGCGTATCGATCCCGATCTCGATCATCCGGTCCGGCAGGAGGATTTTGCTCATGGCGCGCGGATCATTCCTTTGCGTCCGCTTCGTTTACGCGGCGAGCGGTGAAGGACGCGTATCGGCAACGCGCCTTCCGTTCAAACAAGCGCGCGCTTCAGTACAGCACGCGACTGCGCAAGGTGCCCGGGATCGCCGCCAGCCGGTCCTTCAACGCGCCGGCCTGCGCCTCGTCCGCCGACACGTCGATCACCACGTAGCCCACCTGCGAATCGGTCTGCAGGAACTGCGCGTCGATGTTGATATTGCCGGCCGAGAACAATTCGTTGATGCGCGACAGCACGCCCGGCACGTTGCGATGGATGTGCAGCAGGCGGCGGCTGTTCGGATGTTCCGGCAAGGTCACCTCGGGGAAGTTCACCGCCGACAGGGTGGAACCGTTGTCGCTGTAGCGCACCAGCTTGCTCGCCACTTCGATGCCGATGTTGTCCTGCGCCTCCAGCGTGCTGCCGCCGATATGCGGAGTGAGGATCACGTTGTCCATGCCGACCAGCGGCGACACGAACGGATCGTCGTTGCCCTTGGGCTCCACCGGGAACACGTCCACCGCCGCGCCGGCGACATGGCCGGTGCGCAGCGCCGCGGCCAGCGCGTCGATGTCGACCACGGTGCCGCGCGAGGCATTGATCAGCGCCGCGCCCTTGCGCATCTTGGCCAGCTCGGTGGCGCCGATCATCAGCTTGGTGGCCGGGGTTTCCGGCACGTGCAGGGTCACCACGTCGGCGCGTTCCAGCAGGTCGTCCAGGCTGCCGGCGGCGCGCGCGTTGCCCAGCGACAGCTTGGTCTCGATGTCGTGGAAGATCACCCGCATGCCCAGGGACTCGGCCAGCACGCCGACCTGGGTGCCGATATGGCCGTAGCCGACGATGCCCAGCACCTTGTCGCGCACCTCGAAGCTGCCCGCCGCCGACTTGGTCCAGCCGCCGCGGTGGCACAGCGCGTTCTTCTGCGGGATGCCGCGCAACAGCATGATCGCCTCGGCGATCACCAGCTCGGCGACGCTGCGCGTATTGGAGTAGGGCGCGTTGAATACCGGCACGCCCTGCTGGCGCGCCGTTTCCAGGTCGACCTGGTTGGTGCCGATGCAGAAGCAGCCCACCGCGATCAGCCGGCGCGCCTGCTCAAGCACGTCGGCGGTGAGATGGCTGCGCGAGCGGATGCCGACGATGTGCGCCTCGGCGATGCGCGCTTTCAGTTCCGCTTCCGGCAGCGATTTCTCATGGAACTCGATCTGGCTGTAGCCGGCGCGGCGGAAGACTTCCACGGCGCTCTGGCTGACGCCTTCGAGCAGGAGGACCTTGATGTCTGCTTTCGGATACGAGGTTTTCATGGGCCGCCGGGCGTGTTCGGGTGAAGGATGGCAAGGCGGCACTATGCGGCAGCGCAGCACTGGACCGCAACGGCTGCGGCTGGCAGGCTGGACGACTCGCTTCCGGAGCCGCCATGACCGCACCCGCTCAGTCCCCCAAGGCCGCCGCCCTGGCCGAACTGGCCGCCCGCCTGCCCGAACTGCGCCTGCTCACCGCACCGGCCGACCTGGAGCACTACGGCCGCGACTGGACCCGCCGCTGGACCCCGGCACCGCTGGCCATCGCCTTGCCGGCCACGGTGGAAGAGGCCCAGGCCGTGCTGCGCTGGGCCAACGAGCACGGCGTGGCGGTGGTGCCCTCCGGCGGCCGCACCGGCCTGTCCGGCGGCGCGGTGGCGGCGCAGGGCGAGCTGGTGCTGAGCCTGGAACGGATGAACCGCGTGCTCGGCTTCGACCCGATCGACCGCACCCTCACCGTGCAGGCCGGCATCGCCCTGCAGGCCGTGCACGATGCGGCGCGCTCCCATGGGCTGATCTACCCCGTCGACTTTGCCGCCCGCGGCTCCTGCTCCATCGGCGGCAATATCGCCACCAATGCCGGCGGCATCCGGGTGATCCGCTACGGCAACACGCGCGAATGGATCGCCGGCCTGAAGGTGATCGCCGGCAATGGCGAACTGCTCGAACTCAATCGCGGGCTGATCAAGAATTCCAGCGGCTACGACCTGCGCCACCTGACCATCGGCTCGGAAGGCACGCTCGGCATCGTGGTCGAAGCCACCCTGCGCCTGGCCGAGCCGCCGCCGCCGTCGCAGGTGATGCTGCTGGCGCTGCCGGACATGGCCGCGCTGATGCAGGTGTTCGCGCTGTTTCGCGCGCGCCTGAAGCTGCAGGCCTTCGAGTTCTTCACCGACATCGCGCTGCGCCACGTGCTGGCGCATGGCGCGCAGCGCGCGCTCGACGGCGAGCTTCCGTTCTACGTGGTCACCGAATTCGACGCCGCCGACGAGGCCGCGCAGGACGCCGCCCTGGCCGCGTTCGAGCACGGCGTCAACGAGGGCTGGATCGCCGACGGCGCGATCGCGCAGAGCGAGGCCCAGGCTGCCGCACTGTGGCGCCTGCGCGAAGGCATCACCGAGAGCCTGGCACCGCACAAGCCGTACAAGAACGACATCTCGCTGCGCATCGGCGCGCTGCCGGCGTTCCTGGATGAGATCCAGGCGCTGCTGGGCGATGCCTATCCGCATTTCGAAGTGGTGTGGTTCGGCCATATCGGCGACGGCAACCTGCACATCAACGTGCTCAAGCCCGAGGGCCTCGCGGATGCCGAGTTCATCGCGCAGTGCGAGCAGGTGACCAAGCTGCTGGCCGCCGCCCTCCAGCGCCACGGCGGCAGCATCTCGGCCGAGCACGGCATCGGCCTGGTCAAGAAGCCCTACCTGGAAAGCACGCGCAGCGCGGCGGAAATCGCGCTGATGCGCGGCGTGAAGCAGGTGTTCGATCCCAACGGCATCCTCAACCCCGGCAAGCTCTTCTAGGGCCTTGCGGTATCCTCCGCGCTTTGATCGCCGGAGACGCCCGCATGACCCAGCACCGCCGCAAGCTGTATCCCGAGCTCGAGCCGTTCGACACCGGCACGCTGCAGGTGTCGGAGCTGCATACGCTGTACTACGAGCAGTGCGGCAATCCGGACGGCAAGCCGGTGGTGTTCCTGCACGGCGGTCCCGGCGGCGGCATCAATCCGCAATACCGCCGCTTCTTCGATCCCAAGGCCTACCGCATCGTGCTGTTCGACCAGCGCGGCTGCGGCCGGTCCACGCCGCACGCGGAGCTGACCGACAACACCACCTGGCACCTGGTGGCCGATATCGAGCGCATCCGCGAGCACATGGGCATCGATCGCTGGCAGGTGTTCGGCGGCTCGTGGGGCTCGACCCTGGCGCTGGCCTATGCGCAGACCCATCCGGACAAGGTCACCGAGCTGGTGCTGCGCGGTATCTTCATGCTGCGCCGCTGGGAACTGGAATGGTTCTACCAGAAGGGCTGCGACGCGCTGTTCCCCGATGCGTGGGAGAGCTATCTGGCGGCGATTCCCGAAGCCGAGCGCGGCGATCTGATGAGCGCGTACCACCGCCGCCTTACCAGTACCGATCCATCGGTGCGCGTGGAAGCGGCGCGCGCCTGGTCGGTGTGGGAAGCGGCGACCAGCCATCTCTATCAGGATCCGAGCCATATCGCCTCGAGCGGCGAGGACGAATTCGCGCTCGCCTTCGCGCGCATCGAATGCCACTACTTCGTGCATGGCGGCTTCTTCGAGCACGATGACCAGCTGCTGCGCAATGTCGAGCGCATCCGCAGGATTCCCGCGGTCATCGTGCAGGGGCGTTACGACGTGGTGTGCCCGATGCGCAGCGCCTGGGATCTGCATCGCGCCTGGCCGGAAGCGGATCTTCGAGTGGTGGCGGACGCCGGGCATTCGGCGCTGGAGCCGGGGATCGTGCACGAACTGCTGGAAGCCACCGACCGCTTTCGCTGAGCTGCCGCCGACACCAAAGAGAAAGGCCACGCCCGGCGACGGGCGTGGCCTTTTGGTTACTGCGGATTGGCGTAGGTTGGGGTGAGCGAAGCGAACCCCAGCATGACCGCCTTCATGCGCATCGCAGCGTTGGGGTTCGCCTGCGGCTCACCCCAACCTACGCACTAGGCACTTAATGATCCTTGCCGTGACCGTCATGCCCATGGTGGCCGTGATCGTCATCGTGGCCATGGTCGTTGTCATGCCCATGATCGTGGTCGCCATGCGGATCGAACATCGCCGGCGCGAACAGGTCGAGCACGAAGCCGTCGTGGTCCGAGGCGCCGATCGCCTTGGTCCAGTCCGCCGCGTTGGCGGCATCGGCTTCGGTCTGCGCCGGTGCGTCGAGATCGGCGCGGCCGTACTGCATGTGCAGGAAGCGGAACGAGGCGGCGCGGTTCAGCAGGGCATGGTCGAGCACCTGCACCGTCGGCACTTCGCGGCCGGAGTTGCCGCTGCCGGCCTGCGTATAGCCCTGGATCTCGCCGAAGTTCTCGGTGAACAGGAACGAGTAGCGATCGTTCTCCGGCACCGATTCCACCGCGTTCCACAGCGCCGGATGCACGATGTTCTGGCCCAGCTTCAGCAGGTTCTCGCTGTCCTTGTACTTGCCCGAGATCAGGCCGACCACGTCGACCCAGCCGTCGCTGAACTGGTAGGCGTTGAAGTCGCCCACCACCAGCAGCGGCTGCGAGGGATAGCGGGTCTGCAGTTCCTGCACCTGCTTGGCCAGCGACACCGACTGGGTGAAGCGCTTCAGGCGATCGCGCACGGCCGTGGCGTTGTCCTTGTCCACGTTGGTGCGGGCCTTCGGGTGCACCGAGATGACGTGGAAGCGCATGCCGCGCACTTCGGCCGTCAGCAGCAGCGGCGGATGGTCGTGGACGAAGGCGGTGCTGCCGTTGTCGTCCCAGGTCTCGTCCGCGCCGAGCTGGCGCACCGACAACACGCGCACGCCGCGATCGGCGCGCACCAGGAAGCCGACGTTGATGCCGCTGGGGTCATGGCCCGGCAGCAGGTAGGCGTCGTACTTCACCGGGTAGTCGTCGCCCAGCTGCTTGGCCAGGCCCTGCAGCACGGCCAGGCTCTTCACCTCTTCGGTCGACAGCACGTCCGGCAGCTTCAGCACGCTGCCGACATAGGCCGACAGGCGGCGGGTCTTCAGCGCCACCTGGTCCGGCGTCGGCTCCTTGCTGTCGCCGCTGCAGGTGAAGGTGGTGTTGAACTCGCTGTCGCAGAAGCGCTCCATGTTGAACGCGCCGATGCGCAGCGCGAACGGCGGCGTCGGCAGCACGGGGCGCGGCATCGGCGCGGCGCGCTTCACGTCGATCCTGGTCGGGATGAAGGTATAGGCGCCGAAGTCGTACGAGATGATGCCTTCCGCGCGGAAGGTGGTGCCGGCGACGAACGGCGTGTTGATCGGCACCGCGCCGAAGTCGTCGGTGTTCATCTTGAACACTTCCGGATTGCCGCTCCAGTTCGGCAGGTCGACGCCCGCCGGCACCGGCACGCTGAAGCGCACGCCCGGCTGGCGCAGCGAACGCTTGCCGTTGGCGGTGATGCTCACTTCCGCGAACGGTTCGGTGCTGAAGCGCTTGTTGCCGGTGTTGATCATGCCGTTCTCGATCACCACGCGCATGCCGACGAAGCACTGGAAGTTGGTGGCGCCGCAGGACAGCTTGTTCGGATCGGACGACGGCGTGCGCGCGCCGAACACCACCGCCTTCGGCAGCGTGGCGCCGTGCGCGGTGACGGTGACCGTGGCGTTCTTCAGTTCCGTCAGGTGGTAGTAGTTGTCGACCTTGGCGGCCACGTCGACCACGTCGCCGATGGCGACCGTCGGCTTGGCCGAGGTGAACACGTACACGCCGTTGGAGGTGAGCGGATCGGCATCGGCACGGCTGTCGGGCGTCTGCATGGTGAAGCCGGCCGGGCCCACCGCGGTGACGATATTGCCGGTGGTGGTCACCGACTTGCCTAGCAGCGGCGAGGTCTGCTCGCGGCCCTGGATCTGCCAGATCTCCGCGGCGACCGGGATGTCGTATAGGATCGCGCCGATCGCGCTGTCGCGCGCCAGCGTGGCGCCGCCGGTGACCTGGTCGAGCTTGACCACGAAGGCCTTGTCCGGCGAGCCGGTGGTGCGGCCGTGCACGACCACGTTGAAGCTGGCCTGGGTCTGGCCTTCGGCGACGGTCAGCGTGGTGTCAACGGCGTCGTAATCGCCCGCGGCGACGGTGGCGCTGTCGTCCTGGGTCACCGCATGCACGCTCACGCCGCCGGCCGGAGCCGGCTGGTTGAGCGTGACGGTGAACGGCATGCTGACGTTGGCCGCGCCGTGCACGGTGGCGCTGGAGTCGGCGATCGACAGCGACAGGTTCATCACGGCGCAGGCGCTGGCCGCGTTGTGCGGCGCGGTGGGCGTGACCACCACGAAGTCGGCCTGGTTGTCGCCGGTGTTCTGCGGCAGGCCGGCGCCGTTGGTCTTGCGGCCGTAGCCCTTGTCCGCATTGGTGCTGCCCAGCGAGGTCAGCGGCGTGCCGGCCTTGTAGGCGGAGCCGGCGGAAAGGCCGACCTGGTCGACCGGCTGGCCGCCGGCATCGAGCAGGGCGAGGCCGCCGTCATCGGTGACGCCGGTGCTGTATTTGAGGTCCCCGGCGACGCTGCCGGAGTAGCCGCCGCTCGCGCTGTTGGTCAGCAGCAGGTGGCAACCCGGCGCGATCGAGGTTCCGCTCGGGAAGGTCAGGCGCGTGCCGGTGGTGCCGCTCGCGTTCGAGGCGTTGAATTTGTAGCCGGAGAGGTCCAGCGTGGTGGCGCCGGCGTTGAACAGTTCGACGAATTCGTCGTTGCCGCCGGACGGGCCGCGTACGCGGAACTGGCTGATGCTGAGGTCGGCCGCCTGGGCTGATGCGATCGACGCGATTCCTAGCAGCGCGGCCCATAGGGCGCGCCGGGCGTGCTTTGCTTCCATTGACCCACTCCCTCTCTGGGGATCCGGACGGATCCTTCCGCGGCGGAGGCTAGCAAGTTAATGCGACAAAATTGCTAATCAGGTTCTCAGCACAGGACGTAGGTTGGGGTGAGCCGCAGGCGAACCCCAACAGTGCGCAACGTTGGGGTTCGCCTTCCGCTCCCCCCAACCTGCGCCGGCCATGTCAGCCGGCGGGCAACTGCTTCGTGCCGAAGATCTTGTCACCCGCATCGCCCAGCCCCGGCAGGATGTAGCCGTGCTCGTTGAGGTGGTCGTCGATGGCGGCGGTGTAGATCTCGATGTCCGGATGCGCCTGTTCGATGCGCTTCAACCCTTCCGGCGCGGCGACCAGGAACAGGCCCTTGATGCGCTTGCAACCGGCCGCCTTGAGCATGTCCACCGTGGCGACCAGGGTGCCGGCGGTGGCCAGCATCGGGTCCACGATCAGGGCGATGCGCTCGTCCATGCGGCCCGTCAGCTTCTCGTAGTAGGCGATCGGCTGGAGCGTTTCCTCGTCGCGCTGCAGGCCGACCACGCTGACCTTGGCGGCGGGGATCAGGTCCAGTACGCCGGGCAGCATGCCCAGGCCGGCGCGCAGGATGGGCACGATGGTGATCTTCTTGCCCTTGATCTGGTGGACCGTGAGCGGGCCGGCCCAGCCGTCGATGTGCTTGTCCACCGTCTCCAGGTCCTTGGTGGCCTCGTAGGTGAGCAGCGCGGCGACTTCGGAGGCCAGCTCGCGGAACTCCTTGGTGCTGATGCCGGCGCGGCGCATCAGGCCAAGCTTGTGCTGGATGAGCGGGTGGCGGACTTCGACGAGCTTCATGGGGCGTCCTGCGTGGGCGGAGTGCGGGGATTATGGCGTACCGGGCCTGGGCGGTCCCAACAAAGCAAAGGCGCCGCTCCAGCGAAGCGGCGCCTTGCGGCGGACAACCGATGGGTGGCTTACGGGCTCGCCGCGGCGCTGCCGCTCAGACACGAGCTCATGAACTTCTTGCGGTCGTCGCCCTTGAGCGACTTGGCTTTCGGGTCCGCGTTGCAGGCCTTCATCTTTTCCTGCTGGGTCATCTTCGCCGGCGCGGCGGCTTCGCCCTTCAGGCAACTGCTCATGAAGGCCTTGCGCTCGTCGCCTTTCTTGCCGGTCGCCTGCTTGTTGCAGTCGGCCATGCGCTGCTGCTGCGGGGTCAGCTCCTTCTTGGCCTGCGGCGCGGCGAAAGCGGCGGTGGAAACGGCGAGGGCCAGGGCGATGCTGGCGGCGGTCAGGCTGAAACGCAAGAACATGCGGGTACCCTCCTGGATTGACCGGCGAGTGCCGGCGGGCGCAAGTCTATGCCGCTCGCCGCGGTTGGCTAGAGGGGGAACGCCGGGCGCGCGGCCCGGCGTTCATGCGAAGCCTCAGGCAGCTTCCGCCTTCAGCTTGCGCGGGCCCTGCTGCAGCGCCTGGCGCACGTGGGCGACCACCAGGTCGACCTCGGCGCTGGTCACCTTGAAGTGCGGCGTGAAGCGCAGCGAATTGACGCCGCCATGGATCACGCCCACGCCGCGCTCGCGCATGTATTCCTCGATCGAACCGGCGCCGTAGCACTTGAACTCCGGCGACAGCTCGCAGGAGAACAGCAGGCCGGTGCCCTGCACCTTGGTGATCAGGCCGCCGAGTTCGTTCTTCAGCGCGTTGAGCTTGTCGACGAATTCCTTGCCGCGCTCGCGGATGTTGGCGCGCACCTCGTCGGTGAGCTCGTCCAGCGTGGCCAGCGCGACGTCGAGCGCGCGCGGGTTGGCGGTCATGGTGTTGCCGTAGATGCCCTTGCGGTACAGGCCGGCGGCGCGCTCGTTCACCGCCAGCACCGACAGCGGATACTGGCCGGCGTTGAGCGCCTTGGAGAAGGTTTCCATGTCGGGCGCGGGCAGGTTCTCGAAGCCGGGATAGTCGGTAAGCGAGAGCACGCCGTGCGCGCGCAGGCCGGCCTGGATCGAATCGATCAGCAGCATCGAGCCGTGCGCTTCGGTGAGCTCGCGCGCGGCCTTGTAGAACTCCGGCGTCACCGCGCGGCCGGGATCGCCTTCGCCCATCACCGGCTCCAGGAACATCGCTTCGATGAACCAGCCGTGGCGATCCGCATCGGCGAACGCGGCTTCCAGCTGCGCCACGTCGTACGGTGCCACGGTGATCAGCGTGTCCTCGTGGCGATAGCTGGCCAGGTGCTGCTGGTAGGTCTTGCGGGTGGAATCGGAATACAGCGCCGGCTTTTCGGTGCGGCCGTGGAAGGCGCCCTTCACCGCGAGGCGCTTGATCGTGCGGCCCGCATAGCGCGCGCCCGGCTCGGTCATCGCCTTGGCGTTGACGTCGGCGATGCGGCAGGCCAGCGAGACCGACTCCGAACCGGAATTCAGGCACAGATAACGCGCATACGGATTGCCGCCGCGGTTGCGGCCGAGCTCGCGGTCCAGCGCCTGCGCGAAGCGCATCTGCGAGACGTTCGGCGTCATCACGTTGGCCATCACCTGCGGGCGGCTCATCGCCGTGCGGATCGCCTCGTTGTTATGGCCGAAGCCGAGCATGCCGTAGCCGCCGTTGTCGTGGATCACCGAGCCCTTCAGCGTGACCACCCACGGGCCGCGCGCGGCGGCGGGCAGGTAACGGTTGATGCCGTCGTCGGGATAGAAATTCACGAAGCCCGCCTGCGCCACCTGCAGCTGCTCGGCTTCGTCGAGCTTGAGGAAGTCGCTCAGGTCGGCGCGCAGCGCGCGATGTTGTTCGACCGCCTCGCCGATCGCCTGCGCCAGCTCCGGGTGGCTGGCGGCAAAGCGCTCGATGATCGCGTCGTCCAGGCCGGTGGTCTGCGGCGCGCCGCCGAAATCGCGCAGTTCGCGCAGCTGATCGATCACACCCATGATGGTTCCTCCTCAAGGTACGCAGGGGCCATGGGGGATGGCGCGTCCTGCCAACATCGCGATGAATGCTTGGCGGGTCCGATAACGATCTGGAATGCCCGCTCAGTCATGCGCGCCGCGCAGGTTCATGCGTCGGCGATTCACCGAGGATAACCCGCCTTCGTCGGCGCCGTAACCCCGGGGGAGCCGGGCGGATGACGGCTGTCACCTGCACGGGCTGACGCCCGCGAATGCCCGCCGGGCCTTGCGATGCCTAGCATCTCGGGCAAAGGAGGGAAGCCCATGAACACGACTGGTTCACCTATCGCGCAGCTGTCTTCGGTGGTGAAGCGCTACGGCAATCACACCGCCGTCGACGGCCTGGATCTGATGCTGCATCGCGGCGAAATTTTCGCGCTGCTCGGCCCCAACGGCGCCGGCAAGAGCACCACCATTTCGATGCTGCTCGGCCTTGCCAGGCCCGACGCGGGCCGCGTCGAACTGTTCGGCGAGGATCCGCAGCAGCTCGTGGCGCGCCGCCGCATTGGCGTGATGCTGCAATCCGCCGCGCTGCCGCCGACGCTGCGCGTCGGCGAACTGCTGCGGCTCACCGCCAGCTACTACCCCGCGCCGCGCGACGAGCGCGAGACGGCGGAACTGGCCGGCGTGGCCGATCTGCTGAAGCGTCCTTACGCCGCGCTGTCGGGCGGCCAGCAGCGTCGCGTGCAATTCGCGCTCGCGCTGTGCGGCCGCCCCGAACTGCTGTTCCTGGACGAACCCACCGTGGGCATGGACCTGGAAGCGCGCCAGAAACTCTGGGTCGCGCTGCGCCACCTGGTCGCCGAAGGCACCGGCGTGGTGCTGACCACGCACTACCTGGAAGAAGCCGAGGCGCTGGCGCACCGCGTCTGCGTGATGGCGCGCGGCCGCGTGCTGAGCGAAGGCAGCGTGGACGACCTGCGCGCCCGCGTCGCGCTCAAGCGCGTGCGCTGCATCACCCGCCTGCGCGCGGCCGAGGTGGCGGCGTGGCCGGAAGTGGCCGAAGCGCGCGACGAAGGCGAACGCCTGTGGCTGTCCACCGATCGTGCCGAAAGCGTGGTGCGCCGCCTGCTCGACGCCGACGCGCAACTGGGCGAACTGGAAGTCCAGCGCGCCGGCCTGGCCGAAGCGTTTACCGAACTGACCCGCGCCGCCGAGGCGCCCACCGAAGCCACCCGCGAGGCCGCCTGATGAACGCCGTCTCCTCTGCCGTCATGTCCGCCGCATCCGCTTCCCGCGAGATGAGCTTGCGCCGGGTCCTCGGTGCCTACCTGCAGGAAGCGCGTGCCGAATGCCTGCGCTATCTGCGCAATCCGGGCTTCATGATCCCGACCCTGATCCTGCCCACCGCGTTCTATCTGATGTTCGGCATCCTGATCGGCCACGCCAACGGACCCGATGCACCACGCTATCTGCTCGCCGCCTACGGCACCTTCGGCGTGATGTCGCCGGGCCTGTTCGGTTTCGGCGTGGCCTTGTCGATGGAGCGCGACAACGGCCTGCTTACGCTCAAGCGCGCCTTGCCGATGCCGCCGGGCGCCTATCTGCTCGGCAAGGTGGTGATGTCGATCTTTGCGGCGGCGGTGGTGTCCTGCATCCTGGTGCTGCTTGCCACGCTGGTCGCCCACGTGCAGCTGTCCCCGGCACAGATGGCGGGGCTGTTCGCCACCAACCTGTTCGGCGCGTTGCCGTTCTGCGCGATGGGCCTGATGCTGGGCATGCTGATCAAGGGCACTGGCGGGCCAGGCATCGTCAACCTGATCTATCTGCCGATGGCCTTCATGTCGGGCCTGTGGTTTCCGCTGTCGCTGATGCCCAAGGCCGTGCAGGACATCGCGCTGGTGCTGCCGCCGTATCACCTCAACCAGGTGGCGCTGACCGTGGTGGGGCTGGGGCACGACGCGGTGTGGCCTCACGTGGCGGCCCTGGCGGCCTTCTCGGCGGTCTTCCTCGCCATCGCCGCGCGCCGCCTGCGGCGCCACGGTTGAAGTAGCATGCGGGAGGCCGCGCAACTCTCGGTTGCGCGGCCTGAATCGATCAAGACGATTGTTGCGCCAGTTGTTGTCACGCGACCTGTGGGGAGGGTCACCGCCATGCTCAAGCAGTTGCGCTCCTGGTTCGCGCCGGCGCCGGATTCGCGTGTCGCTTCGATCCGGCGGCAGGGCAAGTCGGTGTGGGCCGAGAGTGTGCACCTGCTGTGGTCGGTGTGGGTTTTCATCACCCCCGCCATGGGCAGCCACTACGACTTGAGGTGGGCACTCCTCACGCTGCTGTCGTACCCGCTGTTCCTGACGCTGTTCGCCAAGTCGATGCTGGCGGCGCGGCGGATCGCTCCGCGCTACGCGATCGGGCTGATGGGCATGAGCATCGTGCTGGCGCCGTGGTACCCGAGCGGCATGGCGTATTTCGTCTACGGCTGCGTGTCGTACAGCATGGCCAGCGCGAAGCGGATCATGCCCTTGCTGTTGCGCCTGTTGCTGGCCAATTCCTTCTATGTGGTCGTGGCGGGTTTCATCGGTTATCCGTGGCAGGCGCTGGTGTCGATCCCCTGCACGACCATCATCATCGCCGTCGTGACCCACGTCGAACGCTATGCGCACGAGAAGGACGCGGCGCTGAAGCTGTCGCAGGAAGAAGTGCGCCGCCTTGCCGCCACCGCCGAGCGCGAGCGCATCGGCCGCGACCTGCACGACCTGCTCGGGCATACGCTGTCGCTGATCACGCTGAAGCTGGAGCTGTCGCGCAAGCTGTTCGACCGCGATACCGAGGCGGCCAAGCGCGAGGTGGCCGAAGCCGAACGCGTGGCGCGCCATGCCTTGGCGGAAGTGCGCTCGGCGGTCACCGGCATCCGCGCCACCGACCTCGCCGCGGAGCTCGCGTCGGCACGCCTGCTGCTGGAATCCTCCCGCGTACACCTGGATTACCTGGCGCCGCCAGCCGACATGCCGGCGGAGATCGAGCGCGGCCTGTCGCTGATCCTGCGCGAGGCCGTCACCAACATCGCCCGCCATGCGCAGGCGAGCAAGGCGCGCATCGACCTGGAACGCGATGCCCACACCTTGCGCCTGCGCGTGAGTGACGATGGCCGCGGCGGCGTCGGCGAAGACGGCAACGGCCTGTGCGGCATGCGCGAACGCGTGCGCGCGCTGGGCGGCCATCTGAGCATCGAATCGCCACGCGGCCGCGGCACCGTGCTGCTGGTCACCGTGCCATGGCCGCAGCCGAAGCTGCTGCAGCCTGTGGCCATGGAAGCCGCGCCACGGCCGCAGTCGACGAGCGTGTGATGCGCCTGCCGTTCGCGCCCGCGCCGGATTCGCTGTACAGCCAGCTCCGCTCGCCGGCGTTCGTGCTGCGCTCGGCGCTGGGGCAGGCCATCTGGGTGGTGATGCTGCCGGTCGTGCCTTTCAGCGTGCATGGCTTTGCCTGGTCGTGGTTCGCGCCGACCTTGCTGAGCATGGCGGTTTTCCTCTATCTGCACGCGCAGGTGTATTTCGGTTCCTCGCGCCGCCTGCACTGGTATGTGATGGGCATGGTCGTGATGGGCCTGGGCCTGTGGCGGGCCAATCCGGTGGCGCTGGGCTATGTGGTCAGCGCCTGCACCGCCTTGTCGGCGTCGCCTTCGTATCGCCTGTGGCTGCGGGGCGTGGCCATGATCGCGCTGGCGACGCTGCTGGCCACCGTGCTCTGGGTCCAGGTGCCCTGGTGGGTGATGCTGGTGATGTTCGTCGGCGCCGTCCTCGGCGGATCCAGCAACTTTCTCTACATCAACAATCTGCGCAAGGACGCCGACCTGCGCCTGACGCAGATCGAAGTGCGCCGCCTGGCCATGCTGGCCGAGCGCGAGCGCATCGGCCGCGACCTGCACGATCTGTTGGGGCATACGCTGTCGCTGGTCGCGATCAAGTCAGAACTGGCGCGTCGCCTGGCGCTGGAAGACCCGCCGCGTGCCCAGCAGGAAATGACCGAAGTGGAGCGCGTGGCGCGCCATGCGCTGGCCGAAGTGCGCGCCGCGGTGACCGGCATGCGCCGCAGCGACCTCGCTTCGGAAATCATCTCCGCGCGCCTGATGCTGGAAGCCTCCGGCGTGAGCTTCGACAGCGAACTGCCGGAAGGCAGCGCGCTGCCTCCCGCGGTCGAGGCGCCGCTGGCGCTGGTGCTGCGCGAGGCGGTCACCAATATCCATCGCCACGCCCGCGCCAGTGCGGCCAGCGTGCGTTTCGTCCACGACAAGGCAAGGTTTCAGATGCACATCAGCGACAACGGTTGCGGCGGGCTTGCCGCGCACGGCAACGGCGTCAGCGGCATGCGTGAGCGCGTGCGGGCCCTGGGCGGCAGCCTGGAGATCGATTCGCCGAAGCGGCGCGGCACCTGCCTGCGCATCGAGGTGCCGCTGGCCAGGCTGGCGCACGCGGCCCCTGCGAGCCTGCCGGAGAGCGCCGCATGATTCGCGTACTGCTCGCGGAAGACCAGGCGATGGTGCGCGGCGCGTTGACCGCGCTGCTCAATCTCGAGTCGGATATCGAAGTGCTCGGCTCCGCGGCGGACGGCGAAGCCGCGTGGCGCGAAGTGCAGCGCCTGAAGCCCGACGTGCTGGTCACCGACATCGAAATGCCTGGCATCACCGGCCTCGAACTGGCGCAGCGCATCCAGCGCCACGAGCTGCCGATGAAGGTGATCATCGTGACCACCTTCGCCCGTCCGGGTTTCCTGCGCCGCGCGCTGGATGCGGGCGTGTCGGGTTACCTGCTGAAGGACGCGCCGGCGGAGAACCTGGCCGAGGCGCTGCGCATGGTCCATCGCGGCGGCCGCGCGATCGATCCGCAGCTTGCGCTCGAAGCATGGTCGGAAGCCGATCCCTTGAACGACCGCGAGCGGCAGGTGCTGCGCCTTGCCGGCGAAGGACAATCGGCCAGCGAGATCGCCGCGCAGTTGAATCTCTCGCACGGCACGGTGCGCAATTATCTTTCCGAGGCGATCGGCAAACTGGGTGTCGCCAATCGCATCGAGGCTTATCGCCTCGCGCGCCAGAAAGGCTGGCTGTAAGAATTATTCTTAAGCGTTAAAAAAGTGCTTGCTTCGATAATCGGGCTCGCGTAATGTTCGCGCCTCGCCAATAGCGGCGATGTGCATTAACTGAAAAGGCCAGGATTAAACCCATGTCGCTCCACGTCACTCACAACACGCTGTCCTCGCGCGAAAGCCGCGACGCGCTGCCGTGCGTGCACGGCATGCGGCCGGCGCTGGGCGGCTGCTTCATCCATATCGACTGATCTCAAGCTTGCGCGGAGATCGGTCACCCCGATCTCCCGAGGCAACGCGAACGCCCTCGGGTTCACCACCCGGGGGCGTTTTGTTTTCGGCGTTCGCAAGGACGAGTTCATGCACCGGAAGGTGATGGGACTGTCGATGACCGGAAGACCACTTCCGCCCTGAGGCATCCGGCCGCATCGCGACCGAAGCAGGGGCGACCGCGAGCGGCGCTTGGATGCGCTGTGCCTTAATGCTTCGGTACGGGCGGGCGGGTGATCGGCAGTGTTTCAACAGGATTCGGGTGCTTTGCGCCCACACGCATGACCGGTTGGCGACAGCCGGCCATGCGAAGCATCGCCACGACAGGCTCCAGCGGTACGGGTTCAAGCGCCCGTCCGGTGCGCGCGGCTTTGCCGGCAGCGTATGCCGGGCCTGCACGTTCGGTGTTTCGCGAATGACGTTAGCTCAGTCGGGTAGAGCATTGGCTTCGCATGCCATTGGCCGCCGGTTCGAATCCGGCACGTCGCTGCTTTGGAAAGCTCAGTGGTCGAGCATCGGCCTGACACGCCGGGTGTCGCGGGTTCGATTCCCGCTCCAAACCCCGGGAGCGAAAGCTCCCAGCACAGGAAGCGCCCCGCGCGGCGCCGAAGGCCTCATCAGGGAAGGTGAGCCTTCGTCGCCGCAGCGCAGGCCACGCCGGACTGTCGTCCCGAAATGGGGCGGAGGTTCGCCGGCAAGCGGATGGCGTCCGTCTCCCCCGTGGAGGCGCGACGGTCCCGCGTCGCCGACGCCAGGGGCGCTTCCACCCTATTAATTCGATCGGCCATGAAAAGGTGTATGGCCGATTATCCCGAGAGGGAGGGCGTGTTACGCCCGTTGATTATCAAGGCGGTTTTTCGCGCGCCACGGATCGCCCGTGCGAAAGGCATTAATAGAAGGCGACCCGAATAACGGGATAAAAGGAGTCACTCCCATGTTCTGGATCAAGCAAATCGTGGTCGGCGACGGCGAGCGCGGTCTGCTGTACCGCAACCGTCGACTGCAGCAGGTGCTCGCCCCTGGCGTGTACCGCTGTTTCGATCCGCTCGGCCGCATCGCCGTCGTGCTGCACAACGTGGCGCGCGCCGAATACGCCGGCAGCGATGCCGAGGCGCTGATGGCCGGCATGGATACGCGGCTGGCGCCGCGCTTCCTGCTGGCCGACGTCGGCGTCGACCAGGTCGGTCTGGTGCTGAAGAACGGCAAGCTGGAAGACGTGCTCGCACCGGGTACGCGCAAGCTGTACTGGAAGGACCTGGTGCCGGTGGAACTGCGCCTGCTGCCGCTGGCCGGCACGCTGGAAGTGCCGGCCGACGTGGTCAACCGCCTGCGCCAGCTCGGCCTGTTGTCCAGGGTGGCGCTGGCGCTGGAAGTCCCGGCGGAGTCGGCCGGCCTGCTGTTTATCGACGGCAAGCTGGTGCGCACGCTGGCGCCGGGCAGCTACGCGTTCTGGCAGTTCAGGAAGAACGTGGCCGCCGAGGTGATCGAGCTGCGCGTGCAGTCGCTGGAAGTGTCGGGCCAGGAACTGCTGACCCGCGACAAGGTGAGCCTGCGCGTGAATCTGGCTGCCAGCCTGCGCGTGACCGACCCGGTCGCCGCGCGCACCAAGGTGGTCAAGTACGGCGATTACATCTACCGCGAGCTGCAGTACGGGCTGCGCAAGGCGGTCTCGGCCAAGAGCCTGGACGAGCTGCTGGGCGACAAGGCCTCGCTGGATGCGGACATCTTCGCCTACGTGTACAGCCGCGTGGCCGAGCTGGGCGTGGAAGTGCTGGGCGTCGGCATCAAGGACGTGATCCTGCCGGGCGAGATGAAGGACATCTTGAACAGCGTGGTGCAGGCGGAGAAGGCGGCCCAGGCCAACGTGATCCGCCGCCGCGAGGAGGCGAATGCCACGCGTTCCCTCCTCAACACCGCCAGGCTGATCGAGGAGAGCCCGGTGCTGATGCGCCTGAAGGAATTGGAGGCGCTGGAGAAGGTCACCGAGAAGATCGACAAGCTGACCGTGTTCGGCGGCCTGGATGGCGTGCTGAAGCAGCTGGTGACCCTCAAGGAGTAAAACAGCCGGTGCGGCGGAAGGAATCGCCGCGGCGGCCCTTAAGGAACGACAAACATGAGTACTGAAACTTCATATCAATTACTGCATGCCGAAGGCGCCAAGCCGATCAAGGGCTGGGTCGACGGCGTGCCGCTGGAAGCGCAGGCGCATGCGCAGCTGCGTAATATCGCGGCCTTGCCGTTCGTCGGCCCGTGGGTCGCGGTGATGCCGGACGTGCACCTGGGCAAGGGCGCCACGGTGGGCTCGGTGGTGCCGACGCGCGGCGCGATCATCCCGGCCGCGGTCGGCGTGGACATCGGCTGCGGCATGGCCGCGGTGCGCACCACGCTGCGCGCGGCGGACCTGCCGGACAGCCTCGCGCAGCTGCGTTCGAGCATCGAGCGTGGCGTGCCGGTGGGCAGCGGCGAGCACCGCAGGATCCCGGATGGCATCGGCACGCGGCTGGTGCAGTCCGGACTGGCGCAGCGGCTGGAACTGATCAAGGCGAAGCACCGCAGGATCCGCACCGACAAGATGGAACAGCAGCTGGGCACGCTCGGCGGCGGCAATCACTTCATCGAACTGTGCCTGGACGAGGAAGAGCGCGTGTGGGTGATGCTGCACTCCGGCTCGCGCGGCACCGGCAACCTGATCGGCACCTACTTCATCGAGCGGGCGCGCGAGCAGCTGGCGCATCGCGTGCTGGGTTTCCACCTGCCGGACCGCGACCTGGCCTTCTTCATGGAAGGCGAGCCGCTGTTCGACGACTACGTGGAGGCGGTGTCCTGGGCGCAGGACTACGCGCGGCACAACCGCGAAGCGATGATGGCGCGGGTGCTCAACGAGCTGCGCCACCGCCTGCCGAAGTTCCAGCTCGACAAGCAGGCGGTGAACTGCCACCACAACTACGTGCAGCGCGAGACGCACTTCGGCGAGTCGCTGCTGGTCACCCGCAAGGGCGCGGTCAGCGCCCGCGAGGGCGAGCTGGGCATCATTCCCGGCAGCATGGGCACGAAGAGCTACATCGTGCGTGGCAAAGGCAACGCGGACAGCTTCCACAGCTGCAGCCACGGCGCCGGCCGTGTGATGAGCCGCGGCATGGCCAAGCAGAGCATCACGCTGGCCCAGCACCGAGCGGCCACCGCGCACGTGGAGTGCCGCAAGGACTCCGGCGTGCTCGACGAATCGCCGGCGGCCTACAAGTCGATCGATGCGGTGATGGCCGCGCAGACCGACCTGGTGGAAGTGGTGCACACGCTGCGCCAGGTGCTGTGCGTGAAGGGCTGAGCCTGTGTGCCGGTACGTTTTCGACGCCGCCTCCGGGCGGCGTTTTTTTTCGTGCGGCTAGAATGCGCGCTGCTCTGGCGGGAGGGACGCATGGTGCGCGAGGCATGGAGGAGGGGGCTGCGCTGGCTGGCCGTGGCGATGGCCTGTGCCTGCGTGGCCGCCTGCCAGCATCCGTCCGCGCCGCTGCCGCACGATGCCTATGTCTGGCAGCGCCAATGGAACCCCGCGGTCACCTCCGCGCTGGCGCAATCGGCCGACCTGATCCGTACATGGCGCGTGCTGGCCGCGCAGACCGATGCGCGCGGCCAGTTGCAGCCCGTGGCGGTGGATCGCGCGGCGCTGGCCGCCACGCACCGGCCGGTGGTGCTGGTGGTGCGCATCGACGGGCAGTTGCCGCAGTGGGATGCGGACGCCTTGCTTGCGCAGACGCTCGTCCTGCGTGAGCACTGGAAAGACCTGCCGCTTGCCGGCATCGAGATCGATCACGATTGCGGTACCGCGCGTTTGCCGGCCTACGCGGATTTCCTGGCACGGCTCAAGCGCGACCTGGGCACGACGCCGCTGTCGATCACCGCCTTGCCGGCCTGGCTTGCTTCCGGCGAACTGGAGCGCGTGACCGCGCAGGTCGACGAGGTGGTGCTGCAGGTGCATGCGGTGCAATCGCCGCGCGCGGGCCTGTTCGAACCTGCGCTGGCGCGCAGCTGGATCGACCGGTTCGCCGCGCGTGTCGGCAAGCCCTTCCGCGTCGCGCTGCCCACCTACGGTTCGCGCGTGTCCTGGGACGACAACGGGCGCGTCGTCGCCATCGAAAGCGAGGCGCCCTTGCTGGCCGGCGGCCGCGAGGCGAGCGAGCTGGTTGCCGCGCCGGCCGAGGTGGCAAAGCTGCTGGCCGGCCTGCGCAAGGATCCGCCCGCGCACCTGGCCGGCATCGTGTGGTTCCGCCTGCCTACCGTGCAGGACGCACGCGCCTGGAGCCTGCCCACCTGGCGCGCGGTAATGGCCGGCGCACCGCTCAAGGAAACGCTGGCGGTGTTCTTCCAGCCCGGTGCGGCGCCCGGCGCATCGGACGTGGTCCTGCGCAACGACGGCGAAGTGGATGCGCGCCTGCCGTCCCGCATCGAACTGCCCGCGGGCTGCACCATTGCCGATGGGGTGAACGGCTATGCGTTGGCTTACCGGGAAGGTCGCCCTTTCTTGCGACGCGAGCGCGACGGCTGGCTGCGCGCGCACTACCAGCGCGCCGTCGGCTGGGCGCGTTGTGGTGCCGCCGCCGGGCAACCTGCGCTGGCGCCTTGAGCCGGCTATTCCGCTGCGCCGGCTTTCCCCGCATCATTCGCAGGTCAAGCGTCTCCCCAAGGGAAGGATTCCGATGTACAAGCGCCAATGGATTGCGGCCGGCCTGCTCGCCGGCATCGCGGCAGCCGCCGTCTGGGCCTGCGGCCCCGATTTTCCCAGCCAGCTGCTGGATCATCGCGAGACCACGCTGAAGGCCACGCCGCGGAACAGCTTCGCCTTCGAGGCGGCCGACCTGCTGCCCGCCACCGACAAGATTCCCGGCGACGCGCCGGACGAGTCGCCCAAGGCGGACGACGCCGCGGCGATGGCCAAGTCGCTGGGCCTGACACCGGAGCAATGGACGCAGCTTCAATCGCTGAACCAGCTGCAGAGCGGTACAGAGGTCTACGCAAAGAGCACCGGCCTGCCCGAGGATCTGCGCCTGTATGCCGCCGGTGCGGCAGACTTCGAGATCGCGCAGGGAGCCTGCGAAGGCGATGGCGCCGCAAGCGAGGCGGCACCGGCCGAGCATTGCCTGGTCTCCTCCGGCCCGGCCATGGACCACGCCGTCGCCAGCTTCGAGAAAGTGCTGGCGCTGCCGCCGGAACAGGCGAAGCTGCGCGCGGTGTGGGCGGCGTACATGCTCGGCCGCATCCATGCCGAGCGCGCCCGCGACCAGGCCGGCGATGCCGCCGCGTTCAAGCGCGAGAGCGATGCCGCGGCCAAGGCCTTCCAGCTGGCGCGCACGCGTGCGCTCGACGGCGGCAGCGATACGCTGGGCCTGGCGCTGTCCAGCTTCGGCGAGGAGGCGCGCCTGCATCTGTATGTCGACGGCAAGCCCTGCGCCTGGAATGAGATCGCCGGCCCCGACAACGATTGTGGCCTGCGCCTGGCGCCGGACGACATCAAGCACGCCGTCACGCTGTACGCCGCGCAGGCCGGGCATGGTTCGGGCAGCGCGGTGCAGTCGCTGTCCATCCTGGCCGGCAATGCGCTGCGCGATGACGAGCTTGCCGCCAGGTTGATCGATCATCCGGTGTCGCAGCGCCTGCTGGTCATCTATGCGCTGGCGCGCACGGATGACGTGCTCAGCGAAGCGCCCGACGGCAAGAGCACGACCAGCAAGCCCAACCCGAGCCTGGTGGCGCTGGTGGCGGCGATCGAGCAGCGTGGGCTGGAGCATGTGGAAGGCGCCGATCGCCTGGCCGCGCTGGCCTATCGCGCCGGCCGCTACGACCTGGCGGCCAAGCTGGTCGACAAGGCGCCCGGCCCGCTGTCGAGCTGGGTGCGCGCCAAGCTGGCGCTGCAGAAAGGCGACCTCGCCGCGGCCACGGCCGCCTATGCCGAAGCGGTGAAAGCCTTTCCCAAGGCCAACGATCCCAAAGCCAGCATCGATCCCGACAACACCCACCTGCTGGTCGGCGAGCAGGGCGTGCTGGCGCTGGCGCGCGGCGAATACGTCGAGGCGATGGGGCGGCTGTACGACGCCGCCGTCGCGGTGGGCGGCAGCGGCAACGAGTTCTATCCCGCGGACGAGACCAGCGGCATCGGCTTCGGCAACGACGTGACCTACCTGGCCGAGCGCGTGCTCACCATCGAGGAGCTGAAGAGCTTCATCGATGCGCGCGTGCCGGCCTCGCCGCCGCCGGCGCCGGCCAGGCCGGGCTCGTCCGCGCCGGGCTATTACCCCGGCTCGGCGCCGTTCGGCGACAACCTGCGCTGGGTGTTGGCCAGGCGCCTGATGCGCGCCGGCCGCTACGACGAAGCGCAGGACTATTTCCCGGCCAGCGGCGACCCGCGTTTCGGCAAGGACGACCTGCGCGCCAAGGCGCGCGAATTCGCTCAAGAACTGCACGATGCCGAGCATGCCTGGACCGACATCGGCAAGGCCGAGGCCCGCTACAAGGCGGCGGCGATCCAGCGCGAGCTGGGCATGGAGCTGTTCGGCTACGAGCAGGGGCCGGACTACAACGACATGGGCGGCGGCTTCCAGGGCGGCAGCGGGCACAGCGCCGACGACCTCAAGCAATCCCTGGTCACCGACGGCGAGCGCCAGCGCTACGCCGACACCGCGCCCAAGCCCGATCGCCGCTTCCATTACCGCTATCTCGCCGCCGACCGCGCCGCCGGCGCGGCCGACCTGCTGCCGCCGCGTTCGCAAGCTTTCGCCGCGGTGCTGTGCAAGGCCAGCGGCTGGATGCTCGACGGCCCGCCGGACTACGGCGACAACGGCGACGGCACGCCGCCGGTGGTGCCGGAACGCTTGCTCAAGGCCAAGGCGCTGTACGACCGCTATGTGAAGCAGGGCGCGTACGTGCCGTGGGCCGAGCACTTCGGCGAGAGCTGCCCGGAGCCGGATTTCGCCAGCGCCAGGGTGATGCAGCGGCATCTTTATGTGGTGAAGGCCAGGCGTGCGGTGCGGCATAACGTGCCGTTGCTCACCGGCGGCCTGGTGCTGGTGATCGGTCTCGTCAGTTTTACCGTCGTGCGCCGCCGCAGGCGGACGGCCAAAACCGCGTAAAGCGTGCCGGGGCGGCCGGGCTGCGGGATAATGCGCCATTTCCCGCCGCCCATCGCCCGCCGCCCGCGGCCTCTGCCGAGCCGACCGTTGAAGAAGTCAGATTTCGATTTCCGCCTGCCGCCCGAACTGATCGCCCAGGCCCCGCTGCCGGAGCGTTCGGCCAGCCGCCTGCTGCTGCTGGATACACAGGCGCAGGCGCTGCAGGACCGCATGTTCCGCGAGCTGCCCACGCTGCTGCGCGCCGGCGACCTGATGATCTTCAACGACACCCGCGTGCTGCCGGCGCGGCTGTACGGGCGCAAGGAAAGCGGCGGCGCGGTGGAGATCCTGCTCGAGCGCGTCACCGGCGCGCATGAGGCGACCGCCCAGCTGGGCGTGAGCAAGAAGCCGAAGGAGGGCGGGCGCATCGAGCTGGCTGATGGCAGCCATGCGGTGGTGCTGGGCCGCGACGGCCAGTTCTTCCGCCTGCGCTTCGAATCGCCCGAGCCGCTGGAGCGCCTGCTGCGCCGCCTGGGCGAGATGCCTTTGCCGCCTTACATCGAGCGCCATGCCGACGCCAGCGACCTGGAGCGCTACCAGACCGTGTTCGCGCGCGAGCCCGGCGCGGTGGCCGCGCCCACCGCCGGCCTGCATTTCGACGAGGCCATGCTGGCGCAGCTGCGCGAGCTGGGCGTGGACTTCGGCTACGTGACCCTGCATGTCGGCGCCGGCACCTTCCAGCCGGTGCGCGCCGAGGAGATCAAGGATCACCAGATGCACCGCGAATGGCTCAATGTCGGCGCGGGGCTGGTCGAGCAGGTGCGTCGCGCGCGGGCGCGCGGCGGGCGGGTGATCGCGGTCGGCACCACGGTGGTGCGCGCGCTGGAGAGCGCCTGCCGCGACGGCGAGCTGCGGCCGTTCGCGGGCGAGACGCAGATCTTCATCTTCCCGGGCTACAAGTTCAGCAGCATCGACGGCCTGATCACCAACTTCCACCTGCCGCAGTCGACCCTGCTGATGCTGGTGTCCGCGCTGGCGGGGCGGGAGTTCGTGCTGCAGGCGTACCGGCATGCGGTGGCGCAGCGGTATCGGTTCTTCTCGTATGGCGACGCGATGATGATCTTGCCCCGCAGCTGACGTAGGTTGGGGTGAGCCAAAGGCGAACCCCAACATGGGCGCTGGATGTGGCATCTAGGCTTGAGCCCCTCTCCCACCGGCGACCCGAAGGTAGTCCCTGTGGGAGAGAGGGGTTGGGGTGAGGGTACGGGCGGAGCGAGGCGCACCGCTCCGCCCGTACCCTCACCCGGCTGCCGCCACCTTCCTCGCTCCTCAAAGCCGGGCACATCCCTGTGCCCTCCCCGCGTGCTCCCGGAGGGAGAAGGACTCCAGCTTGGGAGGTTGAGCCAAACCGGCGATAATCTCCCGATGACTTCCCTCCGTTTCGACATCTCCGCCACCGACGGCGCGGCCCGGCGTGGCCGGCTCAGTTTCGACCGCGGTACGGTGGAAACCCCGGCTTTCATGCCGGTGGGCACCTATGGCTCGGTCAAGGCGATGACGCCGCGCGACATCGTCGAGATCGGCGCCGAGATCATCCTGGGCAACACCTTCCATTTGTATCTGCGGCCCGGCCTGGAGATCGTGGAACAGTTCGGCGGGCTGCACCGCTTCATCGGCTGGGACAAGCCGATCCTCACCGACTCCGGCGGCTTCCAGGTGTTCTCGCTGGCGCACAAGCGCAAGATCACCGAAGAGGGCGTGACCTTCGCCTCGCCGGTGGACGGCTCGAAGGTGTTCCTCTCGCCCGAGGAATCCATGCGCATCCAGAAGACACTGGATTCGGACGTGGCGATGATCTTCGACGAGTGCACGCCGTATCCGGCCACGGAGAAGGTGGCCGCCACCTCGATGGAGCTGAGCCTGCGCTGGGCCGAGCGCTCGCGCCGCGCCTTCGACGAGCTGCACAATCCCAATTCGCTGTTCGGCATCGTGCAGGGCAGCGTGTACGAGAACCTGCGTCGCCGCTCGGCCGAGGGCCTGGTCGGCATCGGCTTCGACGGCTACGCCGTGGGCGGCCTGGCGGTGGGCGAGCCGGAGGCCGAGCGCAACCACACGCTGGACTTCACCGTGCCCCTGCTGCCGGCGGACAAGCCGCGCTACCTGATGGGCGTGGGCCGGCCGGAGGACATCGTCGAGGCGGTGCGCCGCGGCATCGACATGTTCGACTGCGTGATGCCCACCCGCAACGCGCGCAACGGTTTCCTGTTCACCGCCGAAGGCACTTTGCGCATCCGCAATGCCAAGTTCGCCATGGACACGCGGGTGATCGAGGAAGGCTGCGACTGCTACGCCTGCGCCGGCGGCTTCAGCCGCGCCTACCTGCGACATCTGGACCGCTGCAACGAGATCCTGGCCAGCCAGCTCGCCACCATGCACAACCTGCGGCATTACCAGCGCCTGATGGCGGGGCTGCGCGAGGCGATCGCGGCCGGGAAGCTGGAGGAGTTCGTGGCGGAGTTTTACGCGAGGCGCATGGATTGACGTAGGTTGGGGTGAGTCGCAGGCGAACCCCAACACCGCCGCCAGGTTGGGGGAAATCGGGGTAAAACGCACCGGCCTGCTTGCAAGCGCCCCCCGGGGAACCCCATAAACCCCGGTCCTGTCCGAGCCAGGCCATCCGGCCCGTGTGCGTGGGAACCGGGGGGCGTGGCATAATCCACGATCTTTTTCAGGCTTCCGGCGGAAATTTCAGCCGGCACCGCTACTTACGAGACAAGAAGATGAACTTTGCCAGCACTTTCGTGATCGCCCAGGCCGCGCCGGCCGCCGGTGCCCAGGCGCCGAACCCGCTGATGACCTTCGGCCCGCTGATCCTGCTGTTCGTGGTGTTCTACTTCCTGATGATCCGCCCGCAGATGAAGCGGCAGAAGGAACATCGCGCGATGGTCACGGCCCTGGCCAAGGGCGACGAAGTGGTGACCAACGGCGGCCTCGCCGGCCGCGTGGACGAGGTGGGCGAGTCGTTCATCACTCTCGAGGTCGCCCCGAACGTGAAGATCAAGGTGCAGAAGGGCGCCGTGTCCCAGGTGCTGCCGAAGGGCTCGCTGAAGTCGTCCTGACGGAATCAGGAAGCAGGCGGAGCCATCCGCCGAAGGCCGTCCCGCGGGGGCGGACGGCCTCGCCGCAACGCGAACGATGCTACCGCCGCGGCCCCCGTGCCGCGGCTCTGACGGATGCAAGGCATGAGTGATTTTCCACGCTGGAAATATTTCCTGGTCGCCATCGTTTTGGTGCTGGGCATCGTCTACGCGTTGCCCAACGCGTTCCTGCCGCAGCCGGCGGTGCAGGTCACGGCCAATCGCAACGGCGTGGTCAACCAGGCGCTGCAGGAAAAGGCGCTGCATGCGCTCAAGCAGCAGAACATCGCCTACCAGAGCGCCGAGCTGAGCAACGACCACCTGCTGGTGGCGTTCGGCAACGCCGACGTGCAGAAGACCGCCGGCGACGCCATCAAGGCGGCGCTGGGCGACGACTACACCGTGGCCTTCAACCTGAAGTCCACCGTGCCGCACTGGCTGTCGATGATCTTCGCCCGCTCCATGCCGCTGGGCCTGGACCTGCAGGGCGGCGTGCACTTCCTGATGGAAGTGGACCAGAGCGACGTGGTGGACAAGCAGGAAACGCGCTACGCGGATGACATCCGCAGCATGCTGCGTGACAAGAACATCCGCTACGACTCGGTCAGCCGCAACGCCGTGCGCGGGCAGGGCGTGGCCGTGGTGCTGCGCTCCGCCGCGGACCGCACCGCGGCCGCCAACGCCATCGCCGCCGAGTATCCGGACCTCTCCGTGCAGGACGGCCAGGTCACCGGCGACCGCTTCGTGCTCAACGCCGTGCTGCGCCCCGACAAGCTGCGCGACATCTCGCTCAACGCCGTGCGCCAGAACCTGGGCACGCTGCGCAACCGTATCAATGCGCTGGGCGTGTCCGAGCCGATCATCCAGCAGCAGGGCGACAGCCGCATCATCGTCGAGCTGGCCGGCGTGCAGGACACCGCCGAGGCCAAGAAGCTGATCGGCGCGACCGCCACGCTGGAATACCGCGCCGGCTACGGCAGCCCGCAGCAGGCCATGGATGCGCAGCGCACCGGCAGCGTGCCGCCGGATGCGCGCCTGTACAAGGACCAGCGCGGCAACCCGGTGCTGCTGAGCAAGAAGATCATCGTCACCGGCGACCAGCTGGTCGACGCCGCTTCCGGCACCGAGCAGCAGAGCGGCTCGCCGATGGTGTCGGTGACGCTCAATGCCGCCGGCGCCAAGAAGATGCTCGACTTCACCACCAGCAACGTCGGCAAGCCGATGGGCGTGGTCTATGTCGAGCGCGTGGTCGAGACCAAGGTGGTGGACGGCAAGGAAGTGCGCACGCCGAAGATCACCGAGGAAGTGATCAACTACGCCACCGTCAACGGCGTGTTCGGCAAGAACTTCCAGACCACCGGCCTGCGCAGCGCCAAGGAAGCTTCCGAGCTGGCCCTGCTGCTGAAGGGCGGTTCGCTGGCCGCGCCGATCGACATCGTCGAGGAGCGCGTGATCGGCCCGAGCCTGGGCCAGGACAACATCGCCAAGGGCATGAAGGCCGTGCTGATCGGCCTGGGCCTGGTGCTGCTGGCCGCGGCCATCTACTACAAGCTGTTCGGCCTGGTGGCCGACATCGCGCTGTTCTTCAACCTGGTGATCCTGGTGGCGGTGATGTCGCTGGTCGGGGTGACCCTGACCATGCCGGGCATCGCCGGCATCGTGCTGACGCTGGGCATGGCGATCGACGCCAACGTGCTGATCTGCGAACGCGTGCGCGAAGAGTTGCGCAACGGTTCCTCGCCGCACGCCGCGATCCGCGCCGGCTACGAGAAGGCCTGGGCGACCATCCTGGACGCCAACGTCACCCACCTGATCGCCGCGCTGGCGCTGACCACGATGGGCTCCGGCCCGATCCGCGGCTTCGGCGTGACGCTGCTGATCGGCATCCTGACCTCGATGTTCACCTCGGTGACCCTGACCCATGCGATCACCTTGCTGATCCACGGCCACCGCAAACTCAAGACGCTGTCGGTCTGAAGAGGAACTGGCAATCATGGAAATCTTCAACCACAACGCGAACGTCAACTTCCTGGGCATGCGCAAGGTCAGCATCGGCATCGCCGTGCTGCTGATGCTCGTGTCGATCGCCCTGCTGGCTTCCCGCGGCCTCAACTACGGCCTGGACTTCACCGGCGGCATTTCCGCCGAGATCAGCTACCAGCAGCCGGTGGCCGTGGCCGACGTGCGCGAGGCGCTGGCCAAGGCGGGCATGGAGCACGCCGTGGTGCAGAGCCTGGGCGGCACCAAGGAAGTCTCGATCCGCATGCAGCCCACCGCGGCCATGCTGGACCAGGGCAAGGTGAACCTGGACAAGGTCTCGGCCGTCGTCAGCGGGGCGCTGCAGGCCGCGCGTCCCGATGCCCAGCTCAAGAGCCGCTCCTCGGTCAGCTCGCAGGTCGGCGACGAACTGCGCAGCGACGGCACCATGGCCGCGGGCCTGGTCATCCTGGGCATCGGCCTGTACCTGTGGGTGCGCTTCGAGCGGCGCTTCGCCATCGCCGCGCTGGCCACCGAGGTGCACGACGTGCTGGTGACCCTGGGCGTGCTGGTGATCACCGGTCGCGAGTTCGACCTGACCGTGCTGGCCTCGGTGCTGGCGGTGATCGGCTACTCCATCAACGACAAGGTGGTGGTGTTCGACCGTATCCGCGAGCTGTTCCGTCTGGCGCGCAAGGCCGAGCCGGTGGAAGTGCTGAACCGCTCGATCAACAGCACGCTGTCGCGAACCATCATCACCTCGCTGTTCACCGCCATCACCATGGCCGCGCTGTACTTCATCGGCGGCGCGGTGGTGCAGGGCTTCGCCATCACCATGCTGATCGGCATCCTGGTCGGTACGCTCTCGTCCATCTTCGTGGCCAGCCCGATCCTGTTGTGGCTGGGCGTGTCCAAGCAGGACCTGATGCCGCAGACCAGGGAGAACCCGGAGCTGGCGCGGCGCCCGTAAGGCATGGCGCCAGCATCCTCGGAAAGCCCGGCCTCGCGCCGGGCTTTTTTTATGCGCGGCACTGGCGCTGAGTGCAGCCATTCGATTAGCGGCTTAATCCCCGATTGCCTATTCCCAATTGAGATTAATCGCTGAGTCGCGATTACTTGCCGCATTGCCACGCAAGATATTGCGAAGCGGCTCAATGTATTGCGGGCGCTATTTCCGGCGTTCGCAGATTCGGGCGCGGAAGAGGGGAATGGCGATGGCTTGAAAACCGCAGCGCTGTGCGATTCATTAAGTAAATGTTGACTTGATGTAACGGTCGACGTTATTTTCGGGATGTTCCTGATGCGACAGTCAGACGACAGCTTGCTTACAGCCACGGGAGGCCCGCAAGAAATCGTCGCCGCAGAGGGGGACGCAGAGGGGCAGTCTGCAGGGGGAGTTACCTACAGGCGCAGTCTTTGCAAACTTTTGGCCTATCGCCCGCATTGCGGGCGGTTTTGCTCAATTTTGCCCACACCCCACGTGGGCGTTTTCGGGGAGATCCAAATGAGTTTTCGTTCCTTGAATCGCGGCTATCTGCGTCATACGGCGCTTGCCGCTGCGCTGATCATGGCCGGCGTGTCCGGCGTTGCGTTCGGCCAGGCCACCACCGGCAACATCACCGGTCAGGCTGAAGCCGGCGACACCGTGACGATCACCAGCGCCACCGGCCTGAACCGCCAGGTGACGGTCGACGCCAGCGGCCGCTACAGCGCCACCAACCTGCCGGTCGGTTCCTACACCGTCACCCTGCAGAAGGGCGGCTCCACGGTCGACACCCGCAAGGACGTCACCCTGACCGTCGGTTCGACCACGGAAGTCTCGTTCGCCTCGGCCAACAACGCCTCGTCGCTGTCCGCCGTGACGGTGACGGCCAACGCGCTGCCGGCCATCGACGTCTCCGGCGTCGACTCGCGCACGGTGATCACCTCCCAGCAGCTGGCTCGCCTGCCGCTCGCGCGCAGCGCCGAAGCGATCGCGCTGCTGGCCCCGGGCGTGGTCCAGGGCAGCAGCTACTTCTCCGGCAACATGGGCGGCCCGCTGGTTTCGTTCGGCGGTTCGTCGGTGACGGAGAACGCGTACTACATCAACGGCTTCAACACCACCGACCCGCTGAGCGGCCTGGGCGGCCTGAGCCTGCCCTACGGCGCGATCGACCAGCAGGAAATCCTCACCGGCGGCTACGGCGCGGCTTACGGCCGTTCGGACGGCGGCGTGATCAGCCAGGTCGGCAAGCGCGGCACCAACGAGTGGCACTTCGGCGGCCAGGTCCTGTGGACCCCGACCTCGCTCGAGAGCGACCCGAAGAACTACTACTACGTCAACAAGGACGGTTCGAACGGCAAGCTCCGCCAGTACCGCAACGACAACAAGTCCTGGACCACCACGTATTCCGCTTATGTCGGCGGTCCGCTGGTCAAGGACAAGCTGTTCTTCTTCCTGGCCGCCGAATACGAGCGTGAGCAGGGCAAGAACACCAGCCTGAGCTCGGCTGCCGGCGTCGGCCCGAACACCGCTCCGTTCGTCGACCACGGCAAGATCAACAGCCCGAAGTGGTACGGCAAGCTGGACTGGAACATCACCGACAGCAACATCCTCGAAGTGACCGGCGTCTCCAACAAGACGTCGTACAACGGCACGCTGAACAACTTCGACTACGGCACGCTGAAGGAAGGCTCCTTCAACAGCTACGACACGTCGGTCAAGAACTCGTTCGATCTGTACACGACCAAGTTCACCAGCTACATCACCGATGACCTGACCCTGTCGGTGCAGTACGGCAAGATGAAGGGCAAGTACTACACCAACACCCCGGGCTACGATCCGACCAACCCGTACCTGTTCACCACGGAAAACCAGAACCCGGACATCACGGGCGGCAATCCGATCACGAACAACCAGACGGTTTCGACGATCAACCTGCCGGGTCACAAGACCACCAACACCAACCTGCGCGTCGACCTGACCTACAAGCTCGGTGACCACACCATCACCGGCGGTATCGACAACCAGGACGTGCGCAACACCGACGCCGGTACCGAATTCCCCGCCGCTGGCCTCGGCTATGCGTGGGAATACAACACCATGGACGGCGATCCGGA
>Ga0209758_1000642_pt1 | contig 53219 bp, 49 predicted proteins | sample AraplaMF_Col_mMF_FD_184258 | JGI IMG/M metagenome (GOLD analysis project Ga0209758, IMG submission 184258) | Arabidopsis root microbial communities from the University of North Carolina, USA - plate scrape MF_Col_mMF (SPAdes) (version 2) | ecosystem: Host-associated > Plants > Roots > Endosphere... | reverse complement strand
GGACTATTATGCGACGAGCGACGCCGAGACCTTCACCAAGCTCGCCGGCACGTTCGACCTGATCATCTGCACGGTCGGCACGACGATCGACTGGAACGCCTATCTCGGCCTCCTGAAGTTCGACGGCTCGATGGTCCTGGTCGGCGTTCCGGAACATGCGGTGCCGGTCCATGCCTTCTCGGTCATCGGCGGCCGCAAGAGCCTGTCCGGCTCGATGATCGGCTCGATCAAGGAAACCCAGGAAATGCTGGATTTCTGCGGCGAGCATGGCATCACGTCCGAAATCGAGAAGATCAACATCCAGGATATCAACGAAGCCTACGAACGCGTCATCAAGAGCGACGTCCGCTACCGCTTCGTCATCGACATCGCTTCGCTGGCAGCCTGATCTGAAACGCGGAATAGAAGACGAAAGGGCGGTCCATGGGCCGCCCTTTTACGTTCAGGCAAGTTCGCTCTCGTCGTATTTCACCCGCGCGGCCTTGACCGAAGGATGATTGGCCTCCGCCCATTGGAGCACTTTCGAAAGCGGCTCGAACAGCGAGTGACCGAGTTCGGTCATCCGGTATTCGACGCTCGGCGGCTTGGTCGGAAACACTTTCCGGTCGATATACCCGTCGCGCTGCAGGTCGCGCAGCGTCTGGGTCAGCATCCGCTGGGAAATATCCGGCACCAGCCGGCGAAGCTCCCCGAAGCGGAAGGGCTGACGCGACAAGGCCTCGAGAAGCAGCGTCGACCATTTGCCCGCGATCCGGTCAAGAACATCCCGGACCGGGCAATTCTCCATGTCCCACCCGGAAATATCGCATTCCTTGGCGTCGATCACCGGCTTGCGATTTGCATTGCGGATCATGATGGTGGTTCCCTCGACGTAACGATCTCCCTCGAAACTGCCTCCTTTACAGATCGAAGTCAATTCTTATTCTAGCGCTAGTCTCTTTTTGAGACCAAAGATCATTGCCCTGCCGGCACGCCGGCCATTGCTAGGAAAGAAGACCTCATGACCAAACTTCTCGTCACCGGCGCCGCCGGCCATCTGGGCCGCGCAGTCCTGCGTCACCTGGTGGAGACATCCAAGGTCGCGTCCGCCGACATCATCGCTGCCAGCCGTGATCCGAACAAGCTCGCCGACCTCGCGGCCGGCGGTTTCGAAACCCGCGTGGCCGATTTCGACGACGAAGCCGGGCTCGTGAAGGCATTCGCCGGTGTCGATCGCGTGCTGATCATTTCCACCGACGAACTGGCAACGCCCGGCAAGCGCATCAGCCAGCACAGGAACGCCGTTTCCGCCGCGGCAAAGGCAGGCGTCAAGCACGTCATCTATACGTCCATGCCGAACCCGGACAAGTCGCTCGTCACCTTCGCGCCTGACCATCTTGGTACCGAAGAGGCCATCAAGGCCAGCGGCGTTCCCTACACGATCCTGCGCAATTCCTGGTATCACGACAACTATCTGATGGGCATGCCGCACAACCTCCAGGTCGGCAAATGGTACACGTCGGTGGGTACCGGCAAGATCACCACGCTCAGCCGCGACGACTGCGCCCGTGCCGCTGCCGCCGCCCTTGCCAATCCGCCGGCCGGCAGCCAAATCCTCACCCTCACCGGCCCGGAATCCCTGACGGCTACGGAAATCGCCGCCCGCGCATCCGCTGCCGCCGGCAAGCCGCTTGAAGTCGTTGACGTCACTGACGAACAGCTGACCCACGGCCTGACCGGCGCCGGCCTGCCTCCCTTCGTCGTCAATATGCTGGTCTCCGCGGACGCGAATATCCGCGCCGGCAATTTCGAGCAGTTGACGAGCGACTACGAGACGCTGACCGGCCACAAGCCGCAAACCCTGGCTGCCTATTTCGAGACGCAGAAGGCCGCGCTCGCAGCTTGAACCCCTGCCGATTGCGGGCCGTAAAATTTCGCGATATTGAGATGGAGTTGCTCAACTCCATCTCATCGAGAGAAAAAATGCGCAAAATCGGCCTGATCGGCGGAATGAGTTTCGAAAGCACCGCGGTATATTATCGGCTGATCAACGAGATGGTGCGCGACCGTCTCGGCGGCTTCGCCTCGGCCGATCTCCTGCTCCATTCGGTCAATTTCGCCGAAATCGTCGACATGCAGAAAGCCGGCCGCTGGGATCTGGCGGCCGAGCATCTGGCAGACAGCGCTCGCCGGCTGAAGGCGGCCGGCGCGGAATGCGTGCTGATCTGCACCAACACCATGCATCTCGTCGCCCCGCCGGTGCAGGCCGCGACCGACATTCCGCTCATCCACATCATCGATGAAACGGCTAAGGCCCTGAAATCGCAAGGCCTGAAACGCCCGCTCCTGCTGGCCACGCGCTACACGATGGAGCAGGGCTTCTACACCGATCACATGAAGACGCTCGGCATCGACGTCATGGTGCCGGATGCGGACGACCGCACCGATATCCATGGCATCATCTTCAACGAACTCTGCGCCGGCGCGGTAAACGACACCTCCCGCATCCGTGCCATTGCCATGATCGAAAAGGCCAAGGCTGCGGGCGCCGACAGCATCATCCTCGGCTGCACGGAAATCTGCCTTCTGCTGGATCCGGCCGGCCTGCCCCTGCCCGGCATCGATTCCACCGCCATTCACGCCACGGCGGCAGTCGATTTCGCGCTCGGCCAATCGAAGGCAAAACAGACGGCCGCGTAAATTTATTTGACTCAGTCCAATAAATATCTGACAGAGTCTCCTTAAAGGAGATTCTACCGATGACCGATGTTGCCGTTTTGGACGCCGTCCGCGCCTTCAACCGTTTCTACACCAACAAGCTCGGCATTCTCGCCAAGGGCTATCTCGATACCGACTACACGCTGACCGAGGCGCGCATCCTTTATGAGATGGGCGCCCGCAAACGGGTTTCGGCGACCGAACTCAATCGCGATCTCGGCCTCGATCCCGCCTATCTCAGCCGGATCCTCAAAAAATTCCGCGAGGCGGGTTTCATCGACAGCCAGCCGGATCCAGACGACAAACGCAGCCAGATCCTGATCGTCACCGACAGGGGGCAGGCGGAATACGAAACGCTCGGCGAACGCTCCCGCCGGCAGATCGCCAGCGACCTCAGGGAAGTGGATATGCTTGGCCGCGAAAAGCTGATCGGGTCCATGCAGGCGATCCGCACCATTCTCGATCCGCAATCGGCCGTGCCTTCTCCGCCGGTCGTCATCCGTCCGCACAGGATCGGCGACATGGGCTGGCTGATCGAAGCCCAGGCGGTCGCCTATACGCGCGAATACGGCTGGAACGACAAGTTCGAAGGCATGGTCGCCGACGTCGCCGGCAAGTTCATCGCCAACTTCAACCCCGAACGCGAACGCTGCTGGATCGCCGAACGCGACGGAAAGCGGGTCGGCTCGGTGGTCGTGGCGGATGGCGACGGCGATACCGCCAAGCTGCGGCTGCTCTACCTCGATCCAGCCGCCCGCGGCCTTGGCCTTGGTCGCACGCTCGTCGAACAATGCATCAAGTTCTCGACATTAGCCGGCTACAGGAAGCTGTCGCTTTGGACCAATGATTGCCTGAGCGCCGCGATCCGCATTTACGAGACGGCCGGTTTCAGGCTCGTCTCGGAGGAAAGACATGCCATGTTCGGCCCGCAATGCGTCGGCCAGACCTGGGTGCTCGAACTCTGCGAGGCGAAACTGTCGTCGAATTAAACGGCCTGGCCGCAGGCCCGGCGGAAGCGGCGCACGGTTTCCGCCATGCCGTATTCGAGCGCATCCGCCGTCAGGCCATGCCCGATCGAGACTTCGGCGAGCCCCGGGATGCGCTTGACCAGCGCCGGCAGGTTGGCGACGGTCAGGTCGTGGCCGGCATTGACGCCCAGCCCTTCGGCAAGCGCCGCATCCGCCGTCCGCCCCAGCCTGTCGAGGATCTCGGCACCGCGTTCCGGATTGTCGAAACAGCCGCCATAGGGACCGGTATAAAGTTCGATACGGTCGGCGCCCGTTGCCCTTGCAAGCTTCACCGCCTCGACATCGCCATCGCCATCGGCAAACAGCGACACCCGCATGCCGCCCTTCTTGAGCCGCGCCACGATCGGCTTCAGCATCCCGCCCGTGGCGCGGAAATCGAAACCATGGTCGGAGGTCGCCTGGGTCGGATCGTCCGGCACCAGCGTCACCTGCTCCGGCTGCGCCGCCTCGCAGAGCACCAGAAATTCCTCGCTCGGATAACCTTCGATGTTGAACTCGGCATCCGGAAACTCGTCGTCGATCAACGCCCGGATCACCGGCAGGTCGGAGAAGCGGATATGCCGCTGGTCGGGGCGCGGATGCACGGTCAGGCCCGCCGCGCCCGCCTGAAGCGCGATGCGCCCCAGCCCCTCGACGCTCGGCCACGGAAGATCGCGGCGGTTGCGCAGCATGGCGATGGCATTGATGTTCACGGAAAGCTTGGTCGGCATGGCGATATCCGGTCTTTGAGAAGGTGTCCCGCTTTTAGGCCATGCGCTTTCGCAACGCCACCGGGTTTAGGAAAATGCACCTATAAAGAGTTTTGATGGACGAGAATTCACGAGGCAACCGGGGCTACCATTTCCTAAAGTTTTAGCTAATCTATATTCAACAGAGTTCGCTGGGCAGGCCAAAAGGCGGCGGAATACGGTTTGAACGGCGAATTCTGTCATCCAATTCAATCGGGTCCGCATTTTCAGTACCGAGGTTCCATCCGGAGGTTCGACGCGCAAGTCGCAACCCTTAGATGCATATTTGACCATAACGCCAAACACAGGCGCAAAGGGACTCGATGCGGAGTGATATCATGCAGGTCATGACCGAAAGTGCCTCCCCGGCAGGGGCGGCCCGGTATTTCGTCTATCTCCCCCAGGTTTCCCTCCCTTTTGAACTCCCGAGCCAGCCCGTGGCGATCGCCGAGATGGCGGATCTTTTCGGCGTTACCCACCGCACCCTGCATTTCTACGAGGAAAAGGGCCTGATCACCGCCCGCCGTTCCGGCAGCATGCGGGTCTATGACAGGGTTCAGATCCACCGCATGGCGGTCATCAATGCCTGCCGCGAAATCGGCATTCCGGTCGCGGTCATCCAGGAACTCATGGAAGAGCTTGCCGACGCGACGTCGGAGGCGGAAGCCAACGAGATGTTCCACAACATGCTGGCGCGGCGCAAGCGCGAGCTTACCGCCGACATTTCCCACATCCGGCGGCAGATGCAGCAGATCGAAAGCCTGCTGGTCGCCGAGGAAGAGGACCAGGCGCTCGTCAGCCCGAAACCGATGTCGCTGGTGCTGAGCGATATCGAAAAGCAGTGTCTGGGGCTGATGGCCGAAGGTTATTCGGCGCCACGGCTTGCCCGCGCGCTCAATCTCGAATTCGAAGACCTGCGCCGAATGGAGGATGACATCATCCGGAAATTCCAGGCCACTAACCGCTTTCAGGCGGTCGCCAAGGCGATGCTGCTCGGTTTCGTGCCGAACTGACCGGAGCCGATTCAGCGAACGCCGATCTTTTATCGAACGATGGTCAGAGTCTCGGCCGCGCGGGTGATCGCGGTATAAAGCCAGCGCTCCCGGCTGTCGCGAAACGCCCAGCTTTCATCGAACAGCACCACATTGTTCCACTGCGACCCTTGAGCCTTGTGCACGGTCAGCGCATAACCGTAGTCGAACTCGTCGTAACGCTTGCGGGTCGACCAGGGGATTTCGCCTTCCTGCTCTTCGAACGCCTGCTTCAGAAGCTTGATCTTGGCGGCGCCGCGATCCATGTCGTCGTCTTCCGGCCGGATCATCAGGTTGATGCCGGGCTTCACCGTCTCGCGCGACGAACTCATCACCTGCCAGAGCGAACCGTTGAGCAGGCCCTTGGCCGGATCGTTCCTGAGGCAGACCAGCTTGTCGCCGGATTGCGGATAGTCGGCCGTGAACCCCTTGAGTTCCCGGAGCCGCTGATTGTAGCGCTTGCGGGTCTTGTTGGTGCCGACCAGGACCTGGTCGGCCTCCATCACCAGCGGCTGCGTCACCTCGTTGCGGGAAATTACCTTGGCGGTGCCGTAGTCGCCATACATGATTTCCTTGCCTTCGCGCACGTTCATCGCGAGCTGGATGATCGGGTTGTCGCGCGCCTGGCGATGGATGTCCGTCAGCAGGTAATCCGGCTCCTGCTCGGTGAAGAACCCGCCGCCGGAAACCGGCGGCAGCTGGCCGGGATCGCCGAGCACCAGGATCGGCGTACCGAAACTCATCAGGTCCTTGCCGAGCGCCTCGTCCACCATCGAACATTCGTCGATGATAATAAGCGCCGCCTTGGCGACCGGGCTCTGGCGGTTGATCGAGAACATCGGCGCGATCGAGGTCTTGCCCGCATCGTCCTCGACCGCCTCCTCGCCGCGCGGCCGGTAGATCAGCGAATGGATCGTCTTGGCGTTGCGCGCCCCGCGCGAGCGCAGAACCTGCGCGGCCTTGCCGGTGAAGGCCGCAAACAGCACCTCGCCATCGACATTCTCGGCGAAATGTTTGGCAAGCGTGGTCTTGCCGGTGCCCGCATAACCGAACAGCCGAAAGACCTGGCTGCGCCCCTCTTTCAGCCATTGTGAAACGGCCTTGAGGGCCTCGTCCTGTTGCGGTGCAAATTGCATGGCGGGACTTGGCAGGATTCTGCCGGCAAGCGCAACCGAAAAAGAACGAAAGAGGAATCAAAGGCCGGGATGAACTGCCGCTGCGACTGCCCGGGGACAGTCTGCTCCGCGAAGTCCGCATGCCCGCCCGGGCAGCATTGCCGCTGTTCAGTTTTCGTTATCGACCCGTATGATCGCGGCATGAAAATCCTGATTCTCGGCGCAACCGGCTTTATCGGCTCGGCGATCCTTCAAAGGCTCGCCGCCGACGGCCATCGGATAACCGGCCTCGGGCGAGATCCCGGGAAGGCCAGGTTGAAATGGCCCGCAGCCGCGTGGCTGAAAGCCGACCTCGCAAAACTGTCCGCTGATGCGTGGCGCCCACTGATCGAGGACCAGGATATCATCGTCAACTGCGCCGGTGCCCTCCAGGACGGTCTTGCCGACGATCTTGCGGCCACCCAGGAAAAGGCCATGCTGTCGCTCTACGAGGCAGCAAGGGCGCTGGGCGGCAGGCACATCGTGCAGATCTCCGCCCGCACGGATGGCGCCGCCGGCAGCCTGCCCTTCCTCGCCACCAAACGCCGCACCGACAAGGCGCTTGCGGCAAGCGGCCTGCCCTTCGTCATCCTGCGGCCGGCGCTGGTCATCGGCCGCAATGCCCATGGCGGAACCGCCCTTCTGCGGTCGCTCGCAAGCTTCCCCGGACTGCTGCCGCTTATCCATGGAGAAAGCCCTATCGAAACGGTCTCGCTGCGCGATGTCGCCGCCGCCGTTTCCCTCGCTATCGACGGCACCATCCCGGCCGGCAGCGATCTCGATCTTGCCGCGGAACAGACCCTGACGCTGTCAGACCTCGTGCAACAGCATCGCAGCTGGCTCGGCCTGCCCGCGGTCCGCGTCGTCGAATTGCCTGCGCCGCTCGCAAGACCGGTCGCCTGGGCTGCCGATCTTGCCGGAAGGCTCGGCTGGCGCTCGCCCCTTCGCTCGACGGCGATGACGGTGATGTCGGAAGGCGTCAGGAGCAGCCGTCCGAGACCGGGCGGCCTCGCATTTGCAGATGCAACGCAAACGCTCGCCGCTCATCCAAGCGGCGTCCAGGATCTATGGTTCGCGCGGCTCTATCTCCTCAAGCCGGCAATCATTCTGACCCTGTCGCTGTTCTGGCTGCTGTCCGGCCTGATCCCGCTCCTTGACGTGAGCGCCGCCGCGGCCCATTTCCCACCGGCCATGCCGGCCACGCTCGCGCTCTCGACAACCGTCGCGACATGCATCCTCGATATCCTCCTCGGGTCCGCCGTCCTCGTCCGCCCCCATGCCCGCAAGGCAATGCTCGGGATGATCCTCACCAGTCTCACCTACCTTGCCGGCGGCACGATCCTCGAACCGCAGCTCTGGCTCGATCCGCTCGGCGTCCTCGTCAAGGTCCTGCCGTCGATCGCCCTCACTCTTGTTGCCCTCGCCATTCTGGACGAACGCTGATGGATGCCGAAAGCCTGCTGCGGCTCATCCATGTCATCGGCGCCACGGTGCTGCTCGGAACCGGCGCCGGCATCGCCTTTTTCATGGTCATTGCCCGGCGGACGGAAGATCCGAAACTGATCGCCCATACCGCCGGCACCGTCGTGCTTGCCGATACCGTCTTCACCGCCACCGCCGTCGTCCTGCAGCCGATCACTGGCTATCTTTTGGCGCGAAGCATCGGCTGGTCGCTGACCGATGGCTGGATCGCCCTGTCGCTCATTCTCTACGTGGTGACGGGACTGTTCTGGCTGCCGGTGGTCTTTATCCAGATCCGGCTGCGCGATATCGCCCGCATTGCCTGCAAGAACTCGACGCCGCTGCCGCCCGAATGGTATCGGCTCTACCGGATCTGGTTCGCCTGCGGTTTCCCGGCCTTTCTCGCCGTCATTGCGATTTTCTGGCTAATGCTGACCAAGCCGGATATCCCGCTTTTCTGACAGTTGAAGAGATAAGCGCCGGATCTCGCAAATTTTTCTTTCAAAGGACGGAATAAATCCGCCCCTGCCGGTGTCTTGACCTATGCGGCCGATGTGAGGCTGCCATTCAACCAGGGAGACGATCCATGAAGACCTTCATTCTCGTGCCTTTCGCGCTCGCAGCGCTGACTTCGGTCGCGTTTGCCGCCGGCCCGTTCAAGACCGTCAAGACCTCCACCAAGGGTGACGTCCTTGCCGGTGAAAAGGGCATGACGCTCTACACCTTCAAGAACGACAAGCCCGGCACCTCCAACTGCTACGACAAGTGCGCCACCAACTGGCCGCCGGTCATGGCCGCTTCCGATGCGAAGGCCGATGGTGCATACTCGATCGTGACCCGCAAGGACGGGGTCAAGCAGTGGGCGAAGGATGGCATGCCGCTCTATTACTGGGTCAAGGACACCAAGGAAGGCGACACCACCGGTGACGGCGTGAACGGCGTGTGGGATGTCGCAAAACCCTGATCAATCCCCTTCCGGAACGGCGCGTGAGGCACAGGCTCCCGCGCCGATTTCCTTCGAGGCGCAGATCCTCGCGCTCCTGCCGACCCTCAGGCGCTATTCGCGCAGCCTGACGCGTTCGGACACGGAGAGCGAGGACCTGCTGCAGGATTGCGTCGAGAAGGCGCTGCTGAGCCGTGCCCAATGGCGTGGCTCGAATTTCAAGTCCTGGGCCTACAGGATCATGACCAATCTTCACCTCAACGCACGCCGGTCGATTGCGCGGCGTCCCTCCGTCGGCATCGAGGAGGCCGAGACCGTGGCCGCCGGTACGAGCGCCGACGACCCGCTCGAAAAGAATCGCCTCGTGCAGGCGCTGGAAACGCTACCGAAGGAGGCGCGCGCAGTGCTGATACTGGTGGTCGTCGAGGGTTATGCCTATCAGGAAGTGGCCGACATGCTGGACATTCCGGTCGGCACGGTCATGTCGCGCCTGTCGCGGGCGCGCCAGGCATTGCGGGAAAAAATGCGGGAGGAAAACGTCATACCATTGCGGAGACCACGATGACCGAAGCCAGATCCGTATCCGAGGCGGAACTGCACGCCTATGCCGACGGCTTCCTCGACGAGGCCGACCGTGCCCGCGTGCAGAGTTTTCTGGCCGAAAACCCGGAAGCGGCGCAGATGGTGTCCGACTGGCAGGATCAGAACGAAGAACTGCGCGCCGCCTTCGCCGGCCATGAGAGGTCGAAACTCTCCGATATCCGCCTCCTGTCGGGCGGTCTGGCGCGCGCCGGCACCCGGCCGTCGCGCCGCTTGGCGCTCGCTGCCGCCGCGGTGCTGATCTTCGCAGCCGGCGCGCTCGGCGGCCATTATGGCCCGCTTCTGTTCGAACCTGCGGATATCCGGCTCACCTATGCCGAAATCCTGCCGCGCGAAGCCCGTACTGCCTTCCTCGTTTATGCGAGCGAAGTGCGCCATCCGGTGGAAGTGTTCGCCAACGAGGAAACGCACCTCGCCACCTGGCTCGGCAAACGCCTGTCGATCGCCAATCTCAAGGTCCCCAACCTGCAGGGACAAGGCTTCAAGCTGGTCGGCGGTCGCCTCCTGCCGGTCGGTGGCAAGCCGGGTGCGCTGTTCATGTACGAGGACCAGGGCGGCCAGCGCCTGACGGTGCTCGTCGGCCGCAACAAGGAAAACCGCACCACCAGTTTCCGCTTCGCCTCCGCCAACTCGGTCGAAACCTTCTACTGGATCGACGGCGAGCTCGGTTATGCGGTCACCGGCGAAATCTCCCGCGACATGCTGCGCCGGATCGCCGAGGAATGTTATCGCCAGTTTCCGTCGTAATGGGCGGCGCCGTCAGCGGCGCTTCCGTCTTGATCTGTTCTGCCTCTGCGGCAGCCCCTCATCCGGCTGCCGCCACCTTCTCCCCGCCTGCAGGGAGAAGGACGCAAGAGGCACCGTCTTTGTCCCCGTAAGCGTCGGAAAATGGCGCATTCGACCTCTGTCGCCCTAACGGAAGAGAGAGCACGAGCGCCCGCAGCTCGTTCCCTTCTCCCCGCAAGCGGGGAGAAGGTGGCGGCAGCCGGATGAGGGGCAACCCCAACCGCCTATCTATCTCAAAAGCATCTACCGCAGCGGATCGTTGCCCAATTCGATCGGCCGGCCGTGCGGCGTTGCCTCGGCGGCCCGCTGCCAGCTCTGCTGCAGCGCGAGGATCGCCTCTCCATCCGCGACTCCCTTGGCCGCCACCAGCCCGGAGAGCGCCGCCACCCAGCAGTCGAAATAGTCGCTGCCGTCCTCGGCCCGGCCCGGCTTGTGGACCTCGCCCGAAAGGGCTGCGGCCCATTCGCTCCAGGTGAACAGGCCGCGCTCGTGCAGATGCACGGTCATCGCAAAGGCTTCCGCCACCCAGGGCTCCGGAAATACCGGATCACCTTCCGGTGACTTCGGCAGGCCCGGCGACTGCACCAATGCCGAGGGGATCTCACACGCGCTCAAGATAGCTCTCCCAGGCATCGATCGACACGGTCAGCGTCGGATCGGCGCCCTCGCCCCAGATTTCAGGCCCGTCGAAAACGACGGTATAGACCCATTGCGGGTTCTCGCCCCTACCATGCGCATTGTCGTCCGGAAAAACGTAGGAGCCCTGCACGGCCTCGACCACGCCCGTCTTGGCGCGGGCATAACGCGGCAGCCGCGTATGGGTCTGCGGGTTGAAATTGCGCGTCCGCACCCGGTCGCCCGGCTGGAACCGCGGTTCGGTCCCGACCGGCCGGTCGCAGGGGCCGCCTTTGGCCAGCACGCCGGCCACCATGTCCGCCTTCAGGATACGCTTCGGCGTCACCGGCTCCGTCTGCTTGCGACCCGCATCGATTTCCGCCCTCGTGGCAAAGCCGTGGCGTTCGAGCAGCACTTCCAGCGCCCGCGTCCAGATCTCGTAATAGCTTGCGGCGAGATAATCCGCCGGCGGGATGTTTTCTCGCGCATGCCGGCTTTCGTCGATCGTCCAGGCGCCGAAGGCACCGCCGGACAGCGTCAGCCCCAGCGCCCGCTTCTCCCAATCCGCATGGAAATAGGGCTCGTCCTTTTCGGGCGCCACCGGCCCGAAACCCATCTGCCCGCCGAGATCGTGAGGTCCGTTCATGGCTGGGCTCCGGCCACTGCCGTGCCGATCATCGCATCGCGGCTGACGAGGTCGGCGAGCGCCTCCTCGCCCAGACCGTCCGTCCCTTCCGGCCGTTCGGGGACCACCAGGTAGCGCAGTTCCGCCGTCGAATCCCAGACGCGGATCTTCTTCGTCTCAGGCAGGGTCAGGCCGAATTCGGCAAGCACGCCGCGCGGATCGATGACGGCGCGCGAGCGATAGGCCGGCGCCTTGTACCAGACCGGCGGCAGGCCGAGCACCGCCCAGGGATAACAGGAGCAGAGCGTGCAGACGACGAGGTTGTGGGTCTCGGGCGTATTGAACACAGCCCGCATATGTTCGCCCTGCCGGCCGGTAAACCCGAGGCTTGCGATCGCCGCCGTCGCATCGGTCCGCAGCCATTCGGCAAAACCCGGATCGCTCCAGGCCTTGGCCACCACGCGGGCTCCGTTGCGCGGGCCGATCTTCGTCTCATAGGTCTCGACGATCGCATCGATCGCCTCGGGGTCGATCAAGCCCTTTTCGGTCAGCACCGTTTCGAGCGCCTTCACCCGCGCCTGCATATCGCTGTAGCGGTTATCGTGACCATGCTCGTGATGATGATCGTGGTCGTGGTGATCTGCGGACATGGATATCTCCCTTACTTCAGCATCGGCCAGAGGCTTGCGACAAGCAAGAGCGCCATGGTGATGTTGAACCATTTCAGCCGTGCCGGCACCGACAGCCATTCGCGCAGCGCCGAACCGAAGCCCGCCCAGGTCGAAACGCTCGGCACGTTGACGGCGGCGAACGCGAGCCCGACGAGCATCACGGTCGGCAGGTAATAGTCGGGGTTGGTATAGGTCGCCATGGCGGTGACCGCCATCACCCAGGCTTTCGGGTTGACCCATTGGAACGCCGCCGCGCCGAGAAACGTCATCGGCTTCGCACCCGCCTTGCCATCCGACAGGCTGCGCGACGTGCCGATCTTCCAGGCGACCCAGAGCAGATAGGCTCCGCCCGCGAATTTGAGCGCCGTATAGACGACCGGCACCGAACGCAGCAATGCCCCGAGCCCCAGCCCGACGGCGATCAGCAGCGACAGGAAGCCGGCGCCGATGCCGAGCATGTGCGGGATGGTCCGCGCAAAGCCGAAGTTCACGCCCGATGCGAACAGCATCATATTGTTCGGCCCCGGCGTGATCGAGGTGGTGAAGGCAAACAGGATCAGGGCCAGAAAGGTTTCCAGCTGCATATGTTCTCCTAGCGCCAATCCGTCCCGCTTGTCTCGACCGTCTCGTATCGCGAACGGCCTGTGGGTCCGGTGATAGGATCGTTGGGAACAATCTTCAAGCGGAACTTGGAGGCTTCAATCGACGCCATATCCTCAGTAGGATAGACGCCCTGAGATAGAGATCGAGGTTTCCGATGTCCGATATCCCGACAGTCACCCTGCCCTCCGGCATTTCGGTCCCGGCGCTCGGCCTCGGTACCTGGCAGATGGGCGAGGATGCCCGCAAGGTCGGCATCGAGATCGAAAGCCTGAAGCGCGGCCTCGATCTCGGCCTGACGCTGATCGACACGGCGGAAATGTATGGCGAGGGCGGCGCCGAAAAGATCACCGCGCAGGCGATCGCCGGCCGGCGCGACGAGGTCTTCCTGGTCAGCAAGGTCTATCCCTGGAACGCCGGCCGCAAGAGCGTCGTCGAAGCCTGCGAACGCAGCCTCACCCGGCTGAAGACCGACCGGCTGGACCTCTATCTCCTGCACTGGCGCGGGGAACATCCGCTTGAAGAGACCGTCGCCGGTTTCGAGGAATTGCGCCGGGCCGGCAAGATCGGCGCCTGGGGCGTCTCGAATTTCGATCTCGACGACATGCTCGAACTGATGGACGTGCCGGATGGCAAGAACTGCGCGGCCAACCAGGTCCTCTACAACCTCTCCCGCCGCGGCATCGAATACGACCTTTTGCCCTGGTGCCAGGAACGCGGCATTCCGGTCATGGCCTATTCACCGATCGAACAGGGCCGGCTTGCCAGAAGCGGGGAGCTGATCCGTATCGCCAAGGCCTATCAGGCCACCCCGGCGCAGGTGGCGCTGGCTTTCCTGCTGGAGCGCGACGGCGTCATCGCCATCCCCAAATCCGCCAACCCGGAACGCGTCGCGGAAAACGCCGAGGCGGTCGAGCTGGAACTGAGCGAAGAGGACTGGACCGCCCTGGACGCCGCTTTCCCGCCACCGGCACGCAAGCAGCCGCTTGAAATGATCTAAATGCTGTCGGCCACGTTGCCGGACTTCATATCGCTTCCCTGATCGACCAGCAGTATGCGGCCAATCTTTTCTCTGGGCTTCAAAACCAAGGGAATCTCAACGTTGTTGTCTTCGCCCTCGAAAAAATCGAACTGGCTAGCGCCCCGAAAAAACTTGGTTGTTGATCGTCCGTTGGAAAATGAGCAGCTATTTTCACAACGCACGGTCAGTTCGCTCACCAGATCGCCGCGCTCCCGATAGACCTTCAAACGAAGATCAAGCCTGGGTTGGTCACGTTCGAGCAACTGACAGGTTTGCCCCACGATACAAGTGACATCGCCGGAAATAGGGTCGTCGTGTTCGAGCAGGATCGCGAAGTGAACCCGAATATTTTCCGCGCCCAGGTCGCCTGTAAATGCGGTTGTGGGCGCGGAAAGCCCAACAAGAGCAAACGCAAGAAAAGTTGCCGAGTATTTCGTCAGCGTCATTTTGCCCCCGGTTACACCGACGATCTCAGCCGAGTATGCTGGAAGTGAGGCCATTTCCTAGACCTACTTTTCGAACAGACCTAATCCAGATCGTGCGTCCGACGTTCCGCAACCAGCGTGTCGACGGCCCGGAACACGTCGATCTCCTGCCAGGCCTTGGTATCCCTGTAGGACGGATAGAGGCTGAAGGCAGCAGCCGCAAGCTGGTCGATACTCGGGCGGGCGGTGCGCCGCGGCAGCATCTCCCGGGACCTTTCGCCCAGCCTGTCGTCCGTCAGCCCCCAGCCGGCATAAAACGGCGCCGCGTAACAGCGGACCGGGATGCCGCGCAGCAGTGCGTCGAGGCCGAATTGGCTCGACACGGTCCAGACCTCGTCGACGACATCGAGCATCGAAGCGGCCGAAACCGCATCAATCAGCAGGATCACGCCGGGCGTTCGTGACGCCAGTTCGGTCAGATACCCCTTGCGGAACCCGGCCATCACGTCCGGATGGGTGCGCACTACGCATTGCGCGCCGCTTGCCACCGCATCCTCCAGCATCCGCACGAAACTTTCGGGCGAGCCGCCCGCCATCGGTACCGAGACGTCGCCAAACACCTGGTCGACCAGCAGTACCCGCCGCCGGGTCGTTGGGTCGAGCTTCGGCCGACGGTGCGGCAGGTTGTTGTATTTGGAGAGCCGATGCCGGACGATCGCCTCGCGGATATCGGCCCCATGAGATCCATCCATCCCGGTGGAACCGGCAATCAACCGTTCCAGCCGCGACGGCTTCGATGCATCCACCGGCATGCCGAGATCGTCGATCGAGATCGAGATCGGCAAGGTCATTTCCTTGCCGAGGCCGACGGAACGCAGAAAACCGTCCTCGAGATACCAGGAGGGCAGCCCGCGCAGCCCGGCGATGAAACGCGCCGTCCTTGCCGGGATGCGCCCGCCCCACAACACCACCCCCCCGATACCGGGGCTGAGCGTCGGCTCAAGCCTTTTGATGCCGAAATAGTGGCAGAGCCACGGCTGGGACTGCCGGACATAGAAGGTAGCGCCGAGGCGCGTGCCGGATGGAGGCAGCCAGTCCTTCTGCAATCGCCGCCCCTCCTGTCCGGTTGCTCCGCGGTCCCTGGCGGGCGTCACATCCCCTGCGGACCGCGGTTCATCGCCGCGATCCCCGTGCGGCAGACTTCGACGAGGCCGAGCGGCTTCATGATCGCCACGAACTGGTCGATCTTGGAGGATTTCCCGGTGATCTCCAGGATGAAATGTTCGACCGTCGCATCGACCACCTTCGCGTGGAAGGCATCCGCAAGCCGGAGCGTCTCGGCGCGGTGGTCACCCTGGCCGACCACCTTCACCAGTGCCACTTCGCGCTCGATCGGCCGCTCCTGGCCGAGCGCATGGGCCCGCACCGTCAGATCGACGACCCGGTGCACAGGCACGATCCGTTCGAGCTGCGCCTTGATCTGTTCGAGCACCGTCGGCGTGCCCCGCGTCACGATGGTGATGCGGGATAGGTGCGCTTCATGTTCCGTTTCCGAAACCGTCAGGCTTTCGATATTGTAGCCGCGGCCGGAAAACAGGCCGATCACCCGGGCGAGCACGCCCGGTTCGTTGGCGACGAGCACCGAAAGCGTGTGGCTTTCGGCCTTCGCCGTCTCGGGCGCGATGAAATAGGCGGATCCGGTCGGTTGCTGATGCGCATTCATAATCTTAGGTCCATTTCCTCAGAATTTTGTTGAAGGGATGGCAGCCCGTCTCAGACGAGCTGGCGACCCTTGGCATCGATGGCGTTGGCAACCGCTTCGTCGGTGGCTTCGTCCGGCAGCAGCATCTCGTTATGCGCCTTGCCCGACGGGATCATCGGGAAGCAGTTGGCGAGATTGGCGACGCGGCAATCGAAGATGACGGGCTTCTTGACCGCGATCATCTCCTCGATCTTGCCGTCCAGTTCCTTCGGATCGTCGCAATACATGCCGACGGCGCCATAGGCTTCTGCGAGCTTGACGAAGTCCGGCATCGCTTCCGTATAGGAATTCGACAGGCGGTTGCCGTGCAGCAACTGCTGCCACTGGCGCACCATGCCCATGTACTGGTTGTTGAGGATGAAGATCTTGACCGGCAGGTTATACTGGATGGCGGTCGACATTTCCTGGATGCACATCTGGATCGAGGCGTCGCCCGCGACGTCGATGACCAGAGCGTCGGGATGCGCGACCTGCACGCCGATCGCCGCCGGGAAACCGTAACCCATCGTGCCGAGCCCGCCCGAGGTCATCCAGCGGTTCGGCTCCTCGAATTCGAGGAACTGCGCCGCCCACATCTGATGCTGGCCGACTTCGGTAGTGATGTAGGTATCGTGCCCCCTGGTCGCCTCGAACAGACGCTGCAGCGCATATTGCGGCATGATAACGTCGTTGGAGTGCTTGTAGGAAAAGCTCTTGCGGGCCCGCCAGCGGTTGACCTGGCCCCACCACTCCTCTGTCTGCGCCTTGGCCGGCTTTTTCGGCAGGGCGCGCCACAGGCGAACCATGTCTTCGAGAACGTGGCCGACATCGCCGAGGATCGGGATATCGACATGGACGTTCTTGTTGATCGAGGACGGGTCGATATCGATGTGGACCTTGCGCGAATTCGGCGAAAACGCGTTGATGCGGCCGGTGATGCGGTCGTCGAACCGCGCGCCGATGCAGACCATGACGTCGCAATCGTGCATCGCCATGTTCGCCTCGTAGGAGCCGTGCATGCCGAGCATGCCGAGCCAGTTCTTGCCGGACGCCGGATAGGCGCCGAGGCCCATCAGCGTCGAGGTGATCGGGAAATCGGTGAGCTCGACCAGCTCGCGCAGCAGCCGCGAGGCTTCCAGGCCGGAATTGACGACGCCGCCGCCGGTATAGAGGATCGGCCGGCGCGCCGAAGCCATCAGCTCGATGGCGGCCTGGATGGCGTTGATGTCGCCCTGGGTCCGCGGCTGGTAGCTGGTGTTCTGAGCGATTTCCGGCTTCGGCGTATAGGTGCCGGTCGCGAACTGGATGTCCTTCGGAATATCGACGACGACCGGTCCCGGACGGCCGGTCTGGGCAATACGGAAGGCTTCGTGGATGATGCCGGCCAGCTCATTGACGTCCTTGACCAGCCAATTGTGCTTGGTGCAGGGCCGGGTAATGCCGACGGTATCGCATTCCTGGAAGGCATCGGAACCGATCAGCGTGGTCGGAACCTGGCCGGACAGGCAGACCAGCGGGATGCTGTCCATCAGCGCATCCTGCAGCGGGGTGACGGCATTGGTGGCGCCAGGACCCGACGTCACCAGCAAGACGCCGACCTTGCCGGTGGAGCGGGCGTAACCTTCGGCCGCGTGGCCGGCGCCCTGCTCGTGGCGTACCAGAATGTGCTGGATGTCGTCCTGCTGGAAGATCTCGTCATAGATCGGCAGGACGGCGCCGCCCGGATATCCGAAGATATGCTCGACGCCATTGTCCTTCAGGGCCTTCAGGACAATCTCCGCACCAGTCATCTGATTATCTGGCATCTGATTGTTCGTATCCGTCATTGTCTTGGTCCATTCGCTGCTGGATTTTTACCGGCGGCTCCTCCGAGCCGGATTGAAGGCATAAAAAAAGGCCCCTTGGAGGAGCCTGTCTTTCCGCGCATGGGTGGCTGTCGCCGGATGGTTACACCATCCTGCCCATGCGCGTTCCCACCACAATAAGAGCGATCGAAATCTTCATGGCGCGAAGTGTTAGCCAGATAAATGTCGTTCGTCAACGTGGACATGCTCCAAAAAACGCCATCAGCCTGATTTTACTGCTCCGTTTCCCTGCATTCGGCGATACCGCCTCCTACACGAGTTGTTAAGGCCGGCACAATATAGTCCCGTTGTTTGGAGGGTAGCGACCCGACGGATGAGCCATGACCCGATCCGCCACCCCAATGATAGGGGCCCGAGTTTGTTGAACAACGATCTGCACCGTTCCGCGACTGCAGGTGAGCAGGATCGTCGCGACATCCAGAAGCCCGGCAACCGCATGCTCGGCCGCGTCGTCGCCTGCAACGGTTCCCATGCCACCATTTCCGCCATTGCCGAAAACGGCGAGACCGATCTGACCGAACTGTGGTCGGTCGGGCGGCTGATCTCGATCAGCGTCGGCGCAAACCGCGTGGTAGCGCTCGCCTATGCGATGCAGACCGGCGGCAAGGAATGGAGCGAGGGCGGCAATACCAGTTTCCACATCGAGGCCGAACTGCTCGGCGAAGTGCGCAAGAGTCCCGACGGCCGCGACGAGTTCACCGGCGGCATCTCGTGTTATCCCTATCTCGGCGCCGTCGCCCACCGAATCCGTGCAGCCGACCTGGCGCGCATCTATGACACCGGCAAGAACGATACCTGCGCTGTCGGCAAGCTCACCCAGGACGAAACGATCGACGCGACGATTCATATCCCGTCGATGCTGTCGAAACATTTCGCCATCGTCGGCTCGACCGGCGTCGGCAAGTCGACCGCCGTTTCGCTGCTTCTCCACAAGGCGATCGAGGCCGACCCCAAGCTGCGCGTCCTCATTCTCGATCCGCACAACGAATTTGCCGCGGCTTTTCCCGAGCACGCCGTCGTCATCGACACCGACACCCTCGATCTGCCCTTCTGGTTGATGCGGCTCGAAGAGTTCGCCGAGGTGGTGTTTCGCGGCCGGCCCGCGGTGGCTGAAGAACTCGACATCCTGCGCGACCTCATTCCGGAAGCCAAACGCGCCTTCCGCGGCAACGAAACGTCGCTGATGCGCCGCTCGACCGAAAAGAGCTCGGTCACTGCCGATACGCCGGTGCCCTATCGCATGGCGGACCTTTTGGCGCTGATCGACGAACGCATCGGCCGTCTGGAAGGACGTGGCGAAAAGCCGTTCCTGCGGTCGCTGAAGATGCGCATCATGTCGGCGATCAACGACCCGCGTTACCATTTCATGTTCTCCAACAATACGATCAACGACACGATCATGGAGACCATCGCCCATATCTTTCGCATTCCCGGCGGCGACCGGCCGATCTCGACCTTCCAGCTCGCCGGCATCCCCTCGGAAGTCGTCAATTCCGTCGCCTCGATCCTCTGCCGCATGGCGTTCGAACTCGCGCTCTGGAGCGGCGGCGCCATCCACATGCTGGTGGTCTGCGAGGAAGCGCACCGCTACGTGCCGGCCGACCGCGAACTCGGCTTCTTTCCGACACGGCAGGCCATCTCGCGAATCGCCAAGGAAGGCCGAAAATACGGCGTCTCGCTCGGCGTCATCACCCAGCGGCCCGGCGAACTCGACCAGACGATCCTGTCGCAGTGCTCGACCGTGTTCGCCATGCGGCTGTCCAACGACCGCGACCAGGAAATCATCAAGTCGGCGATCCCCAATTCGTCGATCTCAACGACGAGCTTCCTGTCGTCGATCGGCAATGGCGAGGCGATCGCTTTCGGCGAAGCGATCTCCGTGCCGATGCGCATGCGGTTCGCCCGCGTCGAGAAAAAATACCTGCCCAAGGCCAATGGCGTCGCCGAAAAGGGCAGCGAGGATACGCCGGATACGGTCGATCTGCGCACCGTGATCGCCCGCATGCGCGCCGTCAGCGGGCCCGACATTTCCGCATTCCAGCAGAGCTACAGCGCCGCCACGCCTTTTCCCGAGGGTGCTTCCGGTGTCGAGGACGAAACGGACGACGATTTCCCGCCGGCGGGCGATGCCGAACTCGAGCGCTGGAACCGCGAAATCCGCTCGACGGGCCATGTGACGATCAATCCTGTTCCGCCGATCGCAAGCAATCCGCAGCCGGAACCCTACCGGCCGGACATGCTTCCGCGCGCCGGCGCGCCGGAACCGCCGGCAGCCCCTCGCCCCGATCGCTTTGCGGAACTGCGCCGCGAGCGCCCCGCCGAGCCGCCGCCATCCTACCAGCCTGCGCCCCCGACGTTCCAGCGGCCGCCTCCGCCGGAGGGAGCGCCGCGCCCCGGTCCGCTGCTTCGCCGCGAAGGATCGTTGCGCGAAAGCCTTCTCAAGAAACCGCTGAGCAGCCTCTACGACAAGGATTGAGCGGCAGGCCTCAGGTCAGCCGCTCCCAGCTCTCGTCCATCTGGTTGCGGAACCAGGTCATCTGACGCTTGGCATATTGCCGTGTCAGCGCGGATCCGCGCTCGACAACCTCCTCGCGGCTCATGCGGCCTTCCAGCATCTCGGCGATCTGCGCGACGCCGATCGCCTTCATCACGGGCAGGTCCGGCGCCGGATCGAGCGCCCGCAGCGCCTTCACCTCGTCCACGGCCCCCGTCTCCAACATCGTCCCGAAACGCCAGTCGATGCGCTCCTGCAGGATTTTTCGGTCCGGCAGCACGATAAGCTTCTTCGCCCGCGCAGGATCGATCACCATCGGCCCCTGCCTGCCCTGGAATTCTGCGATCGAACGGCCGGTCTGCGCCAGAACCTCCAGTGCCCTGACGATCCGCTGCCCGTCCTTCGGCTCCAGGCCCGCCGCCACGGGTGCGTCGCGCACCAGAAGCTCCGCATGCAGCGCCTCCGGGCCTTCCTCCTTCAGACGCAGCCGAACCTCGCAGCGGATACCTTGTGAGATTTCCGGCATGTCGGACAGCCCGCCGGTCAGCGCTTTGAAATAGAGCCCCGTGCCGCCGACGAAGACAGGCAGCCGGCCGTCGCGATTCAGCTGCGGCAGAAGCGCCGTGACGTCGCGCAGCCACTCGCCGGTCGAATAGGCGCGTATCGCCGGCACATGCCCGTAGAGCAGATGCGGCACACCTTCCATCTCGTCCTCGGCCGGCCGCGCCGTCAGCACCCGCAGAGTGTCGTAGACCTGCATACTGTCGGCATTGATCACCACGCCATTGGTCTCACGGGCCAGACGCAATGCGAGCGCCGACTTGCCGCTTGCCGTCGGCCCGGTTATCAGGATCGCATCAAGATTGTCGATAAGGTCGCTCATATGGCTTTCGTTGCCACGCTCATTGCCCATCCGTCAAACCCCGTTCTCAACTCGACGCTCGGAGAACAAGCGGCAGAGGTGGTAAAAGCCTCCGGCCTCTACTGGCTGGCGGATGGCATCGCCTGCGACATCGCCCTGCGCGACGGCTCCGATATCGAAGAAACAGAGGCCGCTCTGCGGGCCATCATCGGGAGCGCCCCGATCGATCTCGTCATCCAGGACGCGGATACGCGCCGGAAAAAATTCCTGATCGCCGACATGGATTCGACCATGATCGGCCAGGAATGCATCGACGAGCTTGCCGATGTCGTGGGGCTGAAGGACAAGGTCGCGACCATCACCGCCCGCGCGATGAACGGCGAGATCGCCTTCGAACCCGCCCTTCGCGAACGTGTCGCACTTCTGAAAGGCCTCCCGATCACCGTCGTCGACGACGTCATCGCCCAGCGCATCACGCTGACATCGGGCGGAAAGGAACTGATCGCCACGATGAAGGCCAGGGGCCATTACGCCGCCCTCGTCTCGGGCGGCTTCACCGTCTTCACCAGCCGCATCGCCGCAACCCTCGGCTTCGACGAGAACCGCGCCAACATCCTCCTCGAAAAGGACGGTATCCTGACCGGCGAAGTGGCTGAACCCATCCTCGGCAAGCAGGCCAAGGTCGACGCACTCCTCGCTATCGCCGAAAGGCTCGGGATCGCGCCGGAAGACACGATCGCCGTCGGCGACGGCGCCAACGATCTCGGCATGCTCGGCATCGCCGGCTCCGGCGTGGCACTGCACGCCAAGCCCACCGTCGCCGCCCAGGCCAGGATGCGCATCGACTACGGCGACCTCACCGCCCTGCTTTACATCCAGGGCTATCGAAGGACGGATTTCACAACACCGGACTGACCGCAAGTCCCATTGATATTTACGGATATGTATGTACGATGGGAACGGTTATACCAAGGTTCGAATGGGATCCTCAAAAAGCCCGGATCAACGAAGCCAAGCACAAAATCTCCTTCGAGCTTGCACAGCAGATCTGGGACGATCCGCTGCGAATGATCATTCCGGATGCCGTTTATGACGGTGAGGAACGATGGCTGGCAATCGGATTGGTCGGACCCGTGGCCATGCTGGTCGTGGCTCACGTCTATCGTGACAATGATCTCGGTGAAGTCATACGGATCATAAGTGCCCGAAAGGCAACCGCGCATGAAAGGAAGCGTTATGAGCACGAAAGGTCTTACAGATAAGCAGCGGCGCGAGCTCGATGCTCTTGAGCGGCTTTCGGACGACGCAATCGATACAAGCGACATACCGGAAATCACCGAGGAACAATGGCGATTGGCCAAGCGCGGCAATCTTTATCGGCCGTTGAAGAAGTCCGTGACAATCCGTCTGGATGCCGACATCATCGAATGGTTCAAGGAGCATACGGCCGGTAGCGGCTACCAGACCGAGATAAACAGCGTGCTTCGCCAACACGTCGCACAGCAGGAAAAGAAATCCGCCTGAGATCGCGCCCGGACCATGCCCCCAAGGATCATCCTCGAAACCGAACGCCTGCGCCTCCGAAGCTGGATCGACGGCGACCGCGATCTCTTTCGCGAGATCAATTCCGATCCGAAGGTGATGGAGTTCTTTCCGTTCCGCCGCACCCACGAAGAGGCGGATGCCTTCCTCGCCAAGCTCAACGACGCGATCACCGAGACCGGGCTCGGCTTCTATGCGCTGGAACTGAAAGAAACGCAGGAGCCCATGGGTTTCTGCGGCCTGTCGCTCGCCAGCATGCCGGATATCTTTCCGATCGAGACGGTGGAGATCGGCTGGCGGCTCGCGACCCGGTTCTGGGGCAACGGTTATGTCACCGAAGCCGCCCGTGCGCTCCTCGACTTCGCGTTTGGTGAGAAACAGCTCGACGCGGTCGTGTCCTTCGCCGTCGGCGAAAACAGACGTTCGACCGCCGTGATGAAACGCCTCGGCCTGCATCGCATCACCGGCATGGATTTCGACCATCCACGGGTGCCCGATACGCACCCGCATCTGAAACCGCACGTCGTTTATGCGGTGACGCGGGACGAATGGCTGCGCCAGAAAGCGGCCGCGGGACGCACCCGCTGACCGCTTCGCATCGATTTACTCCAGCGGCAGCGCCACGAAGCGCAGGTTGCCGGAAGCATCCGAGACCATCACATGCGCGTTTCGGCGGCCTTCGGATTTGAGGACGGCGATCCGCTTGACGACGTCAGCCGGGCTTTCGACGAAATCCTGGGCCACCTCGACCACCACCTCGCCGACCTTCAGCCCCTTCTGGGCGGCGGGCGAATTCGGCACAACGGCGGTGATCAGCACGCCTTCGACGCTTTCGACGATGCTGAAACTCTTGCGGCGGGCCTCGTCGAGCACCGCGAGCGTCATGCCGAAGGCCGAGGCCGGATCCTGGCTGAGTTCGCCCTTCTGGTCGCCGGGCGGCTTGCTGTTGGGGGTCTTGTTCTCGCCTTGGCCTTCCGGCATGGCCGGCTGGTCGTCGTCCTCCTCCTGCGGTTCGGCGCTGTCCTCCAGACGGCCGAGCGTCACCTTGACGGTCTGCTGCTTGCCGTCGCGCAGGATCACCACGTCGACTTCCTTGTTGACCGGGCTTTCGGCGACGATGCGCGGCAGATCGCGCATCTCGTTGACCGGCTGGCCGTCGAAGGTGAGGATCACGTCGCCCGCCTTGATCTCGCCGTTCTTGATCGGTCCGCCATTGACGACGCCCGATACCAGCGCGCCGCGCGCCTTGTCGAGGCCGAGGCTTGCCGCCACGTCGTCCGTCACCGGCTGGATGCGCACGCCAAGCCAGCCGCGGCGCGTCTCCCCGAATTCGGTGAGCTGGTGCACGACGTTTTCGGCGAGCTCCGTCGGCACGGCGAAACCGATGCCGATCGAGCCGCCGGACGGCGAAATGATCGCGGTGTTGATACCGATCACCTCGCCGCGCATGTTGAACAGCGGGCCGCCGGAATTGCCCTTGTTGATCGCCGCATCGGTCTGGATGAAGTTGTCATAGGGGCCGGCATTGATGTTGCGGCCGCGGGCCGAAATGATGCCGAGCGTCACCGAACCGCCGAGCCCGAACGGATTGCCGATCGCCATCACCCAGTCGCCGATCCGCATGCGGCGCGAATCGCCGAAACGCACCGCCTTCAGCGGCGCCTTCGGCTCGACCTTCAACACGGAAAGGTCGGTCTTGGTATCCGTCCCGACCAGTTTGGCCTTGAGTTTCGTGCCGTTCGGGAAAATCACCTCGATGTCGTCGGCGCCCTCGATGACGTGGTTGTTGGTGACCACGTAGCCGGAGGGATCGATCACGAAGCCCGAACCCAGCGAGGAAACCTTCTGGTTGCTGCCCGGGTTGCCCCGGCCGTCGAAAAAGTCCTCGAAGAATTCCTGGAAAGGTGAGCCTTCCTGGATCTGCGGCTGCGGGCCGGCACCCTGATCCTTGACGCTCTGCGAGGTCGAGATGTTGACGACCGCGTCGAGCAGGCCCTCGGCCAGGTCGGCGATCGAGCCGGGGCCGCCGCCTGCCATCGGCCCGGGAGCCGGAGGCGGGTTGAGGGTGGGCGACGGCGTCGGCGGAGCGGGCAGCATCGGCCCCGGAGAAGCGCCGGCCGGCGGATTGGCGTTCTGCCCCGGAGCGGCTGGGACCGCCGTCTGGGCAATCGCCTGCAAGGGCTGCGCCAGCAGGGCAAAAGTTGCCGCAAGCGTGACGGTGCGCTTGAAGGTCGATCGAACCGAATGAGCCATCTGGCATCCTCGCTGTTGGATTGTCCGCATCACCCGGAAGAGCGGCTCTCGACCCGGGCTGGCCATTGGAGCCTTTGAATCGGGCGGAGTTTCGGCAGAGCATAAGACGGAATGACGGCGGTGGAAATTACCTTTTCGTGAGGATCGTGCCCTCTACCCGCCACGCCTGTGGATGGTCCTGTGATGAAAGGGGCGGCTTTGCGCCGCCCCAAACGTGTCGGATCAGTTCGCCGGCGCAGCAGGAGGCGCCGGCCGAGCGGGCGTCTGGAGCGGCGCAAGCGCCTGGCCTGCGGACGAGTTGAAGAACCGGAAGAACTCCGAATCCGGCGACAGCACCAATGTCGTGCCGTTGTCGGAAAGGGCCGCCACATAGGCGCGCATCGTGCGGTAGAACTCGAAGAAGCCCGGATCGCGCTGGAAGGCTTCGCCGAAGATCCTGTTGCGTTCGGCGTCGCCCTGACCGCGCAGGATTTCCGAATCCCGCTGCGCTTCCGAGACCAGTTCGACCACCTGACGGTCGGCGATGGCGCGGCGGCGCTGGCCCTGCTCGTTACCGCGGGCGCGGATCAGCTCGGCCTCGGCAAGACGCTCGGCCTTCATGCGCTGGAAGGTCTGCTGCGAGACTTCCTGCGTCAGGTCGGTGCGGCGGATACGAACGTCGCGGATGGCGAGCCCGAGGGTTTCCGCGGCCGAGGTAAGGTCGGCGCGAACCTCCTGCATCATCGACGAGCGCTCGTTGGAAAGAGCTGCATCGAAATTCCGCAGACCATAGACGCGGCGCAGCGCTGCATCGAGGCGGGTGCGAAGCCGCGATTCGGCCGAGTCCCGGTCGCCCGACACGGTTTCCCGGAAGAGGCGCGGATCGGTGATCGAATAGACGACGAAGGCGTCGACTTCATAGAAGGCGCCGCCGCGCACCTGGACGCGGATATTGTCGAGATCGAAGCGCAAGGCGCGGTCTTCGACATACTGGACGCGGTCGGCGTCCATGAAGGCGAACGGCAGCTTGAAGTAGATGCCCGGCTCGCGCTTGACGTCCTGGATCTCGCCGAAGCGGACGACGATCGCCTGTTCGCGCTCGTTGACCACGAAAACCGACGAATAGATCAGCACGAGGAGAACGGCGAGGCCGATCAGGATTGCGGGGAGTCGATTGGAGTTCATTTTGTGCCTCCCTGGTTCGTCTGCGGCTTGATCATCTCGTTGAGCGGCAGATAGGGGACGACGCCGTCCTTGTTGTCCAGTATGACCTTGCGGGAGTTCTTCAGCACCGTTTCCATGGTTTCGAGGAAGATGCGCCGGCGCGTCACTTCGGGCGCGTTGGCATATTCGTTGTAGATCGAGACGAAGCGCTGCGCCTCGCCCTGCGCTTCGTTGACGACCTTGTCCTTGTAGGCGGATGCCTCTTCGCGGACCTGGGCTGCCTGACCGCGGGCCTGGCCGAGCTTCTGGTTGGAATACTGGTTCGCCTCTTCGACGAAGCGATCCTCGTCCTGTTCGGCGCGCTGCACTTCTTCGAAGGCGTCGGCCACTTCACGCGGCGGTGCGGCGTCCTCGATCGGCACGGCATTGATGGAAAGGCCGGAGCCGTAGGCGTCCATCGTGCCCTGGATGATGTTGCGCACCTCGGTCGAGATGCCCTCGCGGTTGTCGCGGAAGATGTCCTGGGCCGGACGACGGCCGACGACTTCGCGCATGGCGCTTTCGGAAACCTGCTGCAGCGTGGAGGCCGGACCTTCGAGGTTGAAGAGATAGGCCTTCGGATCGGTGACGGTGAACAGGACCGAGAACTGCACGTTGACGATGTTCTGGTCGCCGGTCAGCATCCAGCCCGCATTGGAGCTAGAGCCCCGCGTCGCGCCGATATTCTGCTGCTGTTCGGTGACCTTGACGATCTCGACGGATTCGAACGGCCAGAAATGGAAATGCAGGCCCGGCATGGAGATTTCCTCCTTCGGGCGACCGAAACGCAGCTCGACGCCGCGTTCGTCCGGCTGGACGGTATAGACGGACTGGAAGGCGAGGAAGGCAAGGATGACGAGGAGCACGATCACGAAGGCTCCGCCGTTGAAGCCGCCCGGCATCACGCTGCGCAGCCGGTCCTGACTGCGCCTGATGATGTCTTCGAGGTCCGGTGGACCGCCGTTGCCGCCGCCACCGCCGCCGCGTGGGCGGTTCGGTCCCTGTCCCCAGGGCCCTTGATTATTACCGCCACCGCCGCCCCAAGGGCCACCGCCGCCACCATTCTGATTGCTCCAGGGCATCAAAACCTCTTCGTTCGTATTCGCTCCCAAGCCGCGACCCTGCCGTGTGGCAGCAATCTGGCTATTGCCCGTTATAGGGATGGGGAGGCCCGCTTTCAACGCAGGTTCAATAACTTCCAAGTCAACGGTAACGAAATGTTTCAGTTTGTCGCGGCTCGGCGGACATAGGTGGCGAAACGGGTCGGATAACTGTCCTTCTCGCCGGCCGGCACCGCGATCTCCTCCACCTTCTCGAACACGGCGGCATCGATGGCCGGAAAGACGGTATCCCCGTCGGAAATCCCGGTCTCGACATGGGTGATGCGCAGCATGTCGGCGATCCCGATCGCCTGGGCATAGATCTCGCCGCCACCGAGCACGAAGATCTCGTCCGAACCGGTCTCCCGCGCCTTGGCGCCGGCGATCTCGATCGCCTCGGCGAGCGATGCCGCCACATCGACCCCGTCATAATGAAAATCGGGATTGCGGGTGACCACCACATGCGGCCGACCGGGAAGCGGCCGACCTCCGAACGAATCGAAGGTCCGGCGCCCGACGATGACCGGCTTGCCCAGGGTCAGCGCCTTGAACCGCTTGAGATCGGTCGAAAGCCTCCAGGGCATGTCCCCATCGCGGCCGATGACGCCGTTCTGCGAGACCGCCGCGATGATGACGAGGCGAGGCTTGCTCACACCGCCACCGCCGCCTTGATATGCGGATCGGCCTCATATCCTTCGAGCGCAAAATCCTCGAAGCGGAAGGAGAAGATGTCTTTCACGGCAGGATTGATGCGCATGGTCGGCAGCGCCTTCGGTGTACGGGTCATCTGCAGCTTCGCCTGCTCGAAATGATCCGAATAGATATGCGTGTCGCCGAGCGTGTGCACGAAGTCGCCGGGTTTCAGGCCCGTCACCTGGGCCACCATCATCGTCAGCAGCGCATAGGATGCGATGTTGAAGGGAACGCCGAGAAAGATGTCGGCGGAGCGCTGGTAGAGCTGGCAGGAGAGCTTGCCGTCGGCCACATAGAACTGGAACAGGCAGTGGCAGGCGGGCAGCGCCATGTCGTCCAGCTGGCCGACATTCCAGGCCGATACGATATGCCGGCGCGAATTGGGATTGACCTTCAGGCCCTCGATCAGCTGCGAGATCTGGTCGACATGGCTGCCGTCGGGAGCGGGCCAGGAGCGCCATTGATAACCGTAGACCGGACCAAGCTCGCCGTTCTCGTCGGCCCATTCTTCCCAGATCGAAACGCCGTTTTCCTTCAGATAGGCGATATTGGTATCGCCCTTCAGGAACCACAAGAGCTCGTGGATGATCGATTTCAGGTGCAGCTTCTTGGTCGTCAGGACCGGAAAGCCTTCTGCAAGGTCGAAGCGCATCTGATAGCCGAACACCGAGCGTGTGCCCTTGCCGGTCCGGTCGCCCCGGTCGGTGCCGGTGTCCATCACATGCCGGAGAAGATCGAGATATTGTTTCATGGGTCAGGCCGCCGATTCCATCGTTACAGGAATATAGTAGCATGGAAGGGATGAACCAATCGCAAGGACGACCTTTCCCCGAATTTTAGCGGAGCCGCATGCGGCGGATCATCCGGAGACGTATGTCCGCCAGTTGTGGTTTTCGGAAAAACCCAGCACGTCTCTGATCTTGCGATTGCTGATCGGAGCATCGAACTCGCCGATCTCGCCGGTGACAGGCGTACTCGGCGCCCAACGCGCAAGGAACGGGCGGGTCGGCTCGCGCGCCGTGATCGTGTCGTTGACGGCGTTGAAGACCTGGAATCCCAGCCCGTCCTTTTCGACGCACAAATGGACGATCTGGCCGAGATCGCGGGCATCGATATAGCTCCAGGCATTGCGCTTGCGCGACGGCGGATCGGCGAGGAAGCCGGGGAAGCGGCTGTAATCCTCGGGCGAAATCACGTTGCCGATCCGCAGCGCGTAGATGTCCGCGCCGAACCGCATGGAAAAGGCCCGCGCCGTCTTCTCGTTGACCACTTTCGACAGGCCGTAGCTGTCCATCGGATCGACATCGTAATCTTCGGTCAGCGGAAACGAATGATAGTCTTTGTCGCCCTCGGCGAAGCAGACGCCATAGGTGGTTTCGCTGGACGCGATGATCACCTTTCGGATGCCGAGCTTCATCGCCGCTTCGACGACATTGTAGGTGGAGATCGTGTTGGCGGAAAATGTCGCGTTGTCCGGCCTCATCAGGATGCGCGGCACGGCGGCGAAATGCACCACGGCATCGACCGGCGCCGGCCCCCGGCCGCTCTCCAGACCCGTGAAGCCGAAATGCATGGAGAGTGCGTTGAAGGTCTGGCCGCTATCGGTGAGATCGGTGATGAGCGTGTTGACGCCGGGGCAATCGAGCGGCACCAGGTCGAGGTTGAACACCTCGTGTCCTTCGCGAAGAAGGTATGGCACGACATGCCGCCCCGCCTTGCCGCTGCCGCCGGTGAACACGATGCGCTTGCCCATGACCTCGCCTCCTCAAATGCCGCCCGCCGTCCGGGCGGCGATCCCGCCCGTCCTCCTCGCAGACCTGCCGTCTAGCTATCCCCAAACCGGCGGTCTGTCAGCCGGAATCGGTCAGCCGTGACCGACCTACTTAGGTCGGTTGCAGCGACATGACCACCACCGTGGGCCCGAGAGACGGACGGCCGCCAATGGCGGATGGTCCGGATGTGGAGGAAACGATTTCGAATGTTGCGCAACCCCTTTTCATGCGCCCCCGGAAAGCCTATATGGGGGATGCCGGACATCTGTCCGGCTATGGCAATAAACGGTCGGTGTAATAAACCTATTGGACCCGGGGGCGGTACCCGGCGCCTCCACCAAAAACCGGTCGGTCGCATTGGGAAACCTTGAAGACCGGCTTTTGATGGGGGCGAAATAGGATCGACAAGGGCGTAAAGATCGAACTTTTGCTCGGCATGATACCACCGTTATCGGGTCAAAAAGTGTAGTTGCAAACGACAACAACGCTAAGGGTTATGCTCTCGCTGCCTAATGGCGGTGCGGGAAATCCGAACTAAGTCCTTAGAGGTAGCACTTTAAGGCGGGGTCCGAAGGCACCTGGCAACAGAAGCCTTCACCTTCGCCCCCCAGTCGAATACTATGGAACTGACTCGGATGCTCGTCGGGGCTTCCCCGCGCCGGGCCGGCATGGCATAACGCGTCTGACTAAAAGACGAGAGAATGGAAAGACAGGACCGTATGGGGCAGGATCACATCCGTTACGATATTCTGGCGCAGGATGCTTTGCGTGGCGTCATCCGTAAGGTTTTGACCGAGGTTGCGGCCACCGGCCGTCTGCCGGGCGAGCACCATTTCTTCATCACATTTCTCACCGGCGCTCCTGGCGTGCGAATCTCGCAGCATCTGAAAGCAAAATATGCCGAGCAGATGACGATCGTCGTCCAGCACCAGTTCTGGGATCTGAAGGTTTCCGATACCCAATTCGAGGTAGGCCTTTCCTTCTCCGACACGCCTGAACGTCTGGTCGTTCCCTTCAATGCCATCCGCGGCTTCTATGACCCGTCGGTGAATTTCGAGCTCGAATTCGAAGTGCCGCTTGCGGAGGAGGACGACAACACCTCCGCTGAAATCACCGCGATCCCGGTCGAGGCGGTCGCCAAGTCCACAGACGCCGAAGCCAAGCCCGGCGAAGAGAAGAAACCGGGCTCGGTCATTTCGCTCGATTCCTTCCGCAAGAAGCAGTAGCGCCGGGAGGCGCATCAGCCATGAGCGCCGAAATCGTCAATCTTCGCCAGTTCCGCAAAGCTAAGGAACGGCTCGAAAAGGAAAAGGTGGCGGAACAGAACCGCCTCACCTTCGGCCGTACCAAGGCGGAAAAATCCCTGACCGAGGCCCGCAACGAGAAGGCGGACAAGCTGCTCGACCAGGGCCGGCTGGAAAAGCCCGCCAAGGACGACTGAGCTTTTGGCAGGTGGATATCAAGTGCGCGTTAACCAAGCTTGCGCCGGTCGGCTTGACGCCGCAGGTGCCGCGGTCTGAATAAGCGGACTTGTTCCGAAGGTCCGGAGAGTTTCGTGATCCGCAAACATTCCGCGACCCTTCACGGTCATCGCACCAGCTTCTCGCTCGAAGACGAATTCTGGGTCGAGCTGAAAGCGATCGCCATCAAACGCGACATCAGCCTCGCCACCCTCATTGCCGAGATCGACGATCAACGAGGCGCCGACAGCAATCTCTCGTCGGCGTTGCGCGTTCATGTCCTGAACTGGCTCAAATCCACCTGAATTCAAGAGCCGCCGTCGCCCGCAAGGCGACCGGCTATCGCTGGACCCCCGGCAGGCTCGGTATGCTGGGGCTGATGGCCGGCGGAAGGGTCGGAAAATTCTGGCGGATCGCGCCGTCGGTCGGCGGCACGATGAGCTGCGGCGGCTGGGTGATCTGGCGCTGTCGCGCCTCTTCCGCCGCACGCGCCGCCGCCTCCTGCCGCTGACGTTCCGCCTCGGCGGCCTGCTGGCGGGCCCGTTCCTCGGCGGCCGCCTTGTCGCGGGCGGCCTGCCGCTCGACAGCCTGGAAATTATAGAGCGCCACCTCGCGGCGAAGCCGCTGTTTCTCAAGGACGCTCGCCTGCAGGGTTTCGACGCGCCGCCGCTGCTGCTCGAAGGCACGCTGCGACAGGAAATTGGTCATTGCGGCGATATCGATCCGTTTGCCAGGGGCGGCCAACTTCCCCGAATAGTCGAGCCGGACGGTCGGATCGCCGCCGGCCAGCGCCTCCTCGCCGGCATCGTAGGTAACCGCCAGATTGGCGCTCATACTGTCGTCGAGAACATCGAAACGCCCCTCACCCGACAGTTTCGTCGTCCCGACCGAGGCTGCGATATTCTGCGCCCGCGCCTCGCCCGCCGTGATGGTCACGGGAACGGTCACGTTGCCGATCGCTGCACTCCCCTGATGCAGCAGGCCGGCAACGATCGGCCGCACCCGGGCTTCCGTCACCTCGCCGCCAAGCTTGTCGACCCCGGCCATCAGGGGCTTGAGCGCGTCGGGATTGAGGCCCGCCACAGTCACCCCCTTCAGCCGCAATTCCGCCGAACCGCTCGCGGCCCCCAGAAGCTCGGCAAGGTTCCGGCCGGTCGATTCCGCCGACATGTTGAAATCCAGCTTGCCCTGGGCAATCGGTTTGCCGCCCGCCGTCCACACGAGCGGCGCGAGATCGGCGTTTTCCGCCGAAAGCCTCGCCTGCAGGAGGCCCGTCCCGTCTCCGTTCGACATCATGAGCCGGCCGGCAAGCCTGCCGCCCTGCCAGTTGCCGGCGCCGTTTTCGATGGTGATGCCGCCGCTGCGATGGGTGACGCGCGCCGCGAAATCCCCGACATTGCCGAACGCGCCCGCATGGAACGTCCGCGCCTTGACGTCGAGCGCGACATCCGCACCGGCAAACAGCGGCCGGGCGAACGGTTTTGAGGAAAACGCACCGCTCTGCGGATCGCCGACCGGCCCGTAGATCGCCTCCCCGAGCCAGGCGAGATCGAGAGCGTCGACATTGACCGAACCCGTCGCGGGCAGGCCCGGCGCCTTGCGGTCGACGGTGATGTCGCCGCTGATCGCGTTGCCGTCCGCGGCACCTTTCAAGGCCGCGATCTTCACACCCTCCGGCGTCATGCTGATATCGGCGTCGAGCGTCACCGGCAGGCCCGTTCCGAACTGCGGCAGGCTTATTCCGTTCATCAGCAGATAGGGTTCCAGGTCGGCGCTTCTCAGCGTGACGTGACCTGTGCCCTCGCCAAACCCCTCGCTGTCGATCCGGATATCGCCGTTGATGTTAAGGGAGGTCTTTTCGGTCGTGAACGTCAGCGCGGTCTTTGCCGCGGCACCCGCGGCCTGATGGACGTTGACCAGCAGTTCCCCCGCGCCGTCCCCCTTGAACGGAAGCGGGTCGAGGCCAGACTGTCCCAGGAGAACCATCGGATCGCCGTTCTCCAGCGATGCAAGCAGCGTCATGTCGGTGTCGCTCGTCAGGTCCAGGAGACCGGGCAGCTTCAGGTCGGCGTTGACCACGCTGCCATTGGTCCTGCCCTTGAGGATGACCTCCGCGCCGTTCAGGTTTCCGCCGACGGTGAGGTTGGCTCCGAGATCGGTATTGGCGAACCAGGCACCGTTGGCGGCAAGGCGGGCAAGCGCCGGATGCGGCGGCAGCCGGTCGCGCAGCATGGTCAGGAAGGCCGTCGGATCGGCGGAGCGGAAGGTGAGGCTGCCATTGCCCGAATAGGCGAGCAGCGAACCTTCGATCCGGCCCCTCGCCGAAACCGTGGCGCCTTCGATATTGCCGATCGTCAGCCGTTCCAGCGACAGCGTGCCGCCGGTGACCGTGAAGGCGGTATCGACGTTGTTGGCCGCAACCCCGAAGGCGGTGAAGCGGTCGGCTTTCAGCGTTGCCGCCACCCGATGGTCGAGGACGTCCTGGCCCGCGTCGTCGCCGGTCATCAGCGAGGCGAGCGCCCGCATCGCGTCGATGTCGATCTCGTTGCCGGCAAGGCTCATCGAGAGGTTGGGCGTCTGCCCCTGGCCCGACTGGCGCTCGACGCGTCCCTTGAGCGTCGCCGGGCCGATCGCCATTTCGAGGTTCTCGAACCGCTGCAGGTCCGGCGTCAGGTTGACCTTCGCCGAAAAGCCGGCGGACCGCAGCTGGCGCAGCTCCGGCGCGACCCGGCCCGAAAGCCAGTCGGAAAGGCCGGATGGCTGGCTGGATGCGACCAGCATGTCGCCGACGAAGGACGTCCGGCCCTGAAGCACGAGGCTGCCCTTCGCCTCCAGCTGCGTGCGGCCCGGCAGGGTGGCGACCACGTTGTCCACCGTCCAGCCGCGCCCCGCGGGCCGTATGTCGAGCCTGATGTCGCGGATGGTGGTGTCGTTGGCGACGATCGCAGGCAGCTTGAGGCTGGCACGGCCGGGCACCTGCGGAATGGGGATCGAAGCAGCCAGACGGATGAAATTGTTGATGCGGCGCTGCGCGGATGCGGCAGCGTCACGACCGGTTTTTGCCCGTGCCCCGTCGCCCAGCCGGTTGACGTCGATCTGCTGGCCATCGGCGGTCAGCAGGAATTCCGGCTTGCCGCCGGTGTCGAGCGTCGCCTCGCCGGTCACCACGTAGGGATTGTCCGTCGCCCCCACTTCCAGCCTGTATTGCGGGATGCGGATCCGTTCGTTGGTGACCTCGAACCCGCCCTTCAGCCGCGGTCCGGGCGGCGGTGGCGCTACCGGTTCGGTCTCGTCTTCCTCCTGCAGGAAGTCGAGCGTGAAATTGCCCTTGTAGGCCGGCTTGTTGTCGGCCACGGTGAGCTCGCCGTCGAGATTGAGTTCGACGGGCTGCGCATCCGGCCAGAGCCTGAGCCGCATCGGCAAGCGCTTGCCCTCGGTATCCGCCGTGCCGCTCGCCAGATTGAAGCGCGTCTCGTAACCGTCGAGCGTCGCATTGCCCTCGCCCCGCCAGGGGCCGCGCAGCGAACCGGCGGAAAAATCGCCCGCAAGGCCTGTGATCTTCCGCGACCGGCCGGACTGTTCGTCGATCAGGTCGATCTCGCCGCCCGTGACATGCACGTCCTCGATGACCACAGTGCGGGCGGGAATGGCTGCGCGGCTGCCGCGCATCCAATCGAGCGTGCCGTCCTTCAGCACCCGGACCCGTGCCTTCGGCTGCTCGACGCGCATGTCGAAGATGCGCGCCTCGCCGGAAAGGAAAGGCGCAAGCTCCATATCCATCGAAAACTGCGCCACCTGGATCAAAGGCTGGCCGTCCGTGTCGGCCCCCACCCTCACGTCGTGAAGGGTGACGGAGGGAAATGGCAGTATGCGCGCATCGACGCTGCCGTGGACGGTGACCTTTTTGCCGAGGATCCGGCTTGCCTGTTCCTCGAACCCGACCCTGAGGCTCGACCAGTCGACAAAGAAAGGCGCGATCAGCGCTGTGAACAGCGCCACCACCACCAATCCGCCGAATGCCAACAGGATGCGTCCGAGCACGGTATCCGTTTCCCTGATCTTGCTAGGAGACTAGTTCTATTGGGTTCGCCGGCAAGTCAAGCTTGCGGGAGCATCTCATTCGGCATTCCTGAAGATCTTGCCCGGATTGAAGATATTCTTCGGATCGAACCCCTGCTTGATCGTCCGCATCAGGCCGACCGCACCGCCGAGCTCCTCTTCCAGAAACGCCATCTTGCCCTGGCCGATGCCGTGTTCGCCGGTGCAGGTTCCATCCATGCCGAGCGCCCGGTGGTTGAGGCGCCCGATGAACGCCTCGACCTTGTCGACCGAGGCCGGATCCTTGCCGTCGAAAAGCACCAGGACGTGGAAATTGCCATCGCCCGCATGGCCGACGATCGGCGCCAGCAACCCCTGTTCGGCGATATCGGCCTGGGTTTCGGCAACGCATTCGGCAAGCCGCGAGATCGGCACGCAGACATCCGTCGACAGGCCGTCGAGTTCCGGCGCCAGCGCCCGGCTTGCCCAATAGGCGTTGTGCCGCGCATTCCAGAGCTTCGCGCGCTCCTCGGCATTGGCGGTCCAGAGAAAATCGTCGCCGCCGCACTCGGCGGCGATCTCCGCAAACTGCGCCGATTGCAACGCCACCGTCTCCTCCGTGCCGTGGAATTCCAGAAACAAGGTCGGTTTTTCCGGATAGGAAAGTTTCGAATAGGCATTGCAGGCGCGCATCTGCACGTCGTCGAGCAGTTCGATGCGGGCGACCGGAATGCCCATTTGGATGGTCATGATCACAGCGTCGCAGGCGGCCTTCACGCTCGGGAAGGCGCAGACGCCGCCGCCGATCTTTTCCGGAATGCCCTGTAGCCTCAAAGTCACCGAGGTGATTACGCCGAGCGTGCCTTCCGAGCCGACGAAGAGACGGGTCAGGTCGTAGCCCGCCGAAGACTTCTTGGCGCGCTGCGCCGTGCGGATCTCCTCGCCATCAGCCGTGACGACGGTGAGCGACAGGACGTTGTCTTTCATCGTGCCGTAGCGCACCGCATTGGTGCCGGAGGCGCGGGTCGCGGTCATGCCGCCGATCGAGGCATTGGCGCCGGGATCGATCGGGAAGAACAGGCCGGTGTCGCGAAGCTCGCGGTTCAACTCCTCGCGGGTGATGCCGGGCTCCACGGTGACGTCGAGATCGGCGGGGCTGACGCGAAGCACCCTGTTCATGCGGCTGAAGTCGATCGAGATTCCCCCCGACGGCGCATTCACCTGGCCTTCGAGCGAGGAGCCGACCCCAAAGGGGACGACCGGAACGCGATGCTCGGCGCAGGCCCTGACCACGGTTTTCACGTCGTCGGCGCTCTCGACGAAGACGACCCCGTCCGGAAGCTGCGCGGGCAGATAGGTGGTCGTGTGAGCGTGCTGCTCGCGGAACGACTGGCCTGTCTGGAAGCGCTCGCCGAAGGATTGCTTGAGGATGCCGAGGACGGTCGCGATGCCCTCTTCGTTGCGAAGCCCCGCCTTCACGTCCTTGACCGCCATGATCTGTCTCCTCCTTGTCTTTTCAAGGGATTGGTTAGGCGACGGGTCGGGTTTTGTCCAGCCGCAACGATGATGGATCGACCGGACGGAGTCCGGCCTTGGCGATTTCGGTTTGAAGGTCGGACGGGGCGCTGAAAGCTGCCTCGTAAGTTAGTTTATAGGTGACACCTCTCAGCGCCCCGTTCGGCGGTTTATGCCCGCGACTGCGGTCCCTCTGCCGTGGCTTTCCCGGACGGAATGTCGCCGCCGGTTGCTCCGATGGTATCGGTCGGACTTCAGAAATCCGGCGAAACCATCCGGGTCGACCACCATGTGTGCCGCACAGGCACGCCCGGCGCGCTCTTTCGGGCATCAAGAGATAAAGGCTCGGTCCGTGTGCCTCCATCTCTCCCCGTGTCGCCGGAGGGAGACCATTTTCCGCGAACCCCGGATGAAAGGACTTACGTCGTTTCCTCCCACCCGGCGCCGGTCCCGCCTCGCCGCAACGCCTTGCGGTGGATCCGCGACGGAACGAGGGGATTGTAGGCATGGGTCGGGAATGCGGGGATGAAAGAGGATGGAGATTTGGGTTAAGTCATTGAGTGGACAGGCGGGTAACGCTTGGGACATCCCCGCGACTGTACTGCCCGACGAACCCGAAAAATGGGGATGACGGACGCGGAACCTGATGCCCAACTATGCGGGTATGGCGACGTTCAGTCTCTGCTGCACCTGATCGACATTGCCGCGGACATAAACAGCCGTGGGCTTGCCGCCGCTGCTGGCGAGTGCAAGAGCGATGATCGTGACTTCCTCTTCAAAGGTCGTGACGTAAAGCACCTGTGCGGGATTGATATAGACGGCCTGGTTGTGGGTGTTCTTGAAGCCGATCAGCGCCATACGTCTCTCCTTCTGCTGCGTGGCGAGATATGCCATGCCATGCCCAAGGTTGCCGCAAGTTTAACAGCCCCGTGTCGCGGCCGTCATCATGACAAGAAGTCTCAAAACCGACCACCACAGGGAGATACCCTCGGCGCACCTCGCGCGAGGGTAAGCCCTCACCGCCCGGCGTGGCGACGGATCGAAGAGCCGACGCGAATCACGGGACCTGCCTGCGACGGCCGCGAGGGGCGTGGCGGCAATTCCTGCACCAGGCGCCGCGCCGAACGTGATCGCAGGGCAAATAGTTCACCCGCAGGTCACCGATTGATGATCTAAGTCAGGTCCCACATTTCTTGCCTCAGGAGGTTCGACCATGCCGACGATTGCAATCATTGGAGCGGGCGCGATGGGAAGCGGGATCGGTCGGCAGCTGGCGGAAGGTGGCGCCCAGGTGCTGACCTACCTGGAAGGCCGCTCGTCCGAGACCCATGCGCGGGCGCGGGCCGCGGGAATGCAGCCCGCTCCCCTGCAGGAGATCATCGACGCGGAGATCGTTCTGTCGATCGTTCCGCCCGCCGAAGCGGTCGGTGTCGCCGGTCTCCTGTCCGAGGCAATCGGTGATCGCCCGAGCCCGGTAACATTCGTCGATTGCAACGCGATCTCGCCGGACACGATGAGCGAGGTCGCCGCCGCTTTCAGGCCCGGCCAGGCGAACGTGCTGGACGGCTCGATCATCGGCCTGCCGCCGCAGCCGGGAAAGGCAGGCCCGAAGCTCTATGTCAGCGGTGACGGCGCGGGCAGAAGCGCCGTCCTCGCGGCGCACGGGCTCGAGGTCCGCCGGATCGAAGGTGCGGTCGGAGCGGCCTCGGCGCTGAAGATGTGTTATGCCGGCATCAACAAGGGCATGACCGGCCTCGGCACCGCCATGCTGCTGGCGGCCATCAGGTCGGGTGCGGACGAAAGCCTCAAGCGGGAGATGGCCGAAAGCATACCCGACCTCGACCGAAAGCTCTCGGGCGCCATTCCCGACATGTATGCGAAGGCCTATCGCTGGGTGGCGGAGATGGAGGAGATCGCCGCGTTCCTCGGCGAAGACGATCCGGCCTCGCTGATCTTCAAAGGAATGGCCGGGTTGTTTCGGAAGATGGCCGACGACCGGACGGACGGCGGCGAGCTTGCCGGCCAGTTGAACGCACTGCTCGGCCGGTAAGCCCGGCAGGCCCTTCGCGTTTTCCGAAGGGATTGGCGCCGGTGCAGCGGGGAGCGACGGCCTGCGCCGGCGCTTCCGGACAGGCTCACTCGGCGGCGAGCAGCTGTTCCTTGCCATCCTCTTCGTCGTTGTCCTGCTTTTCTTGCCTGCGGCGCGTGGCATGCGCCAGTTCCTGATGGAACCGGGCTTCCTCGTGCACATGCGGCTTGGCGAAGCCGGCGATCAGGAGATAGGCGACGGGGGTGATGAACAGCGTCACCAGAACCGCGAAGCCGAGGCCGCCGACGATGACCCAGCCGAGCGCGATGCGCGCTTCCGCGCCGGCGCCCTGGGCGAGCAGCAGCGGCACGCCGCCGATGACGGTGGCGATCATCGTCATCATCACCGGACGCAGGCGGATCGCGCAGGCGGTTTCGATCGCCTCGCGCACGCTGGAGCCGCGGTCGCGCAGCTGGTTGGCGAACTCGACGATCAGGATGCCGTTTTTCGCCATGACGCCGACCAAAAGCACGAGGCCGATCTGGCTGTAGACGTTGAGGCTCGATCCGGTCAGCACCAGCGCGATCGCCGCGCAGGCAAGCCCGAGCGGCACGGTCGACATGATGATGATCGACGACAATACGCTTTCGAACTGCGCGGCCAGCACCAGGAAGATGATCGCGATCGCAAAACCGAAGGTCATCAGCATGGCGTTGGAGTTTTCGCCGAGCGTCTTGGCTTCCGCCATCGGCACCAGCCGGACGCCGGGCGGCAGCAGCGGCTGGGCGATCGCCGTCACCTGCTTGACCGCATCGCCGAGCGCCACGCCATCGCGCAGGTTCGACGAGATGGCGACCGAGGCGAGCTGCTGTTCGCGGTTGAGCTGCGGCGCGACAGCGCCTTCCTTGAGGGTCGCGATCGTCGACATCGGCACGATCTTGCCGTCGCCGGTCTTCAGGAAGATGTTTTCGAGGTCGGTCGGATCGTCGATCGGCCTCGTGGTCGAGGTGAGCTTGACCGGCAGCGCGTCGCCGTTGACGAACACGTCGACGATCGAGCGGCCCTCGAGCAGCGACTGCATCGCGGTCGACAGGCCGGTGATGTCGATGCCGAGATCGGAAGCCCGCTCGCGGTCGATGGCCACCGAAAGCTGCGCCTGGGTCGGCTCGTTGGTGAGCCGCGGTGTATCGAAGAACCGGCCGCCTTCTCTTTCCATATGCGACACGAGCTTGAGGGCCGTCGCGGTCAGCACGTCGTAGTCGTTGCCGACCAGCGCCATCTGCAGGCCGTTGCCGGCGCCGCGGATCTTCAGGCTGTTCGCCTGCATGGTGAAACCGCGCAGGGCCGGCACGCGCAGGGCTGCGGCATTGACGTCGGCGGCGATCTGGTCCTGGGTCCGGGAGCGTTCCTCCCAGGGCGCCAGGGTCAGGACCATGAAGCCGCTATTGGTATTGGCACCGAAACCGGAGATCGAGAAGATGTTGGCGATCTCGCCCGAATCCCGCAGCGGCTTCAGGTTCTCTTCGAGACGCTGCATCTGGTCGCGGGTGTAATCGAGGCTGACGCCCTGCGGGCTGGTGACGCGCAGCATGATCGTCGCGCGGTCTTCGCGCGGCGTCAGCTCGCTCTTGACGAGGCCGAAGACGTTGTAGGCTGCGATCGAGAAAACCACCGAGACCACGATGACGACGAGCGGCGCATTGAGGCAGAACCGCAAGGCTGCGGCATAGACGCTGGCAAACGCGTTGCCGAAGGCGCCGAGCAGACCGTGATCCTCCTTCATCGGCTTGGTCAGCATGCGCGAGGCGAGCATCGGGCAAAGCGTCAGGGCGGTAATCGACGACAGGCCGACCGAGAAGGCGAGCACGAAGCCGAATTCCTTGAACAGGCCGCCGATCTGGCCGGGCAGGAAGGAGAGCGGAATGAAGACGGCCGCAAGCGTCGCGGTCGTCGCGATGACGGCGAAGAACACTTCCTGGGTGCCGAGCACGGCGGCGGCGCGCGGTCCCATGCCCTCCGCTCGCCGTCGCACGATGTTTTCGAGCACGACGATCGCGTCGTCGACCACGAGGCCGGTCGCGAGCACGATGGCGAGCAGCGTCAGGATGTTGATCGAGAAGCCGACCAGATAGATCGCCACCAGCGTGCCGATCAGCGCCACCGGCATGGTGATCGCAGGGATCAGCGTCGCGCGCCAGTCGCGCAGGAAGAGGTAGATGACCACGACGACGACCGCCGCCGACAGCATCAGCGCGGTCTCGACTTCGTGCAGCGCGCCCTGGATGAAGATCGCGTCGTCGCCGGTAATGGCGATGCGGGTGCCTTCCGGCAGGGTCTTCTGCATCTCCGCGACGGCGGCCTTGACGCCCTGGGAAATGTTGAGCGTGTTCGACTGCGCCTGGCGGATGATGCCGAGGCCGACGCCCTGTACGCCGTTGGCGCGCAGCACGGTCGTGCCGTCGTCCGGGCCGAGCGCGACCGTCGCCACATCGCGGATGCGGACATTCGGGCCGATCAGGACGTTTTCGAAATCCTGCGGCTTGGTGAGGCTGGCCGTCGCGCGAACGACGATATCCTGCGTCGTGCTCTTCAGCGAGCCGGCCGGAACGTCAAGCGCGGCACTCGACAGCGCCTTGGAGACATCGGCAACCGTCAGACCGCGGCCGGCCAATGCCGCCTGATTGATATCGACGCGAAACACCTTGTCCTGGTCGCCATAAAGTTCGACGTCGGCCACGCCTTCGACGGCGGCGAGCCGGTCGACGATCTCGTTGTTGACGAGCTGGGTGAGGTCTTCCATCGACATCTTCGACGACGTGACCGCAAGACGCATGATGGCGTCGGAATCGGCATCCGCCTTGACGATGCGGGGTTCGTCGGCATCGTCGGGCAGCTTGTTGACGACGCGGCCGACCGCGTCGCGCACGTCGTTGGCGGCTTCGGAAAGATCGACGCTGTCGGAAAATTCCATCGTCACGCGGCTGGAGCCGAACTGAGACTGCGAGGATAGCGCCTTGAGGCCGGAGACGCGGGCGACCGCGCCTTCGATGACCTGCGTGACTTCCTGGTCCATGGTCTGCGGCGACGCGCCGTCGTAATTGGTGCGCACGGTGATGACCGGCTGGTCGACGTCGGGAAGCTCGCGCACTTCGACGCCGGCGAGGGCTGCAAGACCGGCGACGACGAGCAGCGTGTTCAGGACCGCCGCGAGCACGGGACGGCGCACGAAGAGAGCCGTGAAGCTCTGGCCGGATTTCTCCGCGGCGGCCTTGCCGTCGTCGTCATGTCCGTGGGCCGGCCCATGTCCCGGAAGTTCGATCTTCATTGGCGCGCCACCTCAGCCGTTTCCGGCGCCCCGAAGATCCGGACCGACGCCCCTTCCCTCACCCGTTGCAGGCCTTCGGTGACGATCCGGTCGCCTTCCTTGAGCTCGGCGCCCACGAGGACCGCATCAGGATTGCGCTGGACGACGCGGACCCGGGTCTTCACCGATTTGTTGTCCCGAACCTGCCAGACATAGGACCCCTCGCCGTCCCACTGGATGGCGAGCGGATCGACCGCCGGATAGCGTTCGCCGGCAAAACGCATGCCGACATTGAAGGCCATGCCGGCGCGCAGCACGTCACCCGGATTTTCGACCCTGGCGCGGATGCGCATCGTGCGGCTTGCCGGATCGATGCGGTTGTCGATCGCCTCGACCTTGCCGGAAAACACCTGGCCCGGACGGGCGATCGAGCTCGCCTCGACGGGCGCACCCGGTTCGATCGCGACGGCGAAACGTTCCGGCGCCCAGAAATCGACCAGAATGGCCGTGCGGTCGTCGATCGTCACGACATTGGTCTGGGTGGTGACATTGTCGCCGATATTGACCGCGACGATGCCGGCGACGCCGTCGATGGGCGCGACGATGTCGCGGCGCCTGAGATTGAGTTCGGCGGTGGAGAGCGCAAGCTTCGCCGCCTGTTCGGCGATCTGGGCGTTGAGCACGTCGAGCCGCGAGAACGACTGCAGGTTCCTGTAAGAAGCGGATTTTTCCTGGGCGCTCTGCAGCGCGACCTGCGCCTTTTCGCGCTCGATGATCTGCTCCTCGTCATCGAGACGGGCAAGCACCTGCCCCTTGGTGACCTTCTGGCCGGATGTGACCATGATCTCGTCGACCGTGCCGGAGGACTGCGGCATGACGACGACGGACTGGATGGCCTCGCCGCTGCCGATCGCCGACAGGCGGTCGTTGACCGTGCCGATCGCCACCGGCTGGGCGACGACGAGCGTGGCCCGATTGCCGCCGCCCTGGCCTCCACCCTGTCCGCCGGCTCCGCGCTGGCCGTTCTGCGCCTGGGCATTGCCCTGCGCGCCGCCCTGGCCCTGCGGCCGCGCCGCGCCATTGCCGTTTGCGGCAGGTGCGGAGGAACTTGCCGGCTTCGGACGGATGGCGGCGATCACCTCACCGGGCACGCCCATCCTGGCAAGCGTTTCTCCGGCGCTCGGCACAAGATAGACCCACAGAGCCAGTGCTCCTGCAAGGACGACAAGACAGAGCAGAAGCTGTTTCCAAATCCGCATTCAATTCTCCGACGGGGCAGCAAAAGGCCATATTGCCCCGGAGTATCCTTGTTTGCCGGTGCTCACGCAATGGGGCAACGCCAACCTTACGGAAATGTAACCTCACGAAATTTCACGGGTATGTTAGGCGGCAAGCATACATATACCCCTAAAATTGTCGTTTTGGCAGAGAGCAACCGCCGGCCTCTCCATACTTTAGCCTTGCCTTGTGTGGAGACTTGGAATGAAAGCAGAACATTTTCTGGTCTTTCAGGTCCGAATCACTACATTGGCCGCATGACGAACAGTTTCGACGACATTCCGTTCTTCGACGAAGAACCTCAGCAGGCGCCACGCAAGGCCCCCGCCCCGGCACCGGCCGCGGGTCAGGGCGGCCTCGGCATCGCCGCCCGCGCCATGGCGGCCCGCGACCAGCACCGTGCGCCCGACTATCTTTCCGGCCTCAATCCCGAACAGCGCCAGGCGGTCGAGACCCTGGACGGCCCGGTCCTCGTGCTTGCCGGCGCCGGCACCGGCAAGACGCGCGTGCTGACCACCCGTATCGCCCATATTCTCGCGGCCGGCCGCGCCTTCCCCTCGCAGATCCTCGCGGTGACCTTCACCAACAAGGCGGCGCGCGAAATGAAGGAACGCATCGGCGTTCTGGTCGGCGGCGCGGTCGAGGGCATGCCCTGGCTCGGCACCTTCCATTCGATCGGCGTCAAACTGCTGCGCCGTCACGCGGAGCTGGCGGGCCTGCGCTCCGATTTCACCATTCTCGACACCGACGACGTGGTGCGGCTGATCAAGCAGCTGATCCAGGCCGAAGGTTTGGACGACAAGCGCTGGCCGGCAAAACAGTTCGCCGGCATGATCGACACCTGGAAGAACAAGGGCCTGCTGCCGGCCGACATCCCGGAAGGCGACGCCCGCGCATTTGCCAACGGCAAGGGCCGCGAACTCTACGCCGCCTATCAGGCCCGGCTGAGGACGCTCAACGCCTGCGATTTCGGCGATCTCCTGCTGCACCCGATCGCGATCTTCCGCAAGAACCCGGATCTCCTCAAGGAATATCACGCAAGGTTCCGCTATATCCTCGTCGATGAGTATCAGGACACCAATACTGCCCAATACATGTGGCTGCGGCTGCTCGCCCAGAGGCCGCAGGGCACGCCCCAGAACGTCTGCTGCGTCGGCGACGACGACCAGTCGATCTATGGCTGGCGCGGCGCCGAAGTGGACAACATCCTGCGCTTCGAAAAGGATTTTCCGGGCGCCAAGGTGATCAAGCTCGAGCGCAACTACCGCTCCACCGAACACATCCTCGGCGCCGCCGGCCACCTGATCGCCCATAACGAGGGCCGGCTCGGCAAGACCCTCTTCACCGACCGCGCCGACCCCGACGACGAGAAGGTGGTGGTGCATGCCGCCTGGGATTCGGAGGAGGAAGCGCGTGCCGTCGGCGAGGAGATCGAAAACCTCCAGCGCGGCAAACACAAGCTCAACGACATGGCGATCCTGGTGCGCGCCTCGTTCCAGATGCGCGAGTTCGAAGACCGGTTCGTGACGCTAGGCCTCAACTACCGCGTCATCGGCGGCCCGCGCTTCTACGAGCGGCTCGAGATCCGCGACGCCATGGCCTATTTCCGCATGGTCTGCCAGCCCTCCGACGACCTCGCCTTCGAGCGGATCATCAACACGCCGAAACGCGGCCTCGGCGACACCACCGTACGCTATCTGCACGACTATGCCCGCGCCCGCGACATCCCGATGCTTGCCGCCGCAGCCGATCTCATCGAGACCGACGAGCTGAAGCCGAAGGCGCGCAAGGCGCTGTTCGACGTCGTCACGGATTTCCGCCGCTGGCAGGGACTGCTCGAAAATACCCTGCACACCACGCTTGCCGAGCAGATCCTCGACGAAAGCGGTTATACCGCCATGTGGCAGAACGACAAATCGGCCGAGGCGCCGGGCCGGCTGGAAAACCTCAAGGAACTTGTCCGTTCCATGGAAGCGTTCGAGAGCATGCGCGGTTTCCTCGAACACGTGTCGCTGGTCATGGATGCCGAGACCAACGAAAATCTCGATGCCGTGTCGATCATGACGCTGCATTCGGCCAAGGGCCTTGAATTCGACACCGTCTTCCTGCCCGGCTGGGAGGAAGGCCTGTTTCCGCACCAGCGGGCGCTCGACGAGGGCGGCCGCTCCGGCCTCGAAGAGGAACGCCGCCTCGCCTATGTCGGCCTGACGCGCGCAAAACACCGCTGCCATATCTGGTTCGTCTCCAACCGCCGCATCCACGGCCTGTGGCAATCGACCATGCCGTCGCGCTTCCTCGACGAACTGCCGGCTGCCCACGTGGATGTCGCAGCGTCGGACAGCAATTACGGCGGTTATGGCGGGCGCGGCGGTTACGGCCAGTCGCGCTTCGACAAGGCCGATCCCTTCGCCAACAATTATTCTACACCCGGCTGGAAACGCGCCCAGGCCAACAAGACCGACGCCACCCGCGACAACTGGGGCACCCGCTCCGGCCACGCCGTGGAACGCATCGGCTACGGCGAAAGCGGCCCGCGCACGCGCACCATCGATGGGGAACTGGTGGCCAAGTCGGTCGCCGACACGCCGTCCCAGTTTTCGGTGGGCGACCGGGTATTCCACGTCAAGTTCGGCAACGGCAATATTTCGGCCATCGAAGGCAACAAGCTGACCATCGAATTCGACAAGGCCGGGCAGAAGCGGGTGCTCGAGGGGTTTGTGGAGCGGGTGTGAGAGAGGCTTGACACAAGCTGATATCAATAGTCGCAGAGAAGCAGGTTCCGTCACGCGGAACGGAGAACGCCGCCCCTAGCATCCCGCTTGTCAGTCTCCCTGATTCCTTTTAGGTGAATCCGATAATTTTCGCGGATTGAGGGAGGAATTCATGAAAGCGATCGTCACCGCCCCCGGCGGGCTTGATGCCCTGAAACTCGTCGATCGGCCCGACCCGGGCAGACCCGGCCGTGGCGAGATCCGGGTGAAGCTCCATGCGAGTTCGATCAATTTCCATGACCTCAGCGTCGCGAGCGGCCGCACCCCGACCGATGGGCGGGTGCTGATGGCCGATGGCGCCGGCGTGGTCGAGGAGGTCGGGGAAGGCGTGGGCGAGTTCAAGGCGGGCGATCATGTGGTCTCCTGCTTCTTCCCCGACTGGCAGGACGGCCCGCCGCCCGCGGGTGGTTTTTCGCGCACGCCCGGCGACGGCATCGACGGGTTCGCGACCGAATATGCGGTGCGGCCGGCGGCGGCCTTTACGCTCGCTCCGAAAGGGTTCAGCCATGTGGAAGCGGCGACGATCACCACCGCGGGTCTGACCGCCTGGCGGGCACTGGCGGAGATTGGGCGACTGAGGGCCGGCGAGACGGTGCTGGCGCTCGGCACCGGCGGCGTGTCGGTCTATGCGCTGCAGATCGCAAGAGCGATGGGCGCACGGGTGGCGATCACCTCGTCCTCGAACGAAAAGCTGGAGCGCGCCGGAAAACTCGGGGCCGAGTTCACGGTCAACTACAAGGAGCAAGCCGACTGGGGCAAACAGGTCTTCGACTGGACCGGCGGCCGCGGCGTCGACCATGTGGTGGAAGTCGGCGGCCCGGTGACACTTGGGCAATCCATCCAGGCGGTGAAGATGGGCGGCCATATCACCATGATCGGCGTCCTGACCGGCCCGCGCGGCGAGGTGCCGACCGCAGCCTTGATGGGCAAGCAGGCGGTTCTGTCGGGTATTCTGGTCGGCAACCGCCGCCAGCAGCAGGATTTCGTGCGGGCGCTCGATACGGGCCTCGTCCGCCCGGTGATCGACAAGGTGTTTGCGCTCGAAAACCTGGCCGATGCCTTCCGCTACGAGATGAGCGGCAGCCATTTCGGCAAGATCGGCATCGAGTGGTGATTGGTCGGGCAGAGGTTTTTCTTGCGGAGAACCCCTGCCCCGGTTACCTCGGGACAAACCCGGCGATCAGGGAGCGGCCCCATGTTTCTCACCAATCAGGACGTCATCGAGCTCACCGCATGGCGGCGCAAGCTGCATGCCATGCCGGAAGTGTCCGGCGAGGAGGTCGCGACCGCTGCCGAGGTGCAGGGGTTTCTCGCGGATACCAAGCCGGACCGGGTCGTGACCGGCCTCGGCGGCACGGGCGTCGCGGTCGTTTACGACAGCGGCCTTGCCGGCCCGACCGTGCTCTTTCGCGCCGAGCTGGACGCGCTCCCGATCGAGGAGGTCGGTACGCCGGACTATCGCTCGAAAATTCCCGGCAAGGGCCATATGTGCGGGCATGACGGCCACATGACCATGCTGGCGGCGCTCGGTCGTCAGTTCGGTCGCGAAAAGCCGAAGCACGGCCGCGTCATCCTGATGTTCCAGCCGGCCGAAGAGACGGGCGCCGGTGCGGCGGCGGTCATCGCCGACGAAAAATTCCAGGGCCTTATCCCGGATTACAGTTTTTCCCTGCACAACATGCCCGGCCTGCCGCTGGGGCGCGTCTGGCTGAAGCAGGGGATCGTCAACTGCGCGTCGCGGGGCCTCAAGGTCGTCCTCACCGGGCGCACGGCGCATGCCTCCATGCCGGAAACCGGCATTTCGCCGGTGCCTGCGGTCGCAGCGCTGATGCCGGCGCTGACGGCGCTCAGCGAGGGCTCGATCGAAACCGGCGACATGGTGCTGGCCACGGTCACCCATGCCTCCGTCGGCGAACCGGCCTTCGGCATTGCGCCCGGCCGTGCCGAGGTCTGGGTGACATTGCGCACCATGACCGACGGCCAGATGGAAGCATTGATGGCGAGGGCCGAAACCCTCGTCCGCGAGATCGCCGCCGCCGACGGACTCGAATACGCAATGGATTACCATGATATCTTCGGCCAGTGCGAAAACGATGCGCAGGCGACCGAGATGCTGCGGGCGGCGATGGAAGCCGAGGGCGTTCCCCACGATGCAGGCGAGACGATGCGCGGCTCGGAGGATTTCGGCCGCTTCGCGACCGTCTCGAAATCGGCGATGTTCTTTCTGGGGGCCGGCGAAAACATGCCGAACCTGCACAACCCGAATTACGATTTCCCAGACGACCTGATCCCGATCGGCACCAAGATTTTTATGCGCGTGGCGAGAGATATTCTGGGCTGAAACGCCGTTTGTGACGCCGTCATCCGGCGTCACCATCATGGCTCCGACTAAGCGTCGTTATTGCCGAACAGCTTGGCCATGAAGCCGCCATTGGTGCCGCGGCCCGGACGCTTGCCGTCCCATTTGGGCACGATCACCATATGGGTGATGTCGCCGCGCTGGAAGGCTTTCAGGAACGCGGGGTAATCGGCAAACGCGACGCAGCCGTGCGAGTCGCCGCGCACCCGCAGCAGGAAGCTGTGGGCGAGCAGGCCGGTGCGGCCCTGCGGCGCCTTGCCGTCGACCGGCGTCAGGCGGATCGCGGCGACGCCGTGGAACAGCGTTTCGCGCATCGACAGCTTGTAGGTGCCGGGCGGCGTCGGGCCACGCATCGTCACATGCGTAAAGTTCGGGTTGTCGCGCATCTTGCCGATGCCGGAATGCGCTTCGAGCTTCGAGCCGTTCGGCATATAGACCATGCCGCCGGAAATATCGTAGACGGCGACCTTCGTGCCGATGCCGGGCCAGGCAGGAGCCGACTGCGACGGACGGGTGGGCTCCTCGCGCATCGGATTGTCGGGCTTGGCGAAGGCAAGCGCGGTCGGCTTTTCGTCGCGGTCGTCCGCCCTGGCGGGCTTCTGCGGCGCGACCGCGGCAATCGCGGCAAGCGCTGCCGGCTTGGCGGGCTTTTCGGCGGTAGAGCCCGGACGGATGACCGGCAGCGGGCCGGCCTTCGGCAGCGCATAGGAAGGCGCCGCGGGAACGGCCTCCTCGACCATCGCGACTTCGCTTTCGTCGGTGCCCTCGTCCGCGTCCTCTTCGAGGGCGGTTTCCTCAAGCGCGGCCATCTCGACCGGCTTCATATCCTTGAGCCCGGCGACGGTGGCGACCGTCTGGGCGTCCTGGATCATGTCCGGCAGGGCGCCGCTAGGCGTGCGGGGCGCCACCACGACGAGGTTTTCCATCGCCGGCGCGAGCACGGCGCGGATGGCATTGGCGTCCGGACGGATCTTTTCGAGTGCTGCGAACTGCTGTTCGTGTTCCTGGTGGCGGGCAGCCTTGGCCATCGCCACGTTGAGCATCTGGCTGACGCTCGAAACATCCGGCTTGCGCGCTTCAAGCGCGGCCACTTCGGCTCCGGCCAGGCGCTTGCCCTTCGGACCGGCGGGCGCGCTGCCCGGCAGGCGGGAGAATTTCGAGACGTCGATTTCGCGTTCGCGCGATACGGCTGCGGGCGCGGCAAGCGCGATCGGCTTCGTCAGCGCCGTTTCGAACTTGACGTCGGCTGCCGACTTCACCGCGGTCGCCATGGTAACCATCGACGCACCCATCAGGGCTGCGACCGTCAGACCGAAACCGACCGTGACATTGACAAGGAGAGAGCGGGATTTCTTGCGGCGCTGCGGCGCCTTGCCCGCATGCCTGCCATTCACTGACGTCTGGACCGAACGCGCCATCACTCGTTACCCGAACCGTTACTCACACCGGCAGGCGTCGCTTCCGCGAGACTGCCAACACAACCTCGGCGAGCACTGAGCATAAGAAGAATCTGCCCACCGCCGCCTATCGACTGCATGTGAGAATGAACGATTATGGTAACCAATGTCTTTACGCCGCCCCGATTTGGTTTCGGTGGTGCACATAAAAGCGCATGCCGTCGGAAGTTTAACCGAATTGCGGCAACAGGGTGTCCCCCGGGTGCCCAATTGAGACTAGTCAAGCCAGCGACCGTTGCTGTTTAGCCACAAAATCTTATTCTTTCAAGGCTTGATACGATTTTTATACCAATTCCTTCTCTGGCACCGAATGCCTCGAGTCGCGCGTTGCCGCCCGAGCGTCCCGCCATTGCCCGTCATCGCGGGGCCCCTAGATGTATACCGAAGCCGTTTACGGGTGATCGGAAACAGCTTCGCGGCGGGTAACATGAGCGGGTCAGAAGCACCAAAACCAGGTCGCTGCTGGCTGCGGCAAAGCCCGCAGACACCCCTCTCCCCAATCAACTGCAAATACCCGACAGCGTTGCAGCGCCGGCGTTCCGGAAGACAAGGATCGCTCCCTCCGGCGCGGCTTCTGTCGAGGAATTCGACACCCAACCGCGCCGACGACCGCATTGCAAAACATAACGGCCTTGATCCTGTGCTCCGCCCTTGGCATCCTCCGTCGATCCAGGAATCGGAGAATGACCGATGAAAGCGCTGCTCCTGATCGACATCCAGAACGGTTTTTGTCCAGGCGGTAACCTGCCCGTCGCCCATGGCGACGAAATCGTGCCGGTCGCCAACCGGCTGATCGAGGACGGCGGATATGACGTCGTCGTCGCCTCGCAGGACTGGCACCCGGAGAACCATGGCAGTTTTGCCTCCCGGCACGCCGGCAAGAAACCGTTCGAGATGGGAGAACTGTCCGGCCAGCCGCAGGTCATGTGGCCGGACCATTGCGTCCAGGGCACGCCGGACGCGGAATTCCACCCCGACCTCAATATCGATGCGGTGGACTATATCCAGCAGAAGGGCGAAAACCCCGCGGTCGACAGCTATTCGGCCTTCCGCGATAACGACCAGGCCGCCATAACCGGGCTCGCCGGTTATCTGAGGGCCCAGCAGGTAACCGAACTCGACCTCTGCGGACTTGCGACCGACTATTGCGTGAAATTTTCCGCGCTGGATGCGCTGGAGATGCTGCCGGGCGTGAAGGTGCGCTTCATCAAGGATGCAAGCCGCGGCATCGATCCGCAGGGCGTCAAGAACGCCATCGCCGAGATGAAGGAGAAAGGCATCGGCATCGTCTCGAGCAGGGACATCCTTCGCAACTGAAGCCGGACCGGCCGAACCCGACTGTTCAGCGGAATCGATCATAACATCAGCCCAATTGAATTGCGCCAGGTCCCGCAGGGCTCTAAAGCCGGTGCGTAAAGGATCTTCTTCGATGAATCGCAGCGAATTCAATCAGGGACTGAGGGGCGGCCTCGTCATCGCCCTCTCCTCGGCTCCCTTCGCGGTCCTATTCGGCGCCGTGGCGAGCGACAACGGCCTGACTGTCATGGAAGCAGGCCTGATGAGCGCCACCGTCTATGCCGGCGCCAGCCAGCTCGTCGGCATCGAGCTCTTCGGCCACCATGTGGCGCCATGGCTGATCGTGCTGTCGGTCTTCGCGGTGAATTTTCGCCATATCCTCTATTCGGCGGCGCTGACGCGGTTCATCGCCCACTTCTCGCCGGTCCAGAAATTCTTCGCCTTCTTCGTGCTGACCGACCCGCAGTTCGCCGAGGCGGTGAAGCACGGCGAAAGCGGCGGGCGCATCAGTTTTCCCTGGTATATCGGCTTCGGTGCCGCAGTCTATTTTCCCTGGCTGTTCTTCAGCGTCGTCGGCGCGTTTTTCGGGCGGATGATGGGCGATCCGCGAACGCTCGCCATCGACGTTCTGCTGCCGGTCTATTTCCTCGGGCTGGTCATCGGCTTCCGCCGCAAGCCGGGCTTCTATCCGGTGGTGGCGGCGAGCGCGCTCGGTTCGGTGCTCGGTTATCATTTCGTCGGCTCGCCCTGGCATGTCAGCATCGGCGCTGCGCTGGGCGTGATCGTCGCCGCCCTCCTGCCCCTGCCACCGGAATCGGTGCCGGTGACGGCCGCCAGCGAAACGGAGAGCTGACATGGCCGATCTGTTTTCCATGGAGACGGTTGTTCTGATCCTTGCCGCGGCGGTTGCGACCTACCTCACTCGGATCGGCGGTTACGTGCTGATCACCCGGATGAAGACGATCCCGCCGCTCATGGAACAGGCGCTCAACGCCGTGCCGGCGGCGGTGCTGACGACGCTCGTCGCCCCGGCCTTCTTCAACGGCGGCTGGGACGTCAAGATCGCCATGCTCGTGGCCATCGTCGCCGGCATCCGGTATCCGGGCCTCTTGCTGCTCGGCGCCGGCTGGGCGGCGGCGATGATCTGCCGCCACCTGCTTGGCTTCTGATTTCAGGCGCTCCCCGATACGGGAAAGAGGCTTGGTTCAGGAAAGCGGCTCGGTCGCCTTCACCAGCCAGGCCTTGACCGTTTCGTCGTCGATCAGCGGCAGCAGTTTTTCGCGCACCGAGGCATGGTAGCCGTTGAGCCAGGACAGTTCTTCGGCCGTCATCAGCGCCGGCAGCACGAGGCGTCGGTCGATCGGGCACCAGGTCAGCGTCTCGAAGGCAAGCATCGGCTGGTCGCCACCGTCGATCTCTTCCGCCGGCTTCACATAGATCAGGTTCTCGATACGGATGCCGAAGCCGCCCGGACGGTAATAACCGGGTTCGTTGGAGAGGATCATGCCGGGCAGCAGTTCCTGCGTCGCCAGCCGCGAGATCCGCTGCGGCCCTTCATGCACGGAGAGGTAGGAACCGACGCCGTGGCCGGTGCCATGCGCATAATCGCCGCCGGCCTTCCACAGCGCGATACGGGCGAGCGGATCGAGATCGCAGCCACGGGTGCCTTTCGGGAAACGCGCCGTGCTGATGCCGATCATGCCCTTCAGCACCAAAGTGAAAAAACGCCTGTGCTCTTCCGGAACGGAGCCGACCGCCACCGTGCGGGTGATATCGGTGGTGCCGTTGACATATTGCGCGCCCGAATCGACCAGGAAAAGCTC
>Ga0209758_1000631_pt1 | contig 53996 bp, 62 predicted proteins | sample AraplaMF_Col_mMF_FD_184258 | JGI IMG/M metagenome (GOLD analysis project Ga0209758, IMG submission 184258) | Arabidopsis root microbial communities from the University of North Carolina, USA - plate scrape MF_Col_mMF (SPAdes) (version 2) | ecosystem: Host-associated > Plants > Roots > Endosphere... | reverse complement strand
CTTGCTGCGCGTGGGCAAAGGCGAGCGATGCCTTTGATTGGTTTCCTTGGCATTTCCAGCCTCGCAGACCAACACCCCCGCGTTGGCGCCTTCGTCCGGCGCATGCACGAGCTTGGCTGGTTCGAGAACCAGACGATCTTAATCGAATATCGATGGGCCGAGGGCCGGACGGAGCGATATTCCGAAATCGCAGCCGAGTTTGCAAAGCTCAGAGTGGATCTCGTCGTGACCGCGGGTACTGGGCCGGTACTGGCCGTCAAACAGGCGGCACCTGAAATCCCTATCGTGTTCGCGATAGCGACTGATCCGGCCGCAACAGGCATCGTCAGTAGCCTTGCCCATCCCGGCGGCAATGCCACCGGCCTGTCTTACCTTGGACCCGACCTTGCGGGCAAGCGCGTGGAGTTGTCGCGCGAAGTTCTCCATGGCCTATCCCGGCTGGGAATTATGGCCAATCGGCTTGCTCCCGGTCCGATGCTTGAGCTGCAGGAGGTCGAAGGCGCTGCCATCAAGCTCGGAATGGCAGCCACTCTCTTCAAGATTGCCGCAGTCGATGACATCGACGCTGTGTTCACATCATTCAAGGACCGATACGATGCGCTGTATGTATGCTCCGATCCTCTAGTTAACACTGGGCGTTTTCGCATCGTCAGTCAGGCGGTTACCGCGCGCGCACCAACGGTCTTTGGCGAACGCGACAGTGTTAGTGCCGGAGGGCTCTTCTCCTACGGTCCAAACGTTCCTGACATGTATCGACGTGCTGCAGATCTCGTTGACAAGATACTTCGCGGCACCAAGGCTGGGGAAATTCCAGTCGAGCAACCCACCAGAATTGAGTTCGTGATCAATCTCAAGACCGCAAACGCGATTGGCCTGAACATTTCGCCAATTATTCTGGCGCGAGCTGACGAGGTTATCGAGTAGGTGACGCGCCCGAATCGGTGAAGGTGCTGTTGATTGCGATCTGAGAGATGGAAAAGCGCATGTGGCGGGATACATCCGCGGCGTGAAGCACGGCAGGTTCATTATTCCGGCTAGTCCCATTTCGCTCCCCCAATCTTTTGCTTCTGCTTCGGCGAGTTGCCTCGGATGCATGCCGCGAACACCCAGAGCTAGGATGTGTGTCGTTCTGGTTGTGAGGCCGACCAACATGCTCAGCTGATTTGTTAAAAATGCAATTCCGCCTGTAGGGGAATATTTGCCCATCTGCGCCTTGATGACGCTCGCCGTCGACCATGGAGCGTCTAGCGATGGGACAAAGGATCCAAATTTTGAAGCGGGCACAAGCGTTGCCCGATCTCGTGAAAATGCTTCAAGAGCTCGAGGAGTTGCGAGAAAAGGTCCGGCTCGCCCGGGCCGCGCGGGTGTTGCACTGAGGCTAGTCCATCCTCTCTTCCGGGGCGCTTCGGCGCGTTAGGAACATATTACCCGGGGGCGCGTCCTACAGGCGCAATCGATCCTGCTGGCTTGTGGGTCGACGATGGACAAAACACTCGCTTACGCCATTTCTGCAATCATTGTGAGCTTCGGTGTCTGGATCCTTATTGCTGGCGTGGGCTCCAGCTCGCCGGCCCTGTGGACGGTCGTAGGGTTGGTCGCCATTACGATCGGGCTGATCAGCGCCCTCGGACCCTCATGATGGCTTTTCGTTCGTTTCCGAAGCGGAACGATAGCCGCGCTACTCGATTTGTCCTACGAAGAGGCAACCGCGGAGTCGAGCGCGCCTTCCTGAGCCAATTGACTTCAGAGCCGTGAACCAGCACTCCGCTCTTTGATCACGAACTCGTCGCCCGGCTCCTAGAGCTGCGATTGGTCGAGGCTATCTCACTGCCCTCCGGCGATACTGAATATCGAATTACCGCGGAGGGACGAGCGGCTTTGCAAACCTGGTGAAATCTTGAGCTAGGTCAGCGCGTCTGCATTTTCCGAATCGGCGAGGTGTGCTCGCTCTCGTCCTGAAGTTTTAAAATGGTGAGCCATAGAGTGAGCCACTTCGTCTCAATGCTCCTGCTTGCCGTCGCCCTCACCTTGACTTTGTGCTTCGGGCTGGCAGCCTGGCGCCTGTCGGCCGGCAATGACGTCGACGTCACCGCCACGATTCCGCATCCGGAATACGGCTGGCGGTCGAGGCCGAACGACTGAGGGCCTTGCGCTCGCCCTCCGGTTGCGGAATCCTGCCGCTCTTGCGGGGAGGACAATCAATGTCGCTTGACATCGAACAACTGAAGATCTGATGCGAATAGCTACGGCTGGCGGCGGCTTCACGATCAAGGGCGGGCCACGAACCAAAGATTTGATGCGGATAGCCACAGCGGCAAGCTCGAAAGCATGCCGCGTGACCTTTACGGGCGTGGGTCCGCGGACGACAGAAGACCTCATGCGAATTGCTACGGCGAGAAAGGGGATGCTTTGAATTCGCCTAGTCACGGTCGAAAAATGAATCATCGTGCAGTACGGCCAACTCGACTGCAATGTCCGGCCGTAAAATCGATAGTGCGCAGCGGAGCGATTGGCCTGTACCAGAGGGCGGGCCAATACTATCACGAGCTCGCTGATGACGTGCGCGCCGTAATCGCAGCGTTCGATCTTGCCGCTTAGGCGTTCTGCAACGCCATTGAACAAGCTAGGGCACCTGGAGCCTTAAGCCGACTTACGTTGCGACTTGCCGCTAGTTTCTTCGCTGCCGCCTCTTCAGCCACCCTCCATTCCGGCAATCGGCATCGGCATCTCCTTCTGACGGGTGGGTGACACCAGCTTGTAGTTCTGCACTGCAGAGCGAGGGCTAAAGTCTCTTTAGGAACGATTGAATTGCGATGGCGATTACGCGTGCATGCCGAAGTATCGTTTCGATTTGATTGGTGAGCTTGCAGCGCGTGACATCACTGGTCACGAGTGCATGAACGACACAGAAGCCCGGCGTGACGGCGACCTATTGGCGCACAGGCTCGTATCGGAGAAACCGAGCCTGCTCAGCGATAGGAACTTCATCATCGTACGGAATGACAAGGGCGACGAGATCTATCGCGCACCTTTGGTGTTGCATTAGCTTCCGCGATCACAGAGCAAATGCCGCAGCATTTGCCAAATCACCTGCTCGCCAGCCTTACCTCATCAACCCATCAGGGCCGTCCGGCCCCCGAGCGCTCTCGCGTGCGAGGCGGATGAGCACTCCAATAAAAACGCCGCCCGTTTGCATCTTTGCGCGGGCGGCGGATTTCCAGCCCCTGGTGGGAATGGCAATTCCCCTGTGCCCCTGCACCATGCCAAGGTTTTGTGTCACCTAGCCGGACACCTGCCGAGGCGAAAATGCGACACCCGCGGCAATAGCGCGGCCCCACCGAAGTAGAACAAATAAGGAACAAAAGCTCAAGTGTATTGTTGGTCGGAAAAGGAGATCAGCATGGCCGACAACACTGAAAAGGACCCTAAAGACTGGGTTTCCGGAAATGACCCAATGACCGGCGCGCAGCAATCCTATCTAAAAACTCTCGCCGAGCAGGCCCACAAGCCACTTCCTAAGGAGGATCTGACAAAGGCGGAGGCGTCTGAGATGATCGACCAGCTCCGGCAAAAAGCGGGTCTGGAATGATCGCGACGCCTTCAGCCATCGCCCGAGGTCGGCGATGGTGCTTGTCCTGTCGCAGGCCGCTAAATCTCCGGCACAACCGCTCCATGCGCGCTGGCTCGGGGATGTCGTGCTGATTGCGGACCATGCGAGGTTCCGCGTGTCCCACCAAAATTTGATGAATCGCCCCGAGCGCCGGTTCGCAAAGGCGGATCCAGGATATCGCGGCGGTCCGTATATCACGCGTTGCGGGCACGCGCCCTTGACCCCCCAACGCTCCATCCATATACCATCCAACTGGATGCTATCTGGATGGTAGAGCGATGCCGGGCAACGTTCACGAAATTCGACCAAAGCCGTCCGACACGGAAAAAATCACGATCAATCTTGGCTTTGTCGATCTCGGTCAGGTCGATTTGATGGTGCAGGAAGGCTTCTACTCGAACCGCACGGATTTCATCAGGACCGCGATCCGCAACCAGCTCGAACGCCACGCTGATGTGGTCAAGCAATCCACGGCGCGAAAGAGCTTGGACCTGGGCTTGCGAAACTACAGCCGCGAAGATCTCGAGGCGACGCGGCGGGCGGGCGAGATGCTGCACATCAATGTTCTTGGCCTTGCCACTATCGCGCAGGACGTCACGCCCGAGCTGGCCCGCGCGACGATTGCATCGGTCTCTGTGCTGGGGGCCCTGCACGCCAGTCCGGCGGTCAAGTCCGCTCTCGCCGACAGGACGAGGTAAGGTCATGCTGAACCAAGACATCATTCGCGAAGCTACACGCCTCACACGCTCGGGCCAACTCGTCGAAGCCACCTCGCTGCTTCAGCGCATGCTTCGGGGCGAAAAAGAGCGGGACGCTACCGCACCGATGAGTGGCCAGCCCGCCCTTGCTGCAGGAAGAGAGCCGCAGACCATCGACGCCAAGGCGAACGCCGCCGAGACGAGGCGTCCGCGTCGGGCGGCCCAGCCGGCAGTGGATATCGCCAAACACCTCCACGGGCTCGGGCTGGGAGGCGCCCTGCGGCGTGCGCCGCCTTCCATGGCGGACATCGTGCCGGACGGCGCCAAGTTCGTCGAAGGCGTCTACGCAAATGCCGCGGGAAGCCGCGCCTACCGGCTGTTCATCCCGAGCGGCTATCACGGACAGCCCATTCCGCTGGTGATCATGCTCCACGGCTGTACGCAGTCACCGGAGGATTTTGCCGCCGGCACGCGCATGAACTTCATCGCCGAAGAACAGACCTGCTTCGTTGCCTATCCCGCGCAGCGGGCGGAAGCAAACCAGGCGAAATGCTGGAATTGGTTTCGGCCGGCCGACCAGCAGCGCGGCACCGGCGAGCCCGCGCTCATCGCCGGCATCACCCGCCAGATCATGCGCGACTATTCGGTCAATCCGGAACGCGTCTACGTCGCCGGACTGTCCGCCGGGGCCGCGGCCGCGGCCATCATGGGATCGACGTACGGCGATCTGTACGCAGCGATCGGCATTCATTCCGGACTGGCTTGCGGAGTAGCCAGCGACCTTCCCTCCGCGCTGATGGCCATGAAGCAAGGCGGCGGGCCTGAGGCACCGCCGAGCGACGGCCCGCCCGTGCCGACAATCGTCTTTCACGGCGATCGCGACGCCACGGTGCATTCCAAGAACGGCGCTCGGATCGTACGACAATCGATCGGCGGATCCCGCACGAAGATAAAGGTGCATCGCGGGCGGGTACCTGGAGGACATGCCTACACCCGCACGGTCCACGCCGACGCCGGCGGGCGCGGAATCCTCGAGCACTGGGAAATCCACGGAGCCGGACACGCATGGTCAGGAGGCAGCCCTGCCGGCTCCTACACCGATTCGGACGGACCGGATGCGACGAGGGAGATGCTGCGTTTCTTTCTCGAGCACTCGCTGCAGCGGAGACGAGACTAGCTTCGCTGCGGACGCAACGATCAGGACTTGGGCTTGTGTTCGACGGCCGCCTCGCGAGCCAGCCGCTCCGCCTTCAGGCGCTCCCGGTTCGCATAGAACGCCTGTTGGTCGCGCTCATACTCCGAGGCCGGCACCTTGGCACCTGTGTCTCGAAACACCTTTCGCGCTTCCCGCTCGGCCGCGGCCGGCGTCGTACGCTCCGATGGGCGATTGCTCATTGCTCCCTCCTTCGGGCGCTAACGGTCCTTGCGCTTTGCTGCGCATTTGGACCGCCAACCTAGGGGGTAGATTTTCCCCGGCGGGGCTTTTGGGGAGCCGGGGGCATGGATTCGACGCGTCGCGAAGCCCTTAGTTCCAATCCGTTCACGTTTCTCAGGCAACTTGTGTTGCGGCTTGGATCGGCAATGGACGCGCTCTTCCCGTCAGCCGATCCGCAGATCCTCCGCCGACATTTTACCGGACCGGCCTGCCCTCAGCTCGTAGCTGATCCGCGCGCCTTCAGCCAAGCCCGTGTAGCCGGCTTTCTCGACGGCGCTGATGTGCACGAAGACATCTGAGCTGCCGTCATCAGGTTGAATGAAGCCATAGCCTTTCGTCGTGTTGAACCACTTCACCTTACCCATCGCCACGTCAATATCTCCGATCCAAAAGGTATTATCGCGAGATTGATCATAACCTGGCCATGGACGCATGATTGTTCGATTCCGGACATAGCAGCGAGCCGGATCACATATTCGAGCGCAGGCGCCGCCAACTGAGGCTGCCGGGGACGTGCGGAAAATCAACTTGGACAGTACCGGGCTCACCAATAATTGCCGAGGTCGCCGGCGTCAGCGTTGGCTCGCTCTATCAATATTTCCCTAGCAAGGAGGCGCTCGTCGCGGCCGTGATCGATCGTCACAACGAGAAGATTCATGCAACCCAATTTCTCGGCACTGAAACCACTCAACTTCTTAGTCGAGGTGGCAACCAGCATAGCCGCAGAAGTCTCAGGCCGCTGACCTGCCACTGAGTTTTCATCCGGTGGCGGTTAGAGTCTCGGGGTTTTGTACGCCAAGTGGCGCGGGTGGAGCAACGGACGATCGGCGGAGCTGGTCGGGGTTGCGCAGCCGGTCGTCCGTTGCGATGAGGTGGGCGGCATAGGCCGCCGGGGTCAGGTATTTCAGCGACGAGTGAGGCCGCTGGAGATTGTAGTCGGCAACCCAGTTCGCGATCTTGGCACGAGCATCGTCAAGTTCGAAGAACAGGGTCTCGTTGAGCAGTTCGTCGCGCATTCGGCCATTGAAGCTCTCGACAAAGCCGTTCTGCATCGGCTTTCCTGGTGCGATGAAGTGCCAGTCGATGGCTGCGTCCTTGCACCAGGCGAGGATGGCGTTGCAGGTGAACTCGGTGCCATGGTCGGACACGATCATTCCTGGCTTGCCGCGCCGCTCGAGGATCGCCGTCAGTTCGCGGGCCACGCGCCGCCCCGAGATCGATGTCTCCGGAATGGCGCCCAGATATTCCTTGGTGACGTCGTCGACGATGTTGAGGATGCGGAAGCGCCGACCGTTGGCGAACTGGTCGTGGACGAAATCCAGCGACCAGCGCGCATTGGGCCTCGCCTCGATCAGGATCGGGGCACGGGTCCCCACGGCCTTGCGACGAGCCCGCCGCTTGCGGACGGTGAGCCCTTCTTCCCGATAAAGCCGGTAGATCCGGTTGATCCCCGAGGCCTCTCCCTCCCGCCGCAGCAGGACGAACAGCCGGCGGTAGCCAAAACGTCGCCGCTCGTTGGCGAGGTCACGCAGCCGGCCGCGGAGAGCAACGTCCGGCGGACGGCTGGAGCGGTAACGAACCATCTTCCGATCCGCGCCCACGATCGAGCAGGCCCGCCGTTCCGACAGGCTCATGACGGCCTGCAGATGCGCGACAGCAGCGCGCTTGGCGGCGGGCCCTACCATTTTTTTGAAAGGAGCTCGCGAAGGGCGGCTGCATCGAGCATCTGCTCGGCAAGAAGCTTCTTCAGCTTCGCGTTCTCCTCCTCCAGGGTTCTCAGCCGCTTGGCCTCGGAGACATCCATGCCGCCGAATTTGGCCTTCCAGTTGTAGATCGTCGCTTCGGAGATCCCGTGCCTGCGAGCCAGATCGGCCGTCTTCGCCCCGGCCTCATGCTCCTTCAACACCGCGATAATCTGCTCTTCCGTAAACCTTGCTCGCTTCATCTGTCCGTCCTTCTTCAGGCCGGACTCTAACTACTTCTGGAGGAAATACTCAGTGGCAGGTCACCGCCCGTGCGGCGATGCCGGCCTCGTCTTGTGAGCGGCGCGTTTCCGAGCCCTCGGGAGCGACGTTCTCTGCCGCTCTCGTTAATAAAATTGACTATTTATGTCTTATTTAATAATTCAATATTGGAACTTTAATTGAGGTGCACGGGCCTGAGCTTGGAGTCTCAATAGGGGCATCTGCCCAGGCACGCATCTTTAAGGGTAATCTGCAGGGACCGGGCGAGATGGATCGAGATCACCTTGACGCGATGTCCATCGATGAGCTGTGGGCGCTGCACACCGACGTGGATCAGATCCTAACGGTCAAGCTGATCGCAGCAAAGAGCGACCTTGAGGAGCGGCTTAAACAGCTCGGTCGGAGAGCAGACTGGAAGGGACGGATAAAAAGGAACGACAGAGCTCGCGTTATAATTCGTGATTAATTTTGGATTAAATCCGTTATTTTTTTTGATCTGCGTGTGATTTAATTGTGGTCTCGCTACAAAGCCCGGTGCGGCCCTCCTACTCCCTTCCCCGCGCACGCGGAAGGTCCGGCCATGACTGATATGCATCATTTCCAGAATTCCCCATCCTCAATTCGATCGGTCGCTCCATTCGAATGGGCCAACTTGCCCGAGGCGGGCAATCGCGGCGCTCGAGCGGATGCCGCTGCCGCTGTTCTTCGGCACCGCTTCGAAGCGCTCGCTGCTCAAATTGCGGAGTTGGAAGCACTTCGCGAACGCGTCCTTGAGGCTGAGCAGAAGATCGCCTCTTGAGCTGAACAACGCAGCCGCCTTCCTTCAAGAAGCTCCGCCCCCGTCCGCATCAGAGTGACCAGCTGGCTCTGCTAGGGAGCGCCACGGCGCCGAACGCGTAAAAACAGCACAGAAAAAATCAGATAAAAGTCGGTCTGTTTAACTGATACACGCTTTGCTACACACGTCCGAAAGCCAATTTGTTCTTGCTGCGTTCACGTGCGATAACGCTGCGATCACGACAAACCCATCCCTCATCCGCGTCATCCCGCAAGAAGAGAGCATCGAGGTGCGCCTCTCGACCTATTTATATTTCGATGACAATCCCGACCGGCGCAGCATCAACGGTCGTTTAAGCCGCGAACAGGCTGAAGCCACCGCGCGCGCCGAACGCGACAAGCTGGGTCAGGCGTGACGCATGAAGCACGTCGAGGCCCGATCCGGACGCCGCCGCGCGCAAGTTGCTCGAGCTCGCCGCCGGCGTCGTACCGATCGACGGCCGCATCCACATCGAGAAGATCAACGCGCCGTTTCTGTCGAAGACCGGCTGCAAGGCCACGGGCGCGGAATTCGCAACCGGGCTGCAGGGCGCGATCGACAAAGAGCTGCATGAGAGCGGCACCTTCGTGAAGCTCACTTCACCGCCTGAGAAGCTGCTCCCCAAAATAGGAACTTTGAGATCGAAGGCCGGTTGACGTCCGCTGGCTCGCCGCTGAGCGGGCGTCGCGGCCCCGGCCGATATCCCCCAAGCCCCTGCAGCCGGGCCGCGCCTGTCCTTCGGAACCTTCCACGCCGACTCGCTTCTCTACTCGCCGATTCTAAGTTCTGGTCGGTCAGTGGAGTATCCGTGATGCGTTCCTCGCCATCTATCGTGCCGGCCGATCGCCTCGACCGGGACATCTACTTGGTGCTTGAGGATTTCGGCGCGCGCCGGCTGCGCCTGGCGCGAGACCGACGAGGCCGATACCGATCTCGAGAGTGTTCTGCGGGATATCCTCTCCGGCCAATACGCCTACCCCTTGCGAATCGTGTGCTTCAATCCGGTCGAGGGCTGGTCGCGCGACGCGACCTCGGACGTTGCCGACGCGCTGGCGGAGCGGGCTGCTCAGGCCCGCGTGGAGATTTCGCCGGCGCTGCAGGACTTCATCAACGCCAACGCCACGCGCCGCTTTGACCTGCAGCTCGCCCTACCCCTGCGCGGCGTGGGCTAATGGGTGGCAAGCCAGTTGGCTGGACCGCCCGTGACGAGCGCGAGCACTTCATCCACTGTCCGGTCTGCGGCAAAATGCTTGATATGCGCGATCTCGCCGAGGTGATCAGCTGCATGATCAGGAGATCGAGGAAGAACCGACACAGCACTAGAAAATCCGGCGCCGGCAGAAGATTGCGGAGGCCATATGGACCCTTAGCAACTCCTCGAATGGGCCGAGCGTTGACTACCGCTCGTTGCACTTCGTGGAGCGCTTTGATGGACAGGATCTCGATCTACGATGAATTGAGCCGCGTTGAACGGGATGTGGTCGCAGGAGAGCGTCAGCTCGCAGAACAGGAGCGGCTGGTTTTGGAATTGAAGCGGCAAGGTGAAAACACTGCGAACGCCGAGGCGGAGCTGGAACGCCTGCGTGAATGCCAGCGGCACCGTGATCAGGATCGCCAAAGGCTCCTATCACTCCTGCAGCCCTGAGGCAGTAAAAGCGCTCCCTCGAAGCCGACCTATAGCGTCCAGCTCGACCTATCAGACCGCGAGCGACGTCAAATCACGCGCAAGATTCGCATAATTGCGGCCGCATGACTATCTCGCATCCATGTCCCGCGTGTTCGAATTCTGCCTGCCCACCAGCGCCAAAGCCGTACCCGATGGCCCCAACTGGTTCCATGAGATCAAGTACGACGGCTATCGGCTGCGCGTCGAGCGGAGTTGCCGAAACGTGCGGCTGATCACGAAGAACGGCCACAACGAACGGCCACAACTCGACCGATCGATTTCCGTGCATCGTGCAGTCCGCGCTGCGTAATCGCGAGCAGCGGTTCATCGTCGACGGCGAGGCAGTGATGCTCGGCGTCGACGGCCAATTGGCGTTTACGTAGATCGATCGAGACGAGAAGCTGAAGCAATGAAACTCGCTCGATGAGTCTCTTCGGCCGTGCAGCTATGGCGGGTGCTGATCGGTCATTGCTGAGCCAGTCGGCAGCTCGTCATGAGAACGTTGTGACTGCATTTCCAACCGGCGCCGAGATCGGAGCTGACCGGGCGCGGGACAAACGCGAGGGCAGCCATGAGCAGCGCGGCGGTGAAAGCAAGAGCGCGGGCGTTTCGATAGTTGGTCATAGATGTCTCTCCGTCCCTTGAGATGGAGGCAATCATTCGCCCTTCCGACTTCAACTTCATGTCGTCTGCGCCGTAATCGTGTTTCCAGACCGTTTCGACCGGTGCTGGCGAGATCCGCCGGCAAAATCGCAACGGGCCTTCCGTCGCCCCACGAATTGCGTTCCCGCACCTTCTTCGCGAACCGGATTCGCAAATTCGCGTGTGAGTGCATATCTCCGCTTTCATGCGTATCGCGTATGAGCTGTGCCTGGCTACCGCTGGCAAGCAGGTGCCCGACGGGCCGGACTGGATTCACGAAGTAAAGCATGATGGCATGCTGGTTGTCCGGGAGAACGGGCGCGTACGCCTGCTCTCGCGCAATGGCACAGACTGGACGAAGCGTTATCCCTGGATTGCTGAGGCCGCGCTGAAGAACCGGCAAAAGAGGTTTGTGATAGATGGCGAGGCCGTGGTCCTTGGGGTGGACGGCATCAGCGACTTTAACGGGTTGCACAGCCGGCAACACGACCATGAGGTGCAGCTATATGCCTTCGATATCCTCGTGATGGGTAGCGACGACCTGCGATCAGTGCCCCTTCACGTGCGTAAGACCAATCTGGAGCAGCTACAGGCCCGCCCGCCCGACGGGCGCCTTTCGAGCGCGGCGAGATCGGGCCGGATCTATTCCGAGCTGCCCGCCGCATGGGTCTCGAAGGATTAGTTTCCAAGCATCGCGATCGCCCGTACCGCGGCGGCCGGCAGAAGTATTGGATCAAGGTCAAGAACCGCAGCCATCCGGCCATGGGGCGAGAATTGTGAGAATGGCCAATCGAGGCGGCCTTAGTTCACCTTGCGCCGTACGCTTCCACTGAAATCATCGGGACCCAACATCTGATATATCCGCCACCGCGCGTGCCCAGCTCCTGCTCTAATAAGAGGGCGAGCATGGAGGCTAAAAGACGCGATGGAGCACGTGTAGACTCTGGACTGCCCAAATTGCAACGAGGTGGTTTCGCTCGGAGTTGGTGCTGGACGGCCGGCTGTCCATGATCGCGCACCTTTTTATCTGCCTCAACTAAGCGCGCCCGCCGGATTGATACTAACACCCCAGTTCGCGTCCCGCCCGACAACCGGCGGCTCCTCGTTTTCGAGTCGTAAGCGGAGGAAGACGCTAGCCATTGCATGGGAGGCCATGCCTTCACCGTAATGCGGACCCGACAGGCGGCGGCTTTATCTGCAGCCCTCCAACCAATATTTGTTGTGTTCGCTCCTGAGCGCAAAGTCGGCGGGGCCAGTTAGGAACTACCACTTTTTCCCGCTGTTTGAATGTGCTGGATCGGCCGGCGTTCGTGCTCCGCGAACCCGTCGCCGCCTAAAGGGGGCTTCAATGATCAAGAAGAGAAGGCCTGCTCGCAGCCACGCGACCCAAGGAGCAGAACGTCGTGCACCGATCGAACAAGCGATACGAGAGATCGAAGTGCTGGAAGAAGCGCTGAAAAAGTATTCTGAACAGGTGCGATCACTACGGCTGGCTCGTGAGGCCATCTTGGCTGATCTACGCGGCAGAAGCGGCGCCAGACGCTTAGCTTCAGATGACGCTCGATGACCAGAGCGAATGGAGTGGCTGTAGCGCTGCCGTTTCGGGCGCCCGGACAACCTGCCAGCGTGAACCGGCGGGCCGACTGCAACGACCTTAATGGGGAGTTTTGTCTTCTCGGTTGAGTAGCCCTAATCGTCGTTCAAGCTCTTCCTTCTTGGCGACGAGTCTCGCAGCGAGAATCTCATTGACGACCGTGTGAAGTCGCCAAAGCTCTTCGAGAGACATGCTCTCAAACGGCTTCCGCTGCATGAATCCCCCCGACTCATTGCCACAGCTTGGCGCTATGGGGGGCAGATCGCAAGTCGGCTGGTTGCGCGGAAAGTTACCTACACCGACGCCGCCGACCTAATCTATTGGAAGGTGAACGACCGGGCCTTAACCGCGGCCGTCGCAGCTGAGCCTGGGCTAATCGGCTTCGCAGGACACCTAATTCAGCAATTTGGCTTTCGAGAAACACGCTGCGTTGGCGCGGAGCAACAGCGGCATCGAAGATTTGCTCGGAAATACCCATCACGACCTCAATACAACTAGACCGAAAAACATCTCAATAATCATAGGATTAAGACGGTAGATGGGCACGATTGCGAGCGGAATTTTCTTGAGCGGCGCGCCCAAAGGAAGAAACTCCTAGCGGATTGATGCTTGAATCATTTCGGACGGCCGGTCGAGCGGCACGCCAGACCTTTAGCTTTGCCGGCGGCTGGCACGACCACAGGGCGGTGCACGAAACCATTCAAGCCCATCTGAGAAGTCGTCCAGAAACGGAAAAGGGCGTAAGTTGCCGGCATCAGACACGGGGATGCACCATGCTAGTCCTGATGAACCTGATTTGGCGTCGACTTGCCTACACAATGTTGATCGGCATGAGATCCAGGCTCGTACGTCATTGAGACGTAGGAGGCTGTGATTAGGAGGCCACCATGCCCAAGGAGATCGTGATAACCCTCTGCTCATTGGCTGCTGCCTGCGTCGTCGCATTTAGCATGGCCGCCTTCGTGGCTCATCACTAGATCCAAAGAAAAACCCGCCGGCGTGAACCGGCGGCCCTCCCTCACTATCTGTCCCATTAAATACGCATCCAACTGTATGCCAGATAACATTGCGTTGCGGCGTACCTGTTGTAGGCTGCTCCTCACCGGGCCGGCTGCATATTTCACTTAGATGTTTTCACCCGGATTTTGGCATGCGCCGGCCGCAGTCTGTCGCGAGACTGCGGCATTGCATCTTGTGCAACTGTCACTTTCTCGGAGACCTGATGACTGACGAACATTGCCTCATCGTCCACGCAGCTGGAAAGCAACTTGACCTCCTAAGGGGTGAAGCGTCCCGCATCGCAAAAGGTGCGCAAACCGTCTGGTGGACAGATCGGGCCCAAGTCGGCACACGCTTCTGTTTCGAAGATGCGAAGGCCAAAGAGGTTTTCGCGCTCACCTGCGACAGCTTCGGCATTGCGTGCCGAGACGGCTAGCCCAAAAGAATCCCGCCGATCTTGTAGCAGCGGAGTTTGACTGAATCGGCGGGCACCGATCGCTGATGCTGCCCAGCATGTCGGCCCGCCAGCGAGAACCGGCGAAACGTGATCAAGTGTTGCACAGTGAAACGATTGGTGAGATCCATGTGCCACGCGATGATCAGCCGATAGCACCTCGGTGACAGTATCTTCCGACGGCGTTGCTAGAGCGTTTGCAACACATCGGAGGCCCCAAGGATGGCAATCGAGCGCGCTCAGAGCCTTAAACCAGATGAAGACTGCACGAAGGTCGCCCCAGAGTCTGCCGCGCCGTCCATCCTCAGTCCAGTTTCGATTTCGCGGAAGCAGGGACAACAGCCACGTGCCGCTCGATCTCTGAACCGTCCCCGTCGACACCAATAACGATCGTGCCGTTAACGCGATCGTACTCGGGATCGCTGCCGATGTTCCGAGCGACGCGGGTGCCGTAGTCATCCGCTAAATCAGCGAGCTAGATTGCTCGCCCACATCATCGGCCTGTAATTGCCCAATGTGAATGATCAGAAATTGATATCGCTGCACACCGATAGCCCTTCCGTTGGGGCGATCATGCGCCCCTGCCCGGGTGGGCCGCACCTGTCAAAAATGATAGGTCGATGCTACGGCGAAGATCTTAACAAGCGGACAGGGTAAGGACGCTTTGTTGGCGGTCCCTTTTCATTTCGGATGCGACGCCAAGACTGGTTCGTGGCGAGCAAAGGATTTTTACCAAAACTTGGACGACCTAGGCGGCCCCCAACTCCACCTCTCCGGAAAGTAATAGGCAGTGGAACCATCCGCCGCTTGTTCCGACTTCGCATCATTGAGACTGGAGGGACGAAGGTGGAAACCGGTGTAACCTGGCACAACCTTGGCGCGGATTTCGTCCCGATCGGGGCTTTGAGCACCATGTGTTGACACGCTGGACCTCTTCTGGATCGCAGATCCCTAGCAGCGACCATGGGCGAATGCTGTAACCGAGGTGCGACATTCACGAGGAACTGCGCTATCGCCTAGGTTTGTTTCAGGCCGGTAGCATAATGTGATTCACGAGGCTGCGTGATGGCCTGAGGATTGAACAGGTAGCGACGCTCAGACAGTGACGCCCCCACCTCTTCGCTAGGTGGAGCGTTTCGGCCTGCTGCTCATCTTGGCACTCGGCGATAAGGCCAACACCGATCGCACTAGTTGCCGAGAATCCTCAGCCGGAGCTGAAATTGCGCGATGCGGCACGATCGTTTTTGACTATGCATGGATCGGCGCGTTCAGTCTGACCATGGACGCGATCATTACTTGGATTTTCGTCATTGTGATTGCGGCGGGCGCAGCGATTTTGATCGCTCACGTGATCGATGCAATTCGTTCTTGAACGAAGCGTAACCGGACCTTGCCAGCGCAGATAGGGACCTAGGATTCACAAGATTTGATGGGTAAGGGAGCCCACCTCTGCTTGACGCATTCGCATGATCACTCTAACCCGCGCGTGATCACGTTGGAGAAGATCAAGTGGCAAAAACGACGAAGAGCAAGCGCAAAGAGTACACGAAGGACGACGTCAAATTGCTCAAAGCTCATTCTAAAGCCCGCACCCCGGTAGCCAAGCTATCAAAGATGATGAAGCGATCCGAGGGCTCGTTGAGGCAGAAGGCGCGCAACCTTGGAATTGGTCTGGGACATCAGCGCTAAACGAGCGGTCGAGAAGCGCCCGGGGCGTCTTCAATCACCGTAAACAAACAAGTGGCCCGCCAGCACGGAATGGCGGGCCTTCTTAGGATCATGCTGGGTACAGTCGCCTACCGCTTGCTTCGCCCGTTCCTTTGAGGCTGCTGTGGAATTTGGTTCGCATCAGCACTCGATGAAGAGAGAGCATCTAGTCGCTGACTGATCGAGCCCAGCTGGCCGGAGAGAAGTTTGCGCTCTCCTTGCTCTGCGGCAATCCTGCGCTGAAAATCGGTCACTTGGTCCGTCAAGGCTGTTTGGCCCTTCTGAACTTCGATTAGCCTTTGTCGGATGGCGGCTACGGCTCTCCGCGTATCATCACCGTTCACTTCCTGAGTACGCGCTTTGGCGGCCCCGAGCGCCTCGATTTTGTTGTTCATCCAAAACAAGCTTGCACCGGCAGCAAACACCACGAGAGCAACAATCACCCAGGGGAGTGCGGATCGGCCCGTGCGGATGGTGGCTAAAGCGTCTTCCATGTCCAGCCTCTGACTATGATCGAACGAGCCTAAACGCTCAGAACGCGAGTTTGTTGCCAATCCCCTTTCTGATATGGGCTCTACCTGGTGCTACCACGCTGGACGACGCATCGGAACGCGAGTCAATCCTCGCAAGTTAATGCTGGCGAGGAGTTGCCGTGGCTTTGTCTGACGCTGATAGTTTCAAAGAAAGGGCTGAGGAGTGTCGCCGTATGGACGAACAGGCCGCAAGGGAAGAGGACAAAGAAGGCTGGCTGCGCCTCGCTCGAGAATGGGACAAGATCGCAGCCAGCGCTGCTAAAAGAGACGGCATTTTCGGCCGGCATGAGTGAATATGGAGGCGCGAAGACTGCTTAGCCCGCGGACGACCGGCTGAGCTAATATCCATTGCTTCCTTGGAACAATGGGGCCACACCCATCAACTTGCATGGCGCGCCTAAGCTTTGGCGCCGCTTATCTCACCCATAGCCGCTACCTAGCCTCGACGTGCAACCAATCAGAAGCAGCCCGCTCAGGCACTCCTGCTCATTGATTGCCAGTGCTCAAATGCGAGATGAAGGTCTATGCGAACGATCGCTCTCCAGGCGCCAGAGACCAAATCGACTGCTCAGGCATGTTCCCTCTTATCTGTTATTCGGCCAGTATCGTGCGTCGGCTCGTGGCCAAGTGGCCAAGCAGAAGCGAATCAAGCAGATTCGGTGCATCGTTCGCCAGAACAAAGTAGTTGCCTCGGCCAGATCTCGAGCGAAGCTCAATCGGAAGCCTTGAACGCTGCGGCTCTTGCGCGCCTTCTTCCGGCCAACCGATCCGGCAACCCATGCTGCACCTTGGCGCTGGCGCCCCGGCTCCGCGCCCGGGGGCGGCCTTCAGGAAACTGCTCGGAGCCGGAGCGTCTCGCCCCTCTTCAGGACCAAACTTCGAGGCCGGCCAATCAGATACCCTTGTATCTCATCGCATCGCTCTTGCAGGAGAAGTGATCTCTGGGCCTCCGTCTCGATTCCCTCCGCAAGCACCGGCACGCCGAGTCCATGGGCGAGGCCGATCACGGCACGTACGATGGCGAGCGAGCGGTCGCTCTGCCCGAGCGAGGCGACGAAGGACCGATCGATCTTGATCCGGTCCAGAGGAAAGGCCTCGATGTACGACAAGGAGGAATAGCCCGTTCCGAAGTCGTCCAGAGCGATCGATATGCCGAGGTTCTTGAGCGCCTGCATCGCCTTCCTGGCGCGCGAAATGTCCTCGATGAAGACGCCTTCGGTGATCTCAAGCTCGAGGCGTGAGGCCGCAAGCCCGCTCTGCTGCAGCGCCTTGCGGACCTGCACATCGAGGTTGTCGCGGCGGAACTGCGCCGCCGAGACGTTCACCGCCACCCTGGCGGGCTGATCCCACGAGGCGGCTTCCCGGCATGCTTCCATCAGCACCCAGTCGTCGATGTGCGCGATCGAGCCGCTGCGCTCCGCGATCGGGATGAATTCCCCGGGAGCGACGATGCCGCGGACGGGATGTCGCCAGCGAACGAGCGCCTCGTATCCCGCGATGTGGCCTTCCCGGTGCTGCTGCGGCTGGTACTCGAGATAAAGTTCGCCGCGCTCGACGGCGAACCGCAGGTCATGATCGAGGGCGCGCCGCTCGCGAATCTGCTGGTCCATGGCGCTCGTGAACAGGCGGATCGCGCCTCTGCCTTCGTGCTTGGCACGGTAAAGTGCAGCATCGGCGTTCGCGAGCAGCGAGACGGCATCTTGCGCGTCCCTCGGAAATGAGGCCAGGCCGATGCATAGATCGACCTTCAGGGGCCGACCCTCGACCTCGATCGGACGTTCGAAGGCGGCGCGCATTCTAGTCGCCAACAGTTCCGCGCTGGCGGGCAACGGCAAATGGTCGGTGATGCCGATGAACTCGTCGCCGCCGATTCGCGCCACGTACGACCCTTGCGCGGCTTCCTGCAGGCGGCGCGAGGCTTCCCGCAGCACGGCGTCGCCGACTGCGTGGCCGAACTGGTCGTTGATCTCCTTAAAATGGTCGAGATCGATGCAGAGCACGGCGAAGCCGTTGCCGGTGACAAGTGCCCGGTCGATCGCGTCGACCAGATGCCGATCGAACGCGGTCCTGTTCGGCAATTCGGTCAGCGCGTCGTGGCAGGCGAGATAGCCGATCTTCTCCTGAGTCCGGTTGCGCTCGGTGACGTCGAAGGCGACGCTGACGTGGGCGGCGCGACCGTCGTAGAGGAGCGGCCGCGACTCGATCGCGACCTGGATCACCTCACCGGATGCGGTCCTCTGCAGCTCGAAATCGCGTTCGGACCCGTCGCCCGGCTCTCCCCATCCGAGCTGCTCCTCGGTCATGGTGAGGAGCTCCTCACGCCGATAGCCGTAATGGCGGCACATGGCTCCGTTCACGGCGATCAGTTGCCGCGTCTTCGCGTCCGCCACCCACATCGGAAGCGGGTTCTCCTCGAAAAGAAGGCGGAACGACGCCTCGCGCCGCTTCAGGTCGGTAATATCGATCCGCACCCCGATGCTTCCGCCGTCGACGGTCCGTCTCTCCTCGACGCGGACCCAGCGGTCGCCGGCCAGACGCTGTTCGTGAGAATGTCGGGGCAATGCATGGCGCGCCATGCGTTCGGCGAGCCACTCTTCCTCTTGGCCCATCGCTTCGGGGTACTGTCCTCGGAACAGTCCGACCCGGAGAATGCTTTCGAATGGCGTCCCGATCGCAAGGGCCTCCCCGCTGGCCGCGTAGAACTCCGCGTACTGCCGATTCCAAAGCACCAGCCGGTCGTCTTTGTCGAAGACCGCGAGCCCTTCGGGGACGACGTCGAGCGCCTCCGTGAGATGGGTGTGCGCGGCGCGCGCCGAGGCCTCGGCGTGCTCCGCGGCGGCCTTGGCCTCGGCGAGCGCGGCCTCGGTCCGGTGACGCTCCGTGATATCCTCGTGGGTCGCGACCCAGCCGTTGCCTTCCATAGGGCGGTGCCGAATGCGGACGATGCGCCCGTTGGTCAACTCGACCGTGGTGTCCGATTGCTGGGCGATGAGCGGGGCGCTGTTGCGCCAGACCAGATAGTCCTGCTTCGACATCTTCGGAGCGCTGCCGACCGAATAGCGAAGATCGACGATGTCGTTCAACCTCATGCCCGGCTGGACCAGCTCGGGATCGAGATCGTAGATCTCCAGATACTGGCGGTTGCAGACGATCAGGCGCTGATCCTCGTCGAACAAGCAAAGTCCGTGGGACATGTTGTTCAGCGCCGTATCGAAGCGCTCGGCGAAGTCCGTCGCGGTCTGCTCCGCGGCCCTCGCGCGCTCGCCCTCTTCGGCCAGCCTGCCGTGGGTCCGGACCAATTGGACGAAGGAACGGAAGTTGGTGTTGATCATCCGTCCGAGCAGGACGAGCAGCAGCAGTAGATTGATCCCGAGCGAGATCATCATCCCGTCGCCGGAAACCAGCAGTACCGTCGCGATTGGCGCCCCGGCGATAAGCATCGTCAGCAGGGATGCCGGCGGAAAACTGCCTAGGCAGTACGCGGTGCCGACACAGCCCATGAAGACGAGCAGTGCCACCGGCGCGCGGAGCTCGGGCTCGACGACCGCGAACAGCGCCAGAATCCAGAGCACGAATCCGGCATTGAGCACGACTGCCACGAGGCGGGTTCTGGCGAGTTGACGGAAGGCCTCTTCAGGGGTGAACTCGGCGCAGCTCAAGCGCAGCCATTGGATCAGCCGGACAAGACACACCGCGAGCAGCGCCGCCGGCAGCGCAAATCGCAGCCATGGCGATACCGTGGACGGGAGCACGAGCCCTACGCTGATGCTGTCGATCAGCAGCACCGCGTAAAGAACCGGCACCTGCTTCCGCAGCACGCGGAATTGCTCCACGAGCAGCGAACGACCGAGCGGGTCGGTCGTACTGCCGATGGAGAAGGCGCCAAGCGTCCGCGAGAGTAGGCCCATCGAGAATGTTCCCAGCCGATCAATAGGCTAGGGCACGAGTGTCGAACGACGCGTAAAGGTCCTTGGTATCTTTGGGCTTAACGGTTCTACTTCAATTGCGAAGAGCCGCGCAGCTCGGATCACGGCGAACTAGATTTGCCCAGACTGAGAGCCACCGCTCCTATCTTCGCGTGGCGGGCAGTCTACCTACCTTACTCAATGAGTCTCGCAAATTCGAAGGCGGAGAGGAGTTCCAATGGCCTCGCTAGTCCGCAGCGCCAGGCTGCTACCGGTGCCAAAGGGCCAATCCGGTCTTTCGCGGTGCCCATCGAACTCCCGGCGAGAGCCGGCGTTACTGACATCATGTCAGACGCATTCGATTACTTCCGGGCCTACGCAGTCCGAGCTCTCTGCAAAGCGAGGGCCATGCCGCGAGGAAGGATGAAGCATCTGCAGCTGGTGGCCGGCCGGATCTACAATCTCCTCAAGAAGGAGGCCGCCTATGGCCCCAATGTCCAGCACCTCGAGGACTTCCGAGCAGCCCAGAGGCTCGAGAGCTCTCTCGAACGCCGGCCAAGCGACCCTCCCTGCGGTCGCCTTGCTCAGGCTGGGCTGCAAAGCGCGGACCGGGAGGCTCGCTGAATGCCTTCGCTCGACGCTCGCGGTGTGGCAAATCTCCTGCGAGAGTACGCGCAGCGCACCGCCTTGCGCGGCGGCAATCCCTACCGGGCGAAGGCCTATTCGAGAGCCGCCGACAGTCTGGCGGCTCTCGCAGTTCCTCTGGACGTGCTCATCGCCGAAGACCGGTTGACTGAGATCCCCGGGGTCGGCGATGCGATCGCCGACATCATCACCAAACTCCACAAGACGGGCAGTCATCCGAGCCTGGAAAAGCTGCGGAAGGAGATTCCCGAGGGCGTGCTCGAGATGCTTGCTGTGCCCGGCCTTCGTCCGGAGAAGGTGCTGCGCCTTTATAAGGATCTCGGCATCGCGTCGCTCGCGGAATTGGAGACCGCCGCCAAGGACGACCGCACTAAGAAGGCGAAAGGACTCGGCGCCGCGCTGCAGACCAAGATCCTGCAGAACCTGGCCATCGCAAAGCGTGGAGAAGGCCCCCTGCACCTGCACCGTGCCGCCACTCTGCTCGCGCATGCGAAGGAGTCCATCCGGAGGGCCCGGCCAGAGCTCAAGCGCGTGACGATCGCCGGCGATTTCCGTCGGGGCTGCGAACTCGTCGGCGACCTCGCGATCGTTGCCGAGGCTGCCAAATCAGACAAGATGTCAGTGCCATCGGCCGGTGGACTGCAGGTCCGCGTTTCCGACCGCAAGCATTTCGGCGCCGCCCTTCTCTTCGCCACCGGCTCCGCCGCTCACATCCAGCAGCTCCAAGCCTTGGCCGACGAGAAGGGCATGCGGTTGGACGCTGACGGCCTGCACAAGGGCCGGACACTGGTTGCCGGCGAGGAGGCCAGCATCTACGAGGCTCTCGGGCTACCCTTCATCGATCCCGAGCTCCGGGAGGGGCACGGCGAGGTCGAGCTGGCTCTGAAGGGTAAGTTGCCGAAGCTCGTCACCGACGACGACCTCCGCGGAATCCTGCACTGCCACACGGATGCCTCCGACGGGACAGAGACCCTGGAGAGGATGGCGAAGGCGACGCGCCAGCGCGGGTTCGAGTATTTCGGGGTCGCCGACCATTCCAAATCTGCGCATTATGCGGGAGGTCTGTCGGTGGAGGAGATCGCGCAGCAGCACCGGGAAGCCGACCGGCTGAACAAGCGCTTCGGCAAGGATTTCCGGATCCTGAAAGGGATCGAGTCCGACATTCTGGCGGACGGGTCGCTCGACTACGACGACGTGCTTGAACGTTTCGACTTCGTCGTCGCCAGCATCCACGGCCGGTTCAAGCTAGATCGCAAGGCGCAGACGCAGCGCCTGCTTCAGGCGATTTCCCATCCCTACACAACGATCATCGGCCACATGACCGGGCGGCAGCTGCAGCGGCGGCCAGGCTACGAGATCGACGTGGAGAAGATGCTGCGGGCCTGCGCCAAGCACGACGTCGTGGTCGAGATCAACGCCCACCCATGGCGGCTCGACCTGGACTGGCGTTGGCATCAGGCGGCGCTGGAATTTGGCTGCACGCTGAGCATCAATCCCGACGCGCACTCAATTGCTGAGCTCGACCACATGCACTGGGGCATCGAGATGGCCCGCAAGGGCGGCGTCCCTGCCGACAGAGTACTGAATACGATGACCCTCTCCGAGATGACGCGATATCTCCGCCGCAAGAGGCGCTCGCTCTCCCAAGCCGCCTAATGGCACCGGCTCGCGATCTCTCCCTCGAGGGGGAGCTAGCGGTCGCCGCCGGTCGCGACTAGTTGATCCGTCCAGGCATGTCGGCAGGGGTCCCAACGCCCGCGGGTCACGGCCAAGTTGATAGCCGAATCCTTGGCCGCCTCCGGCGCCTCGCCTCTAACGAGCCGCTCAAGAAATGGCATTAGATCGTCTTAAGCTTCCGCTCTTTGGCGGAATCGGAGCTCTACTACCACGCCTGCGGGCGTGCGCGTCCATACACGCGTGCGCGCGTCTTCCACACGGCTATCTGCTCCTGCAGCTTGGTCGCCAAATCCTCCTTGGACGCTTCGACGCTGTCGCTCGAAGTTTCGATGAGCTGCATGTCCCTCCTCCGGCGCGACTTCGGCCGCATCGCTGCACTATTTCGCTGATGAATGAAGGCGCCGCGCGGGAAACGCGCGGCTGCTCATGGCTCGCCTGATCGTCAGGCGGCCTTGGATCCGATCTGAGTCACGTTGCTTGGCGAGGGCCATTAATGGCGATCCGCCGCGGCTTCATCGCCTCCGGAATTTCCCGCTGCAGGTCGATGAGCAGCAGCCCGTTCTCGAAGCGGGCACCCTTGACCCCGATGTAGTCGGCCAAGGCGAACTGACGCTTGAAGTTTCGCGTCGAGATGCCGCGATGCAGGAAGAACTTGCCTTCCGTTTCGGACTTGCGCCTTCGAGGGTCAGGACGTTCTGCTCGCTCGTCAGCGAGATCTCCTCCGGCGCAAAGCCGGCGAGCGCTACTGTGATTTGGAAGCGGTTATCATCGAGACGTTCGATGTTGTAGGGGATAGGTCTCTTCAGCGGTCCGCTGGACCTCGCCGAGAGCGTCGAAAATGCGGTCGAACCCGATGGTCGACCTCCAGACGGGAGTCCAATCATAACTCATATCCAAATCCTCCTTGGAGCAGATGGGTACGGGCAGGCTCCGGATACCGCCGGCGCCCGTCCTGGTCTCGAGACCCCGAAAGCCTCCCGGCGACGACGAAAAAATTTGGAAGCCGACAAAAGATTTCAAGGAGCGCGACGTGATTCTTTGTCCCCAAAAGGGAGATGGTTAATGCCTGGATTAGGCTCGCTTGCGGTAACGTGCGGCCCTCGCGCGAGCGGGCCTGACATCGCAGTTTCGGGGGCAATCACCCGCATACTCCGGCAACCAATCACTTGAAGTCGCCCCGGCCGGTTCTAATTCAATGCTTAGCCGAACCGAGCTTCGGCTAAGTGGAGCATCATATCGGAGACTAGCGCATCGCGCATAACACTGAGTTGAGGACATGACATGAGAAAGCTTGCTCTTGCAGTTGTCGCGGCGGCAACGCTCCTCGTTGGATCGGTTGCGCCGGCTTCGGCCCATTGGCATCACCACGGCTGGGGTGGACCGGGAATTGGTCCCGGGCTTGCTCTCGGATTGTTCGCCGGAACACTGGCTGCTGCCACGGCACCCCCGGTCTATTATGGACCGGTCTATGGCCCACCGCCCTACTATTACGGCCCTCCGTATCGGGTGGTTCGCTACTATCGGCCGGCTTATCCCTTCTGGTACGGCTGGTGATGAGACGAAGGCCCGGTCTCCGCCGGGCCTTTTGTCAAGCCTCCCAGGGACGCAACTGGTCTTTCAAGGAGGCAACAGAGTAGCGCGCCGTCCCCTGCCGAAATCAAGCTCGTTCTCTCCGGTTGTTCCGGAGACATGCTCGAGCTTTCAACATGACCAAGAAATCCGGTTCAACGTCGATCTCGGGCTCGGAGTTCGTCGAAAGGTTCGTCGGCGTCGGGGCCGCGCGCGTGCGGGATCTGTTCCAGCAGGCCCACGAAAAGGTGCCTGCGATCATCTTCATTGATGAGCTCGACGCGCTGGGCCGGGCCCGAGGCATCGGCCCCTTTGCAGGCGGGCACGACGAGAAGGAACAGACGCTCAACCAGCTCCTGGTCGAGCTCGACGGCTTCGACTCCCGCTCAGGCCTTGTCATCCTAGCCGCGACCAACCGGCCGGAAATCCTCGATCCCGCTCTGCTGCGGGCCGGCCGTTTCGATCGGCAGGTCCTGGTTGATCGGCCTGACAAGAAAGGCCGCATCGAGATTCTCAAGGTTCACATGAAGAAGGTGCAGATCGCAGCCGACGTGGCACCCGACGCTGTCGCGGCCTTGACACCGGGTTTCACCGGCGCCGATCTCGCCAATCTGGTCAATGAGGCGGCGCTCCGGGCGACGCGCCGCGGCGGCAATTCCGTCAGCATGAGCGACTTCAACAATGCCGTCGAGCGCATGGTCGCCGGCCTGGAAAAGCGCAATCGATGCTCAATCCCAAGGAACGGGAGATCGTCGCCTTTCAGGAAATGGGGCATGCGCTGGTCGCGCTCTCATTGCCCGGCGTGGATCCGGTGCACAAAGTCTCAATCATTCCGAGGGGTGTCGGCGCGCTCGGCTACACCATCCAACGGCCGATCGAGGATCGCTTCCTGATGACCAAGTAGGAACTCGAAAACAAGATGGCGGTTTTGCTGGGCGGCCGGGCGGCAGAGTTGATCGTGTTCGGTCATCTCCCGCGTAACCCCGTTGATCGAGGAGAGAACGTCAGCATTCGTGCCTCAGTTCCAGAACACGGAATCCGTTTGCCCTCCCGCAATTTACCCCGGCGAACATCACTGCCGTGGCGTTCGAAAGCTGCAAGAGACTGACCGGTCACGTCCGGCCACCGATGCCCTGCTTTTCGAGGCCCGGCGTCCGCGCGATCTGCGCCGCGAGATAGTCGATCAGCAGGCGCACCCGGGCGATGCCTGACCGCTCGGGAACGATCAGCATGTTGAGCGGAACGGGAGGCGGCGAGAATTCGGGCAGTACCATTTCGAGCTTGTTGACGGCAAGGAGATCCTCCACGAGCCAGAGATGCGCAGGCGCGATGCCCCGTCCGGCCGCGAGTGCCTCGCGTGCGGCAAGTCCATGATCAACACGCAAGCGCCCCCGGAACGGCACCACGTGCCGGCCGCCGCGGCGCCCGTGGAGCACGAGCAGATCGCTGCCGGCGATGTTCGACATCCTGACACCCTCATGACGTGCCAAATCTTGCGGGCGCGTCGGCTTGCCGCGCGCGGCGAGATATTGTGGAGCGGCAACCAGCACTCGCCGGGACTGGCCGAGAGACTTCAACTTCATCGAGCTATCACCAGGTGGCCCGAGCCGGATGGCGATGTCAACGCCCTCACGCACAAGGTCGATACGCTCGTCAGTGAGGCTCAAATCAACCATGATGTCAGGGTAGCGATCCTGGAAGGCGAACAGGAAACGGCTGACGTGCAGCACAGCGAAAGCCGCGGTGCAGGAGATGCGCACCGTCCCTTCGGGCGCGCCGCGCGCGCTGCGGGCCTCCTCGCTTGCCTGGTCAACCATGCGGAGGATCTGGACGCAGTTGCGGTAGTAGCGCGCGCCCTCTTCGGTCACTGCCACGCGGCGCGTGGTCCTGCTCAGCAAGGGCACGCCGATCGCTTCCTCCAGCTCGCGCAAATGCCGCGTGATCGTCGACTGACCGACACCGAGCTCGCGCGCGACCGCAGACAGATTGCCCCGCTCCGCGACCCGGACGAAGCTGCGCATGCGCTCGAGGGAGATTTCTGATTTATCCATTTTTCGGCACAATCCTATCCATTGCTAACATCTACCGCGTCGCGGCTTCGCGTGCCACCTCATCGACGTCACTGATCAGGAGGTGCTGTCATGAAAGTCTTGATTGTCTTCGCCCACCCGGAGCCGCGCTCGCTGAACGGTGCGCTGCTGGACGTCTCGGTCACGGAGCTCAAGCGGCTCGGCCACGACGTACAGGTGTCAGATCTCTACGCCCAGGGGTGGAAATCAGAGATCGATCGAGGGGACTTTCCGTCGCTTGGGCAAGCTGAACGGCTGAAGCCGGCCGCAGCCTCCAAGCAGGCCTTCGAGGCCCACACGTTGACCGGCGACGTAAAAGCCGAGATTGAAAAGCTGTTGTGGGCGGATGTCCTGATTCTGCAGTTTCCGCTGTGGTGGTTTTCGATGCCGGCGATCCTCAAGGGCTGGGTGGACCGGGTGTTTGCCTACGGCTTTGCTTACGGGGTCGGCGAACACAGCGACAACCGATGGGGCGATCGCTATGGCGACGGAACGTTGAAGGGCAAGCGCGCAATGCTGGTCGTGACCGCCGGCGGCTGGGTGGAGCACTACTCGGCTCGCGGCGTCAATGGGCCCATCGACGACCTGCTATTCCCCATCAATCACGGGATTCTCTACTATCCAGGCTATGACGCCCTGCCGCCTTTCGTGGTCTATCGCGTGGATCGGCTCGACGATGGCGGCTTTGCGCCGATTGCCGAAGGACTGCGAGAGCGGATGCGCGCGCTCGCGACCACCGCGCCCATTCCCTACCGGCGGCAGAATGATGGTGATTACCTGATCCCAAGCATGCAACTCCGCGCCGGGCTCGAGGCACCAGGGACAAGCGGATTCGCACTTCACGTGGATCGAGGAGCCAGGCGGGTCAGTAAGCCCCGAGCGTCGGGCTCCTCCCCCGCAGCATCGGGCTCAGGCAGCTTGGCTTCCGACGAGCTGGCTAATTGATAGAGGGAACAACCCATTGGCTTGGCGGTTCTTTTGGCGCCGCCGGCCGGGGTTGTCGTGGGTGCCCTTAGGGCCCAGCCAAGCCGGAGGACACGGCGGTTCGTACCATTTTGCTCCATGGAGGATTTGGATATGAAGGCCAACTGTCTCTTCACTTTGCAGTCCACCGGTCTCACGCCTCCCGCGAGGCTCTCGCGACGAGACCTTCCCTTTGGCAGCCCGTTCGGGCTCAGGGATGGCGTCTGAAGGAGGGCAAGTCATGTCAATCAAGTCTGCCCTTCCTGCCATCCATTCGGAGGCCGGGTTATCCCGCTATCTGCAGGAGATCAGAAGCTTCCCGCTGCTCGATGCATCCGAAGAAGTGATGTAAGCAAGGCGCCTTCGGGAGTTCGGGGATCGCGAAGCGGCCTATCGTTTGGTGACGAGCCATTTGCGATTGGCTGCCAAGATCGCCCTGAAATATCGGCGCTACGGACTGCCGATCGCCGACCTCATCTCCGAAGCCAATGTCGGATTGATGCTGGCCGTCAAACGGTTCGACCCTGAAAAGGGATTTCGCCTGGCGACCTATGCCGCGTGGTGGATCAAGGCGTCGGTGCAGGAGTTCGTGCTGCGATCATGGTCGCTCGTCAAGCTCGGCACAACCGCGGCGCAGAAAAAGCTATTCTTCAACCTCCGAAAGCTGAAGAAACGCCTTGGTGCGCCGGATGAAGGCGAGCTTTCGCCGGAGCAGGTGAAGCAGATCTCCGAGCACCTTCAGGTCAGGGAAACCGACGTCGTCGAGATGAACGGGCGGATCCGTGGCGACATGACGCTGAACGTTCAGCTCAGCGAAGGAGGCGAGCAGTGGCAGGACAGGCTCGCCGATTCATCTTCTGATCCTGAGACCCTGCTCATGGAGTGCGGAGACCGTGAACGGCAGAGGATCGCACTCTCCGAGGCGCTGAATGCGCTTTCTCCGCGAGAACGCACCATCGTCGAAGCGCGTTACATGGCAGAACAGCAAAGCACGCTGGACGATCTCGCTCATACTTTCGGGATTTCTCGTGAGCGTATCCGTCAGATCGAGCAGCGTGCGTTGAAGCGCATCAAGACGATGATCTGCGCACGCCTTCCGGATCTGGAGACTGCTTCAGCAAGCGCTTAGCAGAACACGAAAAATCGCTCGCCGGCTGCTGATCGATGGATCAGCAGCCGGTGCAGATGTCAGGTACAATGGCCTCCGCCGAGAAATCATGGGTCTTGCGACCGTCGGACCTTGTTTTTACGGGCTTGCCTGGCGACTGGCCACTTTGATTGCTGACAATCTGATTGGCGGTGGCGTCGGGACTTCGCGCCGCTCGCGGCGAATCCACTTCTTTGGCCTGCAGCGAAACCGCCATCCCGAGTAGAGCAGCAAGTACCAATAGCGTCCGCATCTCTGATGACCCTCCTTTCGACGATGCTCCAATCTTCTGCGCAGAGATGTTCTGCGGCCGAGAAAAGATCTTGGTTTGACGACCCCGGTTTTCAACATAAGGCGAGTGATTTCGGACGTTGGCGGCCGGCCTCCGATGGACGAGCTCGCGCCCGCATGGACGGGCCAGCCTAGCCGAAAAAATTCGTTTTCCCCTCTTGAAAGTGGTTCCCTCGCGCCTAGGTCCTTTTCGCCCGGGGGCCGTTACGGACCCGGATTTTGGACATCGCTGAACCTACCCAAGGAGGATGTGCATGCATTTCCGTCCCTTGCACGATCGCGTGCTCGTGCGACGCCTCGGCGCCGAAGAGAAGACCGCCGGCGGCATCATCATTCCAGACACCGCAAAGGAGAAGCCGCAGCAGGGCGAGATCGTGGCCACTGGCGCCGGCGCACGCAACGAGCAGGGCCAGCTCGTTCAACTCGACGTCAAGCCAGGTGACTTTGTCCTGTTCGGAAAGTGGTCTGGCACCGAGGTCAAGATCGACGGTGAGGAATTCCTGATCATGAAGGAAAGCGACCTTCTGGGTGTTGTCGACAAGGCAGCCACCCTCAAGAAGGCAGCTTAGCGCGCTGACAGTCATAGAAGAAAGGAGAGATCAAAATGGCTGCCAAGGACGTGAAGTTCGCAACGGAGGCCCGAGAGCGCATGCTGCGGGGCGTCGACACACTGGCAAACGCGGTGAAAGTCACACTCGGTCCCAAGGGTCGCAACGTCGTCATCGAGAAATCGTTCGGTGCGCCACGCATCACCAAGGATGGCGTGACCGTCGCCAAGGAGATCGAACTGGAAGACAAGTTCGAGAACATGGGCGCGCACATGGTGCGCGAGGTTGCGTCCAAGACGAATGATCTGGCCGGCGACGGCACCACCACGGCGACCGTGCTCGCTCAGGCCATCTTCAGGGAGGGTACCAAATCCGTCGCCGCCGGCATGAACCCGATGGACCTGAAGCGGGGCATTGACCTCGCCGTCGAGGCCATCGTGGCCGATCTCAAATCCCACGCCAAGAAAATCACCGCCAATGACGAGATCGCCCAGGTCGGTACAATCTCCGCCAACGGAGACAACGAGATTGGGCGTTTTCTCGCAGATGCGATGAACAAGGTGGGCAACGAGGGCGTGATCACCGTCGAGGAGGCCAAGAGCCTGCATACCGAGCTAGAAGTGGTTGAGGGCATGCAGTTCGACCGCGGCTACATCTCGCCATACTTCGTGACCAACGCCGAGAAAATGCGCGTCGAGCTCGACGATCCCTACGTTCTGATTCACGAGAAGAAGCTCTCCGGCTTGCAGACCATGCTGCCGCTGCTGGAGCAGGTCGTCCAATCCGGTCAACCGCTCCTGATCATCGCAGAGGACATCGAAGGTGAAGCGCTTGCGACGCTGGTCGTCAACAGATTGCGTGGCGGACTGAAGGTCGCGGCCGTCAAGGCGCCGGGCTTCGGTGATCGGCGAAAGGCCATGCTCGAGGACATCGCGATCCTGACCGGCGGCAATGTCATCAGCGAGGATCTGGGCATCAAGCTGGAAAACGTGACGGTGAAGATGCTCGGACGCGCCAAGAAGGTGGTCATAGACAAGGACAACACCACCATCGTCGGCGGCGCGGGCGCCAAGAAGGATATCGAGGCGCGCGCTCAGCAGATCAGGGTCCAGATCGAGGAAACGACCTCCGACTATGATCGCGAAAAGTTGCAGGAACGCCTCGCCAAGCTTGCCGGAGGCGTTGCGGTGATCCGCGTCGGTGGCGCGACAGAGGTCGAGGTCAAGGAGCGCAAGGACCGTGTCGACGACGCCATGCACGCGACTCGTGCGGCGGTGGAGGAAGGCATTCTTCCCGGCGGCGGAGTAGCGCTTCTCCGTTCCCTCAAGGCGCTGGACGGCCTTAAGACCTCAAATGCCGATCAGAAAGCCGGTATCGATATCATTCGTCGTGCAATCCAGGTGCCGGCTCGCCAGATCGTGCAGAACGCCGGCGAGGACGGTTCACTGGTCGTCGGCAAGCTTCTGGAGCACCAGAGCTACAATTGGGGATTCAACGCAGCCACCGGCGAGTACGAAGACCTCGTGAAAGCAGGTGTGATCGATCCTGCCAAGGTTGTTCGTACGGCCTTGCAGGACGCAGCATCGATCGCTTCGCTTCTGATTACCACCGAGGCCCTCGTGGCCGAGAAGCCGAAGAAGACCGAGGCAGCTCCAACCGCTCCCGCCATGGACTTCTGAACAACAGAGCCCGGCCGGCCACGGCCGGGCTCCCAACGAGAGGAGAATACCGCTTCCAAGACGGAGGTCTTGCATGAGCCGGTCTTATCGTCGTCGGCTCAGGATGAGACAGGACGCGATCCATTGGTTCATGTTCTCCCTGAGCTTTGTCACCATCAGCTGGATCTGCTTTCGAACGATTGGAGGAGTATAGATGATGCGCCATCTCGATACGTTCTCCGCGCGGGCGGAGACAAACCACAAACTGCGGGGAGCCCTGCTCGCCTTGGCAATGGGCAGCGCGATGTCCTTGACCGCCTTCGGTGCTTACGGCGTGGAAAGCCCGCGGGGAGTCGAGGCGACACAGAGCGCCTTCACCGGACTGCCGCTGCCGCCGATCCCCTATCTCGACACGATGCCGTGGCTGAAATGGCAGCCCGCGACGGCAACGATGAAGACGGACATCCTGCTGCCGCCGGCCTCGACGCCGAGCGGCATCTGGCCGGAGCTAACGCCTCGTTTCGCCGGACAGACTGCAACAAGCTGAACGTCGCGGAGCGGCCGTGAGGCCGCTCCCGATATTGCGTGCGAGAATAGAATCCGCTCGCCGCGATTTGCAGCGCTAATGCCCGGCGGCGCAATCGCAAATGCTTCGGCAGGAGCAGGCGTCCATGAGAAATTCGTACGCCAATCTGAGCCATCCCAGCGAAGAGCAGCTGGCCACGCTTGAATCACTGATCCGGGATGATTACGAGCGCTGCCATCCCGGAGAGACCCTCGACGATCTCAAACAGCGGGCGTCCTTTTCAAGGGAGGACAGAGGATTGTTGCGGGACTGGATGACGGTCGCGGCAATGCGGCAGCAATCCACGGTCGGCGGCGCGGACTTGCGCCACTCACGGCAAATCGTGCCATGGAGCGGGTGAGGCATCTCGTCGGCATGGTCCGTGAGGAGGATTTCGAATTGCGGCGAGATCCCATTCCGGAGCCATCGCCGGACGAATTCCTTGTTGGTGTGCGGAAGCCACCTACCGTCCTGCAGTCCTGTGACCGTTATCGTTCGCACGATTGCGGCTGGACAGGTCGAGAAACCGATGAGTTGAGGTGACCTACTCCGTCGCGTTACCTTTCGTTCCTGCGGACGACGGCATTGCCGCCGGCGAAGAGGCGCTGCTCGCTTTGTTGATGGTGCATGCATTCCTCCTCGCACGGTTGGGGGCGGAGCGTGAGGCGGCACGCCGCACATGACGCAACGCCACCTCTCGACTCTGACTGAACGCTACCTTCGCTCCGCGATTGACACAGGGGGCGTTGTGAGGAGGACGGACCATGAAGCGGGATCAATCTTCTAACGCGCAGCACCGCAAGACCGGGTCGTCGGGGATTGCGTCCGGACTGCAGCCGGGCGGCACGAAGCCGTTGGACAAAACTGGAGCAACGATGGGAAGCGAAGGAACCGGGGGCGGCAGCACCGAAGGACGAGCCGCGGGAAGCGCGAAGGCGGATGACCAGACCAAACAGCAACCTACCCGCCGCCCCTGACGTCGGACCTGCCTTTCGCCGAAAGTCTATGCCGCCGAAATCGCGCAGCCGGAACCCAAGGGCGATACGCCCATTGGTCCGACTGGGTAAGTTGAATGGCTCGGATCGAAGACTACGCGTTGATCGGCGATTGTGAGACCGGAGCCCTGGTTGGGCGCGACGGGTCGATCGATTGGCTCTGCCTCCCTCGTTTCGATTCCGATAGCTGCTTCGGACGGCTTCTCGGCAACGAGCACAATGGGTACTGGAAGCTTTGCCCGGTCGATGAAGATCCAAGCGAGCGCCGCTACCGGCCGGGGACGCTGATCCTAAAGACGGTCTTCACGACCAAACAGGGGCGCGTCCGCCTCATCGATTTCATGCCTCCAAAGACAGGCGTTTCAAAGGTCGTGCGGATCGTCGAGGGCCTTGAGGGCAAGGTCGACATGCGCAGCGAGCTGGTCGCGCGCTTCGACTATGGCGTCAGCGTGCCATGGGTCAGCCGCATTGAAGACGGGGCGCTCAGTCTGGTTGCGGGGGACTCGATGCTGCTGCTCAGAACCGAAGCGCCCATGCGCGGCGAGTCCATGAAGACGGTCAACTCGTTTTCGGTCAAGAAGGGCCAGCGCGTCGCTTTCGTTCTTTCCTATCAGATTTCGTACCAGGAGCCTGCGGCTGCCGAGGATCCAAGCGCCCTATTGGATGCAACGGAGCGCTTCTGGCGCGATTGGTCCAGTCGCTGCGAAGCGGCAGGCGCCTACTCGGAGGCGGTTCTGCGGTCGCTGATAACCCTTAAGGCGCTGACGTTCGCCCCAAGTGGCGGCATGGTTGCCGCGGCGACCACCTCCCTTCCCGAGCAGATCGGCGGCCCAAGAAACTGGGATTATCGGTTCTGCTGGGTGCGCGATGCCACGCTGACCCTCTTGGCCCTCATGGGAGCGGGCTACTTCGACGAGGCGCGTGCCTGGCGAGATTGGCTCGTCCGCGCCGTTGCAGGAAGTCCCAAGCAACTTCAGATCATGTACGCGGTCACGGGCGAGCGCCGGCTGACCGAGTGGGAGGTGCCGTGGCTCTCGGGATATGAAGGTTCGAAGCCCGTGCGCATCGGAAACGCGGCGCACACCCAGCTTCAGCTCGATGTCTACGGAGAGTTGATGGACGCTCTCTATCAGGCGCGCCGCGGCGGGCTTCACGAGAACAAGCGTGCATGGGCGGTTCAATGCGCCCTGCTCGATCATCTGAAAGGCATCTGGACCGAACCGGACGAAGGCATTTGGGAGGTCCGCGGCGGCGCAAAGCATTTCACCTATTCGAAGATCATGGCGTGGGTGGCCTTCGACCGGGCCATCAAATCGGCGACCGAATTCGGCATGCATGGGCCGGTACAGGAGTGGGAAGCACAACGCGCCGCCATCCACGAAGACGTTTGTCGGCACGGATACAATGAACAGCGGCAGAGTTTTGTTCAGGTGTATCGCGAGCCGCAGCTCGATGCGAGTCTGCTGCTGGTCCCCGCGGTCGGTTTCTTGCCACCGCATGATCAGCGCGTCATCTCCACCATCGAGGCGATCGAGCGGGAACTGCTCCAGGACGGCTTCGTCCGGCGGTACGATACCGGCGCGACGAAGGACGGCCTCCCGCCCGGAGAGGGCATGTTCCTCGCCTGCAGCTTTTGGCTGGCAGACGCGTATCACCTCGTTGGCCGTGACGCGGATGCCAAGGTATTGTTCGAGCGCCTCCTGGCGCTGCGCAATGACGTTGGCCTACTCTCGGAAGAGTACGACATCAAACGACAACGCCTCGTCGGAAATTTCCCGCAAGCCTTTTCGCACATCGCGCTAGTGAATACTGCGCACAACCTCACGCATCGCGAGAAGCCCTCTGAGCACCGTGGAGGCAAAGAAGCAGTCCCGAGCAAAGGACATCAGGCGACGAGCTCCGGTTAGGAGGAAAGGCAATGGCAGAGATCACTACCGACCCCGCGGCACCAGCCCTCCCGGGCGAACGTCCTCGACCACCAACTCGCTTTCCAGTCGTCCTAGAGGGCCAGCCTGCCCTCGTCACCGGCGCAAACTCCGGGATCGGGCGTGCTGTCGCCCTCGGCCTTGCTGCCTCCGGCGCCGACGTTGTCGTCAACTACATCGTGGATCCGCAAGCGGCTGAAGACGTGGCCCACCGCATCGAAGCGTTGGGCCGGAAGGCGATCACGGTCAAGGCGGACGTCAGCAGTGAGGAAGACGTACGGTCGATGTTCGCCAGAGCCCTCGAGCACTTCGGGACGCTGCACATTGTGGTGAACAACGCTGGACTGCAGCGGGATGCGCCCTTCCACGACATGAGCCTGGATCAATGGAACAAGGTCATCGGCGTCAACCTTACCGGCCAGTTTCTCTGCGCCAGGGAAGCCGTCCGCGAATTCAAGAGGCGAGGTGTCGTGAAGGACGTCTCCGCCGCGGCCGGCAAGCTTATCTGCATGAGCTCGGTCCACCAGGAGATACCCTGGGCGGGACACGCGAATTATGCAGCCTCGAAAGGCGGCGTCATGCAGATGATGCGAAGCGTGGCCCAGGAGGTGGCTCCGCTCGCCATTCGTGTCAACGGGATTGCGCCGGGCGCCATTCGCACCCCCATCAACCGGCCCGCCTGGGAGACCAAAGAGGCCTACGAAACCCTGATGACCTTGGTCCCCTATAAGCGCATAGGAGAGCCAGACGACATCGCGCAGGCGGTCGCCTGGCTGGTGTCGGATGCTGCCGACTACGTGACGGGCGCGACCCTGTTCATCGACGGCGGCATGATGCTCTTCCCCGGCTTCGCGACCGGAGGCTAGGTCGTACCGCTGATGCGCATGTCTCCGGCCGCCTGGAGGCCTGAGTTCCCCAACATGCCGGCGGCAACCGGCGACCGCTTCGCACGTTACACATCTGCTTCCCGGGGCCAGGTAGAGGACTTTTCGGCTATTCCAGCCGGCAAGCGCTTGGACGACAAACGAAACACATGACTCAAGCGGTCGTCAACATCGTCGATCTTTGCGTCCGCCGCTGGCGAGTCACCATCTTCGTCGGAACGCTCTTGCTAGTTGCCTGCGCGTTCTACGCCGCAACGCGGTTTTCCATCAACACCGACATCCAGACGCTCGTATCGCAGAACCTTCCTTGGCATCAGCGCGAGGTCGAGCTCTCGAAAGCATTTCCGCAAAAGGGAATCTCCGTAGTCGTGACGGCGACGACGCCAGAAAATGCTGACGTTGCGACCGACGAGCTTGCAGAAAGGCTGAAGCAAAATCCGGAGCTGTTTCGCGACGTCGTCCAGCCCGACAGCGGCGAGTTCTTCGAGCGCAACGGCCTGCTGCTTGGCTCGACCGCAGATGTGCAACGGACAGCCGACGGGCTGTCTCGTGCCCGCCCCTTCCTGGAGGCCATTGCGGCCGATCCGACCTTGCGCGGCGCAGTCGACGTACTGGGCTCGGCTGCGCAAGACATTGCGGCAGGTCGGCTGAAGCTCGAGCAGCTCGGTTGGCCGCTTTCGCTCACGCGAAAAGTCTTGGATGACGCATTGGCCGGTAAGCCTGCATTCTTCTCCTGGCAGGAGCTTCTCCAAGGGCACGCTCTCGCCGAAAACCAATCGCGGCACTTCATCGAAATTGCTCCGAAGCTCGACTTCAAAGCACTGCAACCCGGCCGGGCGGCAACCGACGCGATCCGGAAGGCAGCCTCGGATCTCCAATTGAAGCAGCGTTTCGGTGCCGAGATCAGCCTTACTGGTGAGGTCCCGATGAATGACGATCAGTTCTCGGTGATCCGCTCCAGCGCGGGGCGCGACACGCTCACGGCCGTGATCGGCGTGCTGGTGATCCTTTGGCTTGCACTCCGTTCCTTCAGGCTCATTGCCGCGGTGTTCTTCAGCCTGGCTGTCGGGCTCGCCGCAACCGCCGCTCTGGGACTCCTGATGGTTGGCTCCTTCAACCTGATCTCGATTGCATTCTTCGTGCTGTTCGTCGGATTGGGCGTCGATTTCGGCATTCAGTTCAGTGTGCGTTACCGGACCGAACGGCACGAGCTGGATAACCTCCGTCATGCGCTGCGCTGCGCCGCGCATAAGGCGGGAGCGCCGCTGGCGCTCGCGGCGGCCGCCACCGCGATTGGCTTTTTCGCTTTCTTGCCGACCGACTATCGCGGTTTGTCCGAGCTCGGACTGATTGCCGGCTGCGGTATGCTGATTGCGTTTGCCTGCAGCATTACGTTCGTACCGGCGATGCTGACCGCGCTCAATCCGCCGGGCGAACCCGCGGCGGTGGGCTTCAAATGGCTTGCGCCGGTCGACGCATTTCTGCAGCGTCACCGCATCGCGGTGATCGTCGGCACCATTCTTGTCGTGTTGGCTGGCACGCCGCTACTGTTTCACCTCTCCTTCGATTTCAACCCGATCGACCTTCAGAACCCCAATTCTCCATCCGTAGTCACCTATCGGAAGCTGCAGTCGGAGCCCGAAACCAACGGAAATGATGCCGAGGTGCTGGCGTCCTCGCAACGGCAGGCGGATCGGATCGCGAAACGGCTTTCGTCGCTTCCGGAGGTCGCTCGCGTGGTGACGCTGTCGAACTTCATTCCGACCGACCAGCAGCAGAAGCTCGCTGCGCTCCATTCCGCCGACCACGCGATCGGACCGGTACTCAAGCCACGCGGTAAGAGGCCGATCGACGAGGACACCGTCGACGCGCTTCGCAGTACGGCACAGGCGCTCTCGAAGGTGGCAGCCGGCGCCAGTGGTGTGGTCGCGGACGACGCACGCGCCGTCGCTTCGCAACTTGATCAGCTGGCAAGTGCCTCGACCGACGTTCGCCGCAAGGCGGATGCGGCGGTGGTGCCGTCCCTGAACTACGATCTCGACCGCCTTCGCAAGACCCTCTCGGCTCAACCGGTGACGCGAGAACGCCTCCCTGCCGACCTAGTCCGCGACTGGGAGTTGCCGGACGGTCGCGCGCGGGTGCAGGCTCTCGCGAGAGGCGATGCCAACGACCTCGGTGTGCTGCGAAAATTCGCCGAGGCCGTTCTTGCCGCCGAGCCCGCCGCGGCGGGAGCTGCGGTCAGTTATTACGAGTCCGCCAGAACCGTGACCCGCGCTTTCGTGGAGGCCGGGATCATGGCGCTGGTTACGATCGCCATTCTCCTTGTGATTGCCTTGCGGCGCATCACCGATGTCCTGCTCACGCTCGTCCCGCTGCTTGTCGCCGGCGCGCTCACGCTGGAACTCTCCTTCCTGCTCGGTCCGCAGCTCAATTTCGCCAATATCATCGCGCTTCCGCTGCTGCTCGGCGTTGGAGTGGCGTTCAAGATCTACTACATCATGGCCTGGCGCGCCGGCAAAACCGGACTGCTGCAATCGACATTGACGCGGGCGGTGGTGTTCAGCGCCATGACCAATGCGGTGGCTTTCGGCAGCATGTGCGCCTCCAACTACCCGGGCATGTCGAGCATGGGAAAGATGATGGCGCTGGCCCTCGCCTGCACCATGGCTGCAGCCGTGCTATTTCAGCCGGTTCTGATGGGGCAACCACGGCAGATCAAGCCGCATGCGGAGGTGCCTCCATTGCGAGAGGCGGCGGAATAGCAGTCCGGTAAATGGATTCAAGTGTGGACAGCATTCATCGTTGGGCCAGCTGGGAGACATCAGCGATAGACAACTTGACTGTGCGGGTTTGCCCGGCGCGATCGATGGTCAATGCGATCTGCTTCCCAATGCCCTCATCTTCAAGGATCGAGGTCAGTTCCTCCATGCTGTGCACGGGCTTGCCGTTCACCTCGGTAATGACATCTCCGATCACTCCGTCCTCCCTCACGCCTTCAATCCCGGCTTTGGCGGCCGGAGAGCCGGGCAAGGTTCGGAGGACGATGACGCCGTCAATTCCAAGGCTTGTTGCCTCGCTCTGCTTGGCCGCGACGATGCCGAGTCCCGGCAAAGGAACGTGACCACTCCGGATCAACTCGGCGGCGACGCGGTTGACGATGTCGACGGGAATGGCGAATCCGATTCCGGCAGATGCGCCCGAGCCGGAGATGATAGCACTGTTAACACCGATCAGGCGGCCGGCACTATCGAGCAGCGGACCGCCGGAATTTCCAGGATTGATGGGCGCGTCGGTCTGGATCATCCCCTTGACCTCGCGCGCAGTGACCGAGGGCAGGGTTCGACCAAGCGCACTCACGATCCCAGAGGTCAGAGTCTGGTCGAGACCGTAGGGGTTGCCGATCGCGAATGTGCTCTGGCCTACCTGCAGGTCAGCCGAACGGCCGACAGCAATCGGATGCAGTGCCGATCTTGGCCGCTCCAACTGAAGAACAGCGAGGTCGTAGTTTGGAGCGGCGCCGACTACATGCGCCGCGACGAATTCGCCTGACGTCAGCCGAACCCCAATCTGCGCGGTGCCGCTGATGACGTGATTGTTCGTGATTACATGCCCCGCGAGGTCCCATATGATGCCTGACCCAGATTGCACAACACTGTCCTGTTCATCAGAAAATACAGACGCGCTGGGTCTGCCTCGGGCAAACACATGCACGACCGACGGAGAGACCTCCTTGAAGAGACGGACAGTCGCCTGCTCGCTGGCAGCGAGCTCGGCACGAGGTGTGACAGTCCGAGGAATAGAGGCAGAAAACCAGAGCGCCGACAGGTAGGGCTGCATTACCCAGACGGTCGCCAATGCCAGCAACCAGACGATCATGAAGCGCAGGAAACGAACCGGCACCCTGATGCCTCCTTTCCGGCATCTCAATTTTCAGGACACCCCGGCGGCAACAAGCACCTCTCGCGAACAGCGTGGCGCGCTTCGCGGAGCAGGACACGGTTGAGGCCGCACGTACGCTGCGGCCTCACGCGATCTTACTTTTGCGCTCCGGAACTGTTGGAATTGCCCGGCGCGGCGCTGCCCGCACCCGATCCCACGGTGCCTGATGTCGAGCCGCCGGACGTCATGGCCTCGAAAACCGACATGCCATGCGGACCAATGGTCATGACAACGGGATTCCCGTCCTTCGATTTCGCCTGCACGACGAAGGACTCGGCCACGACCTTCACATCGGTAAAGCCTGCGGCTTGCAGATCCTTCCTGATGCTCTCGATCGCCGACTTGTTTTGGGCGCCGCCATTGGACTGGGCAGCGTCGGCTGGGCTCTTCTGATCGTGGCTGGCGGACGCTGCGTCCATTTGCGAGCTGTTAGCGGGCACCGTGGTTTGGGCAAAGGCCGGGACCGCGAAGCAGGTCAACAACGCAGCTGCCATAGCGAGTGTTTTCATGGAGCTTCTCCTGACTTGATATGCGTGGCGCTCATGCGGCTTCTGAGCCGCAAATCAGAGAAGCGAGCTGCCGGTCCGATCGTTCCAAACACACCACACTCGATGACTGCGTTGTTCGCCGCGAGAGATCGAGGCGACCCCAATAGGAACGCTTCTTTTCTCCGCGCCTTCTGATTTCAAGGAGAATGTGACATGACCTATCCGAACGACAATCGACCTGTCGGCAACCTGAATCGGCGGAACAACTGGGGAGGTTGGGCGGCTTTGGGCATCTGCGTGATCGTGATCATCTTGGGTGCGTTCTACTATTCAAACCGGCACAACACGACCGCATCGAACCAAAGCACCTCGCCAGCAACAACCACAGGATCAAACTCGACTGGTCCAGCAGCGCCGAAGAAGTAGCGGTAAAGGGTGTTGGCGTGGTTCGGTCCAGCCGTCACGGTCGGCCACAGCGACGGGATCGGCTGCTGCCCTCATCTTTCGTCCTACCGCCCCTCTAGAGCACGGTGCACAGCTCGATTGCCTGATCGTTGACGAAAGCGGTTAGTAGATCGGTTCTGCATGGCGCCGGCCTATCGAGCTAGAGCGGCTTCTTGTCGGAACATCGAGCCCGGAGGTCACGTTGCCCGGGATGGAAGCCATTCTGCACCCCTCCTGACGACCAGGTCCGATTTTCCGATTTGGGCGCGATACACCTTGACGCTCGGCCTCGTCGAGATCGCCTTCATCGCCCGGGTGATGCTCGACGATCATCTCCGCTCTTACCCCGTTCTACTATTCATTCCGGCGATCTTCCTGTCCTCCGTCCTGTTCGACTGGGGCAGCGGTCTGGCAGCCACTGCGGCGGGTGCGGCGCTCGCTTTTGTCTACTTCATCCCCGGTCCGTCATTATCCGCCGCGATCCCCCTCGTCCTCTTCGTCCTCACGGGCATCTGCATCGCCGCTATCACCGAACTTCTGCGGCACACGCTGCGGAAACTGTCAGAAGCAAAGCTGTATTCGGACGTTCTGTTGCAGGAGCTCGCGCACCGAACGCGGAACGATCTCGCTACCATCATCTCGATCCTCAGGCTGCAAGCCCGATCAGCCACCGATCCGGCTGTCCAGACGGCGATCGCGTCAGCGGTGAGCCGGATGGATGTGGTCGCCAAGGTTCACGATCGGTTGCGCGATACCGCAGACAGCAGCCGCATCGACCTCGCGCCCTACATCGAAGCCCTATGCGGAAGCCTCGCCGACTTCAATCGTGGCGTCCGCACGATCTCGATCAGTGTCCGCTGCGAAAACATCGAGGTGCGGAGCTCGCAGGCGGCGTCGATCGGGCTGATCGTGAACGAACTTGTGACGAACTGCTTCAAATACGCCTTCCCGGAAGGGCGCAGCGGCACCGTGGAGATCGGCGTGCGCGCCAAGGACGACCGCATCCTGGTGACCGTTCAGGACGACGGTGTCGGCTGTCCGGCCGAACTCAAGAGCGGACTCGGCACGCGGCTGATCAGTCTGCTGGCGTCGCAGATGAAAGGGACGGTGACGAGAAGATCTCTTCCGGGGGGTTGCGAGGTGCAGGTCTCTCTCGCGCACGACGCATGAGCGCCTCAGGCGCTGAATTTATCGGATCTAACTGCAACCGAAGACAGGTTCTGGCGTAGACGGGTCGGAGCCTGCGACTATGACCACCCCCTCGCCGAAGATCCTCGAAGACCTGGAGCGATTCAGAAGACTCTACGCGGAGACGACCGATCCGCTTGCCGCGCGGCTGCTGCAGGAGATCATCGCGGAGCTTGAGGCGTCTCTTTCCCCGGCGCAGCAGGACGCAGCCAAAAAGCCCGAGGACGGCTAGACGGATGAGCCTGGGCGAGCGCGACGCTGCCTGCGAAAGTTATTCCCCTCCGGTCGGGGCCAAGGCCAGATTGCCCGATGCCGCAGCCTAGGGACACGTTCCTGCCGACGTAAGGGGCCGTCGTCGGCACGAGACCCGGCCGGGCTGCTGATGGTGGCCAAGGCCGGATCGGCCGCGCCTGTCCCGCAATTGGCGAAGCTGGGCCTGCAGTCGGATCTCTTTCAATACCTTTCGCGCATCATCCCTTTCGGGAGGCTCAACTCTTCGACCGCTCGCCCACAGATTTCCGCAGGGTCTTTGAGGGCCGGTCTGACCAATCTCGAGGATCTTCTTGGCGATCATTTCGGTGAGAGGGTCGTCGGCGATCCTTGAGGCAATAGTGCCTAGGGCCTGTTCGTAGGACGTCGAAAGCCTCGCGATCTCCTCGGGCCCAAGTGGGGAGTTTTGAAGTATTCGGTAGATGGCCATTTGTTGGCCCCGACGGCCAGCGACCACCGGCATGCGATGGAGTAAAAGCTTCGCTGATCCAGAGGAACGTTAGCATGGATGCCAAGTTTTCCTGAAGCCCCTGCCCCAGGGGCGACCTCGAACTGGCCCCAGCTCAAAGCCCCTAGCCCCCAGAGCTGGGGCCTTCATCCGCCAGAGGCGCGGTGAACGAATGCTTCAGTAGGGCTCCGCCAATAAAGCTGTTCGTCACCTCGGCGACCGTGGAATCCTGCGGCACTACCGCCGCTGGTCAGCGAAGTCGATCCGCATGCACCGGGCCGCGCTACGGAAGGAGCGGCCTTTCCTTTTAGACATCAGCATCTCATCACCACCATCCGCCTCCAAATGGGCCGGACCGCTCGAAGGCGAGACGCCGGTCGGGTGTCCTTCTCTGTAGCTTTGCCGAGCGCTTCGGATGCGGGCGCGCCGCTGCGGAGGCGCGCGCAGACGTGTCTTTTTTGACCTCGGCGACAGGTGCTGCAGGCATCGCAGCCATGACTTCGCGCGCTTGCTTGCTCTTCGGGGGAGTGGATCAGCCTGCGCGATTGTCGGCAAATCGGCGCGCGGACGCGTGTCGAACACGATCTTCTCCGGAAGCGTTCGCGCCGAGGCGATCCGGATGATGGTTCTGTCTTGATCGGGCAGGCCCGCCCGGTCGACGGAAGCCGGCAGGTAAAGATCCGCAGCGAAGAGCGGCGCCAGCAGCAGCCCGCCGGCGGAGACGAAATAACGGATGATCGGCATGGATTGCCGCTCGCAAACGAGAAGTCAGGTATCGGCGGCCGGATTGGGGCGGCGGGCCGCTGCGATCAGCGACCCGCCGGGATGGCTTAGTCGATCTCCTGGACGACCGTGCGGGTCGACGGATCGACCAGCATCACGCGCTCGCCCGAGTAGACATAGCGATACTTGGTAAGCGAGGGACCCCAGTCGGCAGGAATAGCCTCGAGCTCGACTTCGCGCGGCACCGGCTGACCGACGACGATCTTCTGGCGCGTCTCCACGGGACGGACTTTGTGCTCGGTGACGTAGGTGCGGATCTTCGTGCGGTATTCCGGCTCGATCTGCACGGCGGTGGCGCGAGCAGTGCCCGTGGTGGTGACGACCGTCGACTGCGCCATCGCGCCCGTCGAGATCAGTGCGACGATCGACGTCGTCAGCAAAAGCTTGTTCATGTTGTTCTCCTCACCGCCATATGCGGCATGCGAGAACCCGCGAAGGATGGCAAGATTCCGGAACGCGGCAGGGATTATTGCGTGTTTTCCCGAATCTCAGAGGCGAGAACGCCGTCTCGTCGGCGCACAGGAAGTGTCTCGGGTCAAGGACTGGCTTGAGCCGCTTCGGGGGCCGCCACGCTCAGTGCGCGTTCATCGCTTCTGTACCACGATGGAGAGCGCCGAACCGTCGTTCAAGATCGAGAAGACCTCCCGCAGCGACAGATGGGCAGCCGCCTGCTCGAAGCTATCACTCGCATCGATCTTGGCGCGGCCGACCGCCAGGTTGGCGTCGATTGTGTCGGGCCGGACGGCGCGAGGTGGCGGCAACTGCGCGAGGTGGAAGGCCAGGAGCGCAGCGTCTTCGCGCAGCTCCACCAAAGCAGGTTTGGTGCCGACCTCCGCCCTCGCGCTCAATTCGTTGGCCCGGCGCAGCACCTCGGGCGGCTCTCGGTCTTCAGGGGTCGCGAAGAGTTTGCCGGACGCGGGCCTGGCCGCCAGCGCTCCTATGGGAACGGCGAACAGTAGCCCCACGATCACGGGTGACATCCAGAGCAGAAGCGGCAGCGAAACAGCGTACGCGCTTGCGGCCATTGCGACGCCGCACAAGGTCGGAACGCCGTACTTCCGATAGAGCTCCCGGCGTTCCACCGTGCCATCGTCGCGCCTCTGCGTCTGCCATCCCACGTCGCGGCCAGCTAGAATCTCGACGACAGCGATCGACTGAAAGATCATCATCACGGGCGCCATCAACGCCGATACCAGGATCTCTGCGAAAACTCCGGCCGAGGCACGCAACGCGCCGCCGAATTGGGCTGATGCCGAGCGCCGCATCCAAAGCAGAACCAGGCTGAGCAGCTTCGGCAACAACAGCAGACCCATGGTGGCCCCGAACACCCAGATGGCGAGCACGGGATCTTGGGCGGGCCACGTCGGAAATAACGAGAACCCCTTCGGAAAATACTCGGGACGCACGAAGCGGGCCTGCAGCGAGATCAGCATCCCCAGCAGCAGGAACAGCAGCCAAAGTGGCGCCGTCAGATATGCGCCTATCCCCACAATGAAATGCAGGCGCGACACCCAATGCAGACCCCGCGCTGGCACAACGGCGAGGTGCTGAAGATTGCCCTGACACCAGCGTCGATCGCGGGCCGCGAAATCGAGCAGGGAAGGCGGGACCTCTTCGTAGCTTCCTTCGAGCGCCGGTAGCATGTAGATGCCCCAACCAGCCCGCCGCATCAGCGCGGCCTCGACGAAATCGTGGCTGAGGATGTGACCGCCGAATGGCTTGCGCCCGCGAAGCTGCGGCAGTGCGGCGGCTTCGGCGAACGCCTTCACCCGGATGATCGCGTTGTGTCCCCAGTAATTGCCTTCGGAGCCATGCCACCAGGCGACTCCGGCGGCGATTACCGGTCCGTATAGGCGGCCCGCAAACTGCTGGACGCGGGCGAACAGGCTTCGCGCGTTGACGATCATGGGGAGCGTCTGAACGAGCCCCGCGCTCGGGTTTGTTTCGATTGCATGGACCAATCGGACGATGGTCTGCCCACTCATGAGACTGTCGGCATCGAGCACGATCATGAAGTCGTAGGCGTCGCCGAACCGCGTGATCCAATCAGAAACGTTGCCGGCTTTGCGCGCCGTATTCTCGGCTCTATGGCGATAGTACAGCCTTGTTGCGACCGCCCCCCGCAGCGCTAGGAGGGCCTTTTCTTCGGCGACCCAGATGTCCGGATCGGTGCTGTCGCTCAGAACGTACCAGTCGAACAGCTTTCCATGCGAGGTCATCTCCAAGGATTCGATGATCGCACGAAGCCGCGCCGTCAACCGCTGCGGGTCTTCATTGTAGGTGGGAAGCAGCATGGCAATGCGGCTGGCGATCGCAGGCAGGCCCTCCTCTGGCGCGAAATCGTCGGGACGATGGGCCAGCAGCACGAAGAAGCCGGCCAGCGCGGAGGCGAACGAGAAGGCGACCCAAGCGAGCAGCACTAGGAAGAGCGCCAGTACCATGGCTTCGAGGACGGTGACGCCGCCGACCTGCAGCACGCGATACATCTCATATCCGCCCGCCGCAGTGCACGTAGCCGTCGAGAGGAGGATGACCCCGCGCCGCCAAGCCATACTAGGAGCGGTCGGCGCGGGGACACGATCCGGTACCCGGTCCTTTCCGAGATCGCCCGGCGCCATCGGGAGGGGCGTCTCGCGCGGCAGCAGCCGTTGGGTCGCGATATCCCCGGCGACCGGTCGCGGGGCCGTGCTCAGGGTGCCCATCGGTAGACCCAGACTTCAGACAACGGCTTGTTGCCTTCGGTTAGGAGGGCCCGCAGCTCGATCGGCTCGCCTTTAACCTGGCATTGGAAGCTCAGCCGCCAACCACCCGTATAAGGATTGGGCTGCGTGACGATATTCTTCACGTCGGACTTCTCCGCCGTCACCACGCCTTTGACGCCCGCGGGATCGATGCCCTTGAGATTGTCGCCGAGCAGGTCGAGGACGAACAGGCGGGCGTCTTCGCCCCTCGCCCCGACGGCCGTGCGCGTGAACCTAGCGAGTGAATGCGGTTTGGGGCTGTCCGGCCCCCAATGCAGCCGATATGTGTAGTTGTATTCCCCCTTGGCCTGCAGCGGGCTTTTCGGCCGCCAGAATGCGGCAATATTGTCGTGGACCTCCTCCTTGGTCGGGATCTCGAAGAGCATGACGCCGCCCTCGCCCCAATCTCCGATCGGCTCCATCCAGAGACTTGGGCGTTTTTCGAAGCTGGACTCGATATCCTGGTACGCGAAAAAATTTCTCTCCCGCTGCATGAGGCCAAACCCGCGCGGATTGAGATCCTGAAAAGTGCTGACCTGGAGATCGCGCGGATTGCTAAGCGGCCGCCAAAGGCTTTCGCCCTTCCCGTTGAAGATCGCAAGGCCATCTGAATCGTGAACTGATGGGCGGAAATCGTCGACGTCGTTGCGATCGTTCGGACCGAAGAAGAACATGCTGGTCATGGGCCCGAGTCCGGCACGCTGCATTTCGCCCCGCGGATATACAAACATTTCGACGTCGAACACCGTCGTGTCCCCCGGCCGCACGGTGAAGCGGTAGCTTGCTGCGCAGCTTTTGCTGTCGAGCAGGGCATGGATGACCAAGGAGCTCGCGCCAGGCGCAGGCCGCTCGAGCCAGAACGCCTTGAAGAGCGGGAACTCCTCGCCCTTTGCCTCGCCCGTGTCGATCGAGAGGCCCCGGGCGGAAAGCCCGTACGTCTGGCCCTTGGCCACGGCGCGGAAATAGCTCGCTCCCAGGAAGACGCAGACCTCGTCGAAATAGTCAGGACGGTTCATAGGCGCGTGTATGCGGAAGCCCGCGAACCCGAGATCGACATCCTCGACCGCCGGCACTTTCTCTCCGAAGGAAAAGTCTGCTTTGCGGTACTTGACCTCGGTGGCCTTTCCGTCGGCGACCTCGAAGATGTTCACTCTATTTTTGTAAAAGAAGCCGCGATGGAAGAACTGCGCTTGAAACGGAAGATTCATGCCGCGCCAGAGCGCGCGCTCGGGTAGGAAGCGGATCGAACGATACTGATCGTAGTCAAGGTCCTTCAATCCGCTGGGCAGCTTCTCGTCCGGCGCCTCGAACGGTTTGCCCGCCAGCGCACGAGCCAAGTCTCTCACCGTGGACGGCCCGAAAGAGTCATCGGACGCAGTTGCGGCGACGCCGCTCCGCGACACGAGCAGCAACGCCGGCAGCGTCGCCGACCCTTGAACAAGCTGGCGTCGGTTCACGTGTACTCCTCGCTACTGCTGCCGCGGCCAAGCAACGACCACCACGCCCGCGAGTTCCATCGCCGCGCCAATACCGAACGAACACGATTGAGCAACGCTCCGACGATCCACCCGAAATTCGCCGACTGGAATGGCGATCGTGTTTCTTTCAGCTTCCGAAGCAGGTTGAATACCAACTCGTGTATACCGGCGGCAGCGCTACGAGCGCGGTACCAATAGTCTCTGCCGCCGCGGCGCATTGTCGCTCGCCGCCATTGCTGCGCCAGACGACCGCCTCGTCCCCCAAGCTCGATTTTCAGGAAAGCAGATAAGGCATGGCATGATGTTCCGCCCCAGGGAACAATCCTTGAGCCGCGGCCGTTCTTCGTGGTGGAGGAGCCAATGAGCTTGAGACGGGCGATCGAAAGACTGGGACCGTACCCTTCGCTATTCCTGCTGGCGGTGCCCACGGCGGTCGTCGAACCCCTGAAGCTCGCCGCCGTGGCCGTGGCAGGAAAAGGCCATTGGATCACCGGTACCGCGATGATTGCGGTGTGCTATGCGTTAAGCCTTCTGGTGGTCGAGCGGCTTTTCGTCTTCGTGAAGCCGAAGCTGCTCACGATCACCTGGTTCGCGACACTCTGGAACGCGTTCGTCTCGGTTCGGACGCGCGTGGTCGGCGTCTTCCGTGTCGGCCGCACCGACGAGACAGTTCTCGATCGGCAGTCGGCTTCGAAATGAGCCGAAAGTCGACACTACCTAAACGCCTGCAACCCATGCTGGCTACGCTCACGGATGCCCCCTTCGACGACCCCGATTGGCTGTTTGAGGATAAGTATGACGGATTCCGAATGGTTTCCGAGATTCGCGGCGGCACGGTGACCTTGTACAGCCGCAACGGCAAGATCATTAGCCATTCGTACGTGGAGGTCGCGCAGGCCCTGGAAAGCGTGAAGGGCGACGCCGTGATCGATGGCGAGCTCGTCGCCCTCGGCAAGGACGGTGTTTCACACTTCCAATTGCTGCAGAACGCGTTGAGACACCAAGCTAACCTCCTTTACTGCGTGTTCGATCTCATGTTCGGCGACGGCGAAGATCTCCGAAAGCTTCCTCTCCTCGAACGCAAGGAAAGGCTGAAGGCCATCTTGCCGCGCCACAGGCTGATCGCGTTCAGCCGGCACCGAAAAGCTGACGGCAAGAAGTTCTTCGCTGAGGCCGAGAAGAAAGGCCTTGAAGGCATCATGGCAAAGCGTGCGGACAGCCCGTATGCGTCCGGCGGCCGGACCGCCGACTGGTTGAAGGTGAAGACCGCCCAGCGGCAGGAGGTGGTGATCGCCGGCTTCACGGCGCCGAGGCGAACGCGCCCCTTCTTCGGCGCCCTCGTGCTGGCGGTGCGCGAAGACGACGCATGGCGGTACATCGGCCACGTCGGCACCGGCTTCAGCCACCAAGTTCTTGAAGAGCTTCACCGCAAGCTCATGAAGCTCAAGACCGCTAAGTCGCCGTTCCCTGCCAAGGTGAAGGATGAGCGGGTCATGACCTGGGTACGTCCTTCGTTGGTCGCGGAAGTGAAGTTCGCGGAGTGGACCAGCAAAGGCGAGCTACGCCAGCCGGTTTATCTTGGCCTTCGGTCCGACAAGAACGCCACGGACGTCGTCCGCGAAAAGCAGTGGTCGCGAAAATAGCGCCGCCGAGACGAAGCGTACGATGTGCTCAGCCCGCCTCGCGCTCGGACGCCGAAGGCCACGGCGGTAGGGGCGGTAACCCGAGAGCTTTGCGTACAGGTCCGAACGACCGCCGGTGAGCTGCGCATGCGCCAAGCCTGGCGAGCGCCTCATAGTGAGCCGGCACCGGATAGCCCTTGTGATCCGCGAATCCGTAGCCGGGGTGACGGAGGTCGAGCGTCCGCATTACGGTGTCGCACTCTACTTTCGCGAGAATGGAGGCGGCGGCGATGCTGGCGGACTTGGCGTCGCCTTTGATGATGGCCTGCTGCGGGAGGTCGATTTCCTTCAACCGCTTCGCATCGATCAACAAGTGCTGCGGCGTCGAGCCTAGCCCCCGGACCGCACGCTGCATAGCCTGAATGCCTGCCCAGTAGATGTTGATCGCGTCGATCTCCTCGACCTCGACGAACGCCACAGACCAACTCTCTGCCTTTTCCTTGATCTCCTTCGCGAGTTCCTCGCGAGCGGCAGCGTCGAGCTTCTTCGAGTCGTCGATTCCGACTATCCGCGTGCCGGGTTTCAGGATCACGGCGCCAGCGGAGACTGGCCCGGCGAGAGGGCTCATTCCGGCCTCGTCCACGCCTGCCACGACATGATGGCCGCTTTCCCAGAGAGAGGTCTCGAAGCGCAACATCTTGCGGAGGCGCTGCCCTTCGGAGCGATTTTCGAAGCGGCGTTTGTCGATCGCAGCCAGGATGGCACGAGCTCCTGCGCGGGCGTCGGCGCGCAAGATCTGCTCGACGCTGGCCTCGAGCGGTCTTTTCTCGACGACATAGCGCTGACGCAATAGATCGAGCGAATATTGGGACATAGCGGCCTTGGTGAGAACTGACTGTGGGAGCGTGTCGTTGAGCTTTATGGCGATTGTCTGAACTAGCTAAACCGCCTCAATATCTGCGCAACGCCCTTTCGAAGGGAACTCGGCCGGCTCTCACCTGAGTCCGGATTTCTGGACCCCTACGCATCATGTCCACCGGCCTCACACTGGAACCAACGGGGATCTTGATCCCTTGAGAAAGAGCGGAGCCTCGATCCCAGGGTGCGTCCGAGGGAACCAGCGCCTATGCTCCGACAGACCAGCAATGAAGAACTGATCCTGGACCGCACCGCCGAGGTCGCGGCCACCATCGCGGAAGAAGGCCTCCGCTACGTCAGCGACTCCGCGCCGGGATACACGCGCAAGCGGACCGGAACAACCTTTCAGCTACTATGATAAGGAGGGCAAACGCATCACCGATGTCGCTATCATCCAGCGGATCAAATCAATCGGCATCCCGCCGGCCTACGAGTCCGTGTGGATCTGCCCATCGCCGAACGGCCACATCCAGGCAACAGGGCTCGATGCGCGGGGTCGCAAGCGATATCGCTACCATCCGAAGTGGCGGGAGCTCCGCGACCAGGACAAGTATGAGCATATCATCCAGTTCGCGGCCGCGGTGCCGGGGCTTCGAAAGCGCGTCGCCGCTGACATGAAACGAGACGGACTGCCCCACGAGAAAGTCCTGGCCACAATCGTCAGTCTTCTGGAGAAGACATTGATCCGGGTCGGCAATGCCGAGTATGCCGAGAAAAAGCAAATCCTACGGGCTCACCACCATGCGTGTACGCCTCAAATGGCAGGTGCTGTCCTCGGCAGAAACAGGTCCTTCGTTCAAATTCCGGATGATTTGACGTGGTGCCGGCCGGCGGCGCGGTCGCGGCTGGCGACGGCGCGGTTCGGCTGCCGTCCACGCCGATACCGTCCCTTTCCACGATCACGACGTCGTCGTCACCTCCTGCGGTCGCCTCTGCCTGCACCGCAAGGGAATCAACTTTTCCCTGGTACTGGCCGGCCAGAAGCTCGGCATCAAGGAAGTCGACGAGGGCATTTGGCTCGTCAGCTGCATGCACTGTGATCTCGGATATTTCGACCTGGAGCAGAAAACCCTGCAACCCCTCGACAACCCGTTCGGTACGAGGTTGTCACCCATGTCTTAGGTACGTTTCGTTACCTATGTGTCCGGGCTGGACAGCGTTTTGTTGGTAGCGGGGGAGGGACTCGAACCCCCGACCCCAGGATTATGATTCCCGTGCTCTAACCAGCTGAGCTACCCCGCCACGAGTCGCTCGCGGTGGCCGAAACGGCCGATCTCGCGAACGCGCGGCATATAAAGAAGGGGGCGGCGGGAAGTCAAGCTAAGTGGTCGCCTTCCGCCTGCGCCAAGGCTTCGGTGCGACAAGTCGCCGAAAATATTGATCTTTCGTCGCTCCGGCCGTCATGGCCAGGCTTCTCCCGGCCATGACGGAGATTGGGGATACGGAACAGGTTATTTCGGCTTGACCGTGGGGTCGCCGCCGGGGCTGCCGGGAGGTGGGATGACGGGCATCTTGCCGTCCGTGCTCGGCGCCGGGGCATGCATTTCGGGGTCGACGCCGGCGGGCGGGCAGAGCACGCCGTCGGACTTTGCCAATTTGTCGCCGAGCGGTTCCCGCGATTGCCCTGTCGTGGTGCCGTCGGGCGCAGTGGCGCGGTTCGGGCGGTCCTGCGGTGCGCAATCGGCGGCGGCGTGTTGCGGGGATGGCGGCGCGGTCGCTTGCGGCGGCGTCGCCGGGGCGGGCGGGGCCTGCGCGATCGCGGGCGCAGAGGCTGCGATCACAAGGCCAGCCAGAATGATGTTTGATGTCGTGCGCATGGGAGGGAAACGCGCTGGACGGGCGCCCTGTTCCCTCGGCTGAACATTACGATTTGTGGTAGCGGATCAGCGAAAAGTGCCCCATTGGCGGCATTGGGCGGCGCTCGGCGAGTGTAACCCCGCCGTGTTTGGCGGCCCAGTTGACGAGGCGGTCCCACGGAAATTCGGGGCGCCAGCCGAGACGACGGGCGATGGGCGCGAACGCCAGCTCGAACAACTTTCGCGGGCCGCTTTCGGCCCCGATGTGGTTGACCAGGATCAGCTCGCCGCCGGGTCTCAGCACGCGCACGAACTCATCGAGCGTGCCTTCGGGATCGGGCACGGCGGTGATGACATATTGCGCGACGACGGCGTCGAACGCGTTGTCGGGAAAAGCGAGGTTCTTCGCGTCCATCACCGAGAGCACTTCGACATTGGAGAGGCGAAGGGCCCGCACGCGCGCCTGCGCCTTGCGCAGCATCGGCTCGGAAATATCGACGCCGCAGATTTTTGTGGTGCGCGAATAGTCCGACAGCGACAGACCGGTGCCGACGCCGACGTCGAGGATGCGGCCGCCGATGCGATCAGCCTCCGCGATGGTCGATTGCCGTCCGGCATCGAACACCTTGCCGAACACGAGATCATAGACCGGCGCCCAGCGGCCATAGGCCTTTTCGACCCCGGCCCGCGAGATATCTGCTGCCATGCCCCTGCCCTTACGCGAAACGAGAATTGATAAGTGATGAGATCGAAGCCAGCCCCGAAATTGGTCTAGCGCCTCTCCTGCTTGCGGGAGAGGTCGACACGCTCGCAAGAGCGTAGCGGGTGAGGGCTTTTTCCGCTCGCCACATATCGCGTGTGGAGAGAGCCCCCTCCCCAACCCTCCCCCGCGAGCGGGAGAGGGGGCGCACCGTCATTGCGGTGACGATCGGGCTCGATTTCATCGTGTTCAGCCGCGCACGGCTTCCGCGAGCGGGCGCGATGTGGCCGCGCCGACCTTCGCGGCAGCGCTCTGGATGAAGCCGCCGCCGAGCACGCGTGCCTGCCCTGAGGGCGCGTCATAGAATACGCAGGCCTGCCCGGGCGAAACGCCCTCTTCGCCGGCGACGAGCTCGACCTCGTAGTGACCATCCGCGCCGCGCAGCCAGGCCGGCTGGGGGCTGCGGGTCGAGCGCACGCGCACGAACAGCTCGAGACCGTCGCCGATGGCACGATCGATATCGCCGCCGCCGATCCAGTTGACGTCGCGCAGGGCGATGCGGTGCATCTTCAGGGCATCGCGCGGGCCGACGACGACGCGGCGGTTGGCGGCATCGAGGCGCACCACGAACAGCGGCGCGTGAGCTGCAATGCCGAGGCCGCGGCGCTGGCCGACGGTGAAATTGGCGATGCCGTGATGCTGGCCGAGCACGCGACCTTCGAGATCGACGATGTCGCCGGGATCCATCGCGTTCGGCCGCAGGCGGGTGATGATATCGGTGTAGCGCCCCGTCGGCACGAAGCAGATGTCCTGGCTGTCGTGCTTGTCGGCGACGGAGAGACCGAAGCGGCGCGCGAGCTCGCGCGTCTCGGGCTTGGTCATGTCCCCGAGCGGGAAGCGCAGGAAGTCGAGCTGTTCCTGGGTGGTCGCGAACAGGAAGTAGCTCTGGTCGCGGTCGGCATCGGCGGCGCACACCAGCGCGCGCGAGCCGTCGGCGCGGCGGCGCGAGGCGACGTAGTGGCCGGTGGCGAGCGCCTGCGCGCCAAGCTCACGCGCGGTCTTCAGGAGGTCGCGGAATTTGACGCTGCGGTTGCACTCGATGCACGGCACCGGCGTTTCGCCGAGCGCATAAGAATCGGCGAAGTTGTCGATGACGGACTCGCGAAAGCGGTCCTCATAGTCGAGCACGTAATGGGGAATACCGAGCTTGGCCGCGACGTCGCGCGCGTCGTGGATGTCCTGGCCGGCGCAACAGGCGCCCTTGCGGTGGGTCGCCGCGCCATGATCGTAAAGCTGGAGCGTGATGCCGACAACATCGTAGCCCTCGGCCTTGAGCAGCGCAGCCGTCGTCGAGGAATCGACGCCGCCGGACATGGCAACGACGACTCTGGTATCCTCAGGACGGCCTTCGAGATCCAGACTGTTGAGCATGGGCCTAAGCTGACGTGACGGCGGCGTTTTCCCGCGATTCCTGATGCCCCAGACCGGGCCACTAGGGCGCTTCGGGAACTTGAGTTCCCGAAGGGCACTGGCTTGCCCGGTCGAAAGCGGCTGAGAGCACCCTTTAATATAGGTGGCATTCCACTGAAGCAATCACGCCCGTCCCCGGCTTTGAGGCAATTCTTGCCGGGCGGCAGAAATGATGGGGCCGCAAGGCGGCTGGCAGGAGTGGCCTCGATTCATCAATGTATTGATTTTGCTATGTAAAATAGCTTTTAGAAGGACTGGCCCGCTCCTTGCTGACTTCCTGGTCCGAAGATGTTTTCAAGGGGTCGCCTGTGGTCGGTGTCACGTCAGACGTAGCGGCAAGTGCGCAAGTCTCGAGCGCACAGCAAAAGCCTGCCCGTTCCCAGACCCCCAAGGACACCGCGCCGAGCGACTCCTTTGGGGCGCTGGTCGACAGCAACACCCAAGCCATCAGCAACAGCGCGCCGTCCCCGAGCCAGGATCCGGCGCCACGACGGAGCGATTCGTCGTCATCCTCCTCGTCGGACAAGAGCATGCGCGACAGCTCCACGACCGACCGGTCCTCGCAGAGCAAGCCGACCGACAGCACGGATTCCTCGACATCGGCTACCAGCAACACCCCGGCCGATCCGACCAAGCCCCCCGGCAAAGCCAAGGATAAGGACAAGGCTGACGCCTCCGCTACCAAATCTGGCGACAAGTCCGACGGCACGAAGAGAGACAAGACGGACGGCACCGACGGCCTCGCCGCCGC